>Ga0315288_10002141_pt1 | contig 25560 bp, 31 predicted proteins | sample YL17G11_20_MG_FD_203454 | JGI IMG/M metagenome (GOLD analysis project Ga0315288, IMG submission 203454) | Sediment microbial communities from Yellowstone Lake, YNP, Wyoming, USA - YL17G11_20 | ecosystem: Environmental > Aquatic > Freshwater > Lake > Sediment | place: USA: Wyoming | collected... | reverse complement strand
GACAATTTCAGGGTAGCTTAACGCGACAATAACGATCTTAACAGTGAATAGCCCAGTGTCTTGCGCTTAGAAGGGTTTTCGTCTCAATATCTAGAGTTAAATATTACAGACTCGCGACATCATAGTTGCGTGTGTCAAGTAACACCATAGGATTTATTTACGTGTTAGAGTGGCCGCCCCGTATTCCCTGTGAGTTACGGTTCTCTCTCGCGGTTCTTCGTTGCTTGCATGAGCAAGGAACAGCGAATTGTTGGGTTATAGTGACGGGCTTTTCCTGTGTTGTAATGTCTCGGGGGCGTATGGGGTAGTTTTGTTTGGCTCTCTCCTCGCGGTTCTATTCCTTCATCCTTTATGAATCGTATTGATTCCACTAGGGCATCATGTCCGCGTCGCCCGTGAGTGAGGATCCGGAGGTAACCGGCCACGTCAGTGTCATGATCTCTTATCCGGTTTATCGTCGAATCCTCGCCTACCTAGTCGCGATACAGAGCCCTCTTGAACCTGAGGAATTGATCTCGAGCATCCTGGAAGGCTGGGCTAGGAGGCTCAACATGTGAACGATTACGCCCACGGGGCCCTGGAGGCGCTTGCTTGGACGCTCAATCTTCTGGAGGAGACGGAGGATCTGGGTCGCATAAGACGACAGCTCGAGGGCGCGAGGGACGACTTGCTCGCTGGGGTCTCCGTGAACTTCAGACAGAGACTCAAGACCCGCTAGAGGAAGTCTTCTTTCTCGAGTAGGCGTCGGATGGCGTATGTGACGGCATCGCTTCTACTACCCAGGCCTAGTTCTTGTGCTCGTTTGGTCTTGAGGAACGAGTCCAGTTTCTCGACGAACGCTTCCATGATGCGCACGTTGGCCCATGAGACCTTGCGTTTTACGGGCATTGGCTTGTAGCCTCTTTGCTACAATGTTGACCAAGTCCTTTATATCTTCTGTGCCTGTTTCAAGTAGATGCATCTTTGTAACAAAGAGGGTTATGGCGTTTGGTTGTGAGAACCAGAAACGTACGGATACGAGGAGACCTACGAGACCGCCTCGCCAGACTAGTGAAAGAGAAGCGGACAGGCCTTGGACTGAGAAAATACCGAAGCCTCCGCGAAGCCGCAGACGACGCCGTCGAACTCTTCCTACTCACAGAAACGCCTCCGCAGGAACCTCGCCCTCGAGAAGGAGGATAAGCGTCAGTGAATGCGACAACGTCCACAGTCGTGCGACTACATGGACGCGAGTATCCATGCTACTGCAAAGCCCCGGTCGACGAACTAACCGCGTTACCGGAGAGAGAACGCGCCAGAGCATGGAACCACATCCTCCAGCACACTGAGCCGGGGGGTTGAAGAATTGAGGTCCCGATGGATCTACCGGAATCATCTAGTCAACTGCTCCACATGCGGCTGGGTCCCCGTCACGAAACTGCACGTGACGAGCGAATCGCTAAGGGGCGGCATCAGACGTACGAAGTGCTGCGTGGACTGTGGACGCCCACTCCTCCGAGTTGACAGTCATCCACGACGACGTCTGCGTCAGCCCGTCAGAGGGAGACCCAGACCATGACACGAGACCGGGCAAGAAGCACCGGGGAAGAACCGTTCGGCTGGTCTGACGACGAAATCAACCACTACCTCGCCATGCGCTACCGATCCTGCATTGATGGTGCATTCACCCGAGGAGAAAAGCCCACATGAGTCAGGCTAAACTCGTCGACTTCGCCGGTCGTCTCTCCGAGCTTGCGGAAGATCACAGACGCATCCTCGACGCGGTGAATCGGTCACAGCAAGTGGCTGCCTACTACCAGGAAGATGCCAGCAAGTGGAGAGCCGCCGTGGCTCTCCTCAAAGGCGAGCTCATCCGCCAGCATCAAGCCCAACTCTACCGCTCGAACGAGGGCAAGTTCGCTGTTCTACGCCGTCAAGTCTACGAGCACTTCCGCGATGTAGTCTTTCAGAACTGGGATCCGGCTCAAGCTCCGGATGGAATCTACTATCACGATGCCTTCCTTCTAGCACAGAAAGAGACCTGGGGGGCTCGCATGAATGAGGCGACATACAGGCGTCGCTGGAATGAACTTGCTGACAAGCGCGTGACGAATCCGCCTCTTCTCGAGTGGAAGAAACCCGGCTACTATGTCCTCGCACAACTGGAGGGTTCGCGATGAGGACGTGTTGTCGTTGTAGCAAACAGCTACCGTACCCAGTCGTCACACTCAGCTTCTCCACCGATTGCGATCACTGGACCGGCTGGGTCTGCAGCAAACCATGCGCCAACGAATATCTTGAGCAGGAGATCATCGACGACCAACGGGAGGCATAGCAGAAATGAGCGTCCCCCAAGCAGTCCGTCAGCCGACCCGCGTCTGGCTCAGTCTCGGATCCACCACGCAGACAGGCGAATTCCAATTCTCGAAGATCACGATTGGCCTCGAGCGGGACGTGGCACCGCTAGAGAACCCGCTGGACGCGTGCAGAGACATCAACGCGCTGCTTCAACGAGCGCTCCAGGACGTCAAGGCTCCGGCAGTCAAAGTGAATTTTTCGGGGCCCGAAAAGTCTCTCACATCGCCGCCTAAGAGTCCAAACGGACTCGCACAGAAAGATACCTCAGCATCCTCGACGCCGCTCGAGAAGACCTTGGACAGCCTCCCCTGGGCGCCTGGAAAGATTCCTGGGAGAGAATGGATCCGCATCAAAGACCACGCCGAACTGAAGCAAACGCTCGCACTCATCCAAGAGAAAGCAGTGAATGGCTACTACACGATTGGCCGCCACGTCTACCGAATCGAGGGTGACTTTCTTGGTCGATACCCCAAGCGAGAGGGCGGCAAAACATGAGTGAAGATCCCGAGTTCAAGCGAGCCAGCGACCTCACGAATCTGGACCGGGTGGAGAAGGCACCTGGTAATCGGAATTGGGTGAATCCGACCAACCGACGCATCGATGTGTCAGGCTTGGTCGTTTGCCCGTTCTGCGGCCATCATGTCCACCGGAATTCGCCAGTCGCTTGCTATGATGACCAAGGCGAACAGCAACCATGCACTTGCGTCTGCGATCTCTACCTACCCAAGAACGGCGGCTGCCGGGGCTGTGGTGACTGAAACATGAGCTGGCTCGGTCATCATATTTCGCTGAGACATCAGAATAAGAAGCGTCTCACCGAACGCGTCATGAAGCAGCGCGTCAGATGTCGAGAATGCGGCAGACGATTCGTTCTGATTCATCGCCAAGAACCAAGAGAGCCGTTTCACAGCCGCAAGCGAAGGCATCTACTCATGCCTATCCGGGGGCAGGTAGGGTAGGGGGCTCATGCTCGACTTGTCAATGTACGGTTTTGTCACTCAGTCACGCTTGGACAATGGCATGGGAATGGTGTGAAAAGTGTCACAAACAGAACAGGTTTCCAGATCTAGCAAAAATCGGGAAAAACAGCCTCTCCAACGCGTCATGGTCGACGTCTTGAGGAAGATTGAACACATCAAGATCCGTGTAGCCAAGATCTCCTCCGAATGGCCCTCACAGTTGACGGTGCGCGGGTCGAGTTACTATCTTCGCGTTCCGAAAGACTTCATTGACTACTACGAACTTGCAAGCGGGGACTGGCTCAAGGTCCGCGTTACCGAAGTGAAGCGCCTCATCACTCAGGAGGACTCGTGATGCCGGATAAGATTCTTCTTGGCGAGACGCTACGCGGTGGGAAAGCCGAACTCGACCTACAAGAGCTCATCACCGGCCGGACCCTTCTCTGCAGTATCTCGCGATGGGGTAAGACTTGGACGGCCAGGCGAATCGTGGAGCAAGTCTTCGGAAAGACAGGCATAATCATTGTCGACGTGGAGGGCGAGTACGCGACTCTTCGCGACCGATATCCCCTACTCATCATCGGCAAAGATGTCGCGGTCGTACCTGAAAGCGCCGAGTTCCTCGCCGACCAGATCCTGGAACATGATTTGAGCGCCATCGTCGACGGAAGCGACCCGCAACTCGACATCGCAACCTTCCAAGAGTTCCTAGCACGATTCATCGAACGATTCATCGCGATCGAAACCAAAGCACGCAAGCCGTACTTGTGGATCCTTGAGGAAGCGGACGAACTCGCGCCTGAGACGGGCATAGCACGCTCGATCTGTCTCAATCAGGTTCGGAAGCTTGTCAAGAAAGGCGGCAAACGCGGACTCGGCACTTTGGTTCTCACACAGCGACCGGCATTCGTATCCAAGTTCGTCATCTCACAATGTCCCAACAAGCTGATCGGGCGGACGGAGTGGCCAGACGACCTAGCGGTTCTACGCAAGTTCGGTCGAATCCCCGGGAGGCTTGCGGATCCAGAGTCGAAGGATCCTCACGCCCTCAAGAACCTCAAGAAGGGCCAGTTCTATGTCGCCGGAGACTTCATCGGAAAAGACGACCTCGTGAAAGTTGGACCAGTCCAAACCAAGCATCTGGGCGCAACTCCCGAACTCATTCCACCGGCGCCGAAGGAACTCAAAGTCATCCTCGCCCAGCTGAGCGAGAAACTCCCAGCCATCATCCAGGAGAAACTTGCGCCAGCCGTACCGAAAATGGCTGAGGTCGAGGCCCGTATCAGAGAGAAGTTTGAGGCTCAGTGGCAAGCCCGACTGGTAAGGAAGGACAAGGAGCTCGCGTCCATCAAGAACCGGTCAGAGGCGAAGTACGAGACCGAGATCGCTGACCTCAAACGCAAACTAGACGACGCAGTCCGACACGCAACTCTGAAAGGCGGCATCAGCGATCTTCTCTCGCACCCGCTCGTGCAGAAGAACCTGGCCAAGCTATCTGACAAACAGCGGGCATTCGTTGAACTTCTCGAGACAAAAGGCCCCCAGGATCCTGAACGGTGCAGCCTCTTCCTCGAGATCAACCCGAAGAGCGTACCTTCCTTTGTGTATGAGATCAATCGTAAGATACCAAAGCTCATAGAGAATCAGCAAGGCCGCTACGTGAGCCGCCTAGCGAAACTCTTCCCCGTCACCCAAGAAGCCCAAGCCGAAGCCAAAGAAGTTGAAGACCTCGCGCAGTCCAAGGCTCATGTGGAGAATCAGCTGAAGGGGATGACCATTGAGGCTGCAAAACTCAAACGAGAGCGCGACGACCTTGAGCGTCAACTTGAGAGCGCGAGAAAGGAGACGCATGACCAGAAAGGATCGGTATCTACGGAGTTACCTACGAAACTACCTACGCAGTTACCTACGGTCGCATCCGCGCAAATAGCTGTGGAGGCCACGCTTCATCGCACTCTCAGCAAATTCGATGTGGCCACGAGCACGGAGAAGTTCGATGTCGACGAGTCCTCGTGGGAGGGAAAGATTCTCGCGCGTGGCCTTGACGGTTTCTTCAAAGAACCGAAGACGCAGGGCAGCGTGATGTCAGAGCTCGTCAGGAGATACGACGTCAGCGATTCGGGAGGAAATAGGGAAAGCACCAGAAAGGCATTGGCAACGCTCGTCTCGAAGGGAATTCTAGACCGTCAGGGTACAGCCGAGCGGTGGCAATACTCAGAGTCGCCCGAGTTCAGCGAACGCGTCAAACACAAGGAGCCCGCGTGACGAATGCCTGCGCCCATCCGGAAGGTTTGGTGTGACCACTGCGGTGACATGAGGGACCAAGCGAAGGGCTCCGACGGAAACTGGCGCTGCCAGAAATGTGGGAAACTGATGACATGAATCATGCGAAATGGACTATCCTTAGCCATAATCCTCCTAAGCATCCGCGCAAGTTAGAAGACACGAAACTTGAGAGGCCGCTGAGACGCTTGCTGGAGCGCCTCAGCCGAGAAGTCGTCGTCAACTTCGCCAGCCAAGACTTGCGATATGATTTCTGGCTTCAAGGCGTGCCGATCGACGTTCAGGGGCCGCACCATAAGAAACAGACACAGCTCGACCATGATGGATTCAAGGCCAGCAAGATCATTGAGTTGGGGCTGCCATCGCCCCTGTTCATTTATCCGAATGAGATCCTCAACAAATCTGAGCTAGTCTACAATCTGCTGAGAGCCCTGGCGCTGTTGAAAGGCGCAATAGAAAAGGAGGCCGCTTGAGAATGGGCCGCAACATAGTGCAGCAGGCTACGCGTTATGTTGAATACGTGCTGTGCACTTGCGGGCGCAAAGGCAATTTGACCGCTGAGTATCAATTGAGCAAAAGCGGGCGGTGGTTTGGTCCATATTTCCGAGTTTCGCATCACAAATGCGTGCATGACCGGCAGAGATACAGAGCGGCGCGAGCGCGAGGCGTTTCATCTAAGCAAGCGTTGACCAGAGCCCGCCGTATGATCGTGACCGACAGGTGCTATTTTGGGCGTGGCCTTCCCATTCCCATAACTCATGAAGTCAGAAGCCCCCGCGACGATCCACGCCCCGGCACTCAGCGCAAGCCGGACGTCATGCAGCCGCTAGAACTGCGCGATCATGCGAAGGGTGAAATGCACCCGTTGGCCAAGCTCACTCGCCTGAAAGTCCAAGCGATCAGAGACGCGTACAGGAAAGGGAAAGTCTCCCAATACGATCTGGCTGAACAATACGGTGTATCGCAAAGAGACATTTCCGATATTGCTCGCGGTGACGCTTGGAAGCATCTGGACGGTTCGGAACCGATACGTCGCCCAGACTATCCTCAACTTAGCCCGGAACAGGTCGCCCACGTTCGTTTGGAAGCGCGGAAAGTTAAGCTCGGCCAACTCGCGAAAGAACTCAATGTATCCGAGAGTCTAATTTCATGCATCGTCAAGAATCGCCTCTACCGAGATCCGCTTTATTCGCCGCCAACAGAGCACTTACGGCCGTCGCGACTAGACAATGCTCAAGTTGCCATCATTAGAAAACTGGCTTCCGAAGGCGTGTCGATCGCGGATATTGCCGAGAAGTTTGCAATTAACTACAGCCATGCGTGGAAGCTTGTTCAAGATTGCCCTTATCATGTAAGGCAGCCAAAATTCACGAGCGAGCAGATTAGAACAATTCGAGAACGGTATGCAAAGGGCGATGTCACTCAGCCCCAATTGGCCGAAGAGTTCAACGTATCCTTTCAGATGATTAGCAACATCACCAGGAGAATCTCCTATCGAGACACCGAAAAGAGGGCTGCTTGAGATGAGGCGTGTTTGGTTCAAGAAGGAAATGCGTGAGGCAATTCTCGCTGGAGAGAAGACGGCAACATCACGGCTGCATCCTCTGGCCTTGGGGCGAGTTCAAGCTGTGAGCGGGTCACGGTTCAAAGCCCAAGTCTTCGGTATTCTCGAAATCGTTGACAGAATCCCAAGCACATGGCGGATGATTATCAGAATGTTCTACAGCGAAGAAGGATTCGGGTCGCCTGAAGAGATGGAAGCGTACGGGCTGAAGCAAGGACTCGTGAAGAACCTAGACGATCCAGCCTTCTTTCACAGATTCAAACTCGTGGGGGTTGCTTGAAGAATGAATCTTCGGTGCCTCTTCGGTCATGACCGGCAACTTGAGCATTCTGTCAGCACGGAGACAGAGTTGGCGTATGTTTGCCAGAGGAAGGGCTGCTACTCAGTTCACATGAAACTGAGGCTATGCAAGATCTGCGGTGACTTCGTGCCGAGATCACAGAGCGATCACCACTACATTGCTCACAGACTGGCAGGGCACATCTTGGAGGCTGCTTGAAGATGTCCATCATGATGTTCTGCCGGAAATGTGGAAAGAAGACAGAGCATCGACTAGCCCTAGTCTGGCTGAACAAAGAATGGGAAACATACGTCTGCGAAACCGAAGGCTGCAACAATTCAGTTGCCATTCCCGTTCAAGAGGCTGCTTAGGTTGCGTGCTCTCGTTTCCATTGGAGACTTTGAGAGAGTGTGAGAGAGTGAGAGCCAGTCGAGACCTTGCACAGATGAATCGGATAGCCACCTACGTTCGGGGCAAATTCGAGTGCTCAATGGGTGAAATCGACATAGAACTAGGGATCCCTGTCTGGAAACAATACGTTCTCTACCGATCCTTCAAAGAATTCTTCCCTGACGTGGAACTCCGGCGTTCCCGCTGGCGTAACAAGATGCTTGGTGAACCGGTGGTCGTGCCGATGGTCTCTCAGGAGACATTAGTGGGAGATGGGGTAATATGACATACGATATGAATACGATCTCACCTAGCGCAACTACTACTACTACCCTCTCTCTCTCTCTCTCACACTCTCACAAAATGGTGGTAGCCTATGAGTGACGTCAAGTGGCCCAAACCAAAGAAAAAGGTTAGCGAAGCCACTGGCGTACCAAGATACAGTTTCCGTCGCCCACACCCCGGCACAGACGAAACTAGACATGTTCTTGAACTTGAGGGACGAGCTCTGGACAAATGTGAGGACTGTGGCAGCCCCGATCCCCCAATCAACATTCACCACATCGACGGCAACCCATACAACAACGATTCACAGAACCTATTGGTTCTCTGCAGGAATTGCCACCAAGACAGGCACGGACCCGCTGACACTTGCGGCGTGATTCCCTGGTACACAGGAACCCTAACTCCGAGCGCAGAGGACGAGGCCGCGGGAATCATTCACGAGCGCAGGAAGGAGCGGCAAATCAAGATCATCCTAGACGTCGGCGTGTTCCAATGCAGACGGTGCGGCTGGCGCATTCGGATTGAGCAGGCGGGCTCCGCTCTACATGCACCGGACAAGTGCGGTTACTGCCACTATGATCGCTTAGACCTTGTCGTGGAGCTCTCCACATTTCATGAAGGTAACAAGGAGTGCCCAAGGTTTGAAAGACAAACACTTTAGGATCGCAGAGAATGCAGCGAAAGACTTCGAGGTCCTATGTACTCTCTTAGGCGTCTCCGAGAGGCAAGCGGGCGAGGTTGCCCTACGTGATTGGGTTCGCAAGAATCGGAGCCAAGTTTCCCTTGAGACTTGGACAGAGACCCGCGGCAATATCGCTCCCGTGAACCGGGCCCTTATCAGCGTTCAGGTAACAATCGTCAAGGCTGAACTCCGAGAAATTCTTGACGAACTGGAAATCGTCAAGGCGGAGTACCAACTTGAGATTCTTCGCAAACTGCAGAAACTCATGCCAACAGCGCAGGCGCTCGTCGAGGAAACCCGCGACAAGGAACTAGGTCAGATCCTCACAGCCGTCGCAACACGTATTACGAACGCGACCCCAGATCCGGAACGGTCATCACGTGCCAAGAGCTGACATGATAGCCGCGAAGAGTGATCAGTGGAACTATTTGCAGATTTTCGCTGCGAGACACTCGCAGAGGAGGCTGCAACCGCACTTGAGACATCGATCTCTGTGGCTTATTCTCAATGAAACGTTGCCATGGCGATCAGTCAGCTTCACCTACCAAGTACAGGCACAGATCGCATGACCCTAGAATCCCCGCGCTTTCTGATTCATTGTTTCGGAATGCCCCCTAAAGATTCGTATGTCTTTCCTATTGTGCGAAGTACGGTGTCTCTACTCCTTTGCCAATCGTGAGGCTCCCGTATCTCGAGGTACTTGTCCTTCGCGGGGCCGTACCTGAGGCGGAAGAATTTGTGTTTAGTGTAGATGTTGGCCAACCAGTGATTCTTGTACCTAAACCTAATCTCTGTCTCTCCTATTCCCTTGGGTTGATCAAGATCGTCGCCAATTCCTTGAATGGCCTGAATGACTTCGTTGCATGTCTCACGCAACTTCGGCAGGTAGATGTAAGAAATGATCTTCTCCACCTTGACAGGCGGCCTGAAGTAGGATTCCGGCTCAAGAGTGACTTGCCTGCACCGCAAACCTTGCTCGCCTGCTTTCGTCCTCAAGCATTCAAACTCAAGGAGTGTTGTCTTCGGTTTGATGTGGCGAGCTGCTTTTCTCACTTCTTCAGAGAAGCTCGGTGCCAATAGCAGTATTCTGGGTTCCTGATCTTCGTCAACCTTGGCCTTGGAGGCAAAATGATGGGCCAATCGATCTATGTCCCTTTTGACAGAGTCGAAGTACTTCAATGCCTGAGTCAGTATACCTTCGTCATTGTTCACCTTAAGCTCGGCAGCGACCAGCGTCCTCTTCGCATCGACAAAGAGAACATCTAGGAAACCACGACCAACGTGCAGCTGGTGTTCCAGATAGACCAGACCATCCTCTATCTGGTCAGGATGCTTCTTGGCGATGTCCTCTAGGTCCCTTTCTCTTTCGATCTCAACCTTCTCGAAAATCCTCACCAAATGATCAAACCGTCCCTGCGTGTTCTTTCGTGAAGAATGGCATGTCTGACAGAACATGGGAAGTAGGGGGCGAATACGCTGATATGGATTGCGTCTTCAGACGGACCAGGAGTACATGGTCAAATGACCGACGAAGAGAAGAGACTGCTCGAGGGTTGGGGCTGGCCAGCGCTTGCGCGGAAAGCACACTACTTCCGCTTGGGTCGGTCGCTATGCGGATCCTGGGTTTTCCTGGGAAAGCTCGACCGGGGCAACGACAAGAGCCCGGACAATTGCCCCACGTGCAAACGAAGACTCGCCAAGGAGCGATCACCCCGAACACCGGAGGCCACTTCCCTTTGCACAAGCCCTACGTTTCCACTGGAGATAGGGAACCCTTACCCTTACTCCCTTTCTGATGGACACTTCAAGGGCACAAGGGCACACCACATGAAGTCTAAGCATCTAGGCCTCCCGGAACCGACGGCGAAGGATTTCGAGGTACTCTGCGCTCTCCTGGGCATCTCCGAGAGACAGGCAGGGGAGTTCGCCTTGGGGCAGTGGATCCAACGCAACCGCAACCAGGTCTCCCTCGAAACATGGACCGAAGCGAGAAGCAGTGTGGCACCCGTCAACCGGGCGCTCATGAATGTGCAGCTTACCGTGGTGAAGGCTGAGCTCAGGGAAATCCTTGATGCCCTCCAGGTCATCAAGCCGGAGCATGAACTCGAGATCCTCCGCAAGCTGCAGAAGATGATACCGACCGCACAGGCGCTCGTAGAAGAAACCGGCGACAAAGAACTGAAAGAAATTCTCCTTTCAGCAGTCACCAAAGTGACGACCGAGGCGAAGCTAGGATGAAGCCCGAGATTGTCTGATCTGGATTTGGATGGTCTTTTTCGTTTCTGTCAAATGTTAGGGACATGCTTGTGGCTGTAGTGTCGAGACATAGGACACAATTCCTATGAGTTCGTCTGACGCCCGGAGTTCGGTGCGCTATGACTTCTCTAGGGAGCACAGAAGCTACTATAAACAGCAGTTAGCTGACTTGAGGAACTTTCTTGGAAGTCTTCGGATTTCGACGCCTATGCTATAGATGGGCATTGCATCCTATTCGAACGCTGTCACCCATGGGTAAGCAATTCCCCTAATACAGGCACGAGCCGTCGCTGAGAACTCAGCTGATGCACTGATCAGGTCTCGGATCTCTCGAATGACGAACTCGAATTCCTCAATAGCTGCTGGCGAGCCTCTTTCATATTGAGCAAAAGCTCGATTGCCTTGTTCCACGAGCCGGGTGCAACGAACCCAAATCCTCTTCCTATCCTCGCATGTCTTGTAATAGTTCAGATTCAGAATCGCGATCGTTTCTTTTGCTCTTACGTAGGGCAATCCGGTCGGACATGATGGGCACGCCATGCCATCGTCAAGGAACCAGAGCAGCAAAGGATCGGAGGGGCGGGTTGGATCAAGAAGAAGCGGCACCTCGTCATGAAGGTTCGAGTCTGGAAACGATGCCCTCAACGATCCAGTGGCAAGTGGGAACTGATCGACTTTTCCCCGAGTGGTATTATCGGGGCCAGTATGTGCAGAATCACAATAGCCGCAGGCTAGTCTAAAGTTCTTATGGTCAAATGCCAGCCACGGGTAGCCAGGCTCCTGAGTGCCATCTCTGTTTGTCACACGGTTTTTCGGCCTATAATGATCAACATGAAAATCGAATCGAGAGGTCCTGCCTTCGCAGTACCAACACTTCTGGTGTGATAGCTCCTCCATTGCAGATTTCAGCTGTCTCCAGATATGCGAATGAGTCTCGAAAAATCTGGGGCCTGCGTGCTCCGGCAATGCTTGAAGCTCGCTTGTGGCGTGTCTTGCGAGTTCTTTCCATTCGGGAGAAACGGCCAGTCTGGAAATGTCTATGAAGATCATGCTTGTTCCAACTTCAATCTTGCGACTATTTCTCGTGCGATCTTCGCTTGTTTTTTCTTTTCCTCTTTGGTCAGCGCGGGTCGTTTGAATTCGTCGTATTCTCTCAGCGCCCTCAGGAATTGGGTGTAGAGCGGATCTGCAAAACTGCTCAAGAAGCCCATTCTTGCCAGCTCATCATTTAGCTTGGCGAGTTCCGTGTTCTCGTCTTCAGTTCGCTCATCCTTGACTGCCAACTCTCTCTTTCTCTCAAGTTTCTGCTGCGTGACTCGGTCCAGCGTCGTTGGCAGCCCAAACAGCTCGCTTGTCAGCAATCCGGCAACGCCCATTCCGATGGGGTCCTCCTCAGGGCGCGAAATAGTCACACGTCTCTCAGGTCCTCTGAGCGAAAAGACCTGAACCTGATCCTTCTTGAGTCCTCCAATGAGAAGAGGATCGTGAGTAGCAATGAGCACGTGAATAGTCTCATTTTCTCCAACTACTCTCTCAAGCAAGTCCATGTACTCCAGTTTCCACGCCGGATTCAAGTGTGTATCCGGCTCATCGAGCAAGAATAACGATTCGTCCTCCTTCGTGAATCGCAGGAGTCCGAGCACGGTCAGAAGCTGTTGTTCTCCCTCGCTCAACTCCGAGAACGGCAATTTGATATCCACGCCCTCTTTCCTGACTTCGATCTTCAGCTCATCTATCAAGTCTGAAATGTATGTGCTCTCCAACATCTTGAAGAACTCTACATTATTGCGATACTTGGAAGCTAGTTTGCGCAGCGAATATAGATCGGGGATGCGCAGATACAGTCGCTCCCCGATTCTAGCTCTGCGCATCGGCACGCGAGTTCGCTCGGGCTGCCCGCGGGATACTTCAGCCAATGATTGGAGATGATCAAGGAAAACGCGGACAACTCCTCGTGCGCCCCAGAAGACGTCATCTTTTGCCCGTGCGCCCCACCAAGGTTGTTTTAGCACGAACGTCGCACTTTCGAAGGCCGTTATGTGAAGGCGGTCCTTCAGTAGCTGTGGCAGCGTCTCCTCCTCGAAAGAGAAGAACGCCAGCAGGACATATTGACTGTGGACTGTTCTAGCATAGAATAGCGGTCGTAGGGGGGCTTCTTTACCTTTCAGAAGTTGGTGGTAGAAGATATCTTGATGTTCGTTGAAAAGCTCTTCGAGACGCTTACTTGGTCCGGAGTAGTACCCAAAGACGTTGTTTGGCAGATATCTCCGATTGGCGTCTTGGATGAAAGACCTGTATGAGACTGGCTCCCCGTCGATGGCGACCTGCACCTTGTGAGATCGGCTAGCGTCTATCTTGATTTGTTTTCCCCTGCACACATACTCGAGACGATACGCGAAAGCAGGATCTTCTTTAAGATCGAGATTTCTGAATATTGATACTAGTGCTTCAATTAGGTTTGATTTGGCAGTTGCGTTTTGTCCGATGAGTGCCGTGACAAGCGTTGTCTTGTCGAAGTTGATCGTCACATCGGTCAGGTTCTTGAAATGCCCTATCCAGAGCTTGTCTAGCCTCAAGTTCCTGATCGCGTCCTAGTTCCTTGTCCAAGCCAGTGAGAGTATTCAGGTGAGAAGTTCTCCTCTGAAGGCTTTATCCATCAGAGAATTCAGGACTTCGTTGATTTTGTGAGTGCTTTGCGCTTGGTGATGTCTGGTCGCGTCAATTTTCTTGACCACGCCGGCAAACTTCTCCTGAAGACTCTCTGGGGGGAGAGGCACCTTGATTGCCATAAGTTTAGCTTTGTTCAACTTGGGTCTTGTACTACCGCCCAAGTACGGAGAGATATCGAATAGGTTGAACCAGAACTCCAGAAATCTCTGGTTGATCCGGAAGCAACGCAGCACATGAGCATGATTGTTTACCCAGCTTTTTCCAAGAACCGAGTATGCAATAGGCAACTTGCGAGACCTGAGGTTCTCTCCGTCTTCGGCCACCAGCAGTAGAGGCTCATCAAAAAGAAAGCCATCAATCCAGTCTACAAGCCCGCTCGCACCATAGTATGGTATGTCACCTTTCCTCTTTGAGCGCTCTTCTTCATTCAACGGCACTCTTCTGCTGTCCAAATTCTCAACTAGGTCGGCTAGTGGCGCTTTGCCAAAGTTCATTCGACCGCCGTTGGGGTTTCCAAACATCTTCAGGAAGACTGACTCGATGAGCCTGCTCGTAAACCGATTGGCTTGTTCGCGAATCTCTTTCAGCCGTTCGGCCTTCTGAAGAATACTGGCCATCTTCTGTTGCAACGGAATTGGTGGGACCGGTATCTTGTATTCCTCGAGGAAAGAGGTAGGGACCCTTTTCTGTCCTGCTGTTCCTGTCATTCGGCGCTGTCCATCTTTTCGAAACCCAGGCAGACTCACAGCGTAGTAAATCCACTCGGGGAGGACCCTGCTCGTTGCCCTAAGAACGTGAAACTCAGTTGACCCAAAGCCAACTCCATTGACCAGAGACTCCGCAAGCCAACGCTTTCCGTTCTCGAAGCAAGGCGTTATTTTCGCGACAAGGACGTCTCTTTCTTTGAAGTGGGGGAAGCCCTTCTTGACTTCCTTCGCCTTTCTAGTCTCTGACCCAAGTAGCCTTCCCGTCACAGAGACCGCTGCCATTGGCACAAATGAGACATCTAGGTCGTCAGGTAAGGAAGCAATTTCGTTCCTTGGCGGATTTATTTGACAAATTTCTCCGAGTGTGCTAATCTCCCAACCATCACGCGCTTCACCAGTCATTCAAATCATCGCTTTTAGTGCCTGCAGTTCCTTCCCGATCTCTTCCTCCAACTGCGAAATGTTGTCGATCAGAATCTCGGGTTCATCATACTGAAATTCATCGTGCTCGGCCTTCTTGTATCGCGATATTGAGAGGTTGTACTCATTCTCCCTTATTGTCTCGAAGGGCATGAGGATGCTCTGGTCCGACTCCGTTCGTCCAGCCTTGAACTTCTGAATGATGTCAGGAATGTCGCCCTTGCCGTCGAGGAAGTCGCGCTTCTGGTCGAGACTGTATCCGTCTGCCTTCATCTCGTAGAACCAGACTTTCTCAGTACTCCCACCTTTGACGAAAACTAGCACCGCCGTTCCTACGCCTGAATACGGCTGGAAGACTCCCGAAGGCATCGAGATGACCGCTTGAAGATCGCAGTTCTCAAGTAGCAACTGCCTGGCCTTGATGTGAGCGTTCGAGGAACCGAAGAGAACACCGTTCGGAACGATAACCGCTGCCTTCCCGCCAACGCTTAGCAGATTGTAAAACAGCTCAAGAAACAGCAGCTCAGTCTTCGTTGTGTCATGATTGAAGCTGTCGTTGATGTCAGACTTGTCCACATAGCCAGCAAAGGGCGGATTGGCGAACACGGCATCGTAGATAAGCTTCTGCTTAAACCCCTTCGATAGTGTGTCCATCTGCTCGATGTTCGGTTCCATTATGCCGTGCAAGATCATGTTCATCAATGCTATGCGTATCATCGTAATCTCGAAATCAAAGCCGTAGAAGCTCTCCTTCCAGAGAAGGTTCCAGTGCTCCTTCTTGACGATCTTGTCGCCTATCAGGTTGTGCGGAGTCCCGTCCTCGTCGAACTTCACCATGTCCTTCGTTGTGTACTTCCTGAGTATGTGCTGGTACGCCGCAATCAGGAAGCCGCCTGTGCCGCATGCTGGGTCGCAAACCTTCTGCCCGATGTCTGGGTCAACAAGCTCGACCATCATACGAATGATGTGCCTCGGTGTCCTGAACTGTCCGTTCTTGCCGGCAGTCTTCAGCTCGCCCAGAAGATGCTCGTAGATGTCTCCCTGGACATCGATTTTCTCTCCTATCTTGATCTCATCGATTATCGACACTGCCTCTTGCAGCAGCGAAGGTTTTGGAATCATGAAGGTCGCGTCTTTCATGTACTTCGAATACAGCACGTCCGCGCCGTTGTGCAGCTTCTTGATGAATGGAAACACCACATCGCTGACTTGCTTGAACATGTCTTCGGCGCTGAGATGCTTCCAGTTGGACCACCTGCAGTTTTCTCGCCCTTCGAAGATTGACTTGTACTTCTGCCCTCTCGTCTGCGCGGCCATCTTGTGATGCGTGTCGAGGTCGTCCAGCCTTTTCATGAAAATGAGATAAGAAATCTGTTCGATTGCAGGGAGCGGATTGCTCAGACCGCCCGACCAGAACGCGTTCCAAAGCTTCTTGATTTTCGACTTCATTTCAGGGTCAAGCATGCGGGAACACCTCCACCTCCAAGCTCCTGCACATGTTCAGAACCTCGTCCACATCGTCCTTCTGCAATAGCGGAACAGGGGCGTTGGGTCCGAAGTTCGTGAACGGCGGCTCATACAGGTCGCTGTATTCTATGTGATGCTTCTTCGTGAAAACTGTTTGTATGGTTCTGAGGAAGTTGACCTGGTCTGCGTTCAGGAAGTTCTTCTCGATCATGAAAGTCTTGAAGGCTTCCTGTATCTGCTTCTCGGGGTCTGGAAACTCGTAAAGGCCGAGTATCTTCTTGATGAACTGGACCAGCGTGCCCTTGCTCTGCTTGTACGCCTTCTGGAGCGTCTCCTCGGTCACGTACAGCTCAGGGCTGTTCAGTGTCTTCTCAAGTTCCTCCAAGTCCTTCGGCGTCAGAACCTCGTCTTTCATTATCTTCTGTATGGTGGGATGACTCTCTGCCAGCTCCTTGATGCGCTTCTCGACTCTGTCTATGTAGGTCTTGGCTAAGATCGACCTTGGCGCAGTCACGGGGCCATAGTCAAGGTAGTCTCTTTCCTGAATCATGTCGTCTATGTCGAGCACTATCGTTGGACGAGGCTCGGTTCGCTTGTACTTCATGAGTGGCGTAAGCTCTCGGAGCAGCATCTGCGCATCTTCGTATGTGATGCTCCTCCAGAACGAAGGCTTCTGCACCTCGTTGATCAGCTGCTCCTTGTCCTTGACTTCCTTGATTGTGAACGGCAGGTAGTCCATGACCTCGCCTATCTCCTGCTTCAGCCGCTCAAGTTCGGCTTCGTTCCTCTGCAAGATTGCCAAGCTCAGCTGCTCAGCCTTCAATGCGAACGATGCTTGGCTCGGCTCGACGCCCGGCTCGTATCTCATCAGCGGCGTGATGCGAGTCCTCAGGAACTCTATTGGCTTGACGCCTATCCTTGTCCAGAACCTCGGCGACATCACTTGCTCAAGGTCCCTCGCAGCGTCCCTTACCGCGATTGAGTCCTTTGGCAGCTCGCTGATGTCCTGCAGTATTCTCTGCCTGACGTACTCTGCCTTCTTCTCGTTCTTTCGCTTCTGGAAGTGCTCAAGCTGCCTGAGGCGCAGCAGGAAAATCTTTGCAGGCACCGCTTCGGCAGGCTTCGCTTCCCTGCCCTGAGGATGCATGTTGAACCAGTCAAACACCTTCCAAAAATCGAAAATCAGAGACTCCTCTTTCTTCCCGCTAGGCAGCCAGTCCTTCTCTTTGCATGTGGCGTCCGCTCTCGTGCCTCTGCCTATCATCTGCCAGAACTTGATCTTGGAAAAGACAGGTTTCACAAAAGCGAGATTGCACGCTTCGGGAACGTCCACTCCCGTGTCGAGCATGTCCACTGAGATCGCTATCCTCGGCATGCTTTCCTTCTTGAATCTCTTCAGAAGCTGCTGAGCCCTCGGGTCTTCTGATACGACGTACCTTGCGAGCTCTCCCTTGTACTCTGGGTAGAGCTTGTTGAAAGCTTCCCATAGCCGCTTGGCATGCTTCTTCGATACCGCGAAGAAGATGGTTTTGGCTGGCAGCGTGCCTGTGACATCAGTCATGCAGTTCTCCATGAATTCCTTCACAATCGCCTCGTTGGTCCCGATGACTGCGACCTTCTTCTCTATGTCCGTGCCTTCGAAGTTGATTTCCTCGGGCTCTATTCCCTTCTCGACCAGTTCCTTCATCACTTCGTTCGGAACGTCCTCGGGCTTGATGCCTGCGATCTGGAAGTGCGTCCTCGCCTCGTAGATGTCGAAGGGCACAAGGTAGCCATCCTCGACCGCCTGCTCGTAAGTGTACAGCGCTGTCGGGTTTCCGTCCTCACAGACAAAGAAGCGGTACGTGTTCCTGTCGATGAGCTCGGCTGGGGTTGCGGTCAGGCCTATCTCAATGGCATCGAAATACGTGAAGACGTCTTTCCACTTGTGATAGATCGACCTGTGGCTTTCGTCAGATATGATGACGTCAAAATCGCCTATGGAAAACTGCCGATAGACCTCCATGAAAGTCTGAATCGTTGACGCGAACAGGCGCTTGTTCTTGTCCAGCGTGCCCGTGAATACCTTATCCTTCAGCTCGTTCGGGAAGAACACCTTGAATCCGTCATTGAACGCTTGGTCCCTGAGCGCTTTGCGGTCTGCAAGAAACAGTATTCTCTGAGCCTTTTTCGCTCTCAGCAGCACGTCAATGATGGCCATGGCAACGCGGGTCTTGCCTGTTCCTGTCGCGTGAACGATGAGGAACTTTCTTCTTCCCTTCTCGATACCCTCGCACACGCGCTTCACAGCTTCGATCTGGTATCCCCTGTCCACTATCTTCGGATTGATCGGCACATCGCGCAGGTTCTGCTTCGATGCGTTCTGAAACCTGATGCGTTCGAGCGCTTCCCGACCGTGGAATCCTTTGACCATTCTCGGAGCTTCGTGCGGTCGGTTCCAGAACCACACGTCAAAACCATTCGTGAGAAAAATGAACATGTCCTTGCTAGTCTGCTTCTTGATGTCGCCGGCGTAGTCCTCGGCTGCCGTCTGTCCGAGAACTGGATCTTTTGTTGTCCGCTTCGCTTCCACTATGGCAAGAGGCGAACCAGAATTGTCCAAGAGAAGATAATCAGCATACGCGCTGTCCGCATCGTTCCTGAGCGTCTCATCTACGGCTTTGTAGTTTCTTGCCTTGAAATCAGACTGCTTAGTGTCGACTTCTATCACCACTTTCGTCCGATCGTTCACATCCCAGCCAGCTTTCTTGAGCATCGGATCGATTAGGTCCCTTCTCGTTTGCAGCTCGGTCTTCACAGCCATTTGTGCACCCTCAAAAGCGTGTAGGACATTCCTACCTCCGCTTGCGCTGGCCTGATGAGTTGTTGGCGTAGAAGTCGATAAGCCTGCGTATTATGTGGTCGTAGGTTTCGTCCTTCTTGCCCAGCTCCGACAGCTTGGCCTTTGTCCTCTTTGTCACTTTCACTGTAGTGACTTCGTCCATGAAGTATACGTAGTATACCTCTGCTTAACTCGTTTTCTGTCCTTGGGAGCATCCTAGGTCTTGTGTGTCAAGGGGATGGGCATGGGACAGCTAGACTCGTTTGAACTCGCGGCATTCGACTGGTAAGTCGTCCAAGTTCGTTAGGTTGCAGTGAGCTCGCTCTTCTCAGCGCAGTTCTAGCCTACCAGGTATTCGTCGAGCATCCCACTCAGTACGTCGCCGCTTTTGCGAGTCAACTGCTCGAATGTCATGTTCGTCAGTTCGAGATCATACTCCTCCCTGAAAAAGAGGCGAACTTGTGATGCACCCGCCACAAACTTTGTCCGAGTCCGTTTTCTAGGTTCAAACTTCAAAAAGCCTAAACCGACGATGAGTGTTTTCACGGCTTGAATTTCGGGTTGTCGAAAACAAAGGCTTTCAAGTCGGAGTAGAACGATGCGAGGTTTTCTTCCGTGATTGGGGCTTCTCCAGGATGGGCGGAATTGCTCCGCATCGTGAAGCACATGGATAGTCTCTCGTGCTGATTCGAATCTATTAGCTCGCAGTACTCTAGGACCCAAAGCAGGCCGGTATCGAAGACGGTCCTCAGGTCGCTCAGCGAATGGACTTCAAACGATTTATTCAATCTCTTGAACCTGCCACCAGCATTCTTCGCTTCCTCCGATTTCTTGTTGAACTCGTCGAATCCTAGCCTCTCGATCGTCTTGTGCATCCTGTGGACTGCGGCGCTCCATCCAAGTACGACTGAGGCCCTGAAGAATCCGCGGCTGGCGCACCCGAGAGCTTCGTCCAAGTAATCCTTTTCTTCGTCCGTTGCGTTCTCAAGGATCTTCGTCAGATGAGATACCGACACCACTCGACCGGCAGACTTCATTACTGTGACGTATAGCTCTTCTTTGAAATTCTGAAAAATCTCGTCTATCGTCTTGAGATAAGTTTGCCTGACCGATGTCTTCAGCGATAGACTAAGTAGGGAAGTAAAGAGGTCATCATATTTCTTCTTGAGTTCGTCTGTCACTCCAAGACTCGATAATGATGGGTCGAGCTCTTCGAACCATTTTGTACCTATCTTTTGGGCTGAGTCCTTGATGTCCTTCTTGTAGATGTTGCTCGTCTTGACCTTGCGTATTTCTGTGTACAGCTTTCTTAGCGAATTCTCAATATCGTCAAGGAGCGTTAGAGCATCTTGCTTCCTCATTCACTGATCGCCAAGATGACTTCGGCAAGCTCGGCCTTACCCTCAGGAGACAGTTCCACGTGCTCTTCGTCTTTCAGGCTCTTGAAGAGGTTCTCGTTTTTCTTGAAATTGGCTTTGAAGTTGGCTGCATCGTATGCCTTGAGTTCCTTGCATCTTTCTCTCGCCGCCTCAACCGAGAACTCGAATTTCCTTCCAGCCCGCATCGCGTTCTCCAGCGCAGTCAAGAGCGCTAACTGGATCTGTACATCAGCAATGACGGGCGTCTTTAGGTGGTAGGTCGGTTGTATCTCTTCCCCGTCAATCAGGAACATTTTTGCAATCCTGTCCTCAGGCACATTGTACTGTTGCAGAAGTGCTCTGACGCCGATTGAAATGACGAATTTTGGTGCCGGAGTGGGCGCAGCTGCTGGGGCTGCGGTCTCGGGAATCTCTGCAGCTTTCTCAGCTGCCTTTGACCTCAGGTAGTCAGCAAGCAAAACCTCCAAGATCTTCTGTCGATAAGGCTCGGCAAACTTCTCAGCGACATCTATGAACTCCTTGATCTTGGTCTCCAACTCTTCTGTCGTCAGTATGTCCACCATCATTAACTAGTGCTCTAAAACTCTTAAGTCTTCATGATTTACGAGTATTCGGACTAATTGGATTCTCTTGTGCCATACAAAGAACGGTTCTGGGTACATGTAGGGAGAGAAGACTAGGCTCGCAGACCGGGGCAATTTCGTGATGAGCCTGGAGCTCGGATGAAACGTGACTTCCTTGAAGCGTTCCATCTCAACCTCGGTCATGCTCGAGAGAATCCAATGAGTGCCGACATTACTTGCATCGGGCGGAAGGGGGGTGCTGTACTGCGTGGCAAGCACAAAGGAGTTCCATGCGCTATCTCGAAGGAAACGTTCCCCATACTAGCTGCAGTTCACCGCCTGCTTCCGGCAGCTCTAGAATGGCTACATTGCCCAACAGATTCCGGTTGAGTCTAACGAAGTACTCGCCTAAGGTTTCTCTTCTTCGTGGATGATAGTCTCGCTTCACTACGAGGAACGTGGCAGTGCTACTAGGCAACAGTCGAAGGTAATTGAGCGCTTCTCGAAGCCCAGTGATCTTCGCGGATGGCACGTTTCCTGTTGTTGTCCACGTGAAGGCCTTCGCCTCCCCCACGTAGTGTTTGTCGGGCGAAGCGAAGTCGAAGGTGTGTGGCTTTGGCGGATCCCCCACTGGTAGAGCAACCTCCAAGTCAAAGACAATGCCTGATCTCCGCTCAAGCGCATCTTTGACGGCAAGCTGAAAGCTCCTGCCTCTATCCACATTTGACAAGAATGTGCACTCACGATCCCTACATCGCTGTGGTCTGTAATGACTTCCATGGATCGACGTCTATTGTTGTGACAGAGGGTATGACGCACGCTGGAACTAGCTCTCCGCACTCTTCTGACGCCCGTTTCCGCGGCTAGGGACGCTAGTGTGCTTGACAATGCCGCGTTTCAGGACTTACAGTCTGCCGCTGATCAGTTTGCAGGCATCGCAGAAGATCTGAGAGAATTGCCGGCTGGAAGACAGTAGCGTTGTCTTCGATCTGGAGGCTCTGCTCAAAGGATACAGGATGGCGCGGCACGCGGTGGGTTGCGGGGGTTCCATGCAGAATACGTTTTATTCTGACTGTCTATTGTTCTCTTCGTTTGCGATCCGGGATCAATGCTCGCTAGAGGCTTACGCCTTCAGGATGGAAATCCTCTGGAAATGATCTATTCTTCTTGGCCGCCGACAAGTCCAGATTCGCAAGGGAACAGGAACGACACCTACACGGCTATCAGCGCCGAATATCGTACCGGGACCCTTCGCAAGCTCCAGAAACTCATCCCCACAGTCCAAGCGCTCGTCGAGGAAATCGAAGCCACACTAGCCAGAGACCCTGTAAGAAGAACGAATCACTAGGAACTCATCGAGCGTGATCCTTGATTGGCCCCAGGAACTTCTTGAGTTCGAGGAGGCTTGCACTTTCTCCGTTCAACTCATTCTTCTCTAACCAGTAAACCTTGAAATTGAAATACCGCAGGAAGTCGATGACGTCCTGGGGCGGCCGGCTGCCATATACAACACCTCTCATCACTCGTCTCCCTTTGAAATCAGATCTGCTTTTCACATCGAAGTATTCATAGTCTAGGAGCTGTCCCATCGCGTTCCGCGTCTGCCTGATGTAATTCTCAATGTGAATTGTCTTGACCTCGAAAAGGAAAACCCCCTTTCGTGTGCTTGCCAGCAAGTCGATGTCACTTACTCTAGGGATAATGCCATGTCGTCGAATCTCAGAAATAAGGAGCGAAACAATCCGTCTGTGACCTATGGTCGCTCGCTCCTGAGCTTCCCAGTTTCTTTCGTATGCCACGAGCGTCCGATAGCGTTTGACTAGATTTCCTTGGTTGCTTCTCTTGCTGGCTATCTTGAGGCTCCTCACGCGTCGCTGCTCGAAATCTAGGAGGTCCTGTTTTGTCTCGACTGGCATGGAACCGTTTACTGCCTTTCCTATATCTCCCGCCCTAATGCCCGTCATCAGCGAATATGCAGGTAGCAGCCTCATGAAGTTGCGCAGTAAATACGGCGCAAGATCTTCACCTAGGCTGATGGCATTACCCTTGGACATTGCCAGAGAGACTGAGAAATGAACACCGCTACGAGCTGCCTCTTTGAGAATCTCATGAAGAATTCGAAGATCAAGCTCCTCTACTAAAACGGGATCTTTCAGTCTTGGGCTTCGATGGATCCTAACATAGTATCCAGGGGGAAGTGCCTTTAGAACCCTGAGGAATTCGCCCTCTCTCGATCTCAGTCTCCTGATAGCTTCATGGCGTATTCTTCTCTTCGCTCTCTTGTCGAGCCATATGCCGTTGGACCAAATCCTTTGCGAATCTATTCCGAACTGAAACTGAACCGTGTACCTTGCGTTCTTGAACCTTCGATGGGTAAATCCTATCCACATCGAGTCCTTGTACCGCAGTGTGCCTTGATCCCAAATGCTTGCTGTGAAGCTCGTCTTTAGGAAAGGCGAGACATCATTTGGTGCAATATCTAGGATCCTTTCGCGAAGATGATCTAGCGAACCCTGGACTTGAGTGATTCGGTTCTTTCTGTCAACGCAATTCGCAAAATCCTTTCGAGTAAGCATTTTGCTCCTTCATAGTGATAGAAAGGATGGGAATATTACTGCCGCGGTGCTGCGATGACCATCTGGAGCGCCGACCAGGCTGGGCAGTTCTTCGTGCGGAAGCATTGGAATCTCACAACTAGCCTCTTCCACAGTGGCTTACTCTGGCTCCATATGCTGGAATTGCGTCTTCTCGAGACTTGAGCACAAGCCTCAGGTTGTGACTCCGAGGGCTTTCTTCTCTCTGTCCTCGAGGTAGCTATTCTCTGCCAACTGTTGCAGGAGCAAAACGCGGATAGTGTCCGATAGCGTGGGATCCTGTCTGTCTATCTTGACTCGCTCGAGCAGGCCCCAAACTTTGGCCGGCAGGCTGATGCTTCTGCCTTCGAAGCTCTGGCAGACCACGTTATCAGCCATTACTAGTCACTAGTAACCACCATGCTGGGCTTCTTAACCATTCCCAACGCTTCGCACAAACACTTTTCCCCTCTGGCCGATCACACACACGCAATTCTCTTTTCGCGTTGCGCTCCCGCGGGTCGGGGTGACTCAGTCTGCCCTCGCTATGGGATCACAGAAAGAAGCTTCTCGAAACAAGAACTGGCAGCGCAAGCAATGAGAAGGCGCCGGTTCTCACAGCCGTCTTCCCAATGAGGATCGCTGGATCCACCGAGGCCACACAAGGATCTACCCGATGCCGTTCCCGGAGCAAACGTGAGAAAGACAAGACCCGCCAGGATACTCGAGACGAGCGAAAGCGACTCTTCTCAGAAGCATTTCATGACAACGTACACAGCATCGGTGAGGTCGATGCGCTGACCGGGAGCGAGGCGCTAAGCATCGATCGAGGCGATGTGCTCCGGGATCCGAAAATTAGGGGCTACCGGCATCCAAATCTGACGCCGCGGGGGTGAGATGATGAGTCCAAGCAAAGAAGATGGAGCATCTGTAGAGACGAGCGCGGACATCGGTAATCCGCGCGACATACAAGGGATCCTCGCGTTGGTCGTGACAGGAGGCTTCATCGGAACCGCGATCGTGGCGACCTTCGTAGCGCTTTGGCGTGGAACCGTGCAAGACGGAGTCAGCGTCCTGAACATAATCGCCGCACCCGCCAGCTTGATAATTGGATTTTTCTTTGGAAAGAAAGCCGCCGAGTAGTATCCTGCTCCCGAGTTTCGATACTGAATTGATTTGTTAGAGCACCCGAAGGCGAGACGCATAGAACCGGGGCGCGGCGCTCCCGCATGATTCTGATCCTGACGGAGGTGAATCTGCATGACTGCAGAGAATGGGAATGGTGAGCTCAGGCAGCTGCTTGAGATCAAGCGTGCCTACCGCCGGGACTTGACTTCATTCGAGGAAGAGCTCACGTCCAGGTACGAGGGTGAGCTAGCCGATGGCAAGAAGCGGCTGAAAGAGCGCTATCTCGAGAACGTCGTTGACACAGTGTTCGCGGATCCGGCGCCGGTGAAGACAGTTCCTAAAGCTGTGGCGCCAACCGCAACGGCTGAGCCGGAGTCACCCAAGTGTCCCGAGTGTGAGACGCCTGTCGCTGAGGGAGACAAGTTCTGCGCAGAATGCGCTTGTCCGTTGATAGAAGAGCCTGAGAAGGAGGCTGACATGAGTGAGTGGCCGGTGGCTAGTGCGGGCCGCAAGTTCAGGCCGAGACGCCGCTAGGCGGATCCTCGAATCAGATCTCGAGCAGACAGCAATGGTCCTGACGACGATCGTCGCCGCCACAACATACGCTTGGATTGAAGGTTTTGCAGTGGAAACGCCTCGCTATGAGGCGACTCAGGTCTGGTGGATCCTCGGCCACTTCTCGACTTACTCGCTCGCGATGGCGGTACTATTCGCCTGCATCACAGGTGGCTTCGGTCTACTGAAAGCGCGTTCAATGTTCACCAAAGGCAAACGATACTTTCTGTTCACGTTCGCT
>Ga0315288_10002138_pt1 | contig 25587 bp, 23 predicted proteins | sample YL17G11_20_MG_FD_203454 | JGI IMG/M metagenome (GOLD analysis project Ga0315288, IMG submission 203454) | Sediment microbial communities from Yellowstone Lake, YNP, Wyoming, USA - YL17G11_20 | ecosystem: Environmental > Aquatic > Freshwater > Lake > Sediment | place: USA: Wyoming | collected... | reverse complement strand
TGGTCAAGATCGGCATGACCATCACCTTGCGGGGCATCTACTTCGACTTCGATAAATCGACCATCAAGCCGGAATCCCGGCCGGCGCTGGACGACGCGGCCAAGATCCTCAAGGACAATCCGTCCATTACCGTAGAGATCCAGGGTCACACCGACAGCAAGGGTTCCGACAGCTACAACCTCACTCTTTCGGATCAGCGCGCGTGGTCGGTCGTGAGTTACCTCGTGCAGAACTTCGGCATCGACAAAGCCCGGCTCACCGCCAAGGGTTATGGCGAGGCCCAGCCGATTGCCACCAACGACACCGACGACGGTCGCGCACTCAACCGCCGGGTCGAATTCGTCATCCTCGGTCAGCAGAAGTAACGCTGATTCCAGCAACAGGATAATCTGACGGGGGCGGCTGTAAAGCCGCCCCCGTTCCTTCTCTTTTATTCTGGCTTTAACAATTTTTTTAACGATAATAACGATCCCAACGATATTAACACTCTTAACGACATTAACGCCACGAACGCACCAAACGTTTGTTTCTTGATACAAAATTCAACAAAATATGGTTATCTTCTAATCCCGTTGGTGTGTAGAGGAGGCTGGTCGGATTATGTTCCCTTTTTCAAATGGTTGTAGCATACAGTAAAGAGGTAACAAAAAATCTTATATCCGGCGATTATAATTCAGCTTTACCATCTGCAGGTTAAAACCGTTAACACTTTGCTTTGTTGAAGAAAAAAAGCCGAGATACCATACAATATTAACGGCATCCTTTTGTGTAAACGAATAAGTATGGCTGCCATTTAAGGAGTAGTTATCGCCCAGGGTTGATGGTTGATAACAAAAGGTGAAACTATTATTCAATTTATCCTTGAGTAACGCCCGGTTGGCCGTTAAACCGTAGCTGTGATAACTCTCCGGACTCATTTGTTCCACCGGCGAGAGGTTATAAGTTTGACTGAAACTGGTATTAAAGGTAATGGGTATTTTAGGCGTAATCGAATAATTTAAGCCGACGCTTATCACTCTGCTAACCGGAGTCTGGGACAAAGGGTTTAAGTCCTTATAATCCTGATGATTAAGCATAATAATGAGGTTTTGATAAATCCCCCAAAAACCAAAACTGAAATTGGGCGTAAAGGAAACGGTATGGGACAATGAATTGAGCTTGAAACTGTCATTGGGTGCTTCCTTTTGGGTGTTCTTTTGATTGTAGTTTCCCGCGAGATTTAACGACGGCAGTGGAGAAAAAACCAGCGCGAAATTTAAATTGTTTGTTCTGGTTGTAGCAAGCTTGTCTTTTATAAGATTGTCAGATTCGTTTTCTAACCCGATTCGGATAGCAGTTTTGGGTATTTTTTTAGTTGTTATACCCAGGTTCCATTTCTGCAGATCATTTTTTATATACGGAATACCCAGTGAGGTGAAACCCGGGCCTACCTCTCGGAAACCGATACTCAGTAAGGCAAATTCGAGGTTGAACTTCAGTGTACCGCGTAGGGCAAAGTCAATATGCGAAGAATGGCGCGGCATATAGAACGAGTAAGCCAACTTAGGTAGTCCGGCTAAATATATTGTATCATTTCTTAGATCACGGGTATGGACGCTGCCGGTTCCTTCCATGTCAAATGTCAGTCTTTTGGCAACTGTGAAATTGGTGGTTAGGCCAAGCACAAGATTTTCCTGGGGTGGAATCATGGCAATCGTATCGGTTGATTTAAGAGAAGACGTGTCATCCGTTGCCTTCAGGATTATTAGCGAAAGGTATTCACTGCCTAATCTTAATGCAGATATCGCCCGGTTATATGACCAATTTAACGAATCCCTTGCCACCCGCCTTGACTGGCCAGTTATAAGGACAAAACGCCAGTGTCCGGGGGCAAGTTCCAAACCCGCACCGGATATTGGGATTCCTGAAAGAGTGTATTCAGAGAGTGTTGGTGAAAAGTCACCGAGACGGATCTTTATCCATCTCCATGAGGGGCTGGCCGGATTGAAATTGAGATTGAATTGGTTGATTTTTTGCGCGGTGAATTTGTCGTCAGAATTATAAAGAAGGTTTAACTCAGCATTGAAGAAGAGCCAACTGAGCAGGGTGTTAAGACCAAGGCAATAACCGGAAGACGGGTTTCTCTGTCGGCTCGAGTCTGAGTTATGTTCGTATTGAGTATTGAAACCAAAATCACCGGTCAGGCTCGGCTTGGGGATTTGGAAACCAAAGCCAAGACGCACTAAAACAAGCAATAATGTAAAACGCAAAATCATCGTCTTTTTGAGATTCTGAGCTCGCCTTTTACTTCCCCTCTCCGACCGATATCATCTGCCTCATCTCCCCGGTGCTATTCTCATTATCTATGACCGTCAGGGTAATTTCATAGTCTCCCGGCAGACAATAGCTATGAGTCACCTTATTTCCTGAACCGGTTCCGCCATCGCCAAAGTCCCAATTGTTTTCAACAATATTGCCATCCGCATCCTTGGAATCAGTGGCGTCAAAAGAAATTTCCTTGTCAATAACCGGTTTTTCCGGTGAATAGCTGAATTTCGCCGCCGGCAGGAGATTGGTGCTGACAATGACCTTTTTCGTTTCTGTTGCTGTGCCATCATAACGCACGTAGCCCGTGATATCATAGAGTGTTCCTTTTTTCGCTTCCCTTGTATCCCATGTATCACTGAACGGGAGCAAACCACCGGGCTTCAGTTTCGTGAATTTATGGGCGAGTTTCTTGATTATGTTCCCATTCCCCTGTATTCTGAATATGCAGTCGCCGGAAATCTCTCTGGTACCGGTATTCTCAACATTGAGGGATATGCTTATCTTATCGCCCACCTGAAAATGCTGGGGCTCGGCGCTGAATTTTGTTATTTCGGCAACCGCGCTACCCACGTAGAATGAGACCCTCTTCTTATCGAGGATATTCAAGCGGTCATCATTCAGAAAAACCTCACCGTAGTAATCAAGCGGTGGAAAACCTGCGGTTTGCCATTCCAGGACCAGAGTATCTTTGCCCGACAATTTCTTTAATAATTGGGGCGGCAGACTATCGACCATCTCATCGCCGCCATACCTTCTAATCTTCACCCGGACTGAAACATCCGCTGGTTTACCGGAATTGGCGGCTTTCACCATTATCTTGACCTTCTCGTTCGGTTCATATATGGTTTTATCCGTAGTCAGCTCGGTTATGGAGATTGTTGATTTTACGTACTCTATGTCAACCTGATAATCCTTGTAGAACTTGACGTCCGAAGTCTTCGGGTCATAATAGAATGGATAGAGAGATATAATAAGGGTTGTGCTTCCGTCCGGGTTCTCCCATAGCCTCCATTCGTAATCTTTCTCCGGATACAAACCTTCCTTCATCTGTGGAGGGACCGTTGGACGAGGTCCGGTTACAACAACTGGTAATCTAAATCCGGTTGCGGCTTCCGGTTCTGACCTTTCCTTCAGGATGACATTCTGAACTCGGTAACCTTTCGGATAATTAATTGATTTTATGTAATAAGGAACCTTTGGTCTACCCTCTTCTAACAATAGGATTTCTCCGTCCGGGATTTCCACATAGTCTACCTCGGCGCCTTTGATCACCTTGTAGCCAGGAACGGTTATTTTAAGTGCCGAGGGTGGTTCAGCACTGTGGCCTATCAGCCAGCAGCACATAACTAATAAGCAGATAATTTTTGATTTACTTCCCATGTTACCTCCTGCTGAACTTTGGGTCTCCGTACAAATTATACTCATGGACGAAACCGTAAAAATCCGCTCGTCGGATCTTATCCCTCCGGAAATTATAGAAGGCGTCACCAATCCTCGAATCTTTTGACCAATAAACCCACCACCCGTTATTGGTCATTTCATCGCACGCACCAGCACCGCTAGTTCTTGTTGCACCGATGTAGGCGGCGGCACCATTTCGCAAGAAAGCTTTGGCAATACTGATATCTCCGCCGGCCGCGGCATCATAAAGATTATAAAATCCAGTTGCGCAGGAGAACGCTATCACAATTGGGTTTGTTCCGCCAAAACTGATCGGTTCAATCTCACTCCCGCTTCCGCCCCATTCAGTAAGGGACGCCGCCCAACCACCCGGGTCGCCATGTCCTGAAAAAAGAATGAGGTCCTTGGTATATGAGTTACTCTTGATCGTTTCGCTTCTTCGCCTTTCAACATACCAATTGGTTTGGCGACCACTATCGTTCCCGTCGGGAAAATAAGTATACCTTCCATAATCCCCGCCCCTCGGCGGTATTTGGACTCTTTCCGCGATACTGTAGGCTTCATTTATGTTATCAAGAAGCATCGGGTCTGGCAGTCGTCGTAACCTGCCTTCAGTGTCATGGAACCTGATGACCGTTGCGCCCGGGGGTACGACAAGCCGACCTTCGCTTTCTAACATCCAAGCCGTCAATTTCGGAAGGGTGAAGGAACTCAGGTCCGCATCACCTCTTGTTCCTCCACTACCAGGACCTTTAATTCTCAGGGCTTCTTCCAACATTGTACGGCGTGTGGTGCAATATTCCGTGTGCACTATCTCAAAGGCAACACCTTCATTTCTAAGGTCCGGCCTTGCTCCTTCCACATTTGGTATTATTCCTTCAGACCAGGGACCTTCGGGTCCGCTTACTAAAAGGGCATCGGAACCATCGTAAGAACCGCCTCCCGAATGAACATTCAGGCTTGTTCTGATCGGATCCATAAGTTCACTCGCGGTTTGACCGATAATCCTTCCAACCCTGAGTTCAGGTAACTCATCCCCTTCAATATCAGCATAGGGATAATCTATAATAGGATATTCATCAGTCCCGATAAATATTGTGAACGCAGGAACTATCTCACTCTCGCCCACCAATAGCAGATAACCGTTTTCCGGCCAGCCCGATTGCAGCTTTCTGCCCCATATTCCCGTACCTCTTATAACGGTCTGGACCTGGTATGCAGTGTAATTTAGAGGCATATAGCCAAGGGCGCCTCTTTTGGCTATCGCCAGGTTTGCCATGGTGCACAACAAGGCATTTGCATCCGGCTCTGGGTCGCGTTCAAACAGCCGGCCAGGGTTGGTGACGATAAGGTAATCCGCCGCGCGCAGGGCATTATTCACCTCGGCCGCATTCCTGTACCAGATTTCATGAGAATTGATTCTCGGCTGGTATCTTACCCCGGAAGCATAGTAATAGAAAACAAAACCCTCGCCAATGGTTGGGTACTCCAGCACCTCCGGCGCGAAGAGGATCGGAACAACAAAATACCTTATCTGTCGATCCTGATTGACCCTCAATCGCTGCAGTTTAACCTTCACCTCGCTGCTTTGAAAGCGCGGAACGTATTGAACTTCTGATTCCGCCCTGCCCCAGCCTAAGCGCCAGCTTTCCGCTCTTGCCTTACCGCGCTCCCAAACGACCGCCTGGGACTGGAAGCCTTTATTCAAATCAACCATTACAGCGCTATCAACCTCGACCAGACCTGTATTCCTTAACTCCAGGATGACCTCAAAATAATTATCATGCCTCACTACCGACCGAGTTACCTGAATGTTAGGTGGGAACGTGGCTGCGGGACGATAAGGCTCAAGCCGCGCGTTCTCACAAAACTCCCAGATCTCGCTCTTTCCTTCGTTCTCACCGATCGGAATATCATTTCTATCCCTTGCCTGAACCTGCCAGACATAGGTTTTACCAGCCTCAAGAGATCTTGCAGTATTTGGATAGATAAAACTCACGGCGTTCTCGATCACCTGTTCATGATGGGCAATATTGTTCATTGCCGCCTGCGGTGTCTGACCCGGTCTCGTCTCGCAAATCTTTAAATGATAACGGACCGTAAACCCGGGATGGCTCGTCGCCGGCGTCCATTGAAAAGCTGGTGAGGCAATCCAAATTGTATCTCTGTCCTCCGGGGCAATAAGAGACGGTGGATTAAAAGAGAGAATATAAAAAACACATGACCGCTCGGTCACGACCACACCGGTATTAACTTTCACCAATTTCACGTTGAGGGTGTATATTCCTTCTAAAAGCCTTCCCGTGCGTGTAAGTTGGTCGACATATGCTTCATTATATATGATCTTCCGGTAATTGAGAAAATCGCGATTATCTCGTTGAATGGGTTGCGGACCGGTAAAGACAATTTTCTCTGATTGTCCGCTCACAACCTCACCATGCTCTCTTGATACGGCGCTTGCCTCCAATCTCACTGAATCTGGAATTGAGTCCGTATAAGTAATGGTTATGTTTACAATCCCGGGATTGTTCGCCCAATCTGAAAGATAAGGGCTGGGATAGGTTTGACAACTGACATTCATTGTCATTTGGGCAGAGAGAGAAGAATTTAAGACGAGAAAAAAAATTGCTCCAACCCAGTTTTTGACCGGGCTTAGTTTAACGATTCGCAAGTCCATACTTACCTCCTCTATATCAAATCCCTCTCCCCCCGCGGGAGAAGTCCTCTTCTAAGATCACCTAACCGACAAGAATTGGCCTTGTCCCGTTCATTGTTGAAAATTGATAGAGATCCACAAACCATTATATTATGCAACCTGATTTTTGTCAATGCTGGGTTTCCACTTATTTGATTTTATTTCAGCGTAAGTCGAATTTTTAGTCCGTTCGGAGTGGGATTTTTATTGTAGTTATTGATCATATTTACTCTCCGCTCTATTATATGATTATATTCCTTTCCGTCAAGCGATACCATTTCGTCATCCTGAGTGAAACGAAGGATCTAATTTTTAAACGATATTAACGCCACGAACGCTCCAAACGTTTGTTTCTTGATACAAAATTCAACAAAATATGGTTGTCTTCTAATCCCGTTGGTGTGTAGAGGGGGCGGGTCGGATTTTGTTCAAAAATGTAATTCTAAGAATCCGGTGCAATGCGGACTTCTTTATTGACAACCAAATTATTATTTGTAATATTATGTTGCTTAGTATCATTGGAGGAGTGTATGAGAAGCGTTTTCAGATTGATGGCCATTGTTTTTGTTTTAGGGATAATTAATTGTTTAAGCAAAAAGGAAATCTCGCTTTCCGATTTTACCGAGGCTAAAAGAATAAAAGAAATTACCTTCACAACCTTTGACAATAAGATACATGTTCTAACCCATATTTATATTTCATATGAATCCAAAGTACCCAGAATAATCGGGTTTGATAAGAATATTACCTCGTTAGATCATCCGAAAACCGAGATTTCTTATGCCGATATTAAAAAACTCGAGATCACATATTGTGACTTGAAGAAAACATGCTTTGTTGTTGGGGGGACCGGCTGCGTTTTAATGTGTATTCCGCTCGGAATTATTGCCTACCTATTTGGACAAAGTGACTTTTACCCTTAATAACCTAAGACATGATTATATACCCTGTCCCTGACGGGAAGCCGATACTGCGGTAAAATTCACACAAACCGGACTGGCCGGTATTTATTCCTAATAATTCACTATATTAACGGACCTTTTTTAGTGTTAGATGTACAACCGGGGTTGGTTTGTGCGAATCGGGCGGAGAACTCGAGATAACAACTGAATCGACCGTGTAGGAGTAATTCCATTCTTTCCTGGTCATCGGATTTATCCGGTTCTCGTTGTCCAGCCCATCAAGCGTCTCAGGCAGGCCGCCGGCCAGCAGTTCCTTTTCCCGGATCTCCGCCGCCAGGTTCATGGCGCGCAGTTTGGCCGTCAACTCTATCTTTCTTTTAAGCATCGAGCTGAAATGCGCTTCGGCCAGCGCCCGGATCGGATTATTTCTCGGATCTTTCCCCGGCAGACTGTCTTTGATAAAAGGATACCCTTCCGTAGTTTCGTCATTCGTTATTTGCATGGATGCCATCTCATGCCGGGACATCTCCGCGATCGATTTTTTTTGGGTGTTCAAACCTTTCAAAAAAGCCAGTTTCGGGGAAAAGAAGCATGACCAGCACGACAACCGAATGCCAAGAGAGTTGAATGGGAATTTTCCGGACTTTAATATATCGATATCCCCCTTCAACGCCCAGGATAACAAGGGTAGGGAATCCGCGCAATTAAACAGTGTCGTTCTGATCCTGCCCAGCTGACGGACGGTGTACTTGCTGTTCTCGAGCCCGTATGCCAAATGCTTCAGCATGATACCATAGGACACTATCCCCACCATGTAATTGATGAGAACCGGTCCGCCCTGGATGAAATGATCGCAGAACTTCAAGCCCTGGATCGTATAGTCCACGCTTTTTTCCATGTTATTCGATTTCAAGGCCTGCATGGACTGAACCGCCAATATTTTCGCAACCTTCTGGACCGAGATATAATTCGGTAATTCCATATTCCAGCCGGCGTTATAATTGAACGGTACCCGGCATAAGGCCTTTTCATTACCCCGGGCTATGATCGGATAAACAACGGGATACTTTTCGATCTCCCGCGGAAATTGCGGTGAAAGTACAGTTTTACCCTGGAGGTAATTATTGACGTCGAAACTGATCGTGATATCCGGTACCTTTTCCATCGCCTGGAGGTAATCGACCCAAGCGTTCTCCTTAATATCCGCTTTATAGCTCACAAGATCGGCTCGAGCTTTCTTGGCCATCGCATTCAGGGGGGCGCTGTTGAAGATATCAACAATATAACCGACAACAAACAACAGAACAAACAGTCCGACAATGCACAATAATATGATACCGATGGTTTTTAATGCTCGTTTGATCATCGTTTTCTCCCTTTTTTATTCACATTATTTTTCTTACTTCTCCATATTACACACCTACTTTGAATTATAGTTACTTGAAGATATTGTGTCAAGAATAATAATTTTGCTTATATGGTTATCAATAATTGGGTCCCGATGGTTCAAATCACAATATTTATCGATCATAAATACATTCCACTATAGTATATGATAATTATCATTTGCGTCAAGATATTGTTATTCCTTAGGAAAAATCTTCCCGGACCGATTCACGTGATTTTTTAAAAAAATAGCCTGTCCCCTTTTTCTATTCTGTACAATCTACTTACAATCTTTAATTAAACGCGTGACAAATCTAGTTATTCTTTTTTGCACATCTTTCAGATCGATTAAATTACCCTTAATAGAATTCTGTCCATATTCATGCGCTTGCAACAACATTGCCTTATAGGAAGATCCACGATTTACATCATCGGCAAGAATATGCGCGAAGGCACTACCGCCGCCCGCTTCCACGTTACCGATTACAATGTATCCCTTTTGGATGTTCGATAATTTGTTATAATCTTTTTCAGTTTTTATTATTCCCTGGGCTCGCTCTTTCCATATTGAGTACAAACTTGCAGGAGATCCGCCATAAACGGGAATGGCATAAATAAACAGATTGGTATTTAATGCTTTCTTATAGATGCTTTTTAAATCATCGTTGATCGGGCAGTTTTTCTTGTTTTTCCCCGTAAAACATTCATAATTGCAATGACTACAGGGTGTTATATTATAATCATAGAAGTTAATTAATTGAACATCCCACGCTTGTTTGCTGAGTATTTTCTTTATATATTTTAATATTTTTAACGAATTGCCTTCTTTTCTGGCGCTAAATGCAAGGCAGATCGCTTTTTTATTCATAATAATTCCTTTTTACACTCCGCCATATTATATGATTATTTTACCCTAGGTCAAGCGATTTGGAAAAAACCAAAAGTATACCATTTCCAGACAGGGTGGAAACGGTATACTTTTGAACGTTTGAACATCTGCCCCCCAGATCCGTTTTTATTTCTAGGGTTATTTCATTAATATAATTTTCCTCGTTTCTCGGTTTCCTTCCACATCGATCGTGATAAAATACACGCCTTGAGGCAGATTCTTAATCTCATAATTTTCCCGGTGAGCGCCCGGATTTTGATCCATGTCAGAAAGAGTGATCACGTTTCGTCCGGCAATGTCGAATAACGATAATTTAATCCTGGTTTTCTTAGATAAAGCATATCGGACGATCACTTTATCGTGGATTGGATTTGGCTGGATCTCGAATAAATAAATTGATTTCGGATGTTTGCTTACCGTTCCTTCGAATACACCCATATCCGGTGCGATTTTAATGACATAAATATCCCCGTTGGGATCGAAAGAATCGGAATAACCCACTGCAATATACCCGTGATCTGAGGTCGGGATAACTGTAGCACCCGCGTCGACTTCCGATCCACCAATCGTCTTGGTCCATACCGTATCACCGCCGGCATTGATTTTTATTAACCAGACATCGCATTGGCCAGCACCATATGAATAGGTAAAACCCGTGACGATAAACCCTCCGTCCGGAGTTTTCTGTACGTACCGGGCGTAATCGTCGCTGGCTCCACCATAAGTCCGGGTCCAGACCGTGTCACCATTGGCCTTGAGCCGCAGCAGATATGCTTCGGCATTGATGCCGTACTCGGGGCATGTCCATCCGGCAACAATAAAACCGCTGTCGGGCAACAGGTCAAGGGCAAGCCCCCAATCCAAATTGGCCGATCGGCCATACGTCTTAGTCCAAATCGTATCGCCATTCGGATTGGTTTTTATGATATACACATCGTCAAGGTTTGGGCCATCAGAAACTGTCGTCCCGATGATAATATAGCCACCGCCGGGAAGCTCCCGGACGTCGGTTCCGAAATCCACGTCTGTATTGCCGTAGGTTCGGGTCCATGTCGTATCGCCACCGGCACCGGTCTTGATAAGATAGATATCACCGCCCGCCCCATAAGAATCCGTAGTACCGACCAGGATATAACCGCCGTCGCTGGTGGGTTGAACGGTGTACCCCTCATCCTGACCGGGTCCACCGTATTTCCTTGACCAAAGCGTATCTCCGCTGCTATTGACTTTCATGAGATAACAATCTTCATCTGGAAACCACACGTTAGCGGTTCCGGCGATGATGAAACCACTGTCCGAAGTCGGTTGGATCCTGTATCCGCCGTTCGAACTGTCCTGCCCGTAAATTCTCGACCACAGGGTGTCGCCGGAGGAATTTATCCGGAGTAGATATATTTTATCGTAAGGACTGAATGATCTCGAATTTCCCAATACAACGTACCCACCATCGCTTAACTGGAGAATTGATTGACCTTCATCATAGCCGGATCCGCCATAGGTCCGGGTCCAGAGGGTATCCGGAGCCTGGCCAAAAAGGCCGGCGCTTAATACGCTGATCACGATGCAAATAAATACTGTCTTTTTACTGATTGCGTTCATGAGTCCTCCTTATAGAAATAGAAATGTATATCAAATCCATGCAGCTTGTCAAATGGGAAATTACAGATTCAGCACCAAATCCGCTTTTATTAAACTCTATGGCAATATTCATATAAACCGGACAGATTGATCTTGGTGCCATTTAGTCCGAGGAATTGGAAGCGATGATGATTGATAATACAAATGCGATGGTGATGACTTTCTTCATGTTACCTCCTGAATTAATACACATATACGACTTTTAACATTTCATGTGATTTAGACAACTCATCTTTGATATTGGTTTATAATGATTTTCCAGCCGGTCAATGGGGATTTAATTGAAATATGAAGCCAATGGTCCCGATGTTGTTATCGAGGGGCTAACAGTCCCGAAGTTTGTATTGAGGGGATTTGACCCGGTTGCCGTTTACCCAAAATCCATAAGTATACAGATTCCAGACAGGTTGGGAAATTTATACTTTCACTCGACCATTTCCAACAATTGGATGAAATGACTAAGATCAGAGTAATTTTGTATAATATGAGTAACACCCAATCTGGTCAGATGATCCTTATCACCCACACCGATGAAGGGTAATTTTAGTGATTTCGCCGTTTGAATGTCCCAGACAGCATCACCAATGCTGACAATTTTCGAAAACTTATCTATCCCATAATGTACTTGGGCTTTGGTGATGCATTTCAAAACAACGTCTTCTCTCGAGATAGCATCATCAGCTGCGGTAAAGGGGATACCTTCGAAATGAATACCTGCGCAGTTCAATTTGTACACCGACGATGCAAACCAACCACCGGTCGCCATACCAATTTTCCAATCTGAGTTATTTGATAACCGTTGAAGTAATAATCTTGATCCGAGAATCTCACGAAAACACTCCGGATTAGATAAATACGACTCTTTGAGTAAACTAACGAATCTTTTAACAAAACGCTGGATCTCTTCAGGTTTGGGGTTCCGTACAAATGCCTGCTGGAAGATCTCTTGTGTAATGCTGGAGTCGGTCGCGTGCAAGTACTCGGTCCAATTCATATTTATATTGGCTATTCCAAACTCAATGAGTAATGCTTGAGCAAAGCAATCACCATCAACCTTATTGGTATCTATTAAGGTTCCATCAATGTCGAAAATTGCAAGTTTCATTCTTCCTTTATTACCAATTCCTTGAATACATCAATTCTAAATATAATCAAATGACTTTCTTCATTTTGCATTCATCAATAATACCTTTGGCATATTCCCACAACTTGTTTGAACCAGCATCAATCCGTTTGTTGAGATTGATTATTTGTTCATAAGAAATATTATGTTTTTTCCACGCATATCCATCCTGCAGATGGTTCTGCATGACTGGCTCCAGGCGGTCAAGCGCGCTTGCGAATTTGGCTTCGGGGGTTTCACGTTTTTCAAATTCTTTCCATAGCGATAGGAACTCTTGATTCTGGTCGTTGGGAAGCACATTAAATATTATTTGTGCGGCTTCTAATTCTGATTTTTGTTTTTCTTGCGGATTTGTACTATAAACACTAAGATCACCAGCATGAATCTCGACCAAATCATGAATTAAAACCATTTTTAATACCTTAAATAGATCAATCTTTTCGTTAGAATATTCGTTTAATACTAAAGCCATTAATGCGATATGCCACGAATGCTCCGCGTCATTTTCGTGGCGATTTCCATGGAATATTTTGGTTCGCCTTAAAACCGATTTCACCTTGTCTATCTCCACGATGAATTGTAATTGTTTTTTCAATCTATCCATGATACTCACTTCCTTTCACTAATTCCGACTTTATCATTTAACCATTCCATTACCTTCGAAGCGGTTTCTTCAATCGACATCGATGTATTATCGATCAGATCCATAGGCGGCGATGTCGTAGATGCGTTTTCCTTCAACCAGTTGTTATATATCTGATGCTCCTTAATGTACTGGTTGGAGCTGCAATCCCGTGATGCCGGCCTTTCCTTAAGTCTCTTACATAATTCCTCATTATCACACACCAAGGCAAGATAATAAATATTACTAAAATTCTGTCTGAGTGTTGACGCTTCATAATGGAATGGTTCCCCGCACTGACTTAGTAACACGGATTTACCACTCTGAGATATATTTAGACACATCTTTAACCATAAATCGCGAAATTCATGGTACCCGTTTTCTGGAGTATTAAATTCTTTTCTCCATAACAGATCGCCTTCCATTACAATTACAAGATCTTGGTTACCGACCAGACGCGAAATAATCGTCGTTTTCCCTGACCCGCTCGCGCCGAATAGGATAAACAACGGATATTTTCTGTCTGTCATATTTTCATTTCCTTTTCTTACCGCGCTCGATTAAAATACCGTGCATGCTTGATGTGTTATGTATTTTATAAATCTGCGCGATCTCCTTCTTGGTGCATGAATAAAGCAGTGTGATTTCCGAATCTCTTTTATGCATATCAACGGTGCACATAACGGCTTCGACCTTATGACCGGACCCGGTTCCCACCCAAATGTCGATTTCATGTCCGTCCCCCCTTGATTTCGTATTTTTCAGATAACCATAATTGATTGGGTATACGAATGATGGATAACGCGGATGACGGGAACCCCGGGGACGATCAATCACAATCTTCGATGTTCTTACCAACCTATCTGTATTTATCCAAAACTGCCTATTGTAAGTGATTTTCATATTGATCGCTCTGTTTTAAATATTAATATTCTAATCATATTTACTCTCCGCCATAGTATATGATTATTTGACTTTGCGTCAAGTCATTACCACTAAAAATACATGCCTGTCCACAGCGAAATTTCCATAGCTCGCACTCACTCTGCTTGCGGGCTGCCCAGTTTCATCTCGAGGAATATCTTCTCGCCTACTTGTTTTACCACTTTGAAACCAAGCTTGGTAAAAAGTGCCATAGCTGCTGTGTTTCTTTCTGTTGTGTCCAAGACGACTTTCTCATATTTCTTCTCTCGGCAGAAGTTCAATGCCCCTTCAACCAACATCCTTCCCACCCCTGAACCACGATACTTAGACAATAGATAAATTCTTCTTAATTCGGCGAGCTCGCCCGAAATTCTTCGTATTCCCGCACAGCCAACCACTTTCTTTCCATCTTTTACGACAAAGAACAACCCACCCCCATTGATGTATGCTTCCCTAATGTTGTACATATCAGCATCAAGCTTCTGATCGAACTCAAAATTGTGCTCGGCTAAAACCGCCGTTACCAAGGCAATCAACGCTTTCTCATCTTCAGGGGTATAAATATCTATTTTGATGCTCTTTGAATTATCTACAGTGACCAAATTTTATTTCCCATTTGCTAGCATTAAAAATTAAATATCACAGCAGATATTTTCTTATCCTGCTCACTATTTTGCGATATTCATTATCAGAAAGATTTACTTTATGATAATCTTTACCCCATATTGGCCAGTGAAGTTCGATCGGATCGGATTTTTTGCGGGGAATGATATGCCAGTGAAGATGCGGGACGGTATTACCCAAGAGTTCGTAATTCATTTTGACGGGATGAAATGCATTATTTATGGCTTTAGCTACTTTTACCAAATCTTCCATAAAGGCTATTTGTTCTTTTTTACTCAGTTGAAATAATTCGGTTTTGTGACCTTTGTTATAAATAAGATCCGTATAACCGCGGCATATCTGATTGGTTTCAATCAGGGCTGTTGAAACCTGCAAGTCGGCAATCCACAATGGTTGTTCTTTCCTGTGTACATCAGAAAAATATTCACAGATCCAGCATCTTTGTCTATTTACTTTCATCTTCACTCCTGTTCTATTTACAGAATATTCCAAAAACGGAAATAGTCAATATAATATCAACAATCATCCCAAAACTATCTCTTCTCAGCAAAGATGAAAAACCTTGTGGATATAAAATTTAATTTGCCTTTTCTTTCTAGCCGATCTTGCAATTTTTCCAAAATGGATAAATATTTTGAAACGTTAAAACCCTCAATAATCCACGGAATCGCTTTCAAAAAATAGACTAAAGCTCCGACGTCTTTGAAAGTTGTTTTTCCCCTCCATTTCTTCGCTTGTTTGATTATGAATCCTGCGGTCTTTAGTTCTTTACTGACATTCATGCGCGTATTTGATGTCCACTTTGGAGAAAACCCAAACACTTTTATCAAATCCTTTAAATTATCGCCGCCTACCTGTTGAGTCAAAAATAATCCATTTTTTTTAATTATTCTAGTTAATTCCTTGATATTGAAGCCGCCATGCCGATTCAAAACCACATCGAATTCACCGTCTCTAAAAGGAAGTCGTCGCGTCTCATCAGCATAAATTACCCTAACTCCATATTTCCTCAATTTTCTGGTTGCAATAGCTACGTTTGGCTTATAGCCTTCAATTGCAATTAATTTACTGGGTCTGAGATCAGATACGATCTCAGAAAAAATCTCCCCTCCTCCAGTTGCCATATCCAAAACGGAATTTGATTTCTTAATCAGTTTTTTGGCAATTGAGATATAATGCCAGGTTGGTTTTTCTTCGATATATCGATCTTTCAAATAAGAAAAATCCCATCCCTTAAACGGCGCTTTCTCGTCCTTTTTCCATTGCTGAATCAGTTCATGTTTTATCGCCATATCAATAATCTTACTGTATCTTAGCCCCTTGAAATTCTTCCACTATTATTCGGGCTTTTGCGGCAAAAATCTCAACTTTTTTGCGGTTCGGTAGTTTGTTTTTCTTAAACATATCGACTTGCAAAAATGGTCCCGGATTTTTATAGGTACGCTTCATGTTATTCCAACTCGGCTGCAGGACAAAATGAATATGAACCGGTTTCCAACCCGCATGTGACCACAAACAAATATAAATTTGATCCGGATTTAGAATGGTTTTAATAATTAATGAGGTTTTATGGAGCAAGGGTCCCAATTCTTCAATCTCTTTGGGTGTAAGTTCCCAGAAATTAATACAATGGCGTAATGGTCTTACAATCAAGGTTCCCACCGGAAGCGGTCCAATGGTATGATCAACGATCCAGTGCTTTGTTTTATGGATTATACCGCCCGGCAAATCAAGTTTGCCGCTGGTCAGATCGCACGCTAGACATCCTTTTTTCATCGCATTGACATAATCCAAAGCTACTTGCTTATTTTTCTTCATTTTACGCTCCGTTATTTAATTGTCTGAATAGAGTTCTCATCGAATTGATCTTTAATAGAGCCCACTCCTTGTCAATCCTTCAATCAAATCTGCAAAAGAACTTACATGAAGTCCATTTATGCCAACCACTTCCGCGCCGTTGACATTATCCTGATAATCGTCAATAAATAGTACATGTTCCGGAGCCAACGCAAGATAATCCAGGACTTTTACATATACATTAGGTTCAGGTTTACGGGCTTGGAGCTCATGCGAACAAAATACTTTCTCAAAACAGCTCAGCATGGGAGCAAACCTGACTTTCCATTCTGATGCATGGATCTCGTTGGTGTTAGTCAAAGCGATAATACGTGTTTTAGTTCTTATCATCTGCAGTACGTTCTCGATGCCAGGGAGTACCCCAATATAAATGCTGTTAAAACCTCTATCAAATTCATTGGCCGGAATTTGAATCCCCATCATATTGGAAGCGTATGCTCGGTAAAAATCAGGCGTAACCTTTCCCCTTTCAAACCGGTAATACATTTCGTCAAACGCAAACCTGGACTTCAGTTCGGTAACATTTTTCCCGCTAGCTATCGACCAATGGTCAAACATGCGGTCGAAATCAAGTTTTATCACTACATTCCCAAGATCAAAAATTATACAATCAATTTTCATATTTGGTTGACTCAGATCCGTACAATCATATTTGAATTCTATCTATTTTATCATTTGTTAGGTTTATCATAACATAAGTGAGTTTACCGGTCTGTCCTGGTTGGATGCAAATTGTCTTGCCGATATTTGACTTCCAAACGCCCGAGATTTCGGGAGATTCATGAATATGTCCATGTAAAGACATTGGTGGCTGATTTTTTAATAAAAAACCATGAATTGCTTTTGAACCGGCCTTGCAGCCATCATGGCAAATATCCAATCCGAGATTACCAGGCGGCATGTGGATTACGTAGATGGCATTAGCCATATTCTCGGGCCGGGGTAGTCTATTTAGTTCGTCTTCAATGGTGGGTAATTGGTTGACATAAGATTCCCAGTCATCGATTTCTTCAAAGCCATTGCTTGTTGACCGCAGCGCAGTTCCATACTGAATACCTATATGATATTCTTTTGTATCTTTTCGGCATCGATCCTTGATCCGAAACGGATAATCAACTATCCAACTCATGCCGATAAATTCATAACCATTGATTTCTATTTTGCGTTGTGCGATATTTTTTACATATTCAAAATTCCGACATAGCCGATTAAACCGCTCATCAAAAATACTTAAATCATCATTACCCAAGAAACAAAGGTAGTAAATTTTCTTTTCCTCAAAGACTCTAAAATGGTTTTCTAGATACTTGAAAAATTCACCCTGGAGTTTGAATATCGTATCACTGTTTGTTATGGGAAGTAGGTCGCCGCCGTTAATGATTATCTGAACTTTACTCTTAATGGCCTCCCCATAGACCAGTTCATACTGGTCTTTGTTTCCATGTAGGTCGGTCGTGTATAACAGTTTCATAATCTTTTTGTCGACAAGGTGTTATGTTTCAGCTTAAATTGGACTTTTTGATTTTGTATCGCACCATTTTTACTATCCTCACTGCCATATTATATGAGGTTTTTGAACGAAATCAATCGATTTATTTTTCATTTGCTAGTTGTTCGAGTTCCTCTTGTGTAAAAACCGATGCAAGCGTGCATCCAATATCCTTAAGGTTTTTACTACCACCATCCTGTCTATCAATGACACATACACAATGCTCAATAATAAGGCCAAATTCGTGCATCTGTTTAATTGATGAGCATATTTGCCCGGCGGTCGTGATCACATCTTCTATCATAACTATTTTTTCACCTGGCTTGAACCCGCCTTCTATGAGGTTGCAGGTACCATATGTCTTGGCATTTTTGCGAACATATAGACATGGCTTATCGGTCTTTAAAGAAAGTAAAGTGGCAAGTGGAATTCCTCCCAATTCCATGCCCGCGAGTTTGTCGAAAGATGAGGGTAAAAGCTTTTTCATTTCATCAGCAATAGCACTCAGAAGTTTTGGATCACTTTCAAAGCGGTACTTGTCCCAGTAGAATGAACTGGTTTTTCCGGATCGTAAAATAAATTGACCACTTAAAAAGGATGCTGATTTTATCGATCTTACCAATTCGGCTTTTGTCATAAGTTCGGCTCAGTAAATGTTCATTGTTAAAAAATCAAAGGTTTCAATCTATCTCTTTTTTGTTTTTTTCGTAAGCATGAAGCCTTAACATCATATTTCTACTCCACCGTTCAAGAAGATTGATGTAATGGAGCGGTCTTTTTGTTCTATCCTCTTCCAGCTCTTTCCAATCTCTTGCCACAAGAACGACTTCTTTATCATCCGCGTCTTTGAGGATTTCAAGAAGATCGTTCTTTCTTGCCGCAAATTTATTCTCTTTTACTAAAACCCAGGCTTGCAAAGCATAGAAACAGTTCTTGAAAGGATACTTCAAATTATGGACGGCCATACTTAACTCGTGGGGATGCAAGAGATAATGCCGAGCATGGTGTGAATTCGCCGATGCGGTCACTTTTATACTATCGATGAGGTCGTCGGTTGTTATTTTTTCAATAATGCCGTCAAGCGTCCCGTGTAAAACCTTGCATCCGTAAAAAAGTTGCATTAAATCGAAACGGGGCCATACCTGTAATTCGGAGACTGAGACTAAGGCGTTGCTGGCCAGGGTTTTTGCGTCCGGCATTGAGGAAACTATATCTCGGAATATCTCTAAATCATGCGATTCAATACGATCCAGAACCACTATCGTATCAATATCACTTTCCGGTTTGGCCTCGCCTCGCGCCCAACTGCCATGATGACCGACAAATTTTAAGCGGTCGCTGAAGCCGTCGCGCAACCGCTTCAGATAATCGTCGAGCCATTTATTTACTTCTGATTGATTAATCACAATATTCCTGTTTCAAAAACCGTCTTGTCCGGTGAGTATATCCATCGCAGTTTATCTTTTCTTTTGTACTAAAAAAGTAAGATAAGGCGGAGCGATCGTCTTGAAATAATCCCAGGAACCTGGTTCAGCATTTTTGTTAAAACCAATAGTTTCCCATAAACCTAAGACGGTAAAACCATTTAGGATCAAAGTATTCACAATTGTACTTATAGAATGTCTGAATTCTTTAGGTCCAATGACTCTTTTTCGGGTTTTGTCCGAATATTCAATTTCCCAATACGGGTCATCTGCAATTACTTCGCCGCCGTCAATATAAAACTGCTTGAGTTCATAGCCCTTGCCGTTCCAGTTATCCCAGGAACCGTGAACGAATGGATTGGTGCAGAAGAGACGGTATAAACCGCCGATCTTTAAAACCCTGGCAACTTCTTGAAATACAGCGTCTACGTTAGGAATAAAATTGAGTGAATGTGCGTGCCAGACGATATCAAAAGATGCATTAGTGAAACAAGACAGATCCCGCATATCGCCTTGAATCGTTTTGATTGACACATTGTAGTGTTTTGAAGCAATGTGGTCTCGCTCTAATTGAGTTTCGGAAATATCGAGCACGGTTACGTTTGAACCCAGGAGTGCAAAAGCAGCCGATTGCTGGCCACCGCCACCAGCCAGGCAAAGAACATCCTTGCCGGTAACCTCTTTTAGCATTTTTTCCGGATCAATCATTTCGCGTGCCGACTCTACAGTAAGATTAAGGGCGGGCCGAGAGTAAGCTATATTATTTCTGGCAAGTTCTTCCCAGCGTTCTTTGTTATACTTAGCAATTTCATCCATAGTTATCACCTCAACAAAGGTAAATTGGTTTCAATATTAATCATCTCCACTCTCCACAATAGTATATGATTATTTAACTTCGGGTCAAGTGATGAAACGATTCCGGTAACACATGATAGGAGGTGGCCGATTAGTTTCTAGTTTCGAGGTCTGACCCCATCTCCGTACCGGGACTAACCAATAACTCCATTACCGATTCTTGTTATATTGTTGAGATTTGACCCTATTGTCGTACAAAAACATATCCATATCACGAAAACCGAACTGGAATCAATTTATTATGTGTTGGCGTCGATTCAATTACTATTCATGTCCTATTGCATAACGAGAAATTTGAAGGCTTCACTCTATAACGCCAAAATCCTTAATTGGATAATGTTAAATAGGAATAATATTGAAGATCATCTGAGATGCGTTTCGGAAGCTACAAAAAGCGTTGACAACCGGTTTGCCACAAACATACCGATATATGACTATAGCTGACGAAGAAACCAAACCATTTTTTAAGAAAATCCCCCATTTCTACTTTAGGAAGGGATACGGGGCTTTTTAAAAAAAGGAACCATCTTATAGCATCCGCTTTCGTTAAACGCGGTTAAATCCCGTTAGAGAACTCCGCTCCCAACGTAAGGCTTCGATTTCGGTCTTACCACCGTCCGTTTTAATAACGGTAGTTTTCTCTAACGGAAAAAGAGAAAAGAATTGGCAATTTTCCCGTTTTCAAAAATTTGCATCTCATCGGATGTCCCCTCCTTTGCTCTACCCGCGTTTATTGAAGCACAGGTCATTGATCGGTCTGGTCCAGTTTTGGTCCATTTACGGCTTGGAATGTATGGAATAGCGCGGCATTCCCTAGCAATGGCGAGAAGGTATCAAATACCGACGAGGATTTAGAATGGATTGTTTAAATAAAGAGGGGTGCGATTGGTATCGCACCCCAGATTTTAATTATTCCTTACGAGCTTCGATTATCGCTGAAAAACGATCTTCCGGATCTCCGTTTTCTCATCCGTTTGCAACTTCACCAGATATATGCCGTTGGCCAGGTTTGATCCTTTAAGTACTATTTCATTGATTCCGATGTGAGCGTTGCCGTTATACATCATATTTACTTCCCTGCCCAATACGTCATACAGTTTTACGGTCATATATCGCGTATCCGGAGAATTGATACGTAACCGGATTTCACCCTTGGTTGGATTCGGACTTATATCCGTGAAATAAAAGCGACCGGTCAGTTGGGATTCGTTTTCCTGTATTTCTTCCTTGTTCGGATCTCCATTGAGTTTTTTTATTGTAAAATTAATAAGGATTGGATTTGCTCCTGATGTATAAACAAGAGCAGCGGTTTGTGGGAATGTGGCTGAGGCCAGTATTCCGTCATAATAATTATTTATGCCGCTCACCAACTCGCTTCCATTTTGGGGATCATTCGTATAATTGGCAAAAATCTTGGTGGTATTGCAGCACAATACTGTATTTTGGTTACGCATGACGCGCGGTATATATGCAAAGTTGCCAATACGCGGATCCTGGGTCACATTCAGCCGGGGAGTCCAACTGCTGCCGGTTTTTTTACGGTAATAAATCCAACGGTAATTAAGCCCTGTTGGATAAGTTAGCTGTACTGTGTAAGCAAATTCCAGAGTAGTTGAATTAACTGCAGCAATGTCCGGTCCCTTTACCTGACAAGTACTAGAAGTAAGCCATCCAGAATCTACCGCGGTCTTGGCCGCATTGAATTTCGCCCATATTATTTTACCTACATCCCCCCAGCGTAGTGGAGATCCTCCTTGTTTATTATAATGCTCCGCCCAAACAAGATGCGCGTTATTGCTCGGATCATAAGTAATACGCGGGTTATAGGGCTGATTACAGCCAGTGTATTGGCTGGAAGTGTATTGTGGATTGGAATACGCGAAGGTAAAGTAGGTAATTATTCCATTAGTCGTATTGTTGCTGACGTAAGCAACTGCAACTTGGTTATTCACATTAATCGCCATGACAGGCTCCAATGAAATTTGGGCGTTGTCGACAAGAGTCGTATAATGATATACACCAGCTCCATCTAAATAAGCATAAATAAGATCATGGTTATTACCGCTAACTTCCTCCCAAATTAGGCAAGGCAGGCCGGTAGTCGTAACACCGATTGAAGGCGCGCAGGGATTATTAGAGCTGATCATATCGGCAACTTGCCAAGTTTGCCCGTTATTGGTTGATTTTGTATACCATAACTTATTATCTGAAAGGAAGGTTAAGTGAAACTTTCCACTATTATCTTTATATAGTTGCCGTGAGCCATGAGAATTGTTAATTGCATTATTTATGTCAGTAAAAATACCGGGAGGGACTAAAGATACTTCGTTCGATGGATCGGAAGTAGTGCCTTCGGTAATCGTCCGGACCCGATAGGTTATTTGCTGACCATAATAAGGAATGATGTCGTTATCGACATAACTGGAATTATTGGCAGGACTAGTTCCTATTATAGACCATGCTCCATTGTTGATTTTCCTGTCAATCTCAAACCTTTCTTCTTTCGATGAATTGTCGGTCCAATATAGCTTTACACCGGCACTAACAACCGGTCCGTAAAATAAATCCGAAGGCGGTTTGTTTTCATTAAATTGGCAATATACTTGGTCACCCATAATAGAAAGACCGCTAAATCGTGTTGAGCCCGCTATAATATATCCGTTATCTGGTGTCTGATGGATGGAATATCCATAATCATAAGTATCAGGATTTCCGTAAGTTGTTTCGTACAATAGATTTCCATCTGCATCAACCTTAATATAATAGATATCGGCTTTTCCCGATCCGAAAGATTCGGTACTGCCACAAATAATATAACCACCATCCGCTGTTTGCTGAACATCGTAACCAACGTCATCTTCAATGCCGCCAAATGTCTTAGTCCATTGTATATTTAGTTCATCATCAATTTTTAGTAAATATACATCCTCGCCACCTGCACCATATGAGCGGGTACCACCAACAATAATAAAACCATTATCTGAGGTGGGTTTTATACTATAGCCGATATCATCATTTGTTCCACCCCAATTATGATAATCAATAATATCTCCCGATAAGTTGACTCTTATTAACATGAGGTCGCCGCTTGGATAACCCCAAGCATCATACCAAACTTGGCCCACTATTATATATCCGTTCACACCATAATAACTAAATGGTTGGATGCAATGTCCCTCGTTGTGAAATGAATTGGGAAGTTTATAAAACTTTTCGGTGGATGGCCCGCCGGGTCCACTTCTACTATCAGGGAATATACCAAAATAAACATGCATTCCGCCGGTTCTCATTGACCATCCTGTAAGAACATATTGTTGAGGAGACTCATTAGTTATTGCATAAGAAGAAAAACAACTTAGAGTAGGATCGTTGATAAATTGCCAAGATTCTAAACCCTCCTCATCAACTTTAATCATATAACCACGAGGGTATTCTTGGGCACCAATATGGTTCCAGGTTTCACCGACGGAGATAAAAGATTGATCGGGCATAATCCCAGCGGATTGAATTATCTCAGGGATATTCGGATTACCGTAATTATTACCCCAAATGACCGACCCATTGGCATCGGTTTTTATCATATAAAGATCCCAATAACCTTCTGTAAGTCGGGTATTTCCACTGATGAAATATCCGCCATCATATGCTCGTTGAGCATAACGTCCAAAATCATCGCTAAAGGTACCGTACCAATTTTCCCACGCTAAAGCAAAACGGATGTCAATTAATAAAGCGACTGCAATACTGAAAAGAATGATGTTTTTTGTAATCATTTTCATTTTTATCCCCCGCTAATAATTACAGTCAAAAGTATACCAACCTAATTTATTTTGTTGATTGCGAACTGCCCACATATAGCCGTTTATACCCCAATCCTCACCCCAGCTATTCTTCAATTTCCATGCATTTTGACTGTCGTCCCAACCAACTAAGACAATAACATGTTGACCTAAACTTGGACCTTGGTACGAATAGATACCACTCACATATGCGTGAAAAGCATTATCAACTTCAACCATTGTAGATAAGGGATGATTCTGCAATGCACCTTTAATCGCATATTCATCCTGAGACTCCCACGTTATTCGTGTATATGATTGGATTTTATAAAGGTCACTGTCTTTTTTATCACATGGACCATTGCTATGCGTATAAGGATCGTCCGTTTCCGCTGGAATGCCGTCGTTCATAATGTAATGCAATGCAAAATAATGCCAACCACCACAACAATCACCACACCATCGGCAGCCGTCGGTAACCAATGTTTGTTCGGCGAGATCTATATCCAGTGTCGGTTGATTAGTGTTAATTTTAATAACTGCTTCCACTTGGCCGACTGCGCCAAATGCCCAACAACTCCCGCATGCTTGCTGATCCCGTATAGGTGTCATCCAGTTATAACCATCTTTGTTGGTCCAATCAAAATAACTGCGAACGGGAATTGGCCCTTTTCGTAATGGAGGGAAATTCCCCTGCTCACCGGGTGGCGGCAAAAATCCCAATCGCATTTTCTGTTCTTCTTCTGGCAACATAAATAAGGAATTAACATCGGCTTTCCATTTAGCACCTTCGGCAATTATCCTTGCACGGATTCGCCGCAGTTCGGCAAATTTTTCAGCTACGAAATCGCTTAATTTCCCGATTGGATGAGATTCTCCGCTATAATTGAAATTACTTGGTCGAATAAAGTCAAATGTACTGGTCTGAGTTTCCAGGCGTAGCTCAGTTGCTATGACGCCTTCAGTGAAAACCGTAATCCGGAATTTATTAAGTCCTCCTATTTTTGTAATCAGTTTCGCTGTTTTAATAATCTTTTTCCCGGCTTGAATATCTTCCGGTGAAAGACGCGCGAGATATTGATCGTCCAGATAAATGCAACCAATTGGATCTTGTATTGTTCGCCCCGAAAAAATCACGGTTGTTCCTTCAGGTTTGTTTATTAGGGTAATAGTTGCATTAGTTGGTTTAATGAGTATCAATCCAACAATAACAAAATAACAGTATTTTCTAATCATTTTTCCTCCTCCTTTAAATTTTTTCACAACAATATAAATAATGTCCCTTGTTTATTATACTGGTTCTTTATTTTAACTAATCTATATTAATATACAGCGAGCATTTTTGTTGTTTACATTATGATTATATTCAATCTATCTAAATTGTCAATATAATAGTGGCTAGGGGCAATATACTTATAAGTGTGGAAATTAGTCTTGCGGGCAAAAAGAAAAGGTGTATCCTTCCTTGGGAATCAAAAAAGCTCAGCTGAGCTTGAAAGGAGAGGACAACATCCATTGTTATGTATCAGAGTAAATTGGACTTTTTGTTGATTCTCATTTAATTTTGACCCCGGTTTCTCATTTAAAATTGACCCCCCTGCTTAGTTAATTTTCACCTTTTTCATTATCGCCAGTTTTTGTTTGTTTGTCAATCCCCTGGGCTTTTTTATCC
>Ga0315288_10002137_pt1 | contig 25599 bp, 24 predicted proteins | sample YL17G11_20_MG_FD_203454 | JGI IMG/M metagenome (GOLD analysis project Ga0315288, IMG submission 203454) | Sediment microbial communities from Yellowstone Lake, YNP, Wyoming, USA - YL17G11_20 | ecosystem: Environmental > Aquatic > Freshwater > Lake > Sediment | place: USA: Wyoming | collected... | reverse complement strand
GGGAAGTGTAAAATAAAATAAAATGAAAAAAGAAACAGCACTCAAGAATGCGACTGTCCTGGCAGCCTACCTTCTAATCGTCTGGGGTTTTTACAGATTCCTTTTTAAACTTCCGGAAGAGGTCGAGGAGCTTGTCGTTAAGCCGGTTGTTTGGCTTCTTCCTGTTTTCTATCTTCTTTGGAAAGAAAAGGCTTCCCTTTCGTCGGTCGGCATAACCTTTAGAAATCTCTTTCCCGCGGTTTATTTTGCACTAGGACTTGGGGCATTTTTTGTAATCGAGGCAATAATCATGAATTTTGTCAAACACGGGGGACTGGATTTTAGTGCCAATATTGGAGAAAAGGCACTTCTTATTTCTTTAGGACTTTCTTTTGCAACTGCGGTGAGCGAGGAAATTTCTTTTAGGGGATACCTTTTTAATAGAGTCTGGTACTCCTTGGGGAGCGAGTGGATAGCAAATATCGCAACGAGTTTGGTTTGGGCTCTTGTTCATATACCGATTACGGTTTTTGTCTGGAAGTTAGAGCCAACTGCTGCCCTAACATACTTATTATTGACAACCCTTTTCGGAATAGGTAGTGCTTTTGTCTTTGCCAGAACAAGAAACGTATTTTCTTCCATACTGCTTCACGTCCTCTGGGAATGGCCGATAATACTTTTTAGATAGTTTGACATTTTTTGTACTCAGAAGTAGTATTATCATTACCCAATGGCAAGGCGTATTGTAGCAATTTTGTCCGCAGTTCTTCTCGCAGTCGCAATTCTATCCATCTCGGTTCTTAGGGTAGCTTCCATAAACTATGCATTTAACGGTTCTTTGCCTAGTACCTTGGGGGAGACTACCGAAGTAGGCGAGATAGACATAAATTATGAATTTCCATATCCCGGCAGGATTTTACCGGACCATCCACTTTGGCTAATCAAGGTCTTAAGAGACAAAATCTGGGTAATGCTGACGCTAAATTCCTCAAGGAGAGCGGAGCTTCTACTTCTTTTTGCAGATAAAAGAATAGCATCTAGCAAAATTCTTTTTGAAAAAGGCAAGCCCGAGCTTGCATTTTCGACCCTGACCAAGGCAGAAAAGTATCTGGAAGAGGCTGCAAATCTGGAGATGGAGAATAGAAAGAAGGGGACAGATACCAAGAGATTTTTGACACAGCTAGCAAATGCCTCTCTAAAACACAGAGAAGTGATAAACGAAATTTTGATGCTTGCCCCGGAAGATGCAAAGCCGGAGATCATTAAAGTCGAAAACTACTCGAGGGATGTTTATAAAAACAGCCGAAATACTCTTTATTCCCTTGGAATGCCTGCTCCGGAAAATCCGTTTAATGGGGACTAATTTCACTCTTTGAGAGAATAAATTAATCGGGGAACCTTCCCTATCCCCCAAACTATGATAAATTCTTCTTAAGAATTAGCTTCGGGGTAAGCGCAACTTGATATTATTTGAGTTGGATATTACCAGTTGACAGTTTATATCTAGTGTTTAAAAATCGCATCTAGCCCTAGTCATAGTGCTTTTTCTTTACATTCGTGAAACTTAAAATTGTATGAAATGTCCTTTTTGCGCTGGAAGCGATACGGAGGTACTTGAATCAAGAACAGTGGATGAAGGAGATGCGATAAGGAGAAGAAGAGAGTGTAAAAAATGTCATAAGCGTTTTACTACTCTCGAAAAAGTAAGGGGAATAGCACTTTGGGTTATTAAAAAAGACGGCAGTAGAGAACCTTTTGATAGGGAGAAGGTTAAAAGAGGGATATTAAGGGCGATAGAAAAAAGGCCGGTTTCCCTTGAGCTAATCGACGATATTATAAACGACGTAGAGAGGGAAATGCTTAGGGAGGAGAAGGAAGAAATTCCTTCCAGAGTAGTAGGAAAAGCAGTTTTAAAAAGGCTAAAAAAGATTGACAAGGTCGCCTGGCTAAGATTTGCAAGCGTTTACCTTGAGTTTGAGAACTTAGAGGATTTCGAAAAAGCCATCGAGAAAAGCTAGCTATGCCAACTATAGTTCCAAGAGCGTCAACTAAGACGAAAAATAAAAGAGCAAACGGCCATGCTACAAATGGCAGAAGTAACCTTTCTCTAGCGACTTTGAAATTTCGAACCTATATAGAGGTTAAGGAAGAGATAAATAAAAAGGTTGGGGCTCGCCCCGCAAGGCCCCAGGAACTTCCTAAAGGCAACTGGACAAAACAGGCCTTAAAAGTTTTGCAAGAGCGCTACCTTACGAAGGACGAAAAGGGAAAAACTGTGGAAACTCCCGAAGATATGGTCTGGAGGGTTTCTTGGGAGGTAGCTTCTGCGGAGGCGCGTTGGGGTAAAACCAAAAAACAGGTGATGGAAGCGGCAAAAGAATTTTACGAGCTTATGGCAAACCGCGAATTTCTTCCGAATTCTCCTACCCTAATGAATGCAGGGACCGGGAACATGCTTCAATACTCTGCCTGTTTTGTCCTGCCGGTTGAAGACTCCATAGAGGGAATTTTTGACGCACTTAAATATCAGGCTCTAATTCACAAAAGCGGGGGAGGAACCGGATTTTCTTTCAGTAGGCTAAGACCAACAGGAAGCATGGTCAAATCCTCAAGTGGTACCGCTTCGGGACCCATTTCTTTTATGAGAATTTTTGACGCCGCAACCAATGAAGTTAAACAGGGTGGAAAAAGAAGGGGGGCCAATATGGGAATATTGAGGGTGGACCACCCCGACATAATGGAGTTTATCCATTGCAAGGAAGAGGGGGGCATTACCAACTTCAATATCTCGGCTACAGTTACCGACAAATTTATGGAGGCATACCGTAAAGATAAGGATTACGAGCTTATCGACCCTAAGACTAAAAAAGTAGTTGGCAAACTTAATGCCAGAAAGGTCTTTGACGAAATTGCCGAAGGGGCTTGGAAGACCGGAGACCCGGGGCTTGTTTTTATCGACAGAAGAAATAGGGGTTCGTCAAACCCGGTTCCGGCCCTGGGGCCCATAGAGGCAACCAATCCCTGCGGAGAACAAGAGCTTTATCCGTTTGACGCATGTAACTTGGGAAGCATCTTTCTTACATATTTTGTCAAAAGTGTTAACGGAAAAAGAGAGGTCGATTGGGAGAAACTCAAGAAAGTTACGGCCATTGCTACCAGATTTTTGGACGACGTTATCGAAGTTAATCCCTACCCCCTCGCCCAAATAAGGCAAACCGTTCTTGGAATAAGAAGGATAGGGCTTGGGATAGGGGGCTGGGCGGATATGTTAATTGAACTTGGCATTCCCTATGATTCCGAGGAGGCCCTTTCCTTTGCCGAAAAGATAATGAAGACGATTCAGGATGAAGCGGTCAGTACCTCAAAAAAGCTTGCGCGGGAAAGGGGACCATTTCCCCTTTGGCCCATAAGTATATATAGGAAAGAAGCCCCGAGAAGAAATTCCACCGTGACAACTATTGCCCCAACCGGAACAATTTCCATTATTGCCGGCTCATCAAGCGGAATCGAGCCTCTTTTTGCAATTGCATTTCAACACATAGTTCGTGATAAACACCTAGATAGAAAGCTCTCTTTCGTAAACCCGAAGTTTGAGGAAATCGCCAGAGAAAAAGGTTTTTGGAGTGAAGAGATTAAAACCAAGGTTGCCGAAAAGGGAGTGATTAGGGATATAGAAGGAATACCGCAGGAGATTAGAGCACTTTTTGGCACGGCTCACGAGATAGACCCGGAGTGGCACGTTAGGGTTCAGGCCGTTTTTCAGAAATACACCGAAAATGCCGTTTCCAAAACCATTAACCTAAGACACGATGCAAGCGTAGATGATATCAAAAAGGCCTACTTAATGGCTTGGGAGACAAATTGTAAAGGAATAACGGTATTTAGGGATGGGTCCAAAGACGCCCAGGTTCTTAATTTAGGATTAAAAGAACAAGAAAAGAAAGAAGAAGAAAGTTCTGAACCTCTTAAAGTAAGACCTTTTAAGGTAATAGGCTCGACCTATAAACTCCAAACCCCGGTGGGTAATGCCTTTATCACTATTAACCAGGACGAAAGTGGCGACCCCCTCGAGATATTTATTAACGTGGGGAAGGCGGGGAGTGACGTGGCCGCAATGGCAGAGGCTCTGGGCCGTACAATCTCAACCGCCCTTCGCTTTAGGGGGAGCCTTTCCGCCAAAGATAGAGCCTACGAGATTGCAAAACAGCTCTCGGGAATTGGGGGCAGGCGTTCGGTCGGCTTTGGCCCCAATAAAATCCGCTCTCTTCCTGATGCGATAGGCGCAGCTCTTTCTACCCACTACGGGTTTAAGGTAAACGGAAACGGTGTTGCTTTAGCCGCGTCAAACGTGGCTGGAGCTGTTATGGCGGCTGTCCTCCCCTCCCCAAAAAGGACGGGGCAGGCTCCTTTGGAGAGCCTGAATGACCCCACAACGGCTTCGGCCTCGTTTAACGAGGCTCAAGCCGCCATAGGCGATATTTGTCCCTCGTGCGGGGCAAGCTCCCTGGTTTATGAAGAGGGTTGCTCCAAATGCTACTCCTGCGGGCACTCGGAGTGTTGAGAAAGATTACCACTTTGGTAGTAAAATAGCCCCATGGCAATTTATACTAAGAAAGGTGATAGAGGAGAGACCTCTTTATTTTTAAAAAAGCCGACCCCCGCTTCTAAAGACTCGGTTCGCGTCAGTGCAATCGGGGCACTGGACGAAACAAACAGCTACTTGGGAGTAATTGTTTCCGAAAAGACGGAACTTAAAAAAAGCATTAGCGAAGTCCAGAAAAACCTTTTTGTGATAGGTTCGATTCTGGCAGGGGCAAAATTGAGATTTTCAAAGACTAAAACAAAGAAATTGGAACGAGTTATTGATAGGCTTGAAGGGGCCTTGCCGGCTCTTAAAAACTTTATTCTTCCCGGAGGAAGTAAGGCAGCGGCAAAACTTTTTTTTGCAAGAGCTTTGGTAAGGCGCGCCGAAAGAGCTGTGGTTTCTCTTAACTTGGTAGAAGAAGTAAAACCCGAGATTATGAGTTATTTAAACCGTCTTTCGGACTATCTTTTTATGATTGCCAGGGAAGTCAACTCTCAAGAAGGCAGAAAAGAGGAGGTTTGGAAGGGTTCTTCTAAGTGATACAATGAACTTGAAGCGGTAATCCGCTGTTATTCTATGGGGCTTTTTCCAGAAAGAGAGACGATTCCGAAGGCCGAGGAGCGGCCAGAGGAAATTTCACCTCTTACAATTGAGAGAAAAGAGGTTGTAACTCCTATTCCAACGCAGTTTACAAAACAGGTTAAGTCGGATGGTGGGCAACCGCTCATTGGCTCGCTGGCAACGCAAAAAGTTTCAATTCAAATTCCATCCGACCAGAGACAGCTTACAACTTTATCTAAAGGTTCGATTAGCGATTCAATTACCTGGTTTGCTGCTTTTTGGATTAGGATGATTAAAAAAGCCACCCACTTTGGTTGGAGAATAATTTTTGGAAAAGGAGGCTAATGGAATTTTTAGCAATCGATTTTGTTAGCGTTTTTCCCCTTCTAATTTTGGCGACTTTGTTGCTATTTTCTTTTGTAGGCTTGACCCTTATTCTTTTTACGATATTTAAATATCGGGGCAGAGAGGAGAGGTCTATAGATTCGGTTCTTCTAGCGGTTGCGGTTCCAAGAGGAAACGAAATAAAAATCGATGCGATGGAACAGCTTTTTGCTTCTCTTTATTCGATAAAAAAGCGCGGCTTAAAGCAAAAACTTTCCGTTCAGCCCACAATATCTTTTGAAATAGTCGGCAAAAAAGAAGAGATCAAGTTTTACGTCTGGGCCCCCAAATCTTTGAAAGATTTGGTTGAAAAGCAGATTCACGGAGCATATCCGGACGCCGAGATTATCGAGGTGGAAGAATATAATATCTTCCCGGAAGAAGGAAAAGTTGCATATAAATCACTTCAGCTTTCAAGGAGTAATTTCTACCCCTTAAAAACTTTTAAAGAACTTCCCACGGACCCCTTGGCGGCACTAACTTCTGCCCTTGCAAAAATGGGGGACGGGGAGGCTGCAGCAATTCAGATTTTACTTTCTCCGGCAGACTCCTCTTGGCAGAAAGAAGGCAGGAAATTTATTTCGGATACCAAAAAACAAGAGTCTGACCCAGAGAAAGCAAAGTTTGCGACTTCTGCCAAGACCCTTGAGGCAATCGAATCAAAAATAGGGAAACCCGGTTTCGAGACTTCTATAAGAATGGTTGTAGTTTCGGGAAGCTTGGAGATGGCAAAGACGCATCTATCCAATATTTCGGCCGCTTTTGAACAGTTCGCCGGAGAATTTAACAGCCTAAAGGGCCGAAAAATAAGAAGCAAGGGGGCATTCATGGAGGACTTTCTTTATAGATACCAGCCGATGTTCCATGTTTTTGGAAACCATTCTTCTATCCTAAACTCGGAAGAGCTGGCAACTATTTATCATTTTCCGAATAAGCAAGTTACTACACCGCACATTCATTGGCTTTACTCAAAAACCGCACCCGCTCCATCGGAGATACCGACAGAGGGACTGTATCTTGGCGTTAGTACTTATAGAGGATTAAAAAGGCCGATTCACATTGGGGACGAAGATAGAATGAGGCACATATACATGATAGGGAAAACCGGCACAGGTAAGTCCGAGCTTCTTAAGGAAATGATTCTTCAGGATATTAGGGCAGGAAAGGGGATATGTTTTATGGACCCCCACGGCCAGGCAATTGAAGATTTACTTAAACTTATTCCACCGGAGCGGGCAGAAGACGTCATTTATTTTGATCCGGGAGATACCGAGCGGCCCGTGGGGTTAAACCTTCTTGAGGCAAAAACGGAGGATGAAAAACATTTCGCGGCGACGGCGGTTATTAATATGATGTACAAGCTTTTTGACCCCTATAAAACCGGAATAGTGGGTCCCAGATTTGAGCATGCGGTAAGAAACGCGATGTTAACAGCCATGAGTGAAGAGGGAAACACTTTTGTAGAGGTTATGAGAATTCTAACCGACGCGAGCTTTGTTCAGGAACTCTTGCCGAAGGTACAGGACCCGATTGTAAGAAGATATTGGACAGACCAGATTGCTCAGACAGCTGATTTCCACAAGTCGGAGGTTTTGGATTATATAGTATCGAAGTTTGGCCGTTTTGTTACAAATAAACTCATAAGGGACATTATCGGCCAGTCACAAAGCTCTTTTGATTTAAGAAAAGTTATGGATGAAGGTAAAATTTTGTTTATAAATCTGGCCAAGGGGCGATTGGGGGAAGAGAATTCGAACTTTTTGGGCTTGGTTCTTGTTCCCAGGATTCTAATGGCCGCCATGAGTAGGCAGGATGTCCCAGAAGAAAAACGTAGGGATTTTTATCTCTATGTCGACGAATTTCAAAACTTTGCAACCCCTGACTTTGCAGTAATTCTTTCCGAGGCTAGAAAGTATAGACTCGGACTTTGCGTAGCGAACCAATTTATAGGTCAAGTTGAGGAGGAAGTTAAAAATGCGGTTTTCGGAAATGTCGGAACTCTTATATGTTTTAGAGTTGGAGTAACCGACGCCTCGTATCTTGCCCACGAATTCACTCCAGTATTTGGGGAGGACGATCTTTTGAATATTGAGAGGTATCACGCATATACTAAAACCATAGTCAACAATGAACCCGTTCCACCTTTCTCGATGGATTTAACTAAAGATTTGGTTGTCCAAAAAGCCAATGAAAACCCGAGGGTTTCCGAAATAATTAAAGAAATGAGTCGCCTTAAGTATGGTCGAGATGTCAGGCTGGTTGACGCCGAGATTGTCAGGCGAGCCAAGTTGTGATAATCTTTCACTTTGTATGGCAAAAATAGGAATCATCGGATGGGGAGTTGTGGGGCAGGCGGTTGGTAAGGGGTTTGAAACCAAAGGGCACAAAATCTATTGGTTCTCCAGGGAAAAGGGTCCCTACACCCTCGAAAAAGTTATTAAAGAGTCTGAATTTATCTTTCTGTGCCTGCCGACACCGATGTTTTCCGACTATTCCGGCATCGACCTTTCCATTATTGACGAAATGGTTGGAAAAATTGCTCCCAAGCTGGTTGGAACAGACAAAATTTTGATTGTCAAATCAACAGTCGTTCCGGGCACAACCGCTTCCTATAAAAAGAAATATCCTAAGACCCTCTTTGCTATGAATCCGGAGTTTTTGACCGAAGCCAATCCTTTGGGCGATTTTTTAAAACCGGATAGAACCGTTATTGGAGCTTTCTCTCCCGAAGTTTCCGCCAGATTGACCAGCCTTTATCAAGACCTTTACGGGCCGGAGGGTAAAATTTTTCTGACCGACTCGACGACAGCGGAGATGGTTAAGTATATGAGTAATGCGCTTTTGGCCACCAAAGTCATCTTTGCCAATGAAATGTACGACCTCTGCACGGCTTTGGGGATTAAATACGAGGAGGTTAAAGGTATGGTTGCTGCGGATAAAAGAATCGGGACAACTCATTTGGATGTGACAACCGTTCGGGGTTTTGGCGGAAAATGCTTCCCCAAGGATATGGTTGCTTTAATTGGGTTTGCCAAGGGAAAAAAGGTAGACGCTTCACTCCTTGAGACGGTTTGGAAGAAGAATTTGAGGATTAGAAAAGTTCGGGATTGGGAAGAAATAAAGGGAACCGTTAATTATAAAAGGAAGAAAAAGTAACTTCAGCAGCCTCTTTCTGATATAATATAGCCTCGAGGGCTCTTCGTTCATCGGCTAGGACGGTACTCTTATAAAGTACAGAGGATAGTTCGACTCTATCAGAGCCCACAGAATGAGAAAATTAAAGCTCCTGAAGGGTTTGGCGCTTGCCAGGCTCCGTTACTTGCGCCAGTTCCAAATAACGCTCGGTGGTTGAGAGCCTTTTGTGGCCCGTAACCTGGGAAAGAAGAACCAAGTCGACTCCGGCCTTGAGATTTTCAACTATAAATGTGGTTCTTAAGTCGTTTACCGAATAGCTTGGAATTTCTGCCCTTTGCATATATCTGTCGATTGCGGCTCTTATATTTCTTACCGCCAAGGGCTTTCCGTTTTTACTCACAAAAAAATAGGGGGAGTCGGCCTTGGGCCTATTTGCCAGATAGCCATTAAGAGCATCTTTGGCGGGGGAATTTAGAGGAGTTGTTCGCTCGGGCTGGGTTGCGTAGGCCTCGACTTTGGCGGTATCTACCTTAACGTTTTCAAGCTTCAAGTTTGCTACTTCCGAAATTCTCATTCCTGTTTGTAAAATAAGCTCAACAATTGCTGCAATTCGGGTATCACCCCTGACAACATCCCTTAAGGCGCGATACTCGAGTTGGGAAAGAAACTTGGGAAGTGAGCTTTCTATTTTGGGGTGTGCGACGTTGGCCGAAGGGTCGGTAATTATGTGGTTCTCGGCCAAGAGCCATCTAAAGAAAGTTTTGACTGCATTTAGTTTTCTGGAAACACTCTTTGGAGTATATTTTTCAGAAAGAAGTGTATCCCTGAAAGCTTCCAAATCGTCCGGCCTAACCTGGTCTACAAGAACTTTATTTCGGTCTTGTAGGAAGTGGATGAGTTGTTCGAGGTCTGCTCTATAGGCCAAGACGGTCGCAGGAGAGCGGCCCTTTTCTTTTAAGCTTTCTACGAACTTTGGAAGCAGGCTTTTAAGTGGTTCTTGTGTCATAATCTAATTAAGACTTTCGTCAAAATCAACTAGGGGCAAGATATAGGCTAGAGCTATATAGTATCACAATTTTTTCCTAGGTCAATATATTATGGGGCAATGAGGAAAAATCTTTTTTGGGACAAGGTTAAAGTCAAACTTAAGTCCTATTACATTTATGTAGGACTATTTTTAGGCTTTCTTTTTCTCCTTTCACTTATTAGGAACATTTCAAAAATAGCCGATGCAGAGAAAAGGATTGGTAAAGCTCAGGAGAGAGTAGAGAAGTTAAGAAAAGAAAATGAAGAGACGGAAAGAAGACTGGCCGAGGTTAAAGGAGAAGAGTATATAGAAAAGCAGCTCAGAGACAAACTCGGATTGGCCAAAGAGGGGGAGATAGTAGTGGTTTTACCGGATGAAGAGACTTTAAAAAAAATTGCACCCGGTATTGCCGAAGAGGAAGATGTTTTACCGGACCCGACCTGGAAGAAGTGGCTGAAGCTATTTTTGTAGTGTATAATATACGCGCTTGACAACGTGCGGGGTAGTGTACAGTTGCACGGAAGGCTCATAATCTTCCAGGCCAGGCGCGACTCCTGGCCCCGCAACACAAATGGAATGAGAGGCTTGGTTTCAAACCTGGAACAGGCTCGAATATATTGAATGGGCGAGACCTGCTGAGGGAGGCTACCTGTTGATTATTGCGCGGAAACTGCCGAATAATTAGCTTTTAGCAAAAGCAAAATTGACCTTTAAAGAGGAAGGACTCCCTGGATTTGAAGTAATAGAATCAAGATTGGCAGGTACAAGCGAAGAAGCTTTTGCCACTCTTGGTTCCTGGAAAAGCGAGCCAGCGTAGCTCAGTGGCAGAGCGAGGATTTCATAAGTCCGAGGTCACAGGTTCAATCCCTGTCGCTGGCACCCCCTTTTTCTTCCTTTTTGGCCTTATTTAAGCTAAAATCAGCCTGTATGGGAAAACGCGTTTTACGATTGACAAAGCGAGTACTCTCTGGTATTCGGGCAAGCGGCCGCCTACATTTGGGAAACTATTTAGGTGCGGTCAAGGGCATGTTGGAGTTACAAGAGGACCCTGATTACGAGACTTTCTATATGGTTGCAGACCTTCACACATTGACCACACCTTACGACCCAAAGACCCTTAAAGACGACGTTCGCGAAGTTGTCTTGGATTATTTGGCCGCAGGGCTCGACCCTGAAAAATCTACAATTTTTGTCCAATCCCAAATCCCAGAGCATATCGAACTTTCCTATCTTTTTTCTACGGTTGTTTCCATTGCTCGAATGCAGCACCTGCCCACTTATAAAGACAAGGTAAAACAATATCCAGAGAATAATACGATTGCACTTCTTTATTATCCGGTTCTCATGGCTGCAGATATTTTAATTTATAAGGCAGATTCGGTTCCCGTCGGGATTGACCAAGAGCCACACCTTGAGGTTGCCCGCGAGATTGCAAGAAAGATGAACTTCGAATACGGAACCAATTTCCCCGAACCTAAAAGATTTGCCACAAAAGGGGAATATATTCCGGCTCTAACGGGGGAAGGAAAGATGAGTAAGAGTATTGAAGGAAGCTATATTAATCTTACGGATGAGCTTGAAACGATAAGAAAAAGGCTGGCGGGAGCGCCCACCGATGAGGGATGTGGAGAGAAGGTTCCCGAAAAAGGAGGGGTTGCCAATCTTTTGAAATTCGTTGAACTTTTGCAAGGAAAGGAAAAAAGGGAGGAATATGAGAAGGCTTACACGGGGGCTGGAATAGGCTATTCCGAGCTCAAAGAGGGACTTGCCAAAGCCATTTATGATGAACTCAAACCCATTCAAGAAAGAAGGAAGAAATTTGAGGAAAATCCGGCGTTGGTAGATAAAATCCTAGCAGAAGGAGCAGCTAAAGCCAAGAAAGTTGCAAGAGAAACTCTGGAAGAAACCAAAAAAGCGATGGGTCTTGCCCCATAGGTGTTATAATTTACGGCCATGGCCAAAGAAAAAAGATTCCAATTCAAGCTTAAGATAAACCTCTGGACGGTGTTACTGGGCTTTTTTGTTCTTCTTTTTATCCTTCCTTTATTTTTTTCGGCGGTTGATATGAAGGGTTCAAGCGAAAAATTGGATATTTCGCAGGCCGTTGCCGACATCAAAGAAGAGAAGGTGGAGAAGATTCTTGTCGAGAATGAAAGAATAGTTTTAACCTACAAAGGTGGGGAAGTGAAATATACGGTAAAGGAGCCAAACGAGAACTTTTCTGACCTTCTTGATAAAGCTGATATTGACCCGACAAAGGTTAACTATAGTGTGGTGGACCAGACATTAACCAAGGTTTTTGGAGAGGTTTTAAGTATAGTTTTACCCCTTGGACTTATGGCCGCTTTCTTTTTCTTTATTCTCCGTGCCCAAAATAAAGGGGCGCAAGATATTTTCTCCTTCGGCCGTTCCCGTGCAAAGCTTTTTGCCAAAGGAAAGCAGTCGGTTACTTTTAACGACGTTGCGGGCGTCGAGGACGCTAAAAAAGAGCTCGAGGAAGTCGTCGATTTCTTAAAAAATCCGGCAAAATATAGAAAAATAGGAGCAAGAACTCCTAAGGGGGTACTTCTTCTTGGGCCGGCGGGAGTTGGCAAGACCCTTTTGGCGAGAGCGGTGGCGGGCCAAGCCAGCGTTCCATTTTTTAGCATGGCGGGAAGTGAGTTTATGGAAATGCTCGTAGGTGTCGGGGCTTCGAGGGCTAGGGACCTTTTTGCTCAGGCCAAAGCAGCAGCACCCTCAATAATCTTTATTGACGAAATTGATGCAATAGGACGTCAAAGAGGGAGAGGACTTATGGGTGGCCACGATGAGAGGGAACAGACCCTGAATCAGATTTTGGTTGAGATGGACGGGTTTACCCCAAATGACAACGTGATAGTCGTTGCAGCGACAAATAGGGGAGATTTACTTGACCCCGCTCTTCTAAGACCCGGAAGATTCGATAGACGTGTGGTTTTAGATATGCCGGACAAAGAAGGTAGATTTGCAATTTTAAAGATTCACGCAAGAGGAAAGAAATTCGCCAAAGGTATTAATTGGGAAAGGGTTTCTGATAGAACCGTTGGATTTTCTGGGGCGGACCTTGAAAATATGCTAAACGAAGCAGCCATATTAGCAGCCAGAGACAATCAGACCCAAATTGGAGAGAAAGATGTTGAAGAGGCGGCAACCAAGGTGAAGCTTGGGCCCGCCAAGAAAAAACTCCAAAGAGAAGAAGACAGAAAAATAACTGCCTATCATGAAGCAGGACACGCCATTGTTACTCACATTCTTCCCAAGATGGACCCGGTACATAGGATCTCGATAGTCGCAAGGGGAATGAGCCTGGGACACACCCTTATTCCGCCTGCGGCAGATAGGACCCACGAAACAAAAAGCAGAATCGTAGAGCAAATAACAGCCATGTTAGGGGGGAGAGCTGCAGAAGAGGTTGTTTTTAACGAAATGACTTCGGGGGCTGCAAACGATATTTCTCAAGCTACAAAACTTGCAAGGGCCATGGTAATTGAGTGGGGGATGAGTGAATTAGGACCTATTAATCTGGGCCCCGAGATGGGACTTGGGGACTTTGGCCAACTCGAATGGTATGAGCAGTCTCCTGTTTCCCAAGCGATGCAGGAAAGGGTAGACAATGAGGTCAAGAAAATAGTTGATAGTTGCTACAAAGAAGCCCTAAAGATTATCAGAGCAAAAAAGAAGACCCTTGATAATGTGGTTGAGAAACTTATGGAAAAAGAAACCCTCGATAAAGACGACTTTGAGAAGATTGTTGGGGCAAAAAAGGTAGTAAAATAGGTTTGTGGGCAAACTAATTTTGATTGACGGAAATGCCATTCTTCATCGGGCTTTCCATGCTCTTCCTCCTTTAACAACCAAGCGCGGAGAACCGATTAATGCTGTTTACGGGCTAATCTCCATGCTTCTTAGGGTTATTCAGGACTTAAAACCTACCCATATTGCCGTTTGCTTTGATGAAAAAGAGCCAACCTTTCGTCACAAAGAATTCGCACCATATCAGGCACAACGCCCTGCCATGGCGGATGAGCTTTCCGGCCAATTTGAAAAGGCGAAAAAGGTACTTGAAGCCTTTGGAATCCCCATTTATTCAAAAGCAGGCTTCGAGGCGGACGATGTGATTGGGACCTTGGCGGGCGATGCAAGACAAGACGTGGTAATTGTTACTGGCGACAGGGACATCTTGCAGCTTGTAGGGGGGAGGGTAAAAGTGTATTTGCCGATTGTCGGTTTATCATCCGCCAAACTAATGGGGGAGGAAGAGGTAAAAGAAAAGTTAGGGATTGCCCCAAAACAAGTTGCGGACTATAAAGCATTGGTCGGAGACCCCTCCGATAACTACCCCGGAGTCGCTGGTATCGGTCCAAAAACCGCAATTTCCCTTCTGGAAAAGTATATAAATCTGGATGGAATTTATGCTCATTTAGAGGAAATTTCGCCGTTAGTAAGGGAAAAACTAATCAAAGGAAAAGATGATGTAAAACTCTCCTTGAGATTGGCAACTATTGTTAAAGATACCCCAGTAAAACTTGACATAGGGGCGTGTGGTAGGTGGGATATTGACTCTCAAGCGGTACTCGATTTATTCTCAAAGTTCGGTTTTAAGACCTTAACCGAGAGGGTCAAGAAGGTAGGAAAAAGTTTGGATGACGAGAAACAGATGCCCTTACTTTAAAAATGAAAATAGCTTTAGTCCATGATTATATAAGGGAGTACGGAGGAGCGGAAAGAGTTTTAAAAACCCTAACCGAGATTTTCCCTAATGTTCCCATTTATACAGCTTTTAGAGTTAAGGGCTCAACCGCCGACAAAGAATTTAATGGCAAAAAAATAATTGAAAGTTTTCTAGCTCCGATTCTTAAGATAGACAATTTTTATAGTCCCTTACGATTTTTAATTCCAGTAATTTGGAAAAATTTTGATTTGGCCAAATATGATTTGGTTATAACTTCAGCCGGCTGGTACGTCACCAGGGGGTTTAAAGTTGGGCCCAAGACAAAAGTCATCTGTTATTGTCACACACCTCCCAGGTGGCTTTACGGCTATCAACAAAGTGTCAAATTTACCAAATATTGGCCGGTAAAAATATATGCGGCAATTGTTGGGCATTTTATAAGGATGTACGACTTCACAACGGCCCAAAAAGTGAATTACTTTATAGCCAATTCAAAAAATGTTGCAGCAAGGATTGGAAAATTTTACCGTAAGAGTTCTACGGTAATTTATCCGCCGGTTGAAGTTGAGAAGATAATTGAGGCTACTAAAAATCTTAGAAAAGAGGACTACTTTTTGATTGTCTCTAGGCTAGTGGGCGCCAAAGGGCTTGAGGAGGCCGCGAGGCTGGCCAGGAAACTCAATTTCAAACTTAAAATAGTTGGTGAAACCTATGGATTCGCCGATATTAAAAGACAGCTCGAGAAACTAAGCGGAGGAAATATTGAACTTTTAGGAAGAGTAACAGACGAAAAACTTTACACCCTTTATGGAAAAGCGAAGGGTTTTGTCGCTCTTGCAAGAGACGAAGATTTTGGGATGTCGGTTGTGGAGGCACAGGCAGCAGGAACGCCTGTTATTGCATTTAACGGGGGAGGGTTTAAGGAGTCGGTTGTTGACGGGGAAACAGGATTATTGATTGACGATACGAATGAGAAAACAGTGGGGAGTGCTATTCAAAAGCTAAATAAAATTAATTGGGATAAAACTAAATTGCAGGCAAATGCCAAAAGGTTTTCCAAGGAGAGATTTAAGGGAGAAATAGTGGATTTCGTTAATAAACATGCCGGAACTTCCTGAAGTTGAAACAATTAGGGGACAGCTGGATAAATACCTGAAGGGTCATCGGGTAGCCGCTGTTGAGGTTAAAAATCGCAAAATTCTATCTGAAGGAGAGAAAAATTTAGTAGGAGGAAAAGTTACTGAAGTAAGGCGCTTCGGAAAGGTTACCGTGATTGATCTTTCTAACGACTACTCGATAGTTGCCCATATAAAGCTCACCGGACAATTTATCTATCGAGGCCCGAATTTAAAAGCTCCCGAGGAGCTTTCCAAAAAGGTTTTTGGGGGTATTCCGGGAAAAAACACACACGTTATTTTTAGCCTGGATCGGGGTGGTGCGCTTTATTACAACGACGTGAGGCGTTTCGGTTGGATAAAAGTTGTCAAAACAAAAGATGTCGAAGAAATTCCTTTCATCAAGAAATTGGGGCCGGAGCCTTTTGGCAAATTGACTTTAGATTTATTTAAACAAATTCTTCCAAAAAGCACTCGTCCAATAAAGATAGTTTTGATGGACCAAGAGAAGTTGGGAGGGGTAGGGAATATTTATGCAAATGATGCTCTTTGGCTAGCAAAAATCAGTCCCAAAAGACCTGCCAATGAGATTGGTGAAAGAGAAGCCAAAATTCTTTACAGCGCGATACTCGAAGTCTTAAAAGAAGGAATAAAATACGGTGGAGCAAGCGAGCTTGCATTTGTTACTCCCGACGGACAGGAAGGGGAGTATCAAAGACACACCCTGGCTTACGGCAGAGACGGCGAGCCCTGCGAGCGCTGCCACAAAGCAAAATTTGTTAAAATTTTCCTCGGCGGCCGCGGAACCTACTTCTGCCCTGTTTGTCAACGACTCTAGTCGGTTATTCTAATAATGGTCATACAAAAAATTCGTCTTACGGACTTTAGAAATTTTAAGGATAAACTTCTTTCATTTTCTGAAGAAGTAACTGTTATTATTGGTCCGAATGCATCGGGGAAAACGAATATTTTGGAAGGTCTTTACGTTCTTTCCACCGGAAAAAGTTTTAGGGCAAGGTTGGAAGAAGAAATGATAAATTATTCGAGAGACATAGCAAGAGTTAAAGGAAGGGTAAAAAAAGACGGAGAAACTATCGATTTGGAAGCGGTTTTGACCCGGGGCTTGGTGGATATAGGCACTTCCAGACCTGAGAAAATCGCAAGGAAGAAGTTATTAGTTAAAGGAGTATCTAAAAGACTGATTGATTTTGCCGGAAACTTAAAAGTTACTCTTTTTGGGCCCTGGGACCTCGATTTGGTTACAGAATCTCCAAGTTTAAGGCGTAGATTTTTAGACAGCGTCTTATTTCAAGTTGATAGAGAATATCGAAGGGCAAGCCTTTCCTACGAAAAAGGCCTTAGGCAGAGAAATAAACTTCTATTAAGAATTAGGGAAGAAGGGACATCCCGCTCCCAACTTCTTTTTTGGGACAAGCTGCTAATCAAAAACGGCGATTGTATTTCGATAAAAAGGGGAGAGTTAATTGAGTTTATTAACAAAAATCCTTCCATAAACAAAGAAAAATTCGAGCTTGAGTACGACAGAAGTGCAATTTCCGAATCAAGACTCGAGCAGTACGGGGAAGAAGAAATTGCTGCCGCAACGACCCTAGTTGGTCCCCATAGAGACGATTTTATTTTTAAAGAGGAAAAAAGAGACTTGGCAAGATTCGGAAGCCGTGGGGAACAAAGAATGGCGGTTCTCTGGCTTAAACTTGCCGAACTTGCTTTCATAGAGAAGATATCGGGGGAAAGACCTACACTGCTTCTTGATGATATTTTATCGGAGTTGGACCATTCTCACAGGAAAGTGGTCATGAAGGTTTCGGATAAACAGCAAACAATAATAACAACGGCCGACCCGCATTTTATTGAAGACTTTAAAAAAGTGGATAAAATTAAGCTGGAAAGTTAAAATCTAAAGTATGACGGAACAAAAAGACTTTTCCCCCAGACCGGAAGTAAAGAAAAGGAAACCTTATCAAATTGGACAGATTATTGAACAGGCTTATCGCTCTCCTAAGGGGAAAATACCGGAGAATTCCAGATGGACTCCCCTCAGAAGGCATCCGGATAAAAACTATGTGGAAGCCTGGCAACTAACCTCTACAATTCCAGAAATCCCTAGCCAAGAACAACTTCTTCCACAAAAACCACCGGAAGTGATTAGAGAAGAAATAAAAGATGCTCAAATAGACGATTGGCACAAACGGACTGATATTTAATTGGTGGAAAAATTTACCCCCCAAGAGTTAAAAAAACTTTTTAGGCCTACCAGTGAGTCCTCAGGCGAGGATAATGGTCAAGTTACTATTATCGGAGGCTCGTCGCTTTTCCACGGAGCCCCACTTTTAGCCTTAAAAGTTGCCTCGCGAATTGTTGATATGGTCTTTTTCGCCTCACCCGAGCCTTCGGTCGGGAGGGTGGCGGAGCAGTTAAAATCGAAACTATCATCCTTCATCTGGGTTCCGTGGGAGGAGGTCGAGGATTATATTGCAAAAAGTGATGCGGTCTTAATCGGGCCCGGTTTTATGCGCTTTAGGTCTGAGAAAGTTCCTCGAAGTCAGCGCAGTGGTGGTTACGACGAGACTGCGAAGGTCAGTCGAGATATAACGGAAAGATTGTTAAAAAAATTCTCTAAAAAACGCTGGGTGATTGACGCGGGGAGTTTGCAAGTAATGGACGCCGACTGGATTCCCAAAGGAGCGATTCTTACTCCCAACAAAAAAGAGTTCGAACTTTTATTTGGGAAAATGGATGCCCAGGCGGCAGCCAAGAGGCGGGGCTGCATAATTGTTCAAAAAGGCCCAACAACTCTTGTTTGCGAAGAAGATAAATGCGCTGAAATCTCAAACGGAAACGCCGGCCTTACCAAAGGAGGAACGGGAGATGTTATGGCGGGGCTTGCCGTTGCGCTTCTTGCCAAAAACGACTCCTTTTTGGCGGCTGCCGCCTCTTCATATATAACAAAAGCCACGGGTGATGAACTTTACGCAAGTCGCGGGACCAATTACAGTGCGGATGAGCTTGCCGATAAAATCCCCGAAGTTCTTTTTAACCTCACAAAGTAACTTGTATTTTCCGCAAAATTTGCAATAATTAATTTGCAATGTACGCCCCAAAGTTTGTCGTTTCCAATAAAATTTTGAAAAACGTCGGGGCAATTGAGGCCGCCAAAGAAATAATCGAAAATGCTCCCCTGGTTCCTATTTTCGAAAAGAAGTTCCAATCCGACGCAATAGTAAGAACCGTATATCACGGAACCCATATCGAAGGAAACGACCTAACTCTAATACAAACAAAGAAAATATTGGAGGGATTGAACGTTTACGGCCGCCCCAGAGATATCCAAGAAGTTGTTAACTACCGAAATGTAGTTGGGCTTCTTGATGAGCTTTCTTATACAAGAGGAGGTTATACCCCCGAGATACTAAAAGAAGTTCATAAAGCAACGGTTAATAAACTAGTTAGCGAAGATAAAGTCGGAGTTTTTAGAACCAGCCAGGTTGTCGTTAAAGAAGAAGGAACGGGAGAGATTATTTTTTCTCCGCCCCCGTTTGTTGAAGTGCCTTACTTAATCGAGGATTTTTTTGTCTGGCTAAACTCTTCGGAAGCGAAAGAAATCCACCCAGTAATAAGAGCGGGGATTGCCCACTATATACTCGTTGCCATTCACCCCTTTGTCGAAGGAAACGGAAGAACCGTTCGGGCATTCGCAACCCTGATACTTCTGCGGGAAGACTACGATATCAAAAGGTTTTTTTCTCTCGAGGAGCATTTCGATTCCGACCCAGGCACTTATTACGAAGCCCTTTCCTTGGTTGATAAAGAATCAAGAAACTTAGGCGCCAGGGATTTAACTCCTTGGCTTGAGTACTTTACCGAGGTTGTGGCGGTGGAGTTAACTAAAATTAAAGAAAGGGTCAAAAAACTCTCAATCGATTCCAGGCTTAAGGCTAAGTATGGGGAGCAAATTGCACTTAGCGAGCGGCAGATGAGGCTTTTTGAGTACCTAAGCGACCAAGGCTCGGCTCTCATGCAGGAACTAAAAAAGGTACTGCCCATGGTTTCCGAAGATACGGTTTTAAGGGACCTTAAAGATATGCTTTCTAAAGGTATAATAAAAAAGCAGGGGAGTACAAAGGCCGCAAGGTATCTGATAAATAAGGGCTAGAAAAAAAATTATGTTGCCATCTGACCCACAGTTTTTATATATGATTTTGGTTTTACCTTCTCTTTTTGGTCTCACTTTGGTGGGCGAGGGTCTAAATAAAATAATTCATGAGGAGTGGAGCGGACTAATTAGTATCGTCTTTGGACTGATGTTTATCGCAGTTGTCGTTTTTGCCTTCTTTTTCTTTTCAACTTACCTGAATCAGCGTGTATAATTGGCAAGTATGAAGTTTAGAGAACTTGCGCTCTACCTTGAGAAACTGGAAAAGACTTCTTCCAGAAACGAAATTACCCAAATACTATCTGACCTTTTTAAAAAAGCGGATCCTGCCGAGATAGACAAAATCGTTTACCTGGTCTCGGGAGAGCTTGCCCCCAACTACAAAGGCATCGTTTTTAATATTGCGGAGAGACTAATGATGCAGATAATTGCCAGGGCATATGGAGTAAAGAAGGAAGAGGTAAGGGCAGCCTTTAAAGAAAAGGGAGACTTGGGGGTAGTTGCTGGGAGTTTTGCGAAAGCAAAAGGGGGAGACATGGAGATTTCGGAAGTTTTTGAGGCGATGTTGGAAATTGCGGGGGAGGGGGGCGGGGGAAGCCAGGAAAGGAAAATAACCAAGACGGCAGAGCTTTTTTCGGCCCTTGACCCCTTAAGTGTCAGGTTTGTAGCTCGTATCCCAGTGGGGAAACTCAGGCTCGGTTTTTCGGACATGACGATACTGGATGCCCTAAGCGTCATGGTTAAGGGAGATAAAAGCGCCAGGCCGCTGGTTGAGGGAGCTTTTAACGTAAGTGTTGATATCGGAAAAATCGCTAAGAGAGTTAAGGAGAGAGGCCTCTCGGGTCTAAAAGAAGTTGCTCCCGAGCCAGGAACCCCAATAAGGCCCTCTCTTGCCGAAAGGCTTCCTTCTGCCGAGAAAATTCTTGAGAAAGTAGGAAAAAAAGTTGCAGTGGAACCGAAATATGATGGCCTTCGCGTAACTGTTCATATTTTTGGAGAAGAAGGCAAAAAGCAAGTTAAAATTTTCTCAAGAAATTTGGAAAATACAACACATATGTTTCCTGATCTTGTAGAAGCCGCCAAAAAGATTAAAGTTGATTCAGCAATTTTCGATGCAGAAGCAATTGCTTATGATTCAAAGCATGATAAATTTCTGCCTTTTCAAGAAACTATTCAGAGGAAAAGAAAACACGGAATCGAAGAAGCCATAAAAAGAATTCCTCTCAAGCTTTTTATTTTCGACATTCTTTATAAAGACGGTAAAAATTTATTGGAGCTTCCATTCAGCGAAAGAAGGAAGATTTTGGAACAGACAATTTCGAGGATTAACGGGCTTGATATAACCAGACAGGAAATTGTTGATTCTCCCGAGGTAATTCGGGATTTAATCAAAAAGTATCTTTCGGAAGGGTTGGAGGGAGCTTTAATCAAAAAAATCGATGCGCCCTATAAAGCCGGAGCCAGAGGATATCACTGGGTTAAATATAAAAAGACAACAGAAGAGGGGGTTGCCGACACAATCGATTGTCTCGTGATGGGTGTTAATGTGGGTAAGGGAAGAAGAACAGGATTTGGAGCGGGGGCATTTTTGGTGGGGATTAAGAAAGGGGAAAGGTTTGAAACCGTTTCGAAAATCGGAACCGGCCTAACGGATGAGCAATGGAGGGAGTTAAATAAAAGAGCCAAAAAACTTTTTGTTTCCGAAAAGCCCAAGGAGTATGAAGTACACAAGAATTTAGAGCCGGATACTTGGGCAAAGCCATCTTTAGTTGTAGAAATATTGGCCGACGAGATAACCAAAAGCCCTATTCATACGGCTGGGCTTGCCCTTAGATTTCCGCGTCTAATCAGATTTCGCGACGAAAAAAACCCCGACCAAGTTACAACCCTGAGGGAACTCGAAGGGCTTTTTGAGATGCAGAAAACATAGTTTTTAATGAATATATTAGGATACATTTTTCTTATTTATATTCTTTCGTTTGTCCTCATTCGGGCGGCGGACCATGTGGTTATTGCCCTAAGGCATCTTACCAAGTCTTCCGGTTCAAAAAGGGTCTTTATTCTTTCCGCCCTACTTCTTGCCCTTGCCACATCTTTTCCCGAACTTTTTGTAGGAATAACCTCGGCCCTTGAAGGGGCACCTAATCTTTCCCTAGGAAATGTACTGGGGGCGAATATCGCAAACATCTCTCTTGTTGCGGGGGCGGCGGCGCTATTTGTAGGAAGGGTGAATGTCCACGGAGAATTCTTAAGAAGGGACGTCTGGATTGCTTTGGTGGCGGGAGTTTTGCCCATTGTTCTTGTTTTTGACGGGGAACTTTCTAGGGTAGACGGACTTATACTTCTTTCTCTTTATGGGGCATACGCTTCAAGTTTTTTCAAAAAGAGATTTTTGGAAATCGGGAATGAAATAAGAGAGGGAACTTTTATCCATAGATTTTTCCGAAAAATAAATCATATCGACGGGAGTAAAACAAAAGAAACGGCAAGGCTATTTCTGGGAATTGCCGTTCTTCTAGCCTCTGCCAATTTAATTGTCAATACTGCCCAAAGCCTGGCGGCTCTCGCCAATGTCCCGGTATTTTTGATAGGGCTTATTCTTCTTTCTATCGGTACCACCCTTCCCGAACTGGGTTTTTCGATAAAATCGCTACAAGATAAAGAGCCAACGATGTTTTTCGGAAACCTCCTGGGTTCAATAATCGCAAATTCGACTTTGATAATTGGTATTACAGCAGCGATTTCTCCTATAAGAGTAGCTGCGATTGGAGAATATCTCATTGCGGCGATAACTTTTGTTGTTGTTTTTCTTATGTTTTGGATTTTTATCCGCTCAAAGCTTAAGCTCGAAAGATGGGAAGCGGGAATTCTTCTTGCTGTATACCTTGCCTTCGTTGTGATTGAATTCCTCTAGTGCTACAATCTCTGCACAATGAGGGTATTGGCCGATCTTCAGCTTCATTCCCGTTTTTCCAGGGCGGTTTCCCCGCAGATGGTTGTTCCGGTTATTTCCTCCTGGGCATCAAAAAAAGGAATAGGGCTAATTGCAACAGGGGATTGGACCCATCCTTTGTGGTTTAGAGAGCTTGAGGCAAACTTGGAAGAAGCCGGAGAAGGGGTATATAAGGCAAAAGGAGCTCCCGAAGGCTCTCCCTTATTTTTACTTTCAACAGAAGTTAGTTCGATTTATTCCCAGGGTGGAAAGGTAAGAAAAATCCATACCCTAATCTTTGCCCCGAATTTCGAGGTTGCGGGTAAAATCAACAAGGAGCTAAGCCTAAGAGGTGCCAATTTGCTTTCAGACGGAAGACCCATCGTCGGGCTAACCGCAAAGGCGGTTGCCGAAATAGCGCTTGGGGTTGAGCCAAAATGTCTTATTATCCCCGCCCACGCTTGGACGCCCCACTTTTCTCTATATGGAAGCGTTTCGGGTTTTGATTCGATTGCAGAATGTTTTCAGGAACTATCTCCGGAAATCTATGCGATTGAAACGGGCCTGTCTTGTTATGACCAAAAAACAGAAGTATTAACCGAAGCTGGTTGGAAAAAGATTTCCAAAATTGGACGCGTAGATAGGGTTTGCACTTTGAATATTGATACCAACGAGATTGAATTTCAAAAACCAAGAAGAATTTTTGCCTACGACTACAAAGGAAAAATGTATAAATTAAAAACCAAAAGAGTTGATCTGTTTGTCACCCCAAACCACAAACTTTTAGTTAGTCATTGTGATTTTCGCAAAGTGCCGGAGTTTCATTTGCAGGAGGCTCAATTTCTTTATAATAAATCAAAAAGGTTCAAAAAGAGCGGTATTTGGAAAGGTAAGGATGAAAAATATTTCATCTTACCGGAAGTTAAGATAAAACACGGAAGCAGATTCTATTCGGGATTAAGGAAGAAAAAAGAAAAATGGTTTTCTATAAAATATTGGTTAAGGTTTTTTGGCCTATGGGTAGCAGAGGGATGGACAACTAAAGGTGGGGATGGGGATTACAATGTTTGCATTTCAAACAACGACAAGAGACTGCTTTCTGAAATGTCGCAAATTCTAGAAAGCTTTGGTTACAATGTCTATCTGGGGAATAATGTAATTAGGGTAAGGGATTATCAGTTATTTCATTATCTTAAACAGTTTGGTAAAGCTGCGGATAAATTTGTTCCACAGGAGATTAAATCCCTATCAAAAGAGTTGCTGGAAATTTTCTTTGAATATTATATAAAAGGAGATGGACATGTTTACGGAAGAACATCGATGGGTTTATCAGCTACTACTATCTCGACTCGTCTTCGAGATGATCTTCAAGAGATAGCACTAAAAATTGGAATTTCGGCCTACTATAAACTTGGTTATAAAAAAGGAACTCCGTTTCACGGCGCCTTGTACAAAGATAGAATTTACAAGCAAAATGCAGACTCCTGGATAGTATATTTTATAAGAAAAAACATTCATACAACCTTACCTTCGACGATAAAAAAATACAATTATACCGAGTCGTGGGTTGACTTCGAAGGGAAAGTATTTTGTGTAAGTGTTCCTAATCAGGTTATATATGTTCGGAGGAATAGCATTCCGGTTTGGTGTGGGAATTCCGACCCGGCCATGAACTGGAGGATAGAGGACTTAAGGCAGAGGAGAATTGTTTCATTCTCCGACGCACACTCTCCCGCAAAATTGGGTAGAGAGGCAACTGTTTTTGAACTTAAGGAGGTAAGCTATTCGGCCATTAGACGCGCCATAACAGGAGAAGGACCAGACAAAATTGCCTACACAATAGAGTTTTACCCGGAAGAAGGGAAGTATCACTATACGGGACACAGGAACTGTAACGTTGTTTATTCTCCAAACCAGACAAGGAAGTTAGGAACCGTTTGTCCGGTCTGCGGGAGACCCCTAACCGTAGGGGTAATGAGTAGGGTAGAGGCCTTGGCGAAAGGAGATATCGAAACAAAAAGCGAGAAGGACGAATTTGGAGTACGCTGGATTAGAGACAAGGAAGGCAAAAGAACCCCTTATGTAATGATTGTTCCTCTTCTTGAGATTCTTTCGGAAGCTTTGGGAGCCGGAGTCGGAACCCAAACGGTTTTATCCGTTTATGAGCAACTAGCTAGCTCTTTGGGGAGCGAGTTTAGGGTTTTACTTGAAACAAATTTGGTAGATATTGAAAGGGTTGCAGGTCCCAAAGTTGCCGAGGGAATAGGAAAGGTTAGAAGCGGGGATATTTCAATAGAACCCGGATATGACGGGGTTTTCGGCAAAGTTAAAATTTGGAAAGAAGAAGAGGAGGCCGAAGATGAAATCGAGCAAGAGACACTCTTTTAATTGGTATTGACACGAGGTGGCTAATCTGAAATCATGAAAGCAGGATAAGGGGGTGATAATTATGGCAACAACAGGACTTAAGAAAGAAACAGCAGGTGCCTTAGCCTATGTTCTTGGGCCGATAACAGGAGTCATATTCTTGGTTTTAGAGAAAGACCCGTTCGTCAGGTTCCATGCAATGCAGTCAATAATTGTCTTTATCGGACTTTTTGTATTGCAGTGGGTATTGGGGCTTACTCTAATTCTTTTGCCTTTGGTTCCCTTGATAGGGATTATTAGCTTTGTTCTTTGGCTTATACTTATCTACAAAGCTTGGCAAGGGACTGAGTGGGAGGTTCCTTTCTTTGGAAAGTTTGCTAGAAAATTGGCAAGCAAGGCTTAATTAAAGGTGAGTATATGAATTCTCCTCAGGACATGATCCTGGATATAAAGGAGAAGTATAACCTTGATGCCCCCAAAGTTCTCTCCGCAATGCTTTCCGTCCCCAGAGAAGAGTTTGTTCCACGCGGGTATCGACATATGGCATATGAGGATATGCCGATACCCATAGGTTTTGGACAGACCATTTCTCAACCATACACCGTGGCTTATATGACAAACCTACTTGAGCTTTCGAAAGATGCTAAGGT
>Ga0315288_10002136_pt1 | contig 25600 bp, 17 predicted proteins | sample YL17G11_20_MG_FD_203454 | JGI IMG/M metagenome (GOLD analysis project Ga0315288, IMG submission 203454) | Sediment microbial communities from Yellowstone Lake, YNP, Wyoming, USA - YL17G11_20 | ecosystem: Environmental > Aquatic > Freshwater > Lake > Sediment | place: USA: Wyoming | collected... | reverse complement strand
CCGGGTCGACTGGGACAGCGTCCCGCCGCTGACTCTGGATCCCCTGAATATCCCTCCGGAAGTTGAGATGATGGCGGGACTGCCCGCCAACGATGGCCGGCCGACCCTGTTCGGTCCGGGGAAGCTGTCCGAGATCACGCTGAATCCGTACCGGAGCGAGCGGCGAATCCAGGAGCTGGTCTTCGAGATGGCGCGGGACCTGACCCGCCTTTACCGTGGACAGCCAGAGTGCGAGGCGCCGGCGCATGTGCTGTTTCCGCAGATCGTCCGGATCGTCGGGACGTACGTGGGGGAGCGTGTGCGGCCCGTCCGTCCGGCGACCCGGATCGACGCGTTCCTGGCGCCCTATTACGGCTGGATGCTGGAGCGCCTCCTGGCGGCAATCCGCCCCGACGAGGGCGCGGGAGAAGCGCCCGAGCTGCCGAGGATCGAGCGTTCACGCGGTGACGGGAGCACCGGGGAGGTCGACTTCTGGACCGGCAAGGAGGTGCGGGAGGTCAGGAACAGCCACGTCAACTACATCGTGGCCGACACGAAGAAGTGGGAGCAGAACGCCGCCTACCGCATCGATCGCCATCCTGCCGTGGCCGCCTTCGTGAAAAACGCCGGACTCGGATTCGCCATTCCCTACCACCACAGCGGGGAGCCGAAGGATTACCTCCCGGACTTCGTCGTCCGGCTTCGTGGGGAGGCGCCCCGGCTGCTCATCCTTGAAACCAAGGGGTTCGATCCGCTGGAAGAGGTCAAGAGCCAGGCGGCCGACCGCTGGGTGCGTGCGGTCAACGCCGATGGCCGGTTTGGGCAATGGTCCTACGCGGTGGCCAAGAGCCTGGAGGCGGTGGACGAGATCCTCGACGCAGGCGGGCGATAGAACGTCCACCGTGTTTCTGGGAGGACTCCTCTCATTTGGTGAGGGACTCCTCTCATTCCGAGAGGGGAGGCAAAGCGTCACCGGGAGATCGCCAAGCCCCTCAGGTGGCGGGGACGGGCTCGATCTCCGCGTGGGCGGGCAGCGACTCGATCAGGGCGGGGATGACGACGTTGCGGGTGTAGGTGATGTAGTGATGGCCGGCGGCGGCCTGGGCGATGGCCCGGCCCAGCTTCTCAGGGTGGTGGCGGAGGACCCACTGGAGGAAATCCCAGTAGGCTTTCCGGTAGCGCCCGGTGATCCCCTGGCCCCAGAGCGCCCGCAGGCCGGAGACCAGGTCCCGGGGCCCCAGCGGGCGCAGCGTTCCCGCCACCGGCTTCCACCGGGCCAGGTTCTCCCGGCAGCGCTGGAAATAGACTTCCGGGTGATAGAGGGTCTCCAGGACGCGTCGGTAGCCGGAGAGCATCTGGCTGGTCGACATCCGCGTCACCACGTTCGTAAGCCCGAACGCGTCGCCGGAAACCTCCGGGCGTAGCCGTCCTTCCTTTTCCAGTCGCGCGTAAAGCGGCGTGTTCGGCATGGCGCTGAGCATTCCGATCATGGCGTAGGGGATGGCGGCGTTCTGAATGAACTGGATCATCCGGTCGAAGCTTTCGGGGCCGTCGCTGTCGAAGCCGAGGATGAACCCCGCCCAGACATCCAGCCCCCGGTCGAGCAACCCGTGGACCTGGTCCTTCAGGTCCCTTTTCATGTTCTGGAACTTTTTCGTCTCCTTGAGCCCTTCCTGGGATGGCGTCTCGATTCCCATGAAGACCGCGCTGAACCCCGCCCGGGTCATCAGGTCCACCAGCTCGACGTCGTCGGCCAGGTTCATGGAGGCTTCGGTGTAGAACTCCAGGGGGGGGCGGGAGCGGTGCCGCCAAGCGGCGATCTCCGGGAGCACCTGCTTCACCGCCGGTTTGTTCCCGATGAAGTTGTCGTCCACGAAGAACACGTCGCCGGCGAAGCCGGTGTCGCGGATCGCCTCCAGCTCGGCGATCACCTGGCGACCGGTCTTGGTCCGGGGCATCCGGCCGTACATGACGATGATGTCGCAGAACTCGCAGCTGAAGGGGCAGCCCCGGGAGTACTGGAGGGACATCTGGTGGTAGGCACCCTTCTTCAAGAGCTCGTACCGGGGGAGGGGCGACGCGCTCATGTCGGGCTTCCCGTCCTCCCTATATAGATGTTGGGCCCGCCCGGCCTCCAGGTCGGCCGCCAGGACCGGCACCAGGTCCTCGCCTTCCCCAACCACCACATGGTCCGCCGCGGAGAGCTCCCGGGGCAGCGCCGTGGCGTAGGGTCCTCCCACGACCGTGCGGACACCCAGCTTCCGGCAGCGCCCCAGCACCTCGTGGAGGGACGGCCGCTGGACCAGCATCCCCGAGAGCATCACCACGTCGGCCCATCGGATCTGCTCGTCGGTCAATGGCTCCACGTCCAGGTCCACCAGGCGGATTTCCCAGTTCCTGGGGAGAAGCGCGGCGACGGTGATGAGCCCCAGCGGCGGCAGAAGGCTGCGGCGCCGCGCGAAGCGAAGAGAGAACCGCCCGCTCCAGTAGGAATCGGGGAACGCGGGATTGACCAGCAGCGCTCGCATGAAACCTCCACCATCGTCAGGGTCAGGGCACCCGGGACGGGGGCCTGGTCCGGTCGGGCGTGCGGCTTCTCTTTTACTCTCTTACGGCCAAAAAGGAAAGTCCCGGCACCGGACCGCCTCGGGGCGGGAGCAGCCGACGGCCCGCCCGGCGGGCGTTCAGCCGTGGCAGCCGGCGCAGGTCTCTTCCTTGAGGCGCGGCGGCTTGCCGGGGGAGATCTCGTGGCAGTCGGCGCAGGTCTGGCCCGCCTCGTCCAGGTGGAAGGCGTGGCTGAAATCGCCCCGAGCGACCTTGATTGTCTTCTGCCGGATCCCGGCGTGGCAGCCCAGGCAGTCGGTGCCGGCGCCGGCGCGGGCGTGGTGGCACGACATGCAGCCGGAGGCGTCGTACCGGACGACCTCCCCCTTCTCCCGCTCCTCATGGGTCCGGTGGCAGGCGGAGCACTCCAGCTTCGCCTTCATGACGTGGGGCCGGTGCCGGAACTCCTTGCCGAAGAGGATCCCCTGCTGGGCCTCGATCCCCTGGTGGCAGGCGAGGCAGGGGGACTCGTAGGGGAGCTCCGCCCAGGGGGAGGGAAGGGGAGAGAGGCGCCGGGCGGACCGGGCGGCATTCAGGTCGTCGTGGGACCGCTTCAGGAGGGCGTAGGCGTAGTCCACGTTGTGGATCCCGCCGCCCCGGGCCACCAGATCCAGGTTGAACCGGGCGTCCTGGAGGGGGGCGGGCATGGGGCCGGAGATGGCCGCCGCGGTCTGCGAGTACTGCCGCTCCACGGCCGCGGTCCGCTCCGCCACCGTGGCCTTCCACTCCAGGTAGATCTTCCGGTAGGAGGGGCCGTGGCAGGACATGCAGGAGATCTCCGAGGCCCGGCGGACGCCGCCGTCGTGCCCCGGGATCTGAAGGTGGCACCCCTCGCACCGCACCCCCGCCAGGAGCATCGGGGCGGGCATCGCCTCCACGCCCCTTCCTCCCACTCCGGTGTAGAGGCTCATCTGCGGGGAGTGCCCCTGTTCGTGGCAGGTGGAGCAGGAGGTGGCGGCGGCCTCGATCCGAGGCTGGCCGACGTGCTGGATCTCCAGGTGGCAGTGCAGGCAGTCCACCTTGTGCTCGGTGACGTGCATCCGGTGGAGCAGTTCGGTGTCCTCGTAGGCCGCCAGCCGGGAAGGCTCGTTGTGGCAGGTGACGCAGCGCTCCTTCGGGACCGCGCCGTCGCTCCCCTCCGGGCGGACGTGGCACCAAGTGCAGTCCATCCCGTACCGGCCCACGTCACCATGATCGAAGGTGAGGCTTCCCTGGCGGATCACCTTGTCGGGGACCGGGTGGCAGAGGGTGCAGCGGGCGGTGCCGGTCCCGGAAGTCTGCCCCTTGAAGTGGCAGAGGATGCAGGTGGTGGAGGTGACGGCGATGTGGCTCCCCTGAACGATCTGGGAGTGGCACGAGGTGCAGCGCAGCGTCTTGCCCCGGCGCATCCCCGCCAGGTGGGCGGAGTGATCGAACAGGACGTCCCCGAACAGCTCCTTCCCCGACAGAAGACGCCTCTCGTGGCACTTCAGGCAGGCGGCGTCGTCGATCTCGGTCCAGGGGTTGGTGCCGTAGGTCCCGGTGAAGTAGCGGGCCACCATGGAGAGCGCCTCGTACTTCTTCCGCAGCTCGGCGGTGACCCCCGGCGGGATGTGGCAGTCCACGCAGGCGATCCCCTTGTGGGAGGACTGCTTCCAGGACTCGTAGTAGGGGCTCATGATGTGGCAGGAGCCGCAGAAATCGGGGCGGCTGCTCACCTCCATGGCCGTCCCCATGGCCACGATCCCGATCCCCAGGGCCAGGCCGGCCCCAAGGCCGAGCGCCCGGAACCCCGATTTCCGGAAGGTCCCGCGGAAGCGGGAGAGGAGAGAGCCCGTCATCGGCGAGCGGCCTCCGCGAGGGCCCTGCGGCGGAACTGGAGGAGGATCACCACGGTGAGGAGAAGGTAGAACCAGAAGACCAGGAGACCCACCTGGCGCCACTTCCTCCCCTCCAGCTTCCCGTTCAGCTCCGACTGGACTCGCTGGGCGATGGTCCGGGCCTGGGAGGTGAGGTCCTCCACCCGCGGGAGATCCAGGGAATGAGTCACCGGGAGGGACTCCAGGAGCGTGGTCCTGGCCTGCTCCAGGTCGGCCCGGTAATCCTCCACGTAGAGGGGGATGGCGGCGGCCCTGTCCACCAGGGCGCGGGCCGAGTCGATCTCCTCCGAGGCGCGGCTGTAGAGGGTCTTCATCTCGACGGAGAGCTTCGCCTGGGCCGACCCCTTCTCGTGGCATTTCAGGCAGACGGTGTCCAGCATCCCGATCTCCGCCGGGAGGATCTTGTGATGGTCGTGGCACGAGGCGCACTCGGGGAGCCCCGCCCGGTCCATGGCCTCCTTGTGGGGGCCCTCGAGGAAATAGGCCCGGGTGGTGGTGTGGCACTGCCCGCAGATCTTGTCCACGTCCCCCACGCCGGGGGGCGTCGCCCCGTGGGCCCCGTGGCAGCGGGTGCAGTCGGGCGCCGAGAGGTTCCCTTTCTCCAGGAGCATCTTCCCGTGGACGCCGGCGGCGAAATCGGCGGTGGGATCGTCCTTGAGGCCGTAGGGCGACATCCGGGCGCGGTCGCTGTGGCAACGGCCGCAGGTCTTCGGGATGTTCCGGATGTAGACGCTGCTCCGGGGATCGTCGGGAGGGAGGATCTCATGCGGGCCGTGGCAGTCGGTGCAGACCGCCACCTTCTCGTCCCCCTTCGCCAGGAGCTGCCCGTGCCGGGAGGTCTGGTAGAGGGCGTACTGGTCGGTGGGAAGGTTGTAGCCCCGCATCCGCTCCACGTCGGAGTGGCAGGAGGAGCAGAGATGCGGAATGTCCCGCCGCGTCGGGATTCCCAGGAAGCTGCCGGAGTGGGCGGCCTCGACCTTGATCGCCTCCGCGTCGCCGCCGTGACAGGCGGTGCAGGTGACCTCCTCCGCCCGGTGGCGGCTCCGGTCGAACTGAACCCGCACGTCGGGGTGGCACAGGGTGCACTGGGTGACCGGCTTCGCCGCGAGCGCAGCGAGCGCCGCGGCCAGGAGGATCGCCGCCGGAATCATCGCGCCGCCTCCATCCGGTAGCCCATCCAGGTGAAGAGAATCCAGAGGGCCAGGACCACGGCCCCCAGGAGGATGGCCCGGCGCCTCTCGGAGGCGGCCCGGCCGGGCGACCGGTCGATGAAGGGGAGCAGGATGCAGAAGGCCAGGATCGCCTCGAGCAGCAACCCCCGGACCCATCGCGGCACCAGGGAGGGGAACGACTCCAGGAAGCCGTACCACGCAAGAAGATACCAGGGAGGCCGGACGCCCGGCGGCGTGACGAAGGGATCCGCCGCGCGGACGAAGGGGGAAGGCAGGACGATGGCCAGGGTGACCAGGAAGCCGAAGACCAGGGAGGCCAGGATGAGCATGTTGTAGAGGTGGACCTTGAAGACGCCGGCCGCGGCCCGACTCTCGCCGGGCGACGCGGAGAGGCCCACCCGCCGCACCGCCGAGAAGTTCAGGTAGAAGAGGACGAGGATCAGCGCCGGCAGGATGGCGGCGTGGAGGAAGTAGAAGCGGATCAGGATCAGGGAGTCGACGTTGGTCCCCCCCACGAGGAATCCGAAGAGGGGTCCCACCACGGGGAGCGCGGCGAGGATCTCCAGTCCCCGGATGGTGGCCCAGTATCCTCGCTCGTCCCAGGGGAGGAGCCGGCCGGTGAAGTCGGCGCCCGCAGCGGCCAGGAAGAGGAAGGTGGAGACGACCCAGAGGGCCTCCCGGGGACCCTTGTACATTCCCTGGAAGTAGAAGCGCCAGACCCGCACCATCAGGATCAGGACCAGGAGCCGGGCGCCCCAGCCGTGGACCTGGTGGACGAACGAGCCGAAGGTCACGTCCCGGACGATGGTGGTGACCGAGGCGTACCCCTCCGACACCGTGGGCTGGTAGTAGAAGGCCAGCATCACCCCCGTCAGCCCCAGGAAGACAAAGAGGAGCATGGAGAGGATCCCGAGCACCCGCGGCCAGCGGGCGTAGGAGGGGAAGGGCCGGCTCAGCGCCTCGTCGACGGCCTCCCGGAGAGGACGGCGCGCGTCGAGCTCGGCGGGAAAGAGGCCGAAGCTGGTCAGGAGGGAGAACATCTCCGTCAGGTTGAACCGCTCTTCCAGCCAGCCTCTCAGGGACTGTTCCCGGGCGTTGGGATCGGGAGCCACCCGCGTTCCTCCTCTCAGGTGTGGACCACCACCTCGTCGGCCCGGATCTCGGCCCGGTAGGGCGCCAGGGGACGGGTGGGAGGGCCCGAAAGAACGTTCCCGTTGCGGTCGAAGGCCCCGTTGTGGCAGGGACAGAGAAAGGTCTGGGTCTGCAGGTCGTACTTCAAAATGCAGCGCAGGTGGGTGCAGACCGCCGGCAGGGCGAGCACCTGGGTGTCGGAGACCCGGACCACGAACAGGGGATCGGACCCGTGCCGGACGAGGCGCGCCTCCCCCACCGCCAAGGCCGAGAAGGAGCCGCAGCGGACCAGCCCTTCGCTGGGCCTCTTCTCCTCCTCGGGCGCCTTCAGGAAGGCGGCCCCCACCGCCGCGGCCCCCAGGGCCCACAGCGAGAGGAATCCCCGGATCAGCCACCCCAGCACGGCCCGGCGCTCCGGCGCCTTCGGGCCCCCGCCTTGCGGCTCCATCTCCACGATGCCTCCTCCCGGCGAATCGCGGCCCCGCGGCCGCCTACTCCGTCCTGCGGATCACCATCAGGGTGAGATCGTCGGTCCTGGGCGCGCCCGAGCCGAATGGCGATTCTACGCCGATTCGCCGGTGGCCTGGGTGGTCTCCGGCTCCTCATCCACATCCTTCATCTCCGCGGCCTCCCGCTCCCGGTGGATCGCCTCCAGCTCCAGGGGGTGCTCCTCCGCCATGATCGACTCCGGCAGGGTCCCGGTGAACCAGGCGGTGTTCATGGGGTAGACCTCGGGATTGAAGATGACGTAGTAGATGTGCCAGACGAGGATGGCCAGGGTGGCGAGCCACGCCTCGTAGAAGTGCACGGTGCGCGCGACATCCCAGCCCAGCTTGGTCAGCAGGGAGATGAAGGTGTTCTCGAACCACATGATGACGCCGGTGACGGCCATTACCATCGTGCCCCAGACCAGCGCCCAGTACTCGGCCTTCTCGATGTAGCCGAACCGCCCGAACCGGGGTTTGCGGGAGGAGATGCCCGAGATGTAGAGGATGTATCCCGCCGCGTCGAAGGGGTCCTGCCGGTTCGGGAAGATGTCCCGGACGAACTGCCGGCCCCGGGCGGTGAAGAGGTAGCCGATGTGGGCGAGGCTGGCCAGGACCATGACCACCCCCGCGATCCGGTGGGCCAGGCTCCGTGCCTCGAAGGCGTGGGTGCTGAGTTGCCGGATCCCGCGCACCCACCAGGCGTCGGGATACCGGAGCATGAAGCCGGTGAGGACCAGGACCGTGAAGCTCGTCAGCAGGCATGCGTGCTGGATCCGCTCGCCGAGGGTCATCCTCAGGTAGAGACCGTGGCCATGCTCATCTTCCGACGCCTCCCCGCGCCGGATCTGCAGCTTCCTCCGGGACTTCCTGAGGAAGTCCAGCACGTTGTGGACCAGCATGCCTCCGATGGTCACGATAATGAGGCCGATGTAGAAGTAGGCGACCCAGTAGAGGACCGGCTCCTCCGCCTTCTTCGTGACCAAGTGGACCGATCCCACGGCGAAGCGCCAGTTGGCGCCGGGGTGGCACCTGCCGCAGGTCGTAGCTAGGTTGGCCTTGTTCACGCTGGAGGCGGGATCGCTGCTGGCCTTGATGTCGTGGGCCCCGTGGCAGGAGGCGCAGTTGGCCACCACCACGAGACCGCCTCCCCGGATGGCAAGGCCGTGATAGCTGTCCGCGAAGGTCCGCGGTCGATTGGAGGGGATGCCGTATTTTTCCGAGAGCTTGATGGAGCTGTGGCAGGGGGAGCAGACCTGGGCGGAGACGTTCTTCGCCTCCACCGGCGAGCGGGGATCGGTGTGCAGGAGGATGTTGTGCTCGCCGTGGCAGTCGGTGCAGACGGGGGAGCTCAGGTTCCCGCGCTTCAGGGCGGCGGCGTGGACGCTCTGCTCGTACTTCTGGTCCGCCTCCGGGTGGCAGCGGGAGCAGGTCTCGGGAATCCGGGTCTTGCTCACCCGGGCCCGGGGATCCAGCCCCTGCCGCATCTCGTGGCTGCCGTGGCAGTCCACGCAGTTGGCCGCCTTGCCGTTTCCCGCGAGGAGCGCCGCCCCGTGGACGCTCTTCTCGTAGGCGGCGATGAAGCCGGCGCTGGGAGCCATCCTGGCCTTGACGTCGGGATCGTCCAGGTGGCAGGAGAGGCAGACCTTTTCCTGCGCGACCTTCAGGGAAGCCACGTCGCCGGTCCACCTCTCCGCCGTTAGGGGTTTCGTGTGGCAGGAGATGCAGTCGGGGGCGCCCTTCAGTCCCTGGGCCAGCGCCTTCCCGTGCGCCGAGTCGGTGAAGGCCCCGGCCACCGCCTTGTGGCAGTCGCCGCACGAGACCATCAGCCGCGCCCCCTGGAACTTCCCTCCCTCCCCCCGGGGATGCGACATGCCGTGGGTGCCGTGGCATTGCTTGCAGGAGAGCCCTTCCTCGCCGTTCTTTCCGTCGGCCTGGGCCATCCGGGCGTGGAAGGGGTGCTTCTCCGCCGCGTCGGAGTGACAGTCCAGGCAGTTCACCGGCTCGATCTTCGCCTTGTGGGGGACGTTGGCGGCGTCAAAGCCGGCGTGGCAGTCCAGGCAGTCCAGGTCCCGGTGGGGGGACTGCTTCAGGACGGCGGGATCCACGTGGAGGGAGACGCTCTTTCCCTCCCGCTCCATGGTCAGGGAGGGATCGCCGTGGCAGGCGAGGCAGTCCTCCGCCGAACGGGCCAGAAGCCGGGGGCCCGGCCCCGGCAGGAATGCCGCCAGAAGCAGAAGGACCGTGAATCGAAGGGGTTTCATGATGCCGGCTTCAGGCTCACTCCCTGGAGCGGCGTTCCATCTCCCGGACCTTGAGGGCCAGGCCGATGATCACCGCCACGATCACCACCAGGGAGAGGGAGAGGCCGAGGCGCCGGAAGCGGAGCTCGGCGAAAGCCCGATGCCCCGCGGCCGCACCCGCTTCGGCCGCTGCGATTCCGGCGTTGGCGGCCGTCAGAAACCGCTCCAGATCGAAGCTATGGGGGGCCAGCACCCGGGACTCCACCAGATTGTCCTGGGCCTTCTGGAGGGCGAAGCGGTCCTCGCTGACTTCCATACCCTTGCGCTCAGCGCTGTCCAAAAGCCCGCTCGCCTCGCCGATCCGTTCCCGGAGCCGTTCCACCGACTCGGCCATCTTCGCGGCGGCGGCGTAGCCGGGCGTCCCGGGGGCGTGGCAGCCGGTGCAGGTGGATTCCTTCCCGACGCCCAGCATCTCGTCTCTGGGCGGAAGCACCGCATGGTTCGTGTGGCAGACCACGCAGCGGATGCAGGCGCTGAGGTTCAGCTTCTTTTTCGCCTCGGTCTCGCGGAAGAGGGACGCCTCCCGGGAATGGCAGCTCCCGCAGACGCTGGCGACGTTTTCCACTCCCGGGGGAACAGCGCCATGGCTTCCGTGGCAGTCGTTGCAGGTGGGGGCGGAGATGTCCCCCTTCTCGGTGACGGCCCGGTAGTGGACGCTCTTCTGATAGTCGGAGTACTGGTTGGCGGGGATGCCGTAAGGCTTCATCTTCGCCGCGTCGGCGTGGCAGCGGGCGCAGGTCTCCGCCACGTTGGTGGGATAGACCGAGGACCGGGAGTCTCCCACCGCCCGGATCCCGTGCACCCCGTGGCAGTCGACGCAGACGGCGGCCCCTTCGTCCCCCCTGGCGTTCTTCTGCCCGTGGACGGAGGTCCGGTACTCGCTGTACTGGTCCACCCGGGCGCCGGGATCGAACTTCTTCATGAAGGAGGCGTCGGCGTGGCACCGGGCGCAGAACTCGGGGATCTTGACCCTGTCCGGCTTCCCCCAGCCTTTCTTCACGTCGTGGGCGGCGTCCATGTCTCCCTCGGGGGCCGCGGGATTGCCGCCGTGGCAGTCGTGGCAGGAGAGCCCTTTGAGGAAGTGGATGTCGTCGTCGGCGTGCTTCGTGGGCTCCGCGACCTCGCCGTCCATCTCGGAGTGGCACTTGAAGCAGGCCGTTTCCCTGGGGAGGGGACCCGCGGGCTGGGTGGGGGCTTCTCCGCCGAAAACGGCCCCAGCCACCGGGAGGATCAGGATGAGAGCGAGGATGAGTTTTCTCATGTCACCTCCCGCCCGGCAGGTAGACCCAAACGGTCATCACCGCCATATAGGCCAGCGCCACCCACCCGAAGACCGAGAAGAACCGGGTCAGCCGGTTCCCCGGTGCCGGGACCCGATCCAGGAAAGGCACGAGCAGCCAGATCAGCGCCCCCGCCGAGATGCCCAGAATTCCCCAAAGCTCTCCCTCGATTCCCAGGACGTGGGGCGGGAGGACCTTGAGGGTCTGGAACATCCAGCAGAAGTACCATTCCGGGCGGATCCCCGCCGGCGCTGGGGCGAACGGGTCGGCCTTCTCCCCCAGCTCCCAGGGGAAGATGGCGGCCAGGGCGGCCAGGGCCCCCAGCGCGGCGCACCAGCCGATGAGGTCGCGGAGAAGAAAGTCGGGCAGGAAGGACATGCTCCGCCCGGCCTGGCCCTTCGCCTTCTGCTCCGCCTCGATGGCGGGAGGCTCGCTCATCCCGTGCTTCTGCACCATCAGGAGGTGAAGGCCCATGATGGCGGTGGTGAGGGCCGGAAGGACGGCGACGTGGATCCCGTAGAACCGGGTGAGGGTCCCGCCGGTGACCTGGTCGCCCCCGCGCAGGAAGCGGAGGGCGAAGCTCCCCACCACCGGAAGGGCGCCCGCCACCTCGGTCCCCACCTGGGTGGCGAAGAAGGCGAGCTTGTTCCAGGGCAGGAGGTAGCCGGAGAAGCCGAACCCCATCATCAGGAAGAGGAGAAGGGTGCCGGTGATCCAGGTGATCTCCCGGGGCCGCCGGTACGCTTTCAGGAAGAAGACGCTGAACATGTGGATGAACAGTACGAAGACCAGGAGATTGGCCGACCAGGAGTGGATCGACCGGATGAGCCATCCGAAAGGAACTCTCGAGACGATGAACTGGACGCTCTCGAAGGCCTCCCCCGCGGAGGCCCGGTAGTACAGGAGCAGCAGGATCCCGGTGCAGACCTGGATAATAAAGAGGAAGAGGGTCATCCCGCCCAGGTAGTACCAGATCGTGTGGCGGTGCAGCGGGACCTTCTTGTGCTTCCCCAGGTCCACCAGGAACGACCAGCCCGCCCGCTCTTCGAGCCAGGCGAGCAGCCGCGCGACGCTTCCGGTTCCCTCGGCGCTCATGTTCGCGACACCACGATCTCGCCGTTGGCGACGTTGACCTTGAATTTCTCCAGGGGGCGCGGCGGAGGACCGCCGACGTTGGTTCCTTGCAGGTCATAGAAGCCGTTGTGGCAGGCACACCAGATCTGCTTGAGATCGCCCCGGTACTGCACGGTGCAGTTGAGGTGCGTGCAGGCGGCGGAGTAGGCCATGTACTCCCCCTCCGCCGTCCGGACCAGGAGGCCGGGCTGGCTGCCGAACCGGAAGATCTTCCCGTCGTTGGGCTTCAGATCTCCCTCCTTTCCGGCCACCACCCGGTCGGTCTGCGCCTCGGGAACGTCGGGAGGCGAGACGTATCTCGCGAGGGGGTAGAGGACGGAGGCCGCCATCGCCCCCAGGGACGTTCCCAGGAACCAGTTGAGGAACCCGCGCCGCGTCGGCTGCTCGCCCATGGCCCTACTTTCCGGCAGCCTTCTGGGGGTTGGGATGGGCGATGGCCGCGCTGGCCGTCGCGAAGTTGAACTCCTCCTTGCAGGTCGGGCTCTCGGGGTTGTGACAGGTCTTGCAGGTCGCCTCGGTGGGCTCCACCAGCCCCGCCTCCGTCGCCTTGGCCTTGTCCTTCATGACCGCCATGGCCATGTAGTCGGCGCCCGCCCCGTGGCACGCCTCGCAGGTGACCCCATCCTCCATCTTGTACTTCTCGCCGAGCATCTCGGCGGGGGAGCCGTGCCCGGTCACGTGGCACTTCAGGCACTCAGGCGCCTTCTGGGGGTCGGCAATCCCCTTGGCCTGGGCCGCCTTCTTCGCCTCCTCGGTGGCGAGAGCGGCGAAGGCCTTGGCGTGCTTCGACTCGGACCACTTGGTGAACTGGGCCCCCTTGGCCGGGGAGTTGTGGCACATCTTGCACTTCTCGGCCCCCACGTACTTGTGCCCGGCAGCGTCGGCGGGCAGCGCCAGAGCCGTGACCAGGAGGACCCCCAGTCCCGACAGGAGAAGCCACTTCCAGTTCTTCATTGCCGCACCTCCACAAGGATGGTTGGCTTCAGCCAACCGTGTTGAATGCACCGGTCTTTGGCATTTCCTCGCGCGTCAGTCCAGCCCGTTCACAAGGCCCCGGGGCCCGGCCAGCGCCCCGGTTCGCGGACTCTCCTGGATGGGGCGGACCGCCCGGATCGCGTTATCCTACACCGATATGGCCCTGTTTTCATGCGAGTTTTCCGAGCCGTTCCGCACAGCAAAGTCAGGCTCCGGAATCCCCGGGAAAGGCGGGTCGCAGGAACAGGGAAAGGGGCCGCCATAAACGGCGAGAGGGGAACAGTCGCCTGTTCCCCTCTCGCCGGAAAGTGAATGCCGCGTCACGGAACCGTGGTGGTGGGATCCGTGCCCTTCATGTGGCAGGTCAGGCAGAGCCGGCTGCTCTGGTCGCTCCTCCAGAGCAGGTCCTCGCCGGTGTTGCCCGTGTTGTGGACCGAGTGGCACGTGGCGCACTCCATCTGGGTGTTGCCGGCGCCAAAGAGGTGCTCCTTCACGCTACCGGAGCCGCCGAGGGTGGCCGTGTCGGCGTCCCGGATCTCGATGTCCGCCGCCGCCACCGCGTCGTAGTCAAAACCGATGGGGTGATGGTTTCCGAGGTACTGGTCCTTGCCGATGAGGTACTGCGCGCCGATCAGTCCGCTGCCGCCGCTCCGGGAGGAAGAGGGCTGGGAAAGGTTGCCGTAGGAGTTAACGGCGACGCTGCCGTCATGGCAGCTCAGGCAGAGCAGGGAGACGCCGCCCGGGGCCGTCGAGACGGCCTGGAGGGCCTTGGAGCCGACCAGGGGGGCGCCGATCCCGTTGTAGTACATGGAGTAGGAGCCGTAGTTGTCGGTGAGCGTGTGGTTCCACAGGGGCAGGTAGTCGAAGGCGTCCGGCGCCTGCGTTCCGCTGCCGATCCCCGCTCCGGGGCCGCCGTTGGCGGTGCTCAGCTTCATGGCGCTGTGCGGGGCGTGGCAGAAGATGCAGATTCTCTGCTGGGCGTCCGGGGGAATCGCCACGTAGTTCATTCCGTGGTGGGCGGTGCCGAGGTCATGGACCGTTCCGTTGATTCCCGAGCCCGCCGGCGGCGCGGGGGTGATCGTCGAGTCGTAGGCCACGGCGTAGGACGCAAGGAACAGCCCGAGCGCGGCGACCAGCGCTCCCTGCAAGAGTCTCTTCATGTTTCCTCCAATGATTTCGTGGGTTTGCATCTGTCAATCCCCTTCCTCTGAGAAAAGGCACAGGCGGGTCGCCCCGCCTGCGTTCCTTGCGGCCTCGATCATTCCGTTGATCCCAGCACCTGCCGGACAACAAGCCCTCCCGACGCGATGATGATGTTCCCGGAGCTGCTCGGCCCGACGATGATCCCGGAAAGCTGGGGAGCCGCCGCGAAGGTGTACCCGTACTTGCTGACCGTGAGCGAGTACGTGCCCGGCTTGAGAGATCCGGCCGAGAAGGTACCGTTGGGAGCGGTCGCCACCACCCTGACGAGGGTCGTGCCCTTCTTCACGAGAACGAACGCCGAAGGCAGAGGGGCTCCGCCCTTGGCGTAGACCGTACCGCTGATCGCGAAGTAGGCCGGGACCGCCGGGGTCGAGGCACAGGCGGTCTCGGTGGCCTGCTGTCCGATGGTGTCGTACGCTTTGTGGGTGATGGAGAACGTCCCCGCGATCAGGTAGGTGTGCGAGAAGGGCCCGAAAGCGGGAGTCGTAGCGGGAGTCGTGTCGTTGGAGATGGGAGTCCCGTCACCCCAGTTCACCGTCACCTGCTTGAGCCCGTTGTCGTCGCTCGAGGCGTCGTCGAGGGACATCGTCCAGGTGTTGGGATTCCAGGAGCACGTGCTGGCGACCAGGGGCGGGGTGTCGGGAGCGGCCACGGTGACGTTCTTGGTCTTAGTGCCGCCCGTGATCCCGTACTCCTCCACGGTGAGCGTGATGGTCTTGGAGCCGCCCGTGGCGTAGAGGTGGGATGAGGTGACGCCCGTGGTGTTCGGCCCTTCGCCCCAGTTCCAGGTGTAGGCGTTGCAGTTGTCGCTGCTGCCGCTGCAGGTCGAATCCGAGGCGTTCACGTTGACCGTGAGGCCGCTCACCGTGTGGGAGAAGGTGATGTAGGAAGGAACGGCCGGCACGCCGCTGTGAATCCCCTGGGCCCTGAACGCCAGCTCGGACTTGGTCTTGTAGGAGACGCCGGTCCGGGTCGGGTTCTGGGTCACCGCCGCGCCGGAGACGCTCCCCGACGCCGAGCCGGCCAGGGTGACCGTGGTGCTCGTTGCCGAGACGACGTAGGTGTCGAAGTCCCCTCGGGTGAAGCCGTCCGCCTCGAGAGCGCCGGCGCCGGGAATCTTGATTCTGTTACCGGCCGTAAAGGACGCGGGGAGGCCCGTAGAAAGGTCCGTGACGCCTGTAACGTTGAGGAGCTTGGCGTTCGTCGTGATGTTGATGCCGCCGGTCGCACCCACCCGCGCGATCCCGCCGCCGTGGCACTGGCCGCACGCGTGATCCACGTCGACCCAGACCGCGTTGTCGAACTGCTCGTCGGTGCCGAAGCCGGCGGGTGATGTGTTGGCGTTCACCGTGTCGGTCAGGGCCAAGGCCGGGAAGGTGGAGTAGACACCGGAAGTGTTGATCCGGAAGAGATGCATCCCCTCGGGCATGTGGCAGATCTCGCAGGCCTCCGCCTCCTCGGTGTCCATGTTCTCCATGGGGGTGCTGGGGCCCGAGGGATGGAGCATCGCGTTCAGGTCCTTGGCGTACGGCCCGGCATGGCACTCGGTGCACTCCTCGCGGAACGGCTTCTCGCCCGCGACGGTGCTGGTGTGGACCTCGTGGCATCCCGTGCAGCCGTTGCCGGTGTTGGCGGCCTCGGCCTCATCCTGGAAGATGCTCTTGTACTCGCCGGTAAAGAGCCAGTTGAACTTCCCGGTGGTGATCTGGTTGAAGGTGCCCGTGAATTTCCCGTGAGAGCCGTTCAGGAACTGGTTGCCGTGCGGGTGGCTCACGGGAGCGACCGTGCCGTGGGCCGGCCCCACCTTCACGTACGTCCCCGGATTGACCGTGGCATAGGTACCCGCGGTGGCAGTAGTGTTGGCGTAAGGCATGCCGCCCGTCTCCTGGCGGTGGCAGTCCATGCAGAGCCGGGTGATGATCTGGCCCCGGTTCGAGTTGTTGCCCGTCCACCGGCCTCCGGCGTCCTCGCAGCGGATGACGTCGGTGGCGTATCGGAACTGGCCGCTGACGCCGTCGCAGGCTGTCTTGGTGGTGTAGGCGCTCCCCTTGTTGCAGAGCCCCTCCACGCTGCACTTGGAGAAGGACCAGGTCCCGCCGGCCACCTGGCAGGAAGGCTGCGTTCCGTTCACGCGCCAGGTCAGGGCGCTCGTGCCGGTGCCGCCAAAGCAGGTGGTAACCGTCTGGTCGGGACGCGTGCACCAACCGTCCTGCCACGCAAAGCCATTGGCCGTGCAGTCCCCAGTTATCGTGTAGAAGGCGTTGCTGCACCAGGGAGCGGGGGCCAGGACCCACACTCCGGAGCCCGTGCAGGATCCCGAAGTCGTAACGGCCTGGGTGCAGACACCGGCTGTGGAAGCGAGGCTGCAAGCCGTCAGCCAGGTGCCGCCGGCGGCCGTGCACTGGGCCTCCGCCGTCCACCTCGGGTCGGTGCAGGTTCCGGTGCTTCTGTCGGGAGCCGTGAGGTTGCTGTGGTGGCTCGACATTCCCACCTGCGCCCCGTAGGGCAGGGCCCACGTGCCCCCCGCCGCGGTGCATCCGGCCTGGGTGATGCTGCAAGTCAAACTGCGGCTTTCCCAGGTTCCGCCGTTGTTCGTGCAGGTCTGGTTGGTGACCGTGGCCCCCGTGCAGGTTTCGTACTGGTCGTCAATCGTGGAGTTGTGGCACCGGGTGCAGCTGATGCCCCAGACGTCCCACGAGGAAAACTTGTTGGAATCGCCGGTCACTCCCCCCGCCAGGCTGACCACGCCGAATCCGGCATCCGCCGTTCTGCTCCAGGAGATCCCGGAGAAGGACTTCTCGGGCTCCTTGGCGGCGTTGGCTGCGAGGTCGCTCGTCCACCCGGTGGTGTGGCACCGGCCGCAGGAGTAGGAGGCGCCGGCATTCTGGATCCAGCTCTTGCTGGCCGCCTTGCAGTCGGCGTACTTGGAATAGAGCGGGGCGGGATCGTCGCAGACGCCCGAAGGCCCTGTGCCCCAGGTCCCGGTGGTGCAGGTCGTCTGGGTTTTCGAAGGATCCTCGCACACCCCGCCCAGCCATGCGAAGCCGGCGGTCTGGCACGAGGTCTGGTCGGCGTAGGCGGGCTTCAGGCAGACTTTGGTGGTGGCTGGGTCGGTCTTGTAGATCGCCCGCGGAAGGGGGGCCAGCCAGTCGCCGTAAATCCAGGTCATGTCCCGGTCGACGCTGTTGACGGTAGCCGTACCGGTGTTCCAGTGGAACACGTTGCCGGAGTCGTCCGATGGATAGACCGTGGGGTCCCAGGTACCGCCGTGGTTGAAGCAGTCTTCCTCGGTCGTGTAAAGGGCGTTGCTGCAGGCGAAGGGAGGACCGCCCCAGGACGTGCCCACGGTCACCTTGCGGGCCATGTTCTTGTGGCCCATGTAGAGGGTGTCCTCGGTGTCCCGGACTCTCGCGCTGTTGTACTGGGTCCTGGAGTTGTGGCAGCGCAGGCACTGGTCTCCCGCGCCGTTGCCGGTCAGCAGATTCGGGGTGTAGGCGGTGGTGGCCGGCATGATCCAGTTCCCGGTGCAGGTTCCGGCCGGATCCCAATAGCCGCCGTGCTGGGCGCAAACAACGTCGTTCCGGTCGTCGCTCAGCATTACGATGGCGCAGACGCCGGTGGCGGCGTTATACAGGCGATCGGGCTGGGCGTTGCAGCCAGCCTCGTTGTTGAGGTTGGCGGGGTCATTGCAGACACCCGAAGTGGGTGACGATGCCGTGGGGATCACCCACGAGCGTATCTGCACGCCTCCGACCAGCGCCTCGCAACTGGCCTTGTCCGCGAAGCCGCTGAGTCTCAACGCAAGGCACTCCGGGCGGGTCAGCTTCGTCGGATCCGCAGGGCAGCTGCCCTGCAGGGGAAGGTCCCAGCCCCCCCGGGCGTTCTGAACGGCGCCGTCGCCAAGATACTGGGTCGTTGCCTGGGCGCTCCCTGCCCCAAGCACCAGGGGAACCGCCAGGGCCAGCACTGTGAAGAGACCCTTGGTGAAACGTTCTGTTCTTCGACTCATACTCTTAGCACCTCCCGAGGTAGGTCCCGCGACGGCCTTGCCATGAGAAAAACCCTTGAATGGGATCATGTTTCCAGGCTCCAGTTTCCGAGTTTCCGGTTCCGAGGTGGATTCGCCGGACCGACATGCAATATGTACGCCACGATGTCGCTTCGGTCCCTGCCCGCCGCCTGGCGGCGTTCGACGTTCTAACCTATTGCATATATGTCAATTGCAACTCCGATGCATGACCTTAAAGCACCGGGCAACCGTCATTCTCAAGTCACGTCCCCTTTCGTTGGCGAAAAAAATGCCGCCGCCACCCAATCCAGTCGCAAAATCCGCGGCTTTCGGGCTCGAGGACGCCTCTTTTTTCGCGCCTGTTTTCGGGTCCGGCCCATCCTGGCCGGCGATGCATGGATCGTCTCGACCGCATGGCACATCTGAAGTCCGTGCCCTGCCATGGGGGTTCCCGGTCTCCGAAGGAAGGGCCGGGGGCCTCCTTCGGCCTGAATCTCCCACGCATCTGCTTTCCAAGTTGGAAGCGCAAGGACTCCCGGACACACCTCGGAGCCACAGCACCCGTCCACAGGCCGAGTTCGCGTTGTTTCACTCATCGGCTCTTCCTTCCAGACGCTCAACACCGGAGCCTTCGGGACGCCAGGCCCGGTTCTGCTCTCCTGCCTCGTCCCGGGGTGGATGGCGTGACGATTGAGAGTCTGCCCTGAATCTTACGGCGATAGTGGGGGTCAGAGCTGCACGATCACACGCCAGTAATTCAGATCGATAGGCAGAAAGTCAGGAAGCGGAAGGAAGAAAGGCTTGCAGGGATTCGGACCTGCTGGTCCGGGAGGGAATCAGGTGGCCCCGAAGATACGGCGGTACTCGCCCGGGGACACGCCAACGTGCCGTCGGAAGGCGCGAGCCAGCCCTTCATTCCCGCCGAATCCCGACGCGTAGGCGGCCTCCTTGATGGACACGTTGGTATCGATGAGAAGCCTACAGGCATGGGCCACCCGAAGCCTGACCAGGTAGGCATGCATGCGCTCACCCACGATCAGCGTGAAGCGTGCTGTCAAGTACCTCGGGTGGCACCTCAGAGCCTTGGCGACGGCAGGCAGGGAAAGATCCGGCGCCTGGTAGTGCCGGTGGAGATGCCCGAGGGCGCGGTCCACGAGCGTGAGGTTCCGACCCAGCACCGCTCCCGGATCGGCGTTGGCGACAGGCGGGTCGGAGCTCCTGCCAACTGGAGGACTCTTCGATTGAATCTGTCGAAACTTCGCCACGCACTGTCGCAGAGCTCCCACCTCTTCCGAAAGCACCGAAACGAGGGAATCCCGGCAGATCCCGGAAACGATGAGCTTCAGGATACTCGTTGCCGCCGAGAAAGCCCGATTGGATGTCTCAGGGCCAGCTACCAGCTTGGCAACACCTACGAGATGGTCGTCAAACCGAATGGGAACGCACGAGCAGCGCAGACCGATCGGGCAGATATGGCTGCGGACGCTTGGGGAGCGACGACTGGAGCGGACGTGAATCAGCCAGTGTCTTCTGCAGGGCGCCGTGCGCCCGGATCGGAGTTGTCTGGCGCAACGCGGATGGACCAGAGGCGACAACGTCGACGGCTTTCCGGACCCTGGGAGAGCAGTCGTAAGACTCGTCACGGCGGTCAGGCCCGTGATCTTTCGAAAGAGCCCGCGCGCCCGGCGCATGCGGCCCGAGAGCTGGATGAGGCTCAGTTCAAAGCCGGGGCCTGGTTGAGTTGATTGCATTGGGTGCCACCAGCCATCGGGCCAGCCTCAGGAATCGTCGGTGGACAGCGGCGTCGAATGAATTGACTGGCCCCTTCCGATGCCAAGCAACCAACAGTCTACCGGAAAAGCGTCTGGCGTGGACAGGAGGATCCCGGAAACGACATCGGGCTTGCTCACGGATGTTTCCCAAACTTGGGAGCACGCCAGAGATGGCCTTCTCATGGATGGACAATGGAGTTCCGGGGCAGTCCCGCGGAGGGGGGGGTGGGATGGTGCGACCCTGCCGGAGAACCTCATTTAACTTATAGGTTTGCTTGAGGTTACAAGGGAGAAAAGATGTCGGATCGGGACGCCTCCAGCTCTCTCTCGCCGGCGTCCCTGAAGATCTTCCGGGCCCGGTGGTCCTTCAGCCCGCCCAGGACCATCCCGCCAGGGAGTCCCCCCGGGGATCTCTATCGCGGGATGGCCCCGGCCGGTCCTCGCTGATCCGGTCGCTCTGCGAAGGAAAAATGAAATCGCCTGGACCATTTGATATCATCCCCGGCCGATGAGCGCGAGAAGGCTCCGTTCGTGGCTCCCTCTGGCCCCGCTGCTGATGGGCGGTCTGGTCCTGGCCTGCCAGGACGCCTCGGCGCAGGAAAGCTGCGTTTCCGCCCAGTGCCACGCGACGCTGCTGAAGGCCAGGACGATCCATCCCCCGACGGAGACCTGCGGCAGCTGCCATGAGTCGGTGGCGACGCCGCATCCCCAGAAGGGGAAGAGGACCTTCATCCTCACCCAGGCGCCCCCGGCCCTCTGCGCCGGCTGCCATGAGCCGTTCGGAAAGAAAGGCCAGGTGCATCCGCCCGCCAAGGACGGGGCGTGCACGACCTGCCACGATCCCCATGCATCGGGCGAGCCGAAGCTGCTGGTGCAGCCGTTGAAGGACCTCTGCGGCTCCTGCCACGACGTGCCGGGGAAGGCGAAGCAGGTCCACGGCCCCGTCTCCGCCGGAGACTGCATGGCCTGCCACGCGCCGCACGAATCGGACGCCAAGCCGCTCCTGGTGAAACCGGGAGAGGAGCTGTGCTTCGGCTGCCACCAGGACATGCAGGATCTCCTCAAGAAGAAGAACGTGCATCCGGCCCTGACGAGCGGATGCACCTCGTGCCACAACCCGCATGGCGCCGACCACCCGAAGCTGCTGGCGGATGAAGGGGCCAAGGTCTGCTACCAGTGCCACGACCCGATCGCGGCGAAGGTCGAGAAGGCGCCCGTCGCCCATGCCCCGGTCAAGACCGGGGCGGGCTGCGCCTCATGCCATTCGCCCCATGCAGCCGACCAGGCGAAGCTGCTGCTGAAGCCCGAGAAGGAGATCTGCCTCGGCTGCCACGACAAAGTCATCACCCAGGCCATGACGGTGCTCCACGGCCCCATCAACGAGGGGAAGTGCGTTCCCTGCCACGATCCCCACGGCAGCCAGTTCTCGAGGCTCCTGGTGAAGGAGTTCCCCCGGGACGTCTACGCCCCGTATACCGAAGGGGAATACGCCCTCTGCTTCGGCTGCCACAAGCGGGACCTGCTCCAGTATCCCGACACCTCCTTCGCCACGAACTTCCGGGACGGGGAGAGAAACCTCCATTACCTGCACGTCAACAACAAGCAGAAGGGGCGAAGCTGCGTCCTCTGCCACAACGTGCACGGCAGCAGCTCCCCGCGGCTGATCGCCGAGAGCGTGCCGTTCGGCAAGTGGAGTCTCCCCCTGAAATTCGTGAAGACCGAGACGGGCGGAGGGTGCTCGCCGGGATGCCATCGGCCCGCCTACTATGACCGGAAGGTCCCGGGCAGGAAGCCGGAGGCGCAAAAGCCCGCGGCGAAGGGCTCCTGATCCCGCGAAGCCTTCCCCGCGCCTCTCCCTCCCCGTTCCCGCGCTTTCATCAAACAGCGATCTGGAACCCATCGTTCGCAGGGTCCTGGTGCCGGAGCGCGTCCCGGCTCACCCGGCGATCCTCAGGGCACCAGGCGGAGAGGCGCTGCCTGTCATGCGACGGGAATGCTCCGGCGGATGCTCCCGGGGACGCTCCAAAGGAGCACCTGGAACGGAGAGGCGCTCAGGGATAGGCGAGATTGTCGTGGGTCACGCCGTGACAGACGAGCGTGCAGCTTCCGGAGAAGGTCCCCGCGTCGTTGAAGACGGGATAGGGATTCCCCGCCCCGGGCAGGACGATTCTCGTGTCGAAGTTGATGAGATGGGTGTGGGATCCCGTTGCCTCCGGATCGGGGGCGCCGGCGGTGCTCACGCCGTGCGGATCGTGGCACGCAGAGCACGGGGCGCCCGCCGCCAGGTGCCCGCTGTGCCCCCCCCCCGAAACGGTCGTCCGGAGCGTCCTCCTCCGGAAGCTCGCGTTGCTCAGGATGCTGGTCCTCTCATGGCACCGGTAGCAGAGAGCGTAGCTGTCGTAGCCCTCGGGCGTGTTGTCCGTCGTTTCGTAACGCTCCTTGAGAATCGGCGCGAAGGAGGAGCCGTGGGGTCCCCGGGATCCCCCCTCGTCATCGGAGTGGCAGGAGGTGCAGTAGATCATTTCCGAGGGATTCATCTCGGGCTCGAAGGAGGAGGGGATGCTGGGAATGCTCGGGCTCCTTCCCTGGCCGACGACGGGGTGATACGAGGGATTGACCGGATCGAAGGCCAGCCGGAGGTTGGTGACGACGAGTACGCGCGGGATGTAATTCAGGTCCGGCGTGTAATCGGAGTGGCACTTGAAGCAGACCTCGTATTCATACGTCGCCGAGGGGATCTCCGCGCCGTTCCTGTCCACTCCGCCCACTCCCTTGAGCATCCCCGAGGCGTACGGCGCCTTCGCCTTGAGGTCGCTGATGACGTGCGGATTGTGACAGTCGGCGCAGTCCACGCTGCGGACCCCCGAGCGGGACATTCCCGCCCGCCCGCGCAGCGCCTCCGGGATCAGGCCGGCCGCCTGCCGGTGGGCGGACACCTTCTTCGTCTGGCCCGCGATGTCAGCGCGTCCGGAGACCGTCAGGCTGTCCGACCTCGGGGAGGCCGGGGCGCCGGAGGCGACCGGGGTATGGAGCGGGGGCGGCTCGGAGGAATGACAGCCCGCGCTGGTGCACGAGAAGGGGTCCGGCGGGGCGGGGGTGAAGTTCAGGAGCTGTTCGGCGGTCGGAGCGAAATGGGGGGTGTGGCAGGCCTCGCACCCCCACTCGTTCAGCTGCGTCCAGGCGGGCCAGATCTTCGGGGGCCTGGGCAGGATCCCGGACACCGACGCCGTCGAGGTCGCATGGGCCGACGCGGCCCATCCGGTCATCTGATGGCAGGTGGTGCACAGCACCGAGTATCGGTTGTCCATGGCCAGAAACCTGCCGTACCGGTCGTCGTGCGGATCGTGGCAGGTGATGCAGTGAATCTCATCGCCCCCGCCGAACACGAGCTCGTGAGGGGGCGACGAGGCCAGCTCCGCGTTGGGCAGCGAGACGTGGTAGGGGAACGACACCGGGTGGTGTCCCGAGAGGTCCAGGCCGAAGTCCGACAGGCTGCCCGGGGGCAGCGTGCTGCCCCCCGCCATGCCGATCCCCCCGGTGGGATTGAGGACGGCTCCCATGGCGATGGTGCCGTCATGGCAGCTCAGGCAGAGCTTCGTCGGGCCCGAGGGCTGGGGGATGAGGCCCGCCCTCAAGGTGGGGCTGGCATACACGGCGTAGACCTGCGGATCCAGGTCCTTGTTCCAGAGGGGGGAGAGCGGCGTCGCATTGTGCGGCGTGTGGCAGAAGATGCAGATCCGGGTCTCCGTGAGCGCCCGCAGCGATCCCGGGCCCGACACCGAGAGGTTGTGCTTCGTGTTGATCATGTCCGAGGAGGCGGGCCCGGCCAGCCCCCATCCCTGCCCCGCGGCGAGGAGGCAGAGGGCCGCGATCGGGACCCGCAGGCGGACCGGGATCCAATCAGGGAGTATTTTCCGCATACTGCTCCGTGATCCGGAAGATCTGGATGCGCCGGTTGTAGGTGTCGCAGACGTACAACTCGGCCCGCTCATTGATGAAGACTCCGCTGGGAAGCCAGAATTCACCGAAGTCGATGCCCCGCCTCCCCACCGTCAGGAGGAATTCCCCCCGGCGGTTGAAGAGCTGGACATTGTCGAAGAGGCTGTCCACGACATAAACGGCGCCGTCCCCGTCCACGGCCACCCCTTTGGGCATGGCCAGATCGCCCGAGCCGTCGCCGTGATGACCGAACGATCCCAGGGGCTTTCCCATCTCGTCCAGGATCTCGATCCTGAAGTTGAGGGAATCGGTGACGTAGAGCTCCCCCGAGGAGGACCAGAAGATGTGGGTCGGAAAATTGAACTCGCCCTCCTTCACCCCCCGCTGGCCGAAGGAGAAGGCGAGCTCCCCCTGCGAGCCGAAGGCATGGATCCGGTGCGCCAGGGTGTCCACCACGTACAGGAGCTTCCTGCGGGGGTTGTAAGCGAGGCCGGTGGGACGCTGCAGGGCCTCCTCGCCGGCCTTCTCCATGGCGCGGAGGAACTCGCCGCCGGGGCCGAATACGAACACCCGCCCCGCCGAATCGCTGAGATAGAGCCTCAGCTCATCGTCGAAGATCACGGCGACGGGCGACTGGATCTTCTCCTTCTTCGATCCGTCGAGCCGGAAATAGGCCCGCTGCGCCGGGAGGAAGAGATGGACGCACCTGCGCCCCATGTCGGCGACCGCGATGCGCCCATCGCCCCCGGTCGCCACCGCCACCGGCAGGACGAAGGAATCCGGGGCCTCCTTCTCCCTGCCGTAGACGACGGCCCTCAAGGCGGAGGCGGAGCCCTTGTGCCGCCCGAAGCCGGTCAGGGACTCCACGTAGGTCACCTTGGCCCTGTTGGGCTGGTACGGCCACTGGAGGGCGATCTCCGGCTGCGAGGTGCGAAGCGCCCACTTCGAGACGCAGGCCGGGGAGAGGAGGAGGACGGCCAGCAGCGCCGCGGGCGCGGCGAGCGCACCGATCGCAGCGAGCCCCGTCCCTGGTTTCCGTCCGAGCATGGCGGCCATTCCGTTCAGCGCTCCTCGCGGGCTAGAAGAAGGTCCTGCGCAGGTTGACGTAATAGTACTGGTGGTGCCGGCTGGTGGGGCTCCCGCCAAGTCCCTGCATCGCGGATGCGTAGGCGCTCCCTCCGGCGCTCAGGTCCATCTTCCCGACCTTCCAGGTCATGGATGCGTTCAGCGAATAGGAGTTTCCCTCGACCCGTCCCAGGAACTGCGAGTAGGCGCCGCCCGCGGAGAAGGTGAGGCCCTGGGAGGGGACCTGCTTCTGGATGTTTCCCGAGGCGGACGCGGTCTCGTCGCTGAACGCATCCCGGTTCATGAAGGAGGAGCCCCGGGGATAGAGTCTATCCAGATACGAGGCGGTGGCATAGACCCGGGTCGTGGAATTGAGGGAGCCCACGTACTGGACTTCCGCTCTCCAGGACCGGTAGGGGCTGATCTCCCACTCCAGATTCTGATACTCCGCGAGGGCCCTGAGAGGCCCCCGGAGGAACCGCAGCCCCGCCGTGTAGGTCGTGGTGTCCAGCGGAACTCCCGGGAAGTCCCCGGACAGGACGTCGGAACGGACCGCGACGAAGTTGTAGTAGGGCGTCAGCAGCGTGTCCAGGAGCTCGACGCTCGCGTTGTAGCCGATGCTGTCGGTCAGCAGCCCGAAATCCCCGGTCGTGAGGGAGTAGGAAACCGTGAAATCGAAGCTCCCCGGCG
>Ga0315288_10002135_pt1 | contig 25601 bp, 20 predicted proteins | sample YL17G11_20_MG_FD_203454 | JGI IMG/M metagenome (GOLD analysis project Ga0315288, IMG submission 203454) | Sediment microbial communities from Yellowstone Lake, YNP, Wyoming, USA - YL17G11_20 | ecosystem: Environmental > Aquatic > Freshwater > Lake > Sediment | place: USA: Wyoming | collected... | reverse complement strand
GGTGCTCAACCTTCCGCCCAAGCGCATCCGGGTCATCAAACCCCGCATCGGCGGAGGGTTTGGCGGCAAGCAGGAAGTTCTCATCGAGGATGTGGCGGCGCATCTGACGATTGCCACCGGTCGGCCGGTTCGCTTCGAGTACACGCGCGAGGAGGAATTCGTTTCATCGCGCTCACGACACCCGATGCGCGTGCGCATGCGCACCGGCGTGGCGCGCGATGGGAGCCTCACGGCGAATGAGATGTATGTCATCTCCGACACCGGGGCCTACGGGGGCCACGGCCTGACCGTCACCGGGAATACCGGGCACAAGGCGATGGCGCTCTACGTGGGCGATGGGGCCTACCGCCAATCGCCCAACATCCATTTCCATGCGGACGTGGTCTACACCAACACGGCCCCCTCAGGAGCCTTTCGCGGCTACGGCGTCCCGCAGGGCTTCTTCCCGGTGGAAGTCCACATGGAACGCATCGCTCATGCGCTGGGCCTGGATCCGCTCGCTTTTCGCCTCAAGAATGCCCTGCGCGCCGGCGAATTGCATCCCTTCTCGCTGGCCTGGTCGGAGGGCCGCGAGCCGCGCCCCGAATACATCCAGACCTGTGCGTTGGAGGAGTGTGCGCGCGAGGGCGCTCAAGCCATACAGTGGGATCAAAAACGAGGCAACGCAGCGTGGCGCGCCTCGACAGGACAGCCTCACTTGAGGCGCGGCGTGGGGGCGGCCCTCGTGATGCAAGGCACGGCCATTCCCTACCTCGACATGGGCGGGGCTTCGCTCAAGATCAACGATGACGGGTCCTTCAACCTGCTGATAGGCGCCACCGACCTGGGCACCGGGTCCGACACCGTGCTGGCACAGATGGCGGCCGAGGTCCTCGGCTGTTCGGTCGAGGACATGATCGTCTACTCTTCCGACACGGACTTCACTCCTTTCGACAAGGGCGCCTACGCTTCGTCGACGACGTACGTTTCGGGCGGGGCTGTGGTCAAAGCCGCCCAGCAGGTGGCCGACCAGATTCGAGAGGTAGCGAGCGAGTCCTGGGGCGAAAAAGGGATGCCCGTCACGCCTGTGGACATCCGTTTGGAGCAGGGCATGGCCATCGCGCCGGACGGGCGGCGTCTCACGCTGGGGGAAATCGCGCTGCGCTCACTGCATCATTCCAACCAGCGCCAAATCATGGCCGTGGCTTCGTTCATGTCGCCCGTTTCGCCGCCGCCCTTCGCCGCCCAATTCGCCGAAGTTGTGGTCGATACCGAGACTGGCGAGGTGCGTGTCGAACGGCTGGTGATGGCCGTGGACTCGGGAGTCATCGTCAATCCGCTCACAGCCTCGGGCCAGGTCGAAGGCGGCATGGCCCAAGCGTTGGGCTACGCCGTATGCGAAGAGATGCGCTACGACTCGCTCGGCAAGCCGCTAGTGCGCGACCTGCGCGACTACCACCTCTTCGCCGCCGATGAAATGCCGGACCTGGCGACGATCTTCGTCGAAACTTTCGAGCCCAGCCATCCCTTCGGCGTCAAAGCCGTCGCAGAAATCCCCATGGATGGCGTCGCCCCGGCAGTTGTCAATGCCATCCACGACGCGGTCGGAGCATGGGTGACCGAAATCCCGGCCACGCCCGAGAGGGTGTGGCGAGCACTGAGAAGCGCCGACTGAATGCGCCTTGCTTCCATGTGAAAGCGGGCACGCGGCCGTCATCGCGCCTAATTGTTGAGCTGGGTCCCGAGTGCGTGGATGGCGGGAGCCGAGTGCTAGCCGGTTCGTGACCCTTGACCAGGATCCGGGCTCTTGATGCCCGGGTTGGGGTGCATGCTGTTGGCGCTATACTTGATCACCTCTCAGCGGGCCAACTAAGCGGGCTCGCGTGCGAATGGAGTCTATGGACGGTCTCTTCGCAGCCTTGGCGGAAGCCGATCGAAAAGGGATCGCCGTTGCTCTGGCGACAGTCGTCGCGGCCAGTGGTTCAGTACCGCGTCACGTTGGCGCCAAGATGCTGATCTACCCGGATGGCTCGACGATCGGAACGGTCGGCGGCGGCGAATTGGAAAGCCGCGTGTGCGCCGAGGCGGCCGAGGTGTTGCGCGAGCGCACGCCACGGACCGTCCACTATGAACTGAGCAACCCCGCCGAGGGCGACCCTGGGCAGTGCGGCGGAACCGCCGACATTTTCATCGACCCGATCCGCCCGCTGGTCACCCTGGTCGTTGTCGGGGCGGGCCACGTTGGGCGTGCCGTGGCGCGTCTCGGCAAGCAGCTCGGCTTCTTCGTCGTCGTCTCGGACGATCGCGCCGACTTGTGCACGCCGGAGGCGCTCCCCGGGGCCGACGCATACCTTGTCTGCCCGATGCGCGAGATTCCATCGCGCTGGAGCCTCGACCGGGACTCTTATGTCGTGCTGGCAACGCGCAACGTCGAGGTGGACGTGGAGGGGCTGCCGGCGTTGCTCGCGGCGCCCACCGCTTACGTAGGTGTGATCGGTTCGAGGCGGCGATGGATAACCACCGCCCAGGCGCTGGCCGAGCGTGGTACCCCCGCACAGGCTATCGCCCGTGTCCATTCGCCCATCGGGCTCGAGTTGCACGCTGAGACACCGGAGGAGATTGCGGTGAGCATCTTGGCGGAGGTCATCATGGTGCGCCGCGGCGGGACGGGCCTCTCGATGAGCGCACCTGGTCGAGGATGAATTCGCCCGGACGCGCGGCACGATTGCCCAGTCAAACACGGGTCAACCCACTCCGGCGCTCGAACTTGAGGCGCGCGCCTCGCGGTAAGACAGCTGCCTGGAGGCGAGCGGGGGTTCTTTTTGCCAACATTGCGCTCTGCGTGACGGTTGCAGCCTGCGGCGAGAGCGGCCAATTGGCCGGGCTGATCGCCACCTTCACCCCGACCCTCACACCCACCGATACGCCAGCAGCCAGCGAGACCGCGCCAGCCAGCCCGACACCGACCGAGACGGTCACCCCGCTTCCGTCGGAGACGCCCAGCCCTACATCAACGGCCACGGCCAGCGCGACCGTGACGCCGACTTTCACCCTCACGCCCACCCCCAGCAGGACGCGCACCCCCTCGCGCACCCCTACGCCGACGCAAGAATTGCCGGCGCTCAACCTCACACCCTTGCCCGCGCTGATCGAAACCATCGCCCCGCCGAATGCCTTCCGCGTGCGCGAGGTCGGGCGGTGGGGACGCGGGCCAATTCAACAGATGGTCCTATCGAAAGACGGCCTGTGGCTGGGGCTGGGCACGTCGCTGGGAGTGTACGTGGTGGACGCCCGCACGCTCCAGGAGCGGCGCTTCTTCGAAACAGGCGGGCCGGTGCGGGCGGTCGCACTGAGCGCGGATGGATCGCAGGTCGCGGCCGGGTGGGGCGAGAAGGTGCGCGTGTGGAGGGTCGCTGACGGGGAACTGCAGCTCGGCTTGGAAGCGCCCAAAGTTGTGGTGACCAGCCTGGACTTCTCGGCTGATGGGCACTACCTGGCGGAGGGCGCGGACGACAAGCGGGTGCGGCTTTGGCGAGTGGCGACAGGCGAGTTGGCGCAGATGCTCGAGGGCCACAAGGGCGCGGTGAATGCGGTCGCCTTCTTCCCCGATTCGCTCAGCGTGGCCTCGGCTTCCGACGACAAGACGGTGCGCGTGTGGAGCGTCGGCAATGGGCGGCTGGTGCGCTCGCTCATCTCGTACCCGGCGCCGGTCACGGCGCTGGCTTACTCCTCCGATGGGCTGTGGCTGGCAACCGGGGTGAGCAACGGCGAAGTGTGGCTCTGGCCGACTCAGGTGCGCGGGCTGCCGCAGGTGCTTAGAGCGCATACCGGCCGCGTGACCGCGCTGGCCTTTGACCCACGCGCCGGCCGCCTGGTAAGCGGTGCGGAGGATCAAACGCTGCGCATGTGGGCGATTCCACAAGGGTCGCTTGAGCGGACGCTGACCTGGCCGGTGGGCCGGGTGCGCGGCCTGGCGTTTGCGCGTGACGGAGAGACTTTCTTCTCCGGGTCTCTCGAGGGCAATGTCGAACACTGGCGTGCAAGCGATGGGGGCCTGCTCGACTCTCTGGCGGGCGATGCGGGCCCGGTACAGGCCCTCGCGTTTTCGCCCGATGGGCAACTCATCGCCTCCGGTTCGTGGGACGGCTACCTGCGCATCTGGCGCGCCTCCGACGGGCGGCTGGCACAAGTACTGTTTGGCCATGCTGGCGGCGTTTCCGACGTGGCCTTCTCGCCCGATGGAGGCCTCGTGGCCTCCACCTCCCAAGACGGCAGGATCCGGGTTTGGGAGACGGCGACCGGAAAGGAGTTTGCGACCTTCCAGGCCGGAACGCGCGGACTGTGGAGCCTGGCTTTTAGCCCCGATGGCAGGCGACTGTTGGCCGGCGGGTGGGAGCAGATTCTCGTTCTCTCGTTCCCCGACGGGCAAGTAGAGAAGTTGCTCGACACTGGGCCGGGGCCGGTGTTTGGATTGGCGTTTAGCCCGAACGGTGAATTGCTCGTCTCGAGTGCGGGTGACCAGACGGCACGGGTGTGGAGCGGGTTCGACTGGACGTTGCGCGCCACGCTGTTCGGCCATGCGGCCTTCATTCATAGTCTGGCCTTCTCCCCCGACGGCACCGTGCTTGTGACGGGAGCCTCCGACGGTGTGCTCAAGCTGTGGGACACGCGCGAGTTCGCGGTGATCAACACGCTGCAGGGCGGGTCGGTCGCTGTGAACTCGGTGGCGCTGTCGCCCGATGGGCGGGTGTTGGCGGCAGGGTCGTCCGACACGCTCGTACGCCTGTGGGAAGTGCCCAACGGCCGCGTGTTGGCGACTCTTTCCGGCCACTTCAGCGAGGTCAAGGCGGTCGCCTTCTCACCCGACGGACGGTCGCTAGCATCCGGCGGTTGGGACGACACGCTTCGTATATGGAGGGTGCGCTAGCCGCCTGGCTGTGCGCCATTGCGAGGGGGACTGCACCTGCGCTATGATAGACAGGATCATGGAAACCGGGTTGACGGAGACAGGCGTGTGGAAGGAGTACCTTAGCCCCGTCTCGCTGGATGAGGCGGTACGAGCCTTGAATAGGTATCAGGCCCGGGCACGCATTGTGGCTGGCGCGACCGACCTGATGCTCGAGCTCGAGCGCGGCGTGCGCATCGGAGTGGACGTGCTGATCGACGTGACTCGCGTCCCGGGGCTCGACCGCATCCAGCGCTTGGACGACCAAATGCTCGAAATCGGGCCGCTGGTCACACACAACGCATGTGTGGCTTCGAAGCTGCTCCTCGAGCACGCCTGGCCGCTGCCCCGCGCGTGCTATGAGGTGGGAGCACCCCAAATTCGCAATCGCGGGACGATCGCCGGCAATCTGATCACGGCCTCACCCGCCAACGACACCATTACGGCGCTGATGGTCCTGGAGGCGGAGGTTCGCCTTCTCTCGGCGCGCGGCGAGCGCCTGGTGAGGCTGGCCGAGTTCTACCAGGGCGTGCGCCGGACAGTGATGGCGCCCGATGAGCTGTTGGTCGGCATCCGCTTCCGGGCCTTGGGCCCGGGCGAGCGCGGCAGCTTCCGCAAGCACGCCTTGCGCGCTGCACAAGCCATCGCGATCGTGAATGCCGCCTGCGTTGTGGAATGCGACGACCGGGGGCGGGTGCTCTCGGCGCGCATCGCTCTCGGGGCAGTCGCGCCGGTCGTGATGCGCGCCCCACGCGCCGAGGCGGCCCTCAAGGGCCAATTGCTGGAGGAGGCGGTAGTGCAGCGGGCTGCCGAAGCCGCGGCCGAGGAGGCCCGTCCGATCGACGACGTGCGCGGATCGGCACGCTTTCGCCGAGCCATGGTGGCCCACGCGGTGGCACAGGTATTGCGTGACGCGGCTCCCGGGACCCCGACGGAGCACCTGCCTGCCTCGCCGCCGCTTTTGTGGGGCAGCGCCCGGCCGATGGGCGGGCGATTGGAGCGGACGGAACACCATCGGGCCGCCGAGCCTATCCGCACCCGCGTGAACGGCCGCGAATTCGTCGTGACGGGCGCGATTCAGAAGAGCCTGCTGCGCATGTTGCGCGAAGATCTTGAAATGATTGGCACCAAGGAAGGGTGCGCGGAGGGGGAATGTGGCGCTTGCACCGTCTTCCTGGATGGTGTGGCAGTGATGGCCTGTCTTGTCCCGGCCCCGCGCGCGCATCGAGCGGAGGTCGTGACGGTGGAGGGTCTGGCGGTTGAGGGACGCTTGCACCCGGTCCAGCAAGCTTTCGTCGAATCAGGCGCGGTGCAGTGCGGGTATTGCACTCCGGGGTTCGTCATGTCGGCGGTCAAGCTGCTCGAGGAGAACCCACACCCCTCGCGGCACGAGGCGGCCCTGGCGTTGGCCGGAAACTTGTGCCGTTGCACCGGGTACTACAAGATACTGGATGCGATCGAGCGCGCCGCCCAAGGCGCAGGAGGTACGGCATGAGCGGCTCTTACCACATCAGGCTTCCGGGTGAGGCAACACGGCGTGGCGAGCCGCATCCCACGTGGATCAGCGTGGGCTGCGTGCTCGTGGTGGGCTTGCCCGCGCTCGGCTACCTGCTGGCCGAGTACTTGCTGCAGTTGAATTTCCAGCGGCACTATGTCTATCTCCCGCCGGAACTGGCCTGGCCGCCCATGGCCCCGTATCTTCTGGTGAAGCTGGCAATCGCCGCGCTCTCACTGCTTATCGGCACAGGGCTCTTCACCTCCGTTTTCGGTCTGCTCTGGCCGGTGCGGCCGGGAAAGTACGACGTGCCCGACATGAAGAAACCGCTGCCCAAGATCAAGAAATGGCGCTGATCATTCACTGGGCGGGCGCCGCGCAGCGCTCGCCGAACACCAAGACGTGCCCCGCAATCATTCTATTGACCCGGCCGGCGAGTGCCGACGGCGAGAAACCGATCCGGCAATCGTTGGTCGAGGAGGATGCCATGTCAGATTCGCAACGCTACCGCACACGTGAGGGCGAAGTCCAGTCGGGCCGTAAGCCGATCGAGACGGTGTGGAACATCCTCGGGTTCGGATTCGCCATCGTCATGGGGGCCGCGGGATTCATGGGGGCGGATTGGTTCCTGCTCGAGAATGAAGTCCGCCGCTGGGTGTATCTGCCGCCCGAAGTGGCCTGGCCCGCGGTGGCGCCTTTCCTCGCCCTGAAGATCGGCGTGGCGCTCACTACGTTGTTCTTAGGCGGCGCGGTCTTCACCCTACTGTACGGGCTGGTCCAACCAGTGAAGCGCGGCCGCTATGATGTCGAGGCCAGCGGACGTGACCTGCGCCGCAACAAGAAATAGGTCCTATGCCGTCTGTGGGTGCCTCCCCGCCGCGCACCGATGCGGTTGCCAAGGTCAGTGGAACGGCCCTCTACCCGGGCGATATCAACCGCCCCGGGCAAGTCTACCTTAAGCTGCTCCTGGCGCGGCGACCGCACGCCGTCATCCGCTCGCTCGATACCTCCCGAGCGCAGGCGGTGCCCGGGGTGGTGGGCGTCTTCACGGCCGAGGATGTCCCGGTCAACGAGTACGGCTTGATCCTGCCCGATCAACCGGTCCTTTGTGGGCCGGGGTCGACCAATGCCGGAGCGGACCGCGTGCGCTTCATCGGCGACCAGGTGGCGGTGGTCGTGGCCGAAAGCGAGGTCATCGCCGCGCACGCCCGCGACCTGATTCGCGTGGAGTACGAAAACCTGCCGGTCGTCAGTGACGCGCGCCAGGCAATCGAACCCGGGTCACCGCTGCTCTTCCCCGAGAAGGGCACCAATGTGTTCTGCTCCTATCGCATCCGCAAAGGCGATGCGGCGGCGGCGCTGCGCGAGGCCGAGGTCGTTGTGGAGGGGGAATACCACACGCCCATGCAGGAGCACGCCTACTTGCAGCCCGAGGCGGGGCTGGCCTACATCGATGAGCAGGGACGCATCACGGTGGTGGTGGCCGGGCAATGGACTCATGAGGATCAGGAGCAGATCGCGCATTCGCTTGGCCTCCCGCGCGACCAGGTGCGCGTCATCTATCCCGCCATTGGCGGGGCCTTCGGCGGCCGTGAGGATATGTCGGTGCAGATTGTGCTGGCCCTGGCCGCATGGCGGCTGCACCAGCGCGGTATCTCCCGCCCGGTTAAGACCATCTGGTCAAGGGAAGAATCAATCATCGGGCATCACAAGCGGCATGTATTCCACTTCCGTACGCGCTGGGGTGCCACCCGCAGCGGGAAGCTGGTGGTGGCAGAGGTCGACATCCTCCAAGACGGCGGCGCGTACGCCTACACGTCAACCAAGGTCCTGGGCAACGCGACTCTGATGTGCACGGGCCCCTACGAGATTCCCAACGTCGCCGTTGATTCGCGCGCGGTGTACACCAACAATCTGCCCGGCGGCGCCTTCCGCGGGTTTGGCGGCCCGCAGGGTCTGTTCGTTGCCGAGACTCAGATGAACAAGCTGGCGGAGAGACTGGGCATCGACCCGGTGGAACTGCGCCAGCGCAACTTGCTCACCGAGGGCGCGCTGCTCTCGGTCGGAACACCCCTGCCGCCCGGGATCAGCCTGCAGCAAGTCCTGGAATCTTGCGCCCAGCGTTCGGGTTGGAAACGCACGACCGCGAGCTGGATGCGTCCGTCGGCAAGTCAACCCGAGCCGACGCCGGGGCACACTGTGCGGCGTGGCATAGGCTTTGCCTGCGGCTTCAAAAATGTCGGCTTCTCCTTCGGCGCTCCGGAGAAATGCTGGGCGACCGTCGAACTGCGCGGGGCCACTGAGATCGAGGAAGCCATCGTGCGCTACGCCGGAGCCGAAGTGGGTCAGGGCACGCACACGGCCATGGCACAGATGGCCGCCGAGGCCCTGGGCCTGCCCATCGGGAAAGTGCACCTGGTGGTCTCCGATACGGCGGAGACCGATGATTCCGGGTCGGCGTCCGCCTCACGCCTGACCTTCATGGCGGGCAACGCCATCCGAGGCGCGGCGCAGGAAGCCTTGGCCAAGTGGAAGGCCGAGGAGCGCCCGGCGGTGGCGCGCTTTGTCTACCGTCCGCCGGCGACAACCCCTTTCGCCCCCGAGACCGGGCAGTCCATGCCCAACTTTGCCTACGGATACGTGGCGGAGAGCGCCGAAGTGGAGGTAAATACCGACACCGGCGAGGTGCGTGTGCTCAAGGTCGTCTGCGCCAACGACGTCGGCCGCGCCATCAACCCGCAGCAGGTGGAGGGGCAGATCGAAGGCGCAATTGTTCAAGCCCAGGGCTACGCGCTGCTCGAGAACTTCGTGATGAAGGACGGGCAGGTGCTTACGCCTCGCCTCTCCACCTACCTCATCCCGACCGCGCTCGACATCCCCGGACACGTGGAAAGCATCATCCTCGAACATCCCGACCCACGCGGGCCGTTCGGCGCGCGCGGCATGGCCGAGATGCCCTACCTGCCGTACACACCGGCCGTCATCGCCGCTGTTCACGAGGCAACGGGGGTGTGGTTCGACGAATTCCCCTTGACGGCCGAGCGCGTGTTGCGAGGCTTGGGAAAGCTGGATTGAGTCTTGCTCGTGCCGCGTGCGCGCGCTCGGCCCGCCTCCCGGCACGAGGTAGTGGCGATGCGCCGCATGAGTGCGCGCGCCGCAGCCGGGCGTTGCCGGCCAATTCCACGGAGTTGAAGAGCCCGTGACATCCTTCGCCCCTGGCAACCTGCTTCCTTTTTCCTTTCCTCGACTTCCTGTCCTTGTCCGCGGCGGAGGCGATTTGGGGTCGGGTGTGGCGCACCGCCTGGCCTGCGCCGGCTTCCCCGTTGTCATTGCAGAAGTCGCGGTGCCTCTTGCAGTGCGTCTGGGTGCCTCCTTCGCGCGGGCCGTTTGGGAGGGCGAGGCCCACGTTGATGGACTGACGGCGCGGCGTGTTCCCGGCCCGCAGGCCATTCGTGCCTGTTGGATGAGCGGATCCATTGCGGTCATCATCGCACCAGAAATCGAGCCGTGGGATGAACTCGCGATGGCGGCCGTTGTCGATGCGCGCATGCTTAAACGCGCCGGCGATCGGATAGGGCCGGCCTCCCCGCTCACCGTCGGGCTCGGCCCGGGCTTCCGCGCCGGCGTGGACTGCCACGCGGTTGTGGAGACTGAGCGAGGGCACTGGCTTGGGCGCGTCTCCTGGCAGGGCGGCGCGAGCGACGATTCGGGCATACCCGACGCCCTACACGGACACCTGGGCGAACGGGTCGTGCGCGCGCCAACCGCCGGCGTTGTTCGATGCATCGCGGCAATCGGTGACACGGTCCAAGCGGGTGCCCTCATTGCGGAGATCAGCGGCACGCCAGTTCCGGCGGCCATCGAGGGGGTGGTCCGTGGGCTCATACACGACGGGGTGGCGGTCTCCAAAGGATTGAAGATCGGCGACATCGACCCGCGTGGCGTGCGCGAACACTGCTTTACGATTTCCGACAAGGCATTGGCGGTGGGCGGCGGCGCGCTTGCTGCCATTCTTGAATCCAGTCAGTTCCGACGTTCGATCAATCCGGAAGGCGGATTGAGGACGCCGGCCGAGATGGGGATGGGGTAGCCGCCGTGAAACTGGCTGCGGCCCTCGATCTTCGTGCGGGCGAGGTGGTGGCGCTGGTCGGGGCGGGCGGCAAGACCACCGCGCTTGGGTGCTTGGCGAACGAACTCCTGGCGTTTGGCCCGGTCGTCTCCTCAACCACAACCCACATGGCAGTCTCCGAAACAAGACGTGCGCCGCATCATCTCATCCTGGACGAGACCTCTCGTCTGGCGGAGCTGGGTGCCCTGCTGCGCGTGCACCGGCATGTGCTTGTCACTGGCCCCCCGCTGCCCCGCCAAGGCAAGGTGGCCGGGCTGACGCCCGACCAATTCTCGCGGCTGGTCGAACTTGTGCAGGGGGCCGGGATAACCACCTTGGTTGAGGCGGATGGAGCGCGAGGGCTGCCAGTCAAAGTGCCGGAGGAGCACGAGCCGGCCGTTCCACGCGAGGCAACGCATATTGTGGTGATGGCGGGCCTGGAGGCCCTGGGGCGCACGCTCGAGGCGGCCACAGTTCATCGTGCCGCTCGCTTCGCGGAATTCGCAGGTGCCAGGCCGGGCGAAATGATCACACCGGAGAACCTCGCCCGCGCGCTAACGCACCCGCAGAGCTACCCCAAAGCCTGTCGTCCTGCAACGCGGTTCTCCATCGTCCTCAACAAGGCGGACACCGACCCGGCGCGGGAGTTGGCGCGGCAGACCGCCGCGGCGCTGCTCACCTCGCCTGTCGTTGAGCGTGTGCTCATCTCGGTGCTGGCACGCGATGAGCCGGTGATCGAATCCCGCGTGCGGACAGCCGGGATTGTCCTTGCGGCCGGTGGAGCCTCGCGCATGGGAAGAAACAAGCTGCTGCTCCCATTTCGTGGCCGGCCAATCCTTCAGCACGTCGTCGACTTGGCGCGCGAGCAGATGCACGAGGTGGTTGTGGTCCTCGGCGCAGGCCAGGAGGCCATTCTGCGGGGCGTAGACCTGGCGCGGGTTCGTAGGGTGAGCAACCCGGCTTGGCGGGAGGGGCAAAGCAGTTCGTTGCGCGCCGGCCTGCTGGGCGTGGGGTCATCCTGCGGCGCGGCGGTCTTCTTCCTCGGCGACCAACCGGGTATCCCGGGCGAGTTGGTCAAGGCGCTTATGGATTGCCATGCGCGCACCTTGGCCCCGGTCGTGGCGCCGCGGCACGCGGGCCAGCGCGCAAACCCGGTGCTTGTCGACCGCTCGACATGGTGGGACCTCAGCCGCGTGACGGGCGACCAGGGCGGACGCGCGCTCTTCGATCGTTACCCCGTGGAATGGGTGGAGTGGGGGCACCCAGAGGACTTCACCGATGTCGACACGGACGAAGACTATCGCCGCCTGCAGTCGCGCGAGACTTGAACAGGTCAGCCCCTGAGTTGCGCCGCGGGTGCGCCAAGGATGAGGTTCAAGCCTCGTCGCGCAAGAGCCGGCTGACCGGGCGGTCGAGCCAGTGTTGGGCCTCCTGGAGATTGCTGAACACTTCCAATTCCACGCCCGATGAGAGCTGAACTAGCCCGGCCAACGCCTGTTGTACAGCCTTGGACGAGACAACGACGGCCACCCGTACGAATCGAGCGGCGGGGTCGGCGTTCACGTCCTCGGCGAGCCGAATGGCGTCGGGCGGGATGACCGCAACCGCGCGCAAGTCGTACAGATTGCGGTTGAACCGTTCCGCACCCTGCAGATGCCGGTGGGCAAATGCCTGCCAGTGCGCCAGAACGGCGGGCGAGAGATGGTGGAAAGTTACATGCAGACCGCCGTCCGGGCGGCGGGCCACGCTGTAGCCACGTTCCGGCTCCGAGGACCAGTCCAACGGCTTTTGGTGAGCTGTCATTGCCAGTCTCCTTCTCCCACGGGTGCTCATCGGCGCCAATCGTTGTCCGGGTTCCTGATGCCGCCTTGGCCTGACCTGCAGTGCAGGGTGGCCAGTCTGCTCTACGGGCAAGCGTTGGCCAGGTGCTGATCGTAGGTCTGCGCGAAGACGTGCCGGCCCGAGCCGTCGCATCGCGCGCGGAAGAAGTAATAGGATGACGCCGGGGCATCGGCCACCGCATTGAGTGCCTCGGGCGATGGATTGCATATAGGACCTGGCGGCAGGCCGCCATAAAGATACGTGTTGAAGGGCGAATCGACCTGAAGGTCGCTGGAACCGAGCGGGCTGCGCCACCAGGTCGCCTGGGGCGGGTAAAATCCGAGCGCATACTGCACCGTGGGGTCGGCTTCCAAGAGCATACCGGAATTCATGCGGTTGAGGAACACGGAGGCGATCAGCGGCATCTCGTCGTCCTGCAGTGCTTCGCGTTGGATGATGGAGGCCAGCGTGACGGCCTCATACAGGCTGAGCCCGCGGGTCTCAAGCGCTCGGCGCAGGTCGTCGCTGACGGCGCGTTCGAATGCGCTGGCCATCTCGAACACCAGCAGATCCGCATTGGCGCTCCGCTCGACGAGATAGCGGCCCGGAAGGAGAAACCCCTCCAGCCCGCTTTGGGCGGGGAGGGCCAGGTAGAGCGCGAGGTCGCCGGGGCGCCGGTGGCTCGCAGCGATGAAATCGGCAGCGGGTATCGGCAGGCCGTGCTGCTCGAGGGCCGAGGCCAGTTCCTCGACACGCCACCCCGGGAAAACCGTCAATGTAATCTGGCGGCTGCTTCCCGACACAAGCAGGTCGGCCAGCGCGCGAGTTGTGAGGTTCGGCGGCATGGCATAGATGCCGGGATAAAGCTTGCGATCGCCGCCGGTAAAGCGCAGGTAGGTTCGAAAGACCGCGGCCTCGGAGATCCAACGTTCGGAGACCAAGCGCGACGCCAGCGTGGTCGCATTCTCGCCCTCGGCGATCGTGACCGATCCCCCCTGCGCAATGGGTGACGCGCGACTAAGTGCATCGCTTCGCAGGCCGAGATACGCACTCAACGCCAAGCGTTCGAGCAGCGAGAGGTTCGCTGCGGGCGAACCGATGCGCGCCGGGTCCCACGCGCGGGCCGTCTGGCCGCAGACGAAGATCCCCGCGCCGAGAGCAAAGCCCGCCACCACGAGCAGGCCCAGGGCCCGCCATGGTCCGCCGTGCGCGTTGGGCTTACGCTTTGCCGGCATGGGTGTCGAGATACTCCTGGAGCATGAAGGCCGCTGCCGCCGCGTCGATGGCTTCCTTCTGCTTGGCCCGTGTGGCGCCGCGGGTTCGTCGCGCCCGGGCGGCCGCCTGGGTCGAAAAGGACTCGTCGCAGGATTCGACCTGCAGATCAGACTGGTCGCGGATGGCTTTCATGAGGCGCAGGCCCTTACGCGCCTGAGCCCCGACCTCGCCATCGGAGTCGAGAGCCACGCCGACGAGCACCAATCCGGCCGAATAGGCTCTGGCCAAGGCGACGATCCTCTCAGCATCCTCACTCAGACTGTGATGGGGCAGGACGAGCAGCGGGCGGGCGACGGTGCCCGTCTCATCGCTCAAGGCGATGCCGATGCGGCGTGCGCCTGGATCCACCGCGAGAATGCGCGAAGTCAGAGTCATCATTCAGGGCGCCCCGCCAGCCACGGCATGCGGTGCCTGGGGCGACACGGCGGCGGCCAGTCTCTGGATGTGAATGCGGATCGGAAAGGCCGGCAACAGCGGCCACCACGCCGGCGCGAGGTGGATCGTGGTGCGGCTGTTCGGCAACAGGCCGGCGATAACGTGCTGCGCACCGGCCGGAGTGCGGTTCGCCAGACGACCAGCGAGGTCGCGGGGAATGGGCGACTCGAACTCTTGCATCGAGAACACGATGTGGAGCGCCCCCCGTTGATCCTTCTCGACCCTCAGCTCGGCCAAGGTCGGGCCGTCAGTTTCGTCCGAAATTCCGAGAGCCTGCCGCGCACGGTCGAGCACAGCCTCTTGAGGAACGACGAGCGACTCGGCCCGCGCGATGATCGTCATGTGCACCGCGTCCACCGCCGTGCCCGCGGTCGCGGAGAAGGATTCCTTTTGACTTCGGATGAGAAGGCTTCCTTCGACGAGCATTCCCCCCTGGGCCGACGCCACGCGCTCGAGGGCCTCCCGGCTTCTTTGGGCAATCAACGACTGGGTTTGTGATCGCACGGAAGCAATATCGGCTGGGCTGACAATGGCGCGCGCCGCGGATTGCCCGCCCGAGGTGGACGAAAGCTGATGCACTTCAAGCGTTTCGTGCGCGAGTCCGACCACCTCCCGAATCCGGCCGGGAGGCAGGTTGCATTGCGGGCCGGGTTCCACCGCGCGAATGCCCACCAGCGCGCTTGCTTGCGGGTCCAGCCATCCACCCGACAGGGCCTGGAACTCCATGCCCGATGTCGGATCGCGAAAGCGGGTGCCCGGCGGAATAGCGACGACCCGCGATGAGCGATTGGCCAGACTCAGTTCGCCCTCGGCAAAGCGGGTTGGGACAACAGCGCTGCCTGTGGAGAACAGCGCGCCGTCCGCGACGGCGTCGGCGGCTATGGAAGATGCACTGCTCGCGTCGATTGCGACAGTCCGAAGGTTGGCGCGGGCGGGTAGGGCGATGTCGACGACGGCGTGCGGAATGAGCAGGAGGGCAGCTGTAGCGAGAAGCGCGAGGGGAGCGAGGAAGAGCGCCTTTTGGGTGCGGCGGCCGATGGGCTTCGAGGGGGTCAGCCCCACCTGACCTAGGTCGACCATTCCGTGAGCTCTGCGCATAGCCACAAGATCAGCAGTGGGCGACCGCCTCCTGAAGTGTTCTTCGTCCTTCTTGGTCTCGCCGGCAGAGCATGCGTCTAAATTCCACCGTTTTGGGACGGGCCCCAACATCTGGGGGGCTGGTTTTTCGGCCGCGAGTGCCTCATCGAGTGTGAGGTACGAAGCAATCCCAGCCAAGGATGCTGCACGCGTGAGATTCACCTGCGATGAGACCAGGCATAGGCTGGCGCCCACCGCATCGGCCCATCGCGCGCAGAGGGCAAGGTCGAGCCGGCGCAAGATCGGCGAACTGGCCGGGAGAAGAAGTATCCGTTCTGCCTGGGTGCGGAGAATCTTGTCACGCAGCGAGGCGAGATCGTCGTGCGGCTCGACGGAGAGGATTTGATCTTTCACGCGTTGCCGCTATCCTGGCGGCTGCGCTCGTACGGCTGGGGGCTGCTCAGGTGAGTACGCCCGCAACCATCTGGCTGACGACTTGGAGCGCCTCAGCCATGCGTGACGGATCGGTGCCGCCGGCCTGGGCCAGCGTAGGCCGGCCGCCGCCTCCTCCGCCAAGGATCTTCGCCGCCGCGCGAGCCAGTTCGCCGGCGTTCAAACCGCGTTGGGTGAGGTCTTCGCTCACGGCCACGACCAGGGTTGGCTTGCCCTCGGGCGCGGCGGCCACGGCCACCACGCCGGAAGGATAGCGCTTGCGAAAGGCATCCGTCAGCAGACGCAGTGTGTCGGCATCTGCCATGGTCACCGATGCGGTGACAACGGGGACGCCGGCAATCGATTGCGGATGGTCCAGCGCTCCTTCGAACTCGCGCCGCGCCATTTCTTGGCGCTGGTGCTGGATCTCCCGCCGTGTTCGATCGAGATCCTCAACGACTTCGCGAACCTTCTGGTCGAGTTGGTCCACGCCCACGCCGAGGTGGGTGGCAGCGTTTTGCAGCGTGCGGTTGCGCTCTTGCAGCAGGTCGACCGCCGCGTGCCCCGTCACGGCTTCGATGCGCCGCACCCCGGCGGCCACGCTGTTCTCGCTCACAATGAGGAAGGGTCCGATGTCGGCCGTCTGGAAAACGTGTGTTCCTGCGCACAACTCATGCGAGAAGGTCTCGGGCTCTCCGATGGCGATAGTTCGCACGGTCTCGCCGTACTTCTCTCCGAAGAGCGCCATGGCCCCTTCGCGGATGGCCTGTTCGCGCGGCTTGAGCGCCGTGCTGACGGGATAGTTCGCCAGGATGGCCTCGTTGACATAGCGCTCGATGCGCTCCAGATCCTGCTGGCTGACCATGGTGGGGTGGGTGAAGTCGAAGCGCAGGCGGTCGGGCGCGACCAGGGAGCCGGCCTGCCGCACATGATTGCCGAGGACGAAGCGCAGTTCCGCGTGCAGCAGGTGGGTGGCGGAATGGTTGCGCATGATATCCCAGCGCCGCTCATCGTCAACGGCCGCGGTCGCCAGGTCGCCCTGGAGCACCCGGCCCTGGGTCACCTCACCCCTGTGAACGATCAGCCCGGCCGCCGGGCGGCGCACGTCGCTCACGGTGACCTGCCATGTGGCCTCACCCGAGGCCGGGTCATTGGAACTCAAATTGCCCGCGTCGGCTACCTGGCCGCCCGCTTCGAGGTAGAAGCAGGTCCGCCCGAGGACGATCTCCACTTTCTCACCGGCCGTGGCCTTGCTGACCCGCTGGCCATCCTTGAGTATGGCCAGGACAGGTTCAACGACTTCGAATCCGGAATACGGGTCGTATTCCACGCCGCTCTCCGGCAACACGCCTTCGGCCACCAGTTGCTCACGCAGGGTGCGGTAGATCGCCACATCCTCGCCGCCCAATTCGCCCATGGCCTGTCCGGCGCCGGAGGCTTCGCGGTGGTTGTCCATCGCCCCGCGGAAGGCAGCCTCGTCCACCTCCATCCCGCGCTCGCGCACGACGTCCCGCGTTATCTCTAGCGGCAGCCCATACGTCGCGTACAGGCGGAACGCATCCTCGCCCGAAAGAGTCTTGGCCCCCTGCGCCTGGTAGGTCTTGAGCGTCTGCTCGAGGTTTTCGATGCCCACGTCCACCGTGCGGCGGAAGCGATTCTCCTCAAGCGTGAGGGTGCGGCCGACCACTTCTTGCGTGTGCACGATCTCCGGATAGGCCCGGCCGTATTCATGGGCGACGGTCTCGGCGACGCGCGCCAGGAAAGGCTCGGTGAACCCGAGCTTGGACCCGAAGCGCGCCGCGCGCCGAATGATCATGCGCGTCACGTAGTTGCGGCCCAGGTTGCCCGGCACGACGCCGTCGCTGATGAGAAAGGTGGCGGCGCGAGCATGGTCTGCAACGACCCGGTAGGCCGTCGTCATCGCCTCCCGTTGCTCACGCGTATGGCCCGCCAGTCGCTGGATGGTGTCGAGGATCGGCGAAAACAAATCGGTGTCGTAGTTGTTGGATCGCCCCTGGACAAGCATCGTCAGACGGTCGAGCCCCATGCCGGTATCCACCCCCGGCGCGGGCAGAGCCGTGCGGCTGCCATCCGGCGCTTGATTGAACTGCATGAACACCAGGTTCCACAATTCCAGGAACCGCCCGTCGGGGTTGTCGTCCAGGTGATACAGCAACTCCGCGCCGTGCAACAAGCCGCGTTCGGGCATGAAGTCGTAATGAATCTCGGAGGTCGGCCCGCAAGGCCCGACGTCGGCCATCTGCCAGAAGTTGGTCTTGTCGCCCAAGCGGGCGACGTGTTCCTTGGGAACGCGGATGTCGTCAAGCCAGATGCGATACGCCTCATCATCGCTTTCGTGCACGGTGAAGTACAACCGCTCGGGCGGAAGCTTGTAGACCTGAGTCAGGCACGCGTAGGCCAGGCGAATCGCGTCGCGCTTGAAGTAATCGCCAAAGGAGAAGTTGCCCAACATCTCGAAGAAGGTATGGTGGCGTGGGCTGGGGCCAACGTTCTCGAGGTCGTTGTGTTTGCCCGAGACGCGCATGCATCGCTGAGCGGTGGTCGCGCGCGTGTAGGGGCGGTGGTCCTGCCCGAGGAACACGTCCTTGAACTGGACCATGCCGGCGTTGGTGAATAGCAGCGTCTGGTCGCCGCCAGGCACCAACGATGAGGACGGGACGATGGTATGCCCGTTATCGGCGAAAAACTCAAGGAACGCACGGCGTATCTCTGCGCCACTCATCGGTGTCGCAGGTTTGGGCGTGGTAGAAGCGTGCGTCGTTGTTTTCGACTTGGGCATCCATCCTCCAGATTGACTGGGCAGATTATAAGCGATGGGTTGGGGGAAATCAATTCTGGACACCGTGTTCCACATTCTGAGACCGGACCCGCTTGCGCGCGTCCACCCGACCGCAACCGTGTCCAACGGGACGCCATCCAAATCAACCCCGTCGACCGTCGGTCGGCCAAGGGGCCGACGAGCGGACCTCGGGCGCATTGTGGTTGGGCAATCCGCTCGGCCGTTAGCGAAGCCGCCCCGTGCGCCCGGTGTTACCTGTTCTGAGGCAGGCCCGGTTTCGCCATTGGCTGCCAGGAGGACGCATGATCGATCGTGTGTTGCGGGCCATTCGTTTGGATGCGAAGCTTTTCCGCGAGGCCGCCGATACGCCGAGTCTGTCGGGTGAGGCGGCGATCATCGCCATCGTGGTCTCGCTGCTGGCCGCGCTGGGGGGTGCAGTTGGCAGTGCGCGCCCTGTCGTGCTTCTGCTGGTTGAATGGGCCAGCGGCCTGATCTTGGGCTGGCTGTTGTGGGCGCTCATCTCATACCTGGTGGGGAGGGTCTTGGGTGGCAAGAGCGGGGTGGGGGAGATGGCGCGAGTCTTGGCCTATGCGAGCGCGCCTGGCCTGCTCTCGCTGCTGGGGTTCGTCCCGTGCGTGGGCTGGGTCTTCCGCGTTGCGGGCTGGGTCCTTTCGCTGGCGGCGGGCGTCCTCGCCATTCGCGAGTCGATGGAGTTTGGCACGGGCCGCGCCATGGTGACGGCCGTCATCGGGTGGTGGGTGTACATCGCGGCCACCCTCACCGTGGCTGTCGTCCTGGGCGGAGCGCTGGTTGCGCTGGGGCGCTACGTGCCGGCCCTCAATCAATAGCGTGGCGCCGGCTTTTGCCTGAGAAGTACGTGTTCGGCGAAGACTCCTTTCGCGACGACTCAGAACTCGACACGGCGACCTTTCTGCAGAAGCTGCGCGCGGCACGCGAACTACCCAAGACGGCCGCCCCGCCGCCGGCTCTCTTCACGCCGTTCTTCAAACGCTTCTTGGATGAGGGACAGTCGATCATCTGTCTTCATCCGTCGGCCGATGTCTCCGGGACGGTGCGCAGCGCGACAGGGGCCGCCCAGGATTTCCCCGGCGCGGATATCCGCGTGATCGATACGAGGAGCATTGCCGGCCCGCTGGCGGCCATGGTCCTTGAGGCGCACGCTTGGGCGCAACAAGGGCGTGCGGCGGGCGAGGTGGAGCGCCGGGTGCGCGAGATGATGGGGCGCCAAATGATCTACTTCCTGGTGGACACGCTCGACTATCTTCAGAAGGGCGGTCGCATCGGCGGCGCGCAGGCGTTGGTCGGAGGTCTGTTGCAGGTCAAGCCGATCCTCACGTTGCGTGACGGCCGGGTGGAGGCCTTCGAACAACAGCGCACCAAGAAGCGCGCCATGGCTCGTCTGGTCGAACTCGTTGCCACCCTCAAGCCCGCACAGCGCGGACTGCCACTTGTGCGTGATGCATGCCGATGCCCGCGCGGATGCGGAAGCCATGGCGGCGGACCTGGCAGCCGCACAGGGCATCCAGGAAATCCCGATCTATGAGCTGCCGCCGGCGATTGTTGTGCATGGAGGGCCGGGGGTCCTGGCCGTCGGGTTCTTCCGATCTGCCATCTGAAATGTATCCTGTGTCGCGGAGCCTGCGCGGCGCATCGCTCTCGCCGCCAGGCCCCGCACCTGAATCCTGTGCGACGTGCAGGGGCGGCTGGTCAGCCGCCCCTTTGTCTTCATTTGGTCTCGGCGGCGCATGAGCCGGCTCACCTGCTTTGTGGGGGTGCCGTCCTTGTCGTTGCCGCGTGGGATACAATGACGCGGGCGACCAACCCCGGTCAGTTACTGCATGCCGCGCGCAGGAGGTGGGATGAAGCAGCGCACACGATCAGCGGCCGCGAAAGTCCCGGCTCCCGGCCAGCATCTTGACTCGCTGCGCCAGGCTGCGCAGACAAACCCCAGCCACCACGCGACCGTGTTACGCCTGGCTTGGGCGCTGTATGCCGAGCGCGAATTTGCAGAGGCGGCGACCTCTTTTGGCCAGTGCGCTTCTCTGTCGGCGGAAGACCCGGAAGGCTCATACGGCCTGGGCATGGCGTTGCGCGCCCAAGGCAAGCGAGAGGCGGCGGTGGCTGCGTTCCAGGAGGCGGGGCGAATGGCCGAGCGGCTTAGCGACAAAACGCGCGCTCAAATGCTGCACCGCCTGGCGATCGCCCATGTCCACTACCTGCGGGAGGGGGACTGGAATCTTGAAAAAGAGGTGTGGCGCCGATGAATGTGAGCCACCGCGAGCGTCTCCAGGCCGTGGTGAGGGGCGAAGCCCCGGATCGAACCCCCGTTGCGCTGTGGCGGCACTTCCCGGTGGACGACCAGCAACCGGAGTTGCTGGCCGGTGCGGTCCTGGCCTTTCAGCAGGAGTACGATTTCGACCTGATCAAGGTGACGCCGGCCTCGAGCTTCTCGGTACGCGATTGGGGCGTCACCGATGTATGGGAGGGTGATGCGGAGGGCGTGCGCCGCTACGCCACGCGAGCCATCGCGGCACCCCGCGATTGGGAGCGATTGCCGGCCCTCAATGTACGGCGAGGGGCTTTGGGCGCGCAGCTCGAATGCCTCGAGAGGATTTGCCGCACATCGGGCGGCACGACTCCCGTGCTGCAAACCGTCTTCAATCCGCTCTCGCAGGCGCGCCATCTCGCCGGAGGGCAGACCCTGCTCGAGCACGTCCGTCGCTGGCCGGAGGCCGTGGCCGCAGGGCTAGAGACGATCACCCGCGTCACCTGCGAGTTCGTCGGCGCATGCTTCGAGACCGGAGTGGATGGCATCTTCCTGGCGTCGCAGCATGCATCGTTCCAGGTGCTCTCGGCCCAGGAGTATCAGGCGTGGGGCCGGCCGTTGGACCTGCGGGTGCTGTCCACGGCGAGCGTCGGGTGGCTAAACATGCTGCACTTGCATGGGCCGGCGGTGATGTTCAACGAGCTGAGTGACTACCCCGTTCAGATCATGAATTGGCACGACCGCGAATCCGGACCCGCGTTGGCTGAGGGAGCGCGTATCGCGCGCAAAGTTGTATGTGGCGGGTGGGAGCAGTGGCAGACGATGGTCCGCGGCGACCCGACGCGCGTTCGCGAACAGGCTCGCGAAGCGATTCATCAGATGGCGGGGCGCAACCTCATCCTGGGCACCGGATGCGTTGTGCCGATCGTTGCGCCGCGAGCCAACCTGCTGGCGGCCGCTCAGGCCGGGATGGATGGCGGCTGAGGCCTCTGCTCTTGATGCGCGGCGCGAAAGAGTCTCTCAGAGCGCGCACTCCCAGCGATAGTCCTGAGGGCCGGGAGCGCGAGCGTGGCCGACTGCGACCCGGGTGGTTGGCGTGGCCGGGGTCGCCTATCCTGCGCGCCGGCGTCCTGGCCGTATTGTTGCTGGGCGCATGCAACTCAACCAACGAGGACCCGTCACCACCTCCCCTACCGCTGGCAGAGACGCCCACCTCGCGCCAGGCAGCGTCAACCCAAGCGCCGCCACTCCCCTTGGAGCCCACCAGCGAAAGCGGGCTCCCCGAGGAGCCTGCGGGTTGCCGGGCTCCACCGGAGGAATACACGCGAGTCAAAGTCAATGGCAAGTGGATCAACCGGCGGACGCTGGCCATGCTGGAGTACGCGCAATCGCTTTACGCAGGCCCGATCGATGTGCGCGGACCCGCACTCACGCAAGGCAGCTACAGCAATAACGGTCCCGCGTCGTTTGGCACCCACCTCGGCGGAGGCGTCGTCGACCTCTCGGTTATCCGCCCGGGCGGGTCGGATGTGCTCTACAGCGAGATCGAGCGGTTGGTTCGTGCTCTGCGCGTGGCCGGCTTCGCGGCCTGGTTACGCGACTGGGGCGAACTGAGCGAGGGTTCGGGGATTCACATCCATGCGGTCGCCATTGGCGATCGCGAGCTTGCGGACACGGCGCGCGAGCAGCTGACCGGCCCCTTCGGTTACTTCCGTGGTTACTCGGGCGTTCCCGCCGCCAGCGGGAATCCCGAACTTGACCACCACGGTGGGCCGATCGTCTGCCAATGGATGCGAGAACAAGGCTACGAGGATTTGCGCCCGCAGGGCGAAACGTGGCCGGCCGACTGGCCTCGCCCGGGATGGCGGGAGCGGCTGCCAAGCGTAGCGGCCACCTATCTGGCGGAAGACCAAGCTCAGGCCGTCGCGCAGGCGCGCCGCATCGACTTCCTAGAGGGCGGGTACGAGGATCCCTCGAACATGTGCGGTCCGCTGGCCGGGGCAATCCTCGGAGAGGCAGGCCTCTTGCCATCCCGCATCGGCCCGCTGAGCGACCTCCACAACTACTGGCTAGCCAATCCTTCCACCAACAAGCGGCCGTGGTCGCTCTTTCCGCCGCAAGAGTACGAGGTGTTCTCATTCCATGAGAGCATGCGCACCTTCGATTTCGGCGCCTGGCCGCTGCAGGCCGGCGACTTCGTCTACACTCACGCCGGGCGCGGCGAATATGACCACATGTTCATTGTCACCGAAGTGGATGCTGCGGGCCGCGCGTACACCGTCACCAACCAGCAGCAGCCGGACGGCAGCTATCGTATCGAGCGTTTCATGCTTTACGATCCGCAGGACGCGGCGCTGGGGGTGATGCGGGATTTGTGGGTGCGCAGCGCGCGCCTGGGCCGCACCGGCCTGGCGGGCTTCGAGGTGCTGCGGCGCGTAGGCGTGGGCCAGGCGCGAGGTTCGGCCTACCGCTACACCGTTGAACCGGGAGACACTCTTGCGCTGGTCGCCGCGAAGTTCGACACAACGCCGCTTACGATCGAGCACGCCAACTTGGACCTGGCGCTTCCCCTGCGAGTGGGCCAGGCGTTGACGGTGCCGGTCGGGGTCGGAGGGTGATCGGAGCAAGCAGGCGGGGGCCGCGCGCGGTCCCGTGCATGTCATGAATTCCAACCAGGGTAAATCGCTGGCTGCGTGATACCTTGCACAGCCGCCAGCGACAATATACACTCCCAACGCCGCACACAACCGTGCTAGGCTCACAGAGGGCGCGAGGCCGCATTCATCGCCGGCGCTGTGGAACCGTGTGCAACCGTCGCGGCCCAGGCGAGGCCTCGGGACGCGTCGAGAAGGATGTGAACCCCCCGTCCAATAGTCCGAAATCCCCGCATCAATCTGGGGAATCCATTCAGGAGGCAACATGACAGCAAGCATCATCGATGGCAAGTTGATTGCCGAACAGGTGCGCGGGGAGGTCGCCGAGGAAGTGACCAAGCTTGTCGCGGCAGGCATGCCTCGCCCGGGTCTCGCCACGGTGTTGGTCGGCGACAATCCTGCGTCGCACGTGTACGTGAAGTCGAAGCGCAAGTCGTGCGAGGAGCTGGGCATCGAATCATACGGGTTTGAGCTGCCCGCCACGGCCTCTCAGGAGGAACTGGACAGCCTGTTGGTGAAGCTCAATGCCGATCCGAAGGTGAATGGGATCCTGGTCCAGTTGCCGCTGCCCGGCCATTTGGACGAGGAGCGCGCCCTGAGTCTGATCAGCATCGAAAAGGACGTAGATGGATTCCATCCGGTGAATGTCGGACGCCTGGCGATGAAGCGACGCGATCCGATCTTCGTACCCTGCACTCCCGCGGGGTGCATCGTGCTGCTGCAGCGTTCGGGCTGCAAATTGGAAGGGAAGCGCGCCGTCGTGCTCGGCCGGTCGAACATTGTCGGCATGCCGGCCGCGCTCTTGCTGGTGCGTGAGAATGCCACGGTGACGATTTGCCACTCCAAGACCCAGAACCTGCCGGACGTGGTGCGCGAGGCCGACATCCTCATCGCGGCCATTGGACGAGCACGGTTCGTCAAGGGCAGCTGGGTGAAGCCGGGCGCCTACGTCATCGACGTCGGCATCAACCAAATTGAGGATGCCACCAAGAAGAGCGGCCACCGCCTGGTGGGTGACGTGGACTTCGAGGAGGTCAAGGAAGTGGCAGGCGCCATCAGCCCGGTGCCGGGCGGGGTGGGGCCGATGACCATCGCCATGCTGATGCGCAACGTCGTGCGCGCTGCGAAAGCAGCCTCGAAGATGTAGACTCTTACTTCAACCGAAGAAGGAAAACACCCCGGCCCGGGCCGGGGTGTCTTCCTTCGCGGAAGCTCGAGGGAAATCACGCGGCGCAATGCCTCGCGCCCGATCCCCTTGGACGATCACGGCGGTGCCTCGGGCAGCAGGCGGAACCCGCCCGCGAGGTTGCCCGGCTCAAGCAGGGCCAAGCGATCGGAGAAGTGCGTCGTGCAGGGCAGGGGCGTATCCCAGCACTCGTCCTCGCTGGTCGGCACGTTCACCGCCAGACCGGTGTGTGTAACTTGCGCACTGTATTCGGGGGCGCGCCAGCCGCGTCGCGCATCCAGCAGGGTGCGAGCACTGAGCGAGAGCTTCCAGGGTGCCAACGGCGCGACCCAGATGAAGAACGTCACGGCGATGACGGCGTAGACGACCGGGCCATGGTCCCCGCCGCCCAGCCCGGCCACCAGGACAAACCCCAGGATCAGCAAGGCGAGCAGCGCCCAAAAAGCCGAGCCGGCAAATCGAGGCGCAGGCGCTGTGACCAGCCAGTAGCCTATGGAGACCACAGGGATGGCCGTCACTGCAAGCACCCGACTCGCGTCGTGCTGGGAGCCGGCGCGCCCCGGCCATAACGCGAGCGTGAACAGAAGCAGTGCGGCCGATATCTCCGCGGGCTTGGTGATTGAATTGGGCAGGCTGCGGACCCAGTTCGCCAGCCAGGCCATACCCGGCACGATCTGGTCGGGGTTCACGCCTGGATGGCGAGCGCGCATCACGATCCAATTCAGCTCGCCGAGCGCCATGGCCGAAGGCACACGCCATGGAACTGGGAGCGCAAGAGCTGTGGTGGGAAAGAAGGGATACCCACTGAGCAGGAGTCCGCGCGCGAGCCAGCCGCCGGCAATGAGCACCCCAAGAGAGAGCGCCGGCCACAGTGCGAGGACCCGCGCCCGCAGGTTGAGCCGCCGGTGCCGCCACAGCCATGCCAGCCAGATGATGAGGACGGCTGAGAAGGCGAAAGCCAGAAACGATTGCTTGCATGCGACGCCCGCCGCGCTGAGCAAGGTGACCCGGGCGACGTCGCGAGCCTCCCCTCCGTGTTCGGGGCGCAAGATACTGTCCAAGCATTCTCCCAGGAGGAGAATTCCCAGAAGGAAGGGTGCGCTGTCG
>Ga0315288_10002134_pt1 | contig 25613 bp, 20 predicted proteins | sample YL17G11_20_MG_FD_203454 | JGI IMG/M metagenome (GOLD analysis project Ga0315288, IMG submission 203454) | Sediment microbial communities from Yellowstone Lake, YNP, Wyoming, USA - YL17G11_20 | ecosystem: Environmental > Aquatic > Freshwater > Lake > Sediment | place: USA: Wyoming | collected... | reverse complement strand
CTAACAATCCCCCCCCCTCATTTTTAGCTTCGAATTGTTTTCCTAAAAAAATTTAATTGCCCTCTACCAACCCCCTCACCGACAAAGACACCGGCAACCTCTCCCACCACACAAAACGATGAAAGGTTGTGTAGGAGCACTGGGTATTGTGCTCCAAAGAGGTCTCTTCTTGTTGTTGCAGTGATATGCGCTGTCGAATGTGCCTATGGACAGTAAGGGGTATTTAGGAACCATTGAGAACAAATTCGGTAACTACGTCCGTCATCCCCCCACTGGTCGACTACAAACCTTAAGCCTCTGCGGTTCCGTTCAATGACCTGCGAAGCAGTATATATGCCCTCTTCCGTCTTTAATAGACCGTCTTGGTCGAAAAACCAGATGTTGCTTTCGCGATCGGTCGTGACGGAAATAATAAAGGCATCATCCCCCGAAGGTTAGTTATACAAACCAGTAATCCCTAACCACATCTGTCCAGTTACAGGGGTTCAGTCCAGGGGGTCATATGGTTCCCTCAGATCATCATCCCTGCCAGGCTGCTGACGAGGGGGTGGGCCAGGCCTGGGTCTGGGTTGACCGGGCTCTGGGGGGAGAGGGGTATTTAGGAACCATTGAGAACAAATTCGGTAACTATTTCCGTCATCCCCCCGCTGGTCGACTGCAAACCTTACACCTCTTTGGTTCCGTTCGATGACCTGCGAAGCAGTATAGATACCATCTTCCTTTTTGGCCATCTCTACGTAATCTAATCGACCATCCTGGTCGAAAAACGAGATGTTGCTTTCGCGATCGGTCGTGACAGTAATAGTATAGGCATCACCACCGGCAGGAACCATGCTGAAATCGATATCGGGCATAACATTAACATAGTCGGTGCCATATTGATTTTGATCGCCGAGAATACCGCGGACAACGATATAGAAGTTGCCCGCTCTTATGTTTTCCTTAATGTCTTGCGCAATCGTAATCGCCTCTTGTGAATCATAGTCACCAAGAGCCGCATCGTCCAATTGTGAATTCACCACAATCCAACACTTATTGAAGTTAGCGTTGCCAATTGCATTGTGACAGTCGTCGCCCCCGAATCCTAATATTCTCCCTCTACCAGGGGATTTTACAAGATCTCCCCACCACTTCTCATTCTGCTCCCAACCGTCAGGTTCGCTGGCATTATAGACTTCAATGCCATCGTAAGTACCACGTATAGTTAAATCCTCCCATGACCACCCCGTACCACATGCACCTACCAGGTGCTTCCAAAAACTGTGCGTATGGTCCGAACTGGGATGGGCCAGCACTACAAGCGGATCCCCCGATTGGCGATCGTAATAATCAAGCCTTTCCATTACATTAGAACAGTAGCATGTTGCCGGACCCCCACCACTGCCCCAGGTATCATTAGCATCCGTGCCCAGTACCAAAATGTGATGGCGATACCAAGCACCATCTTCTGCGCTCTTTATCTCTATAATCCCAGGCACAGGATAATTCCAAATAATCCCAGGCACATGATTCCAATCTAACGGATCCCACCTAATCTCAGGCGTAGGCTCGGTGATTGTCTCGGTGACTGTATTGTGGTCAGTTATGCAGATGAATTTGTATCCCTGGTCTTTGTACAACTGCAAGAGTTCAGGCGGGTATTGTGCTTCACCGAAGCCAATATATCTTGCCACGCCGTATGATAACTCACTATGGCAATGTACTTGGCCTTTCCACCAGTGCGGGTAGCCCTTATAAGGGTTATCTACCCAGGAGGGTGGCGGGAATATCCTTCCAGCTATGCTGGATTCTCTATCCTCTGGAAATAATGTCTCATGCACGCTCAACATCTTGCGGCGCGTACTACCTAAGTTGCCATGATTGTCTTCGGCCTCTGCATAGTAGGGGTGCAAACCTTCTCTGTAAGGGCCTGCTTCACATCCAAGCTCCGCCCTGGTGCGGGATTCGGTGATATACGTACGTGATATGCAGATCTCATCAACGTATATTGCAATACTACTTATGCCACTCACGTCATTGGCCGTGGCAGTGAAGGTGACTTTGCTCACATCATTGGTTTCGTCAAAAGAACAACTTACGGTTATCACGGGTGGGATCATATCTCTTATCTCTGATGGGGTACTATCCTTTCCTGCGGGTGGGACAATGCCTCTCACTTTGAAGTACTGAACCGTAGTCGTAGCCTTGTTTTTATAGGTATCCCAGGCGATAGCATAGTAAGCGTGGCTTCCGACCGAGAAGGGACCACCGCTAAAAACACAGGGAGAGCTGGGGCAACTCTTCATCAGTTGTTTGTCCACCCATATTTGAATTGTGTCCAAGTTTTTATCAGTGGCAGTGGCTGTGAAGGACACAATATCTCGGTCAGTGGGTTCTAAGGGTTGATGGCTTACGCCGACCACCGGCGGTGTTTTATCAGGCATGAGAACAAAATGCCTATTCGTGTCTTCCAGTGCACCAAACAAGATATCTACTCCGGTCTGTCGCATATGCGACCGCAACACGGGCATCTCTGCGGTCGGAACATTGGCCGCTATGAACACAGTCGACTCCATTCCCAATGCTGGAAGCGTACACGACGACAGCAGTAGCCCTGCCAATAGCAAATACCAAAGTGATAGCCAAGCTCCTCTCGTTGTCATTTTCTAACCTCCTCCGGTATGCCGGCTACTATGAGAAGGATCTTTGAGGCAGTTAACATCTTCCACCTCCCTCGTTTGCTTATACTTGAATAGTAGTCCAAGGAATTAGGCTGTGTCAAAGATTACCATCCCAAATGAACTTCCGGCTGCAACTTAACAATCTGACGCTCTGTGCAGCCCGCTGTTGTGCAGCTTACTTCAAACATGCTGACATATATGATATGATTTAAAAAGCGCTCTTAAGTTCCCGCATTAGCAAGACACGTCCACAGCAAAAATGCGCCTGGGCTGAAGGCAAGCGGGTAAATTCGGGCATAGGCGGGAAGGTGGGTTAGGTGGAGCAAACAGAATATCAAACCGTTATCTTAGCAGCCTTCTTACACGACATCGGTAAGTTGTTGGGCAGGGGGACGTTCAAGCTACTCGACAAGGGCCAGCATCCCCAGTTCTCGGCAACTTTTGTCAGTGCCCACAGTAAGTTATTCTCAAAAATTGCAGAAATAGAGCTGCTTCATGAGCTAGTCCAGAAACACCACGAAAATAGCCGGGCTTTTGCGCCTGAATTCTTAGTGCAAAGCATCAAGGACGGTCATATCAGGACACTGGCTACCCTGGTAAGCAAAGCCGATAATCTTGCGTCCTCAGAGCGTGGAGAAGCCAGCGAGCAATATCAAGACTACAAAACAACGCCACTTTGTTCAGCCATCGAACGACTCGACAGAGAATCTGATACTGGGCTGCGCCTGCGCTTCCATCCCAAGCCGCTTTCGGCTACCGTCGAAGACGAGATGGGCAACACCATCTTCGCCAAGGAATTCAAAGAATACCAGCCCGGGGAAATGAACAAACTGCTCAAATCCTTCGGGGACAGCTTCAGTGAATTCGTCAAAAACTCAGGCAAAATTGACTTTGAATGTTTTATTAACCATTTGACGAATCTAGTTTATGCGCACGCCTGGTGCATTCCCAGTAACACGCAAGAAGAGTTCCCTGACGTTTCACTGTTTGACCATCTCAAAGTCACCGCAGGGATCGCTGCCTGTTTGTACCAGTATCATTCGCAGAAAAATACGTTGGATGAAAAGAAGGTGAGACAGGGTAGTGAGCCACGTTTTCTGCTCGTGACTGGCGATATCTCGGGCATACAGCAGTACATCTTTGGCATCACCAGTGCTGCTGGTGGAGTTGCCCGAAAGCTCAGAGCACGTTCCCTGTTCGTCCAGCTTTGCACAGAGGTGACGGCACATAAGATTTTGCATCTGCTAAGGCTGCCACCCTGGAACGTGATAATGAATTCAGGAGGCAACTTCTATTTGTTGCTGCCTAATTTACCAGAGGTGGTGGCAACCCTGGAGGATACACAAGGGGAAATTGACCGCTGGTTCATTAACGATCTTAACGGCGAACTAGCCCTCAATCTGGCTTGGTACCCCTTTGGAGACGACGGCTTTAAGCCTTCGGATAAACCAGGAAGTGGCTTTAGCAACGTGCTTTCGGAAGTGAAAACAATCCTGAGTCAGAAGAAGCAGAACAGATTCGCCGACGTCATACAAAAAGGAGATAGCTGGAATGCAGACAGCTTTGTTAGGAATGTTAATTATGAGGGCAAAGGGGCTTGTAAGTCCTGTTACAAGTTTCCAGGCGAGATAACCACCGAGGATGGGGAGGTCTGCGGCGACTGCAATAGACAAAGCGCAGTTGGAGCACGCTTGCCAAAGTCAAAATATGTCTCATTTTTCAACAACCCTGAAGCGGGGGAAACACCACTGTTAGGCTATTCTGTCACCGTTGGGAGTCCACAAGCAAAGGAGAAAAGCCCGTACTTAATAATGAAGCTGAATGATATGAATCTGATGGATTTGGTTGATTGGCCTGCTTCCTCAAAATATCTGGCAACATATGTGGCCCAAGACAAGGGGCAGGTTCTGAATTTTGGAGACATTGCGGCTAGAGCTGAGGGACAACATCTACTAGGTTTTTTGAAGGCTGATGTTGACCGGCTAGGGGAGCTTTTTATCTTTGGTTTGAGGCGGAAGGATAGCTCGTTCGATACCATATCGCGGCAGGCAACGCTCAGCCGACTTTTAGACATATTTTTCACCGGCTGGCTGGAGAGCCTGTTGAATTCTAAATTCAAACACTGTTACACGGTCTTCTCAGGTGGTGATGACCTGTTCTTTGTTGGGCCATGGAACGAAATCATCGCTGTGGCAGAAGAAATAAATGCCGATTTTGCCCGGTTCACGGGCAACCCGAAAATAAGCATCTCCGCTGGCATAGCCATCACCAAGCCTGATTATCCTATAGCCAGAGCTGCGGAGCTGGTTGAAAGAGCGCTCAAGGAATCCAAAGACAATAAAGACAAAGACAGCATTACCATATTGGGGACTACGCTCAAATGGGCCGACTGGGCGAAGGTGAAGAAGGAATGGGAATTCTTACAGCCGCTAACGGCGGATGTGCCCTCGGCTTTCCTCTACAACATGCTGGCTTTTGCTGACATGTGGCGGCGGTACCAACAGGAGAATGATGTGCTTGGGCTTCGTTACCACCCACTGCTTGCCTATAATGTCAGCCGCAATCTGGACCCACGGAGGAACCCGGACCTTTATCGGTGGGTGGAAAGAATTCTCAAGTGGCCTCCACAGGAATCAGAGGTGATGGTTTTGGACAATCTAGGGCTGATAACAACCCTGTGTCTATATACCAGGCGAGGAGGTGAGCGATGACTTTTGAGCATGGCAGGCAAAGATTCCCACCAAGAGGTGGCGGAACTCCACAAACAAGAATCCCAACACAACAGAAGATTAACCTACCGCCAGACTACCTGCAAAACGGATATTTTGACCAAAAGGGTAATTTGCTGCGAGAGGTGATAATAGAGTGGCCACGACATGTAGCTGCGCAGTTAGATGGTGCACGTATGGCACCAGCACAATTGAGAAACTTCTTCAGTGAAGCACGGCGAATAGAAGGGCAACTCAGTGCCGGCCAAGATTTCGAAGCCTTGCGGGGTCACATACTTCAACTGGATGCCTACGCAGCAAATGCAGTAAAGAAAGATAATGCCCCACCCCTTTTCAAACAGTTCATCGAGGAGAATCTGAAGTGGGCGGTGAAAGACAAGAAATCGTTTCTTAAAGGGTTTATACCGCACTTCGAGAGCGTGGTAGCTTATTTCCCTAGAAAATAGCAGGTCGTTTGGCAAAATAACTAAGGAGGTTAGGAATGGCACCAAATCGTAAGTTATCAAAACATGTTTCGGTCAGGGCTCCACTTGTCTGTAAAACGGGGCTACACATCGGAGGTACAGAAGCAGGGATGGCCATAGGGGGCGCTGAAGGTCCTGTGATAAAGGACTCGAAAGGCATCCCTTATATCCCTGGTTCTTCGCTGAAAGGAAAGTTGAGGTCTATGCTGGAATACAAGTACAAGAGGGGAGAAGACGGCAATCCTTGTGCCTGTGGGCTCGACCTCAAAACCTGCCCGGTATGTACCATCTTTGGCCCACACAGAAACGTTAGGCATGAGCTTGGTCCTACGAGGATAATTATCCGCGATGCCACCCTCACAGAAAAATCACTCAAAGATTGGGAGGCGGCTCGGAGCGAAGGAAGAGATTTTACAGAAACGAAAACCGAGACCGCTATTGACAGGAAGACGGGTATGGCTTACAGGGGCAGCTTGCGCCAGCAAGAACGTGTGAATCCCGGCACGGAATTCCAATTGAATATCGTCCTCCGCATATTCGAGAATGACGATGAAGCCAAAATCGTGGAGCTGGTAAGAGAGGGCATAAATCTGATAAACAAAGACTACCTTGGGGGTTCGGGGACGAGAGGTTACGGCTGGGTAGAAGTGAAGGATAAAGACATCGAGGTTAAAGACCTTTGAGATGGTACAAAGCTCAATTTAAGTTGAAATCCTGGTTTGCGTCTGCCTGGCAGTCCGATACTATATTCGGGCACCTGTGCTGGGGAATGCGCTACCTGTACGGTGAAGACAAGCTCGAAGATTTCCTTAAACTTTATGACGGCGGCATGCCACCACTGCTGGTGTCCAACGGTTTCCCTGGTGAGTTCCTGCCGCAGCCTATAACAGCCCCACCTGCTATTGACAAGAGCCTCACTTCAGACGTACAAAGAGAGAAGTTCCGTCAACATAAAAAAGTCAGAGGGAACAAATGGCTCACCGTGGACGAATTTACCCACGTCCTTAGTGGAGGAATTGTAATACCTCCGGCAGAGAGCAGGGCTGAGAAGGAAAAGAGGGTCACCCTGAAAAACCAGCTCAATCGGCTCACCTGTACCACCGGCGAGGGGGGCAAGCTCTACAATTTCGAAGAGCGTTATTGGCCGGAAATAATCATATATCTCAAGGTGTCAGACGATTTCATTGATATGGCAAAGCAGCTTTTCCAATATGTTGCCGACACCGGCTATGGCAAACGGAAGTCTATCGGCTATGGGCATATAGAATCCATGTCCTTTGAGCCTTTTAATGGATTCAAGCAGCCTCAAAAGGCGAATGGCTTCGTGACATTGTCCAATTTCGTGCCCAGTGCAAGCGATCCCACTAAGGGGTCCTGGAACGTGATAGTCAAATATGGCAAAATGGGCGAAGAATGGGCATCCGAGGACCATGTTTTTAAGAAGCCCTTGCTTATGCTGGAGGCCGGTTCGACTTTCCTTGATTCGCCCTGTCGGGACTACTATGGTTGTCTGGTCAGAAACTTAAATCCGACTTATAGCCAGGCTGTCCAGTATGCTTTTGCTTTGCCGGTGCCGATGGTTATACACGGATGAGAGAATACCTATAACGATACGTCAAAATGATGGCTCTCTATGCAGCTCTACTGAAGCTCAAAGCGGATGGCGAGGCCACCATCTCGCCCACACAGGGTCACCACGCCTACGGTCTGTTTCTGGCGCTTATCCGCCAATCCAGTCCCAGGACGGCTGACGAGCTGCACGGCTCTGATTCAATGAAACCGTTCACCATATCCCCACTGCATGGAAAATTTCAGCGAGCAGGTAAGAGTCTGAAAGTCATCGATGCCTCTGAGTATTCCATAAGGCTGACTTTTCTGAAAGAGGACGTATTCGCATACTTCATGGACGCCGCGCTCAAAGCTGCAAGCCAGCCTTTGCGTCTGGAGTCTGCCATCTTTCACATCGATCACGTAGTATTGCACCATGAGGATTCGCCGCTTTGCCACCACCAGAGCTATGAAGAGCTATTCACCGAATCAGCGTCCGCGAGAAATATAAGGCTGCAGTTTCTGTCTCCCACCGCTTTCCGCTCCGGCGGCAAGAGGAATGTGCTTTTTCCTGAAGCCCCGCTGGTATTTGGCAGCTATTTGACCAGGTGGCAATACTACTCACCCGTCAAAATCAACGAGGCTGTAGTCAATTTTTTACAGGACATAATCGTAGCACGCTATAAACTGAACACACATATACTGCACTTCAATGCGTATCAAGAAACAGGCTTTGAGGGCGAGTGCACCTTTGAGTTACCTGCTGATTTAGACAAAGATACTGTTAAGACAATAAATGCCCTGGCTGACTTTGCTTTTTACTGCGGCACCGGCGCCAAGACAACCATGGGCATGGGACAAACAAGGAGAATAAACAACCAATAGGAAAATAGAGATGAACACCTCCACCTCAGCATCCAGAGTCGCACTCATAGCCTCGGTCGGCACAACGGCTGCCCCGCTCATTAAAGCAGTAGGTGAGGTGATTGCAGATGGGGAACTTTCCGTCTTCCTTGTCTATGGAAGACCCTTCCCTGGACAATCACCAGACCCTCTTGATGTGGTCGCCGAGATAAAAGTGATTGCTAAGAAGAACGGAGCCAGCGTGCATACTTTTGAAATCGCTGACCCTGAAGACCTTGACAGTTGCCTGGCGGTATTCCGCCAGGTTTTTGAACGGGTGGCGAAGTCATCTCCAGATAAAACTATCGTTGACTTCACCGGCGGTACTAAAGCGATGTCCGCAGCTTTAGTCCATGCTGCTCTTACCACAGTTCCAGACAATCTTACCCTTGAGTACATTGGTGGCAGTTTACGAAATAACTCTGGGCGGGTTGAGGTGATGGAGCAAAAACGCTACCCGACTGCCTTCGAAGAGTGCTCAAGAAAAATACTCGAGCTGGTTAAGGATTTCAACTACACGCAGGCTTTGGTGCTTTGCCAGTCCCTTCCCCGAACCGCTAAGGCGGTTTTTCTCAGCAAGAGTGTCAAAGGACTTTGGCTATGGGATAGCTTTCATTACGAGGAGGCATTTGAAGAGCTTAAAAACCTTAAAGAAGCACAGTTTTTGGCTGAAAACCACTACTATTCCGGACTAGCTAAAACAGTGCTCAGGCTTACCGAAAATGGGTGGAAAATGAAACAATGCATCAATAGCCTAGCAGATTTGGAAAGTAACAAGAGGCGGGCTGGCGATGTTGCCAAGGCTTTAGGAACTGATTTACTTTGCAGTGTCGCTGACTTTCTGGAGAATGCCAACCGGCGACTGACAGAAAGAAGATTTGTTGATACCGTTTTAAGGTCATATCGGGCTGTGGAAGGGGCTATCCAAGTTAATCTAATAAGACTGAAGGTAAATCCTTGGCATCCAGAATGGTCAAACCTGCAAAAGCAAAAGCTCGACGATTATCTCAGTGCTACTGCAAGGGCGAAGCCGCCAGATGAGTTATCATTGTTCAGTGGTTTTGCCTTGATAGAGACACTAAGCGGGCCTTTTGCAGAAGAAGTAAGGAATGCCTTAAAAGAGTTATCCTTCGCCCGCAATCACTCCCATCTTGAACATGGCTATACCAACGTTAAAGAGAAAACAGTCCACCAGCATCTCACTGGTGCGGAGTCTCTTTGTCAGCATATTCTTCTCCGTGCCGGTTTTACTGAAAATGCCCTGCACGACTACAGGCTGCGCATCGCGCATAAATTCCAGTGAGCTCAAGTCCACATAGCACCTTAACAAAGGAATAGTTTTTGGACGACCCGAAAGGATCTAATCCTTGGAAGGGGATTGAAACCTAATTATATTATACCATAAGTTGTTGATATTGTCAGTCGGAAAGAAACTAATCCTCGAAAGGGGATTGGAACAATGCCTCATACATATCTGGGGCTGCTGCCATGAGGCGGGTCGGAAGAAGTCTAATCCTCGGAAGGGGATTGAAACCCTAACTCCATGACTTCTTGACTGCACCGCTTGGCTGCTATCTCACGTCGGAAATACTCTAATCCTCTAAAGGGGATTGAGACTAAATCTCCTTACCGTTTTTGTCTTTGAGACCTGTGTATATTGGAAAAAAACTAATCCTCGAAAGGGGATTGAAACCTAGCTGGACATAGCCGAGGGATTCATAGAAAGCATGGTCGGAAAGAAGCTAATCCTCGGAAGGGGATTGAAACTCATTTCTTCACCTTCTTAAATCCTGCATTGAGCATGTGTAGGAAAGAGCCTAATCCTCGTAAGGGGATTGAAACTCATCTGTCAGTAATAGATCATTCATTTCTTCACCCGTCGGAAAGAAGCTAATCCTCGGAAGGGGATTGAAACGATAATCGGGAGCGCTCCAGATTAAATCCTCTTCTCCGTCAAAAAAACTAATCCTCGTAAGGGGATTGAAACCTACCCGCCCACTATTCAATTGTTAAGGTGCTATTTCGTCGAAAAGAACCTAATCCTCGGAAGGGGATTGAAACCTAGCGGTGTGTAGCAAATTGGCACTCTGCGTGATGAGCTGAATTACTATTGCGCATAACTGACTTTTGTTACCCTGCGTTAAGCCACGCTCGATCTAGGAAAGTATCTTGACATCTCACCGCCAGCCCTAGGCAGGATATTGCATAAACCAGTTATTTAATATAAGCTCAAGGTATGATTCAAGTAACCCCTGGCATCGCGATTGACGAGAATGAGATTCACCAGGAGTTCATGCGGGCTTCGGGGCCGGGTGGCCAGAATGTCAATAAAGTCGCCACTGCAGTCCAGCTTCGCTTTGATGTGGCTAACTCCCCTTCGTTGCCCGATAAGGTTCGCGAAAGATTATTATCGTTAGTCCGCAGACAGGTTACTAAAGAAGGTATACTTATCATCAATGCCCGGCGGTTCCGTGCTCAGGGGGCAAATCGTCAGGATGCAATGGAACGCCTTGTGGAACTGATCCGCAAGGCTGCGCGAAAGCCCCAAATCCGCCGAAAAACAAAGCCTACACGCACATCAAAGATGCGTAGGTTAGAGGCTAAGCGCCACCGCGCCAAGACCAAACGCTTACGCCGTACAGTCCCGGAAGGATCTGATGGGTAATAAGTCACCTATTTATCAGGTAACAAAAACTCAGAATGTATAGCCTCGGTACCTGACCTTCACTCAGGCTCCAGTCAGAAGTTGACTTCGGGATCTTTTTTCTTGACAAACTCTTTAGCCGATATTAGTATGTAATCATCTATTCGACACAGAGGCGGGGGTGAAAAATGAAGGCATTAGTCACGGGGGCTACGGGTTTCATCGGTTCGAGTATCGTTCGGGAGTTGCTCAAAGACGGTGCGGAAGTCACGGCGATGGTGAGGGAAAAGAGCGATACCAGAAACATCGACGGGCTGGATATCAAAAAGGTCTACGGAGATATCCGGGACGCCGCGTCGATGGCATCGGCGTTAAAAGGTTGTGACGTTTTCTATCAGACAGCCGCTTTATATGTAAGATGGGCGCCAGAGAAGCTCTATTATGATATTAATGTCGAAGGTACGAAGACCGCTTTGAACGCCGCTTTGAGGCAGGGCGTGCCCAGAGTGGTCTATACCAGCAGTATCGCGGCGGTGGGTTACAGTGGGACGGAAAAACCCGCCGATGAGCGGACGGAGTTCAACTGGCTGAAGACCGGTACTCATTATATCAGGTCGAAGTACCTCGGTGAACAGGCGGCTCTAGACATATGCAAGCAGGGACTACCGGTGGTGATAGTAAATCCGGCGTGGGTTATCGGTGTACGCGATATCAAATCTACTCCCTCGGGAGAGTTGATGTTGAATGTTCTTAATAGAATGTACCCGGGATATCGCGATGGAGGCACTAATTTTGTAGATGTAGAAGACGTGGCTAGGGGACACATACTGGCGGCACAAAAGGGCAAAATCGGTGAGAGATATATCCTGGGTAACACAAACATGTCATATAAAGACTTTTTCAAACTGGTTGGTGAAATCGCTGGAGTGGCGGTGCCTGAAAAGAAAATACCATCTCAGGCAGTTATTGCACTTGGATATATGTACCAGTTAATATCTGGGATTACTAGGAAGCCGCCGCTAATTGATAGTAAATCCGCTAGACTAAGCTGCGCGTATCTCTATTACGACTGTTCCAAAGCCGTTAAGGAACTGGGAATGCCCCAAACACAGATAAGAACGACTGTTGAGAAAGCAGTCAACTGGTTCAAAGAAAATGGCTACGTAAAGAGCGGCTTGAAGACATAGTCATCTTCAAGGCAGGTGCTCCGTAGCCAGGTTGGCCTCGCTGCCGTGTCACAAAGTAGCGGATTGTGTCATTTGGCTAGTTTAAGTGTCCTCTCTGAAGTTCTTGATCACATTCCTTATCGATGAGGGCTCAACATAGCAGTCCGAGGTATTGACAATTGCTATGAATGTGAACTAGACTGAATCGTTCAGGGACGAAGTCAATTCACGAGCAAGGTTGACTGAATTGGGAGGTGGTTGCGTTCGCATCTTTGTATGACTATTGTAGCTAATAATTGAATAGTTTTGTGGGGCTGATGAAGCACTGGCCGTAAATTGGACACTTGGCTAGTGAGGAGGTAATAGTGAAACCGACCACTTTAGGTCGGTTTTGTCTTTGAATAGTCATGTTCTATAAAGAGACCAAAGGATGTCACAAGGGCACTGGAATCGCTGTTTGAGGGCGGTTACTGGTGCCCTTTTTATTTTGGGTTGTACCCTGGGGTGCGTTACCCACCTGGTAAGAAATTTTTAACAAAGGAGGTGCAAAATGAAGTTTCTGTCGTTTGTCATCTATGACGTGGCAAAGAGTGCGGAGGTGTCGAAAGCTGCTGACAAGGTAATGAGCAATCCGCCACCGGGCTATAAGGTCTTGGCTCGGTACGTATGCCTCGCAAGGCCTTTTGACGGCATTCCGCCGAACTCAATGGTAAGCGTTGCCATCGCTGAGGCTGAGAGTGCTGAGGCACTAGCCGCCATCAGCTACCCAATTATGCTCGCAGGCGCAACGTTCTATAGAACACCTATCCTAGAGATGCCTATAGCCGGCGCGGCGGCAGAAGAAAAGAAATATAGAGGTTAAAAACCCGAGTAGGGCTTGTTTTTCCACGGGCAGGTTACCCCAGGGTACGCAGGCTGACCGCAAAAGCAGTTAATTCCATTCGTTGAAAAGCTACTGAACAAGAGGGCGCAATGTTCAATATCCTTACCAAACTTATCTCTTTACGTGCGCCACCTTATCGACTTAGAGTAATGACTGGGACTAAGCTAACTATGTCAACATCGCCAATCCACTTCTATCATCCCAGCCTGCGGGCCGCTAGAGTCCAGCACACCTACATCAGTCCTCTTATAAAGGAATGCAACATATTGAGCCAGCTGCGACCACCAAAATGCACCGAGGCTGACCTTCGACTCACGTCAATTCCAGAAAGACCCACATCAACAACCGCTATCACGCAGATAGCAACTCTCTGATTCCTTCCTTTATATCCCGTCGCAGCAAGTATTCTGGAAAACTAAGCACTCCCCTTGGGCTCTCAATCAACTATTTGTAAGTAATGAGATGGAGTGCCCAATAAACAGAACCTGAAAGTCTGCCTGGCTTGAAAGTATGTGTGAGCTGCTCCCGATGAGTGCGTATAAACCGTTTTCTACGACACTACAAAAGTGCTACCCAGAAAGGGACTAATAGGGGATTCACTGAGCGAACCAGACATGTTAGGCTATATTTGGATAGAGTTGGAGGTAATTGAAACAGATATCCCTCACCGAGAAAAACACAGATGGGAGATTAGGAGTTATGCCTGTCGCACTAAATGGTCAAACCTTCTACAGAACGAGCGAAGTCTGCCGAATGGTCGGAATTGGCAAAACTACTTTGCTCCGTTGGCTAAGGGATGGCATTATCGAGGAAGTTGAACACAGAGATAGGAGGGGATGGCGGTTATTCACTGAAGATGAGGTAAATAGATTGAAGGCAGAAGCCAACCGGACAATTAAGACTACGCAATCCGGAACCACAAAACGGCGAACCTGAACTGGCACCTTCTTGAAAAGAAATGAAAAGCTCTAATAAAACCGAGTCCCAAGTTATCAAAGAACTTGAAGCCCTGCGTTTATATACGGCGGAGCTTGAGAAGGTGGAAGCTGAGCAAAAGCTGGTAGAGGTAAGGCTCCGGGCATCACAAGAACGCTACCGCGGCACACTGGACAACATGCTGGAGGGATGCCAGATTATTGGCTTTGACTGGCGCTACCTCTATGTGAACGATGCGGTAGCCAAACACGGCCGGCATACTAAAGAGGAGCTACTGGGACATACCATGATGGAGATGTATCCTGGAATTGAGAACACGGAGATGTTTGCCGAGCTCCGAAGCTGCATGGAGAAACGCACTTTTCACCGCATGGAAAATGAGTTTACCTTCCCTGACGGCAGCAAGGGCTGGTTTGAACTTAGCATGGAGCCTATGGCAGAAGGTGTCCTTGTACTCTCTTCGGACATCACCGAGCGCAAGCGGGTGGAAGAGGCACTGCGGGAGAGCGAGGAGAAATATCGCAACGTGGTCGAACGAGCTAATGATGGTATCTGCATTATTCAGGATGGAATCGTTAAATATCTCAACCCGCGTTTAGCGAACATGTGGAGCGCCACTGTTGAGGAGTTTATTGACACTCCTTTTATCGAGCATCTACATCCTGACAATCTGCGTGAAATGGCTGATCTCTATAAGCGGCGTATAGCTGGCGAGGATGTCCCACCGGTATACGAGATAACACTCGTACGTAAGGACGGTAGCAGGTTATATGGTGAGGTGAACGCATCTGCAATTAAATACGAAGGAAAATCAACTGACCTGGTAATCATCCGCGACATCACCGAGCGCAAGCGAGCGGAGGAGGCGTTGCAGGTGGCTGCAACAGAATGGCGAACGACATTTAACGCGGTCACGGACGGCATTTGTATACTGGATGAAGAGCAGAAAATACATCGTTGTAACAATGCTATGCTCCAGCTATTAAATAAAGATATTAATCAGATAATCGGGAGCCATTGCTGGGAAATTGTTCACGGTACTACAGAGCCAATCCCTGAATGTCCTATACGCCGTATGAAAACATCCCTTCACAGAGAATCTATGGAGTTGAAAATAGATAACAGGTGGGTTGAAGTAATTGTAGACCCAATACTAGACAAGAAGGAAGGTTCCCTGGTTGGAGCAGCCCACATTATCCGTGACATCACCGAGCGCAAGTGGGTGGAGGAGACGCTGCGGGAGAGCGAGGAGAAATATCGCTTGCTCGCCGAGAATGCCAGAGACATCATCTGGACCATTGATATGAATTTGCAGTTCACCTATATGAGCCCATCTGTTTTGCAGGTCCGGGGCTACACCGTTGAAGAAGTTATGGCCCAGTCTCTGGATGAGGTCTTCACCCCCTCCTCCCTTGAGATTGCGTTGAAAGCATTCGCGGAAGAACTAGCCTTAGAAAGCATGGAGCCAAAGGACCTGTCCAGGGTGCGGACGCTGGAACTTGAGCATACCTGCAAAGATGGCTCTACAGTCTGGGTTGAAATCAATGCTTCTTTCCTGCGAGATACAGATGGCCAACCTATCGGTATTCTAGGGGTGTCACGGGACATCACTGACCGCAGGAAGTCCGAGGAAGCTTTGAGGCAATCCGAGGAAAAATACCGGACTATCCTCAAAGAAATAGCGGACAGCTATTTCGAGGTAGACCTTGCCGGCAACCTCACCTTCGTCAATGATGCTACATGCCGCAGCCTGGGATATTCCAGAGAAGAGCTGGTGGGGATGAATTATCGAGGCTTCACGGCTGAAGAGGATATCAAGGGCGTGTATCAAGCTTTTAACGAGGTTCACAGAACAGGCGAGCCGAATAAAGGCTTTCTCTGGAAAATCGTCAGAAAGGATGGGGACATAGGATTTGCCGACGCCTCGGTTTCTCTTTTGCGCAGCCAGGGAGGAGAAATTATCGGTTTTCGGGGAGTTGGTCGTGATATTACCGAGCGCAAGCAGGCTGAGGAGAAGTACCAAACTATTGTCCGCACCACTATAGATGGTTTCTGGCTTGCAGATATGCAGGGCCACTTTTTAGATGTGAACGACGCTTACTGTCACTTAACAGGTTACAGCCGTGACGAGCTTCTGAATATGGCAATTACGGATGTCGAAGCGATAGAGGAACCAGAGGAGACAGCCAAACGCATCCGAAAGATAAAGGAGGTTGGCTATGACCGCTTTGAGACCCGGCACCGACGTAAGGAAGGCGAGATTATTGACGTTGGGATAAGTGTCAACTATTTGCCAATCGACGGTGGGCGAATGTTTATATTCATCCGTGACGTCACCGAGCGCAAGCGGGCTGAAGAGGAGAGGAGGCAACTCGAGCAAAAGGCTCAGGTGGCCAGCCGGTTAGCCTCTGTGGGCGAGATGGCCGCCGGCGTCGCCCACGAGATAAATAACCCTCTAACCGGCGTCATGGGCTACGCCCAGTTGCTCATGGACCGAGAGGAGATCCCACCGGATGTCAGGAGCGATCTGGCAGCCATCAATGATGGCGCTCGACGCGTGGCTGGCATCGTGCAGAGGCTGCTCGTCTTCTCTCGACAGACCAAGCCACAGCGGAAGCTGGTCGACATCAACGAGCTTATTGAAAGCACACTCGTCCTGCGAACTTATCACCTGAAGGTGAACAACATTAAGGTTGCCACCAGTCTTGACCATTATTTGCCCGAGACTGTGGCTGACCCGGGTCAAATACAGCAGGTGCTCCTCAACTTAATCGTCAACGCAGAGACGGAGATGAAACTGGCTCACGGCAAGGGCAAGCTCACCATAACCACGGAGAAAAGCGACAACACGATAAAGATATGCGTCAAAGATGATGGACCGGGCATAAAGCCAGCGGTCATAGATAGGATATTCGACCCCTTCTTCACCACTAGAGAGGTAGGTCAGGGCACCGGGCTGGGCTTGAGCTTGTGTTATGGCATAGTGGCCGAACATAAGGGTAGGATATACGCTGAAAGCCAGCCGGGCAAGGGTGCTACCTTTATCGTTGAACTGCCTGTAGTCACCGAAGCCAAACCGCCAAAGCGGGCTGAGCCCGTCCTTAAAAAGTTGAAAAAGACAGCTAAAGCCAGGATACTGGTGGTGGATGATGAGCAAGTGGTGAGGGACGTGGTCAATCGGGTGCTAACTGGTGAAGGTCACAAGGTAAAGACTGTAGATAACGTTGCTGATGCTCTGAAGAAAATTGAAAGTGAGAGATACGATCTCATCCTACTGGATATCAAGATGCCTGGCATTAATGGCGTGGAATTATATAAGCGCATCCAAAAAATAAATAAATCATTGGCCCGGAGAGTGGCCTTCATCACCGGCGATATTATGAGTGCCGATACCGAAAAGTTCCTCTCCGAGACTAAAGTTGCCCATATTGACAAGCCTTTTGATGCCGAGCAGTTAATCAGAGAGGTAAGGCACGCTTTGACCGGGGGTCGGTAGAAGGTCAAGTACCGCTGCACAATAGCCTGTTTTGTTCACCAGCTCAGCCACCATTTTTGCTAACATTTTGCTAACGGATTGCTAACTATGCCCCAGCATCAGACACCACGCCAGATACGGAATCATCCCCAGCCCTCAGACCACAGGGTACCATTTCCTATCTGGTATCACTCTTTTTCCTCTTCTTGCTGAGCCTGGCAGTCAAAAGGTAGTGGGTTCGAATCCCATCAGCTCCACCACTAACCCTTCTAAAGCTAATATCAATTCAAATCACCTTTCGACTAGCCAAGATTCTCACACGCAGTTAGCTATCCCTTTACACCGTTTGATTAACATGTTTTCAGATACGGATGCTTGAAGTGGTTACCCCCCTTCGAAGAAAATTACTCCCCATCTCCTATAATTAGGAGAGGGGGCAGGGGGGTGAGGTCATTTTCTCAACTCATAGCTTTGCTATAAGTTTCTTGAGAAATGGAGCTAATCCATTTGAGTTACAGATAGCGTTGGGGCATACTACACTGGAAATGACGAGGAGATATACACAGGCACTTGGATTCGATGATGTGTTTAAGAGGCATGTATTGGCTTCACCAGTGGATAGGTTAGGTTGAAGTTAGTGGGACAGAGTTTTGCGTCGAACAGGTCAGCTTCTTATTACGATATTTTAGACTGTCTTGTCTTCCACGGTAGCAACAGGAGAGTTTTTCCTCGTAAACCTAATACTGTTTTTAGCTCCCTCTTTTGATTCATAACCCTCACTTGAACTGGCAATTACCTGTCCATTGGCGGCGACAAGTCTTGCAATAAGCTCCACAGCATCCAATTCCCCTTGTTGACATAGCACTACGTGTTCCTTCAACTCCCTAATGGTTTGCCTGTTATCCAATAGTAAATCAGAGATACAATCAAGGGTATTAGAGGTAGCAACAAAACTGCAGCTACTATTGATAAAACTACTAACTTCCATCCACGTAGTTTCTTTCTGCGAATTATCCCAATGATGCAAATAGCCAATCCTGTAGTAAAGATCATTAATCCAATTAGGTCAGTATCTATTCCCCATTTTCCATATAGAAGAGGAGTAAGAAAGAATGCAACCAGACCAATTGCCATCACGAAAAATGAAGCTGTTATTAATTTTCCAAATTTCTCTACCAATCTATTCATCCTTGCTTACCTTCCCAATCATTCTCCAGCAAACTTTATTTGTCTAAGTTCTTTTATATGCAAATTTTGACCTGTCCTAAACATTGTACCACCTTTAGACTCCATCTGTAGAAGTGCAGACTATCTGGGATAGGCCAATTTGTGTACCAAATGCAAAATTCTGGGTATTAGGATAGGGGGACGCCCAAGGGGGGATGAAAAGGAAAAGGTGTGGCTAAATTGTCCTTTATATATAAGGAGATTTTAAGGAGACAGGTGGTGGCCAGTCCGGTGGATAGGTTGGTGAGGTAACTAGCCACCTTAACCGGTTTTGAAAATCATCATAAGTCGGTCTGATATGTATTCTATTTAGTTGGTTTAGCAAAAAGATATGCAAAGGGAATGGCAATTAAATCACCGATTATGAACGTAGCAAATGTGATAACAAAGCCCAAAGCATACATCGGGAACTTTCCGACAGCCACAAGAGGTACAACAACGCCTACAAACCATACCAACTTATAGCAAAGTTGTAACAAAAGAACAGGTGAAAACTTGAGCGGATCTCGCAATCCGAATATAGACAAAATGCCTTCTACCAGAAAAACACTGCCAACAATCCCAAATACTATAGGCTCTGCAACCGGCCATGCATATATCGATTTAATTAATTCAGGGACAAGTAGCATCCCCAAACCAAACAGCCCAGCAACGATAGTGTAGATGTACATCCCCTTCAGCCAATTCTTTCGTACTTTAATATCACCTGCCATTTCATGCCTCCTCTCTATGTGATTCTAATTATACATCTGCGTTCATTGGAATGACACTATTTAAGCCTACAGATCCGTCTATCTGGATATATATTATTGACCCGCTCACCAATACTCTACCACTTCCTTAGTAAGTCTCACAACCATATTCCAACAGGCCTATTTGTGCACCAAATGCAAGAATTGGGCATTAGGATAATGGTACGCCCAAAGATACTCAAAGGAAAAAGTATGGTTAAATTATCCTTTATTTATAGGGCAAAAAAGAGATAGTAAGATGATGGATATGGTGGAGGCACATAAGAAGTATGGGCTGGTGGACAATATTTAGGCACAGTAACTATTGGGAGGCAGGTCACGAGAAACCAAAAGCTCTTACTAGCCTTTCAAAATTGCACTTATTGTGGAAAGCAGCCTCTTCAAAAAAGGATAAACCCTGAGCGTTAAGGAAGCAGTGAATTAGTTTGGCGTCGTTGAACTGTTTTTGTATTTGACAATCAGAGGTTGATTTGATCCCAGCAAAAGTTTCGTGTTTGAGTATGCTAACCCTGCTCGCGGATTCAAATAGTTTTTTGACGTACAACCATCCTTCAGTACCGAAATCATCTTGCTCACCAGTATAGTTTTCATTGTATACAGTTTTGGCTATCATATTTTGAATACTTTTTAAGTTTCCCTCTACTATTTGCTTCACCTTGTCTCTCATTGCAGTATCCGTGATTTCAACTCTAAAGAGGAAGAAGGGCTCAAAGAAAAAGTGAAATGTAGTTATGGTACATTGCCTTTCAATCTGCGAAAGAGTAGGTTTGGCAAAGTCCAATATCGTCTTAGTTTTATATTCATCAGTTTGATATTCATTTGAATTGAGATGGACTTCTGTAGCTAACCAAATTTCTGCCATTTGTTTACCTCCAGTTGCCTGAATAACGTATTATGATAGCAGTATATATCAATAATTAAATATTGCCAGGCGCTAGGATACTATGATGCAATTGAAGCCCATAAAAGGTATTCTCCGATTGATTGCTTCAAACATTAGCTGTATTGTAGCAGCAACCCCAACTTAATGGTGGTACACATAGTAGGAGCGGCCTAGTCTCCTATATTTACGTTGCTGCAAACATTATACTATGTGCAGTAGCTACAAAATCACGCATTCGTCTCTGCAAATGGCTGAATACCGTATTGACTATTACCTCCGGATTCCCAGCAAAATCATCTTTAAAGTCCCAGGGTTTAGTTTTGATTTCCAATTCTAAGGCTCTTCTGCATATACTTTCTGCAATAATTTCAGCTAATAGAACGCGAAAGCAAGGCTCATTCTGGCCGACGTATTCGGGAGCTGGGCCGAGGTATCTTTTTATGGAATCGTGGGCAGTGGATATTTCCAGTACATTTGGTTCTTGCACAGACCAAGCTGCCCGGTATATACCAAGAGTCTTAGATACAAGTTTGAATTCTATCGGTACTCCCTCTTCGTCCTTTTGTATCACCTTTACCTTGGTAGTAGCCTTATCTCCATTTATTGATGCTATTATATCTACGGACTTACTTTGCAGGCGGTATCCTTGAATTAATACTTCTCCAACTGCATAGTTGGTGCCTTCAACAGGACTAACATGGCAACGCCCTCTAATTGGAACACTGCTGCTATCTGAAGATACCACATCTACCGTCATATCTTGGGTTACTACCTCCGGATATTTTGCATATAAGCGTAGTGTTTTTAGGCTTGCCTCTTTGACACGGTAGAGTTTATGTTCGAATTCAAGCGGTGTAGCGAATTCGTGTTCTTCTAGTTTATTTTCAACTACTTTTACCATTGCTTCGGCTTTCGGAACATTATCACTTTTAGTTTGCAAACAAACCGTCTCTTTAATGGATTCGCCACGAATTCTAAATGTACCGATTAACCTGTCATTCCTCTTGGGGTGTAACCTCAATTTAAACGGTACGTCTAATATACTGACTGCCGGGTCATCGCTTATTACCTCTACCTCCTGGCCTTCTTTGTCAAAAAGTGAGCGATTAACATAAAATGTTAATGAGCGAATTTGTCCTAAGGCGATATTCAAGTAAGTAGGGTATATCAAGACCCCTTTCTTTACGAAGTAGTCTTCATCTACTTTTCCATCCCGAGTTAAATCTTCTAACTCTTCTATTTGCTGAGCAAGAAATCTACTAGCTGCTTTTGCCAGTTGGTCTAGTCTCTTCTGTGTATCCTTGTTGGCAATTTCTTTCTGAATACCTTTATCAAGCTCTCTGTCTTTCTCAATTAATCCGCGAAGTCTCTCAGAAGGAATTTGAAAAAGTGCTTTTGTAAACGGGTGGTCTCGTCTTAATCCTGTTTGACGATTAGGGTCTATCAATAAAGCCGGATTCTCAGGAGGATGATTCTCGTTATTTTCTCTTCGTTTATCGTATTCGTCTAACAACCTGTCAATAAAACCGCATTCCAATCTCCCCAAATATCTTTTTGCGTGTGGTTCTTTTTCTAATCCTGGATAAAGAAGGCTGCATTCATGGATTGCCCTCTCTCCTTTGATGATTAACCCAGATCGCCTGAAACGCTCGCTCGGGTCCTCAAACGGTTCCTTAGCCCTCCAAATTTTAAGCCATGCTTTGGCCTCGGAATAATTAGGAACAACAAAATTTTCGTCGCAGACCAATTCGGCTTCAGGTTGTCGATATACGATTTTCTCAGGTTTCATCCCTATGTCATTTAAGTTTCTAATTAGAAGTTTTGTTGGGCTATATTCAGATAAAATATCCATTAACGCATAATGCCATGGTAAATCTCGCATAATAGTTGCTACATGTGGAATTTTATTTGGCGCTACGACCTCGAGGGTAATCATCGTACCGTTTCCTCTATCAATACCCAGTCTCTCTCTAATATCACGAGTAACGCTTCTACCCTTTTCCCAAGGTATAAACTGAGGTTTGGTAGTCAATTCACATTTATAATATTTTCCCTCCTTTATCGATTCAATGATCATCCTGCCCAACACGGTACAGTCTTTAGCACCTCTACCCATGAACCCTCTATCACCTGCTTCACTACGATGACTGCCAACATCGGCGAATTTCTCATACATAGTCTTCAATGTCATCCCCTCAGCCTTATCATGAATAATTATTAAAGAGGGTTCCCCTTTTCTCTGTTCACGAAGCTCAACTAAAATATGCCCTCCATCTTCGCTTCTAAGATGTTTTTTGAATAAATGGTGATAACTATCATCTGAATTGGTTATTAATTCGACTAGTGCATCATAGACATCACGAACGGCGTATTGTCTACTTAAACCGAAATGTCGAAGTGAAATATTTACATCGATCGGAATACCCAGCTTCATTTTCGCCCCCCTTTAGAACACGACTAAATCGCCAAATTTTGCTTTGCAAGCACTCATAAAGTTTAATATTTCGATGTCATTTACTAATTCGGCATTAGAGCATAGTTGGTCAAATTTTTGCTTGATGATAATTTTGGAGGCATCGGGCGCACAAAGTAACATATCGGTAAACATATACTGTGGTGCCTCATCCAAATTTCCTTTTTCCTGAAAGTATTTAAAAAATGACATAGTTCTTATTTTCCTAGTGAATCGCGCCGCGTCTCGTTTTGGTAAGCTAGGTGCAGCTTGCTGCAAGGCTTCCAAAATACGCGACTCATTCTCTTTAATCCAGTTTGCTCCTTGTGGTGTTAAACGCCAACCCTCGAGTTCCCCGCCGGCATCACCGCCCGATCTTCCGAAAACAAGCCGGCCGTTCTCCTTTTTTTGGGCTTGCTCCAAAGCAAAACGTACAGGCGACTTATCAGGAAACCCCATCTGTCTGAACTTCGGTAGTCGCCATGAAAATCTTTCCTTGGCTAGCTGAAATGCCTCCCATGCTATTTCCTCAGTATGAACTTTCTGAGAGATACCTCCCTTTTTGTATAATGCGAATAGAGCTATATGCATATTAGATAATTTTTTCTCCATGGAGTGTCCTCACAATTTCTCCTTTAGGTAGTTCTATAGCCTGAATCGTCGCTTGTTTTCACCCTTAACTTGAAACCGAAGTCTAATTTCCTTAACTTTACGGTCGACTTCTCGGAATATTTTCCGTATGTCCTCGTCGTTGTATTCGTAGTTGTTTCTATTTGAGCATTTACCAAAATTGTCTAGGCCATCTAGTACCCTATTTACCCTGCGCTCAGCAATTCTTATGAATCTTCCCCTCTTGATACTCGAATTTTGGACTTCTTGTGCTAATCTTTGTGCCATAGTAACCTCCATCTAGGATAGAATATATCATATTGTGTAGCATTTGTCAAGATATATATACGCAAATATAGTAATAAAATGCACAATTGGTGTTCTATATGTCGTGAAAAAGGAGACGAAATTGACGACTAAGAGTCAAAAGGTCAAATTAAAGCCAGTTCGGTAGGTATTTCGGCTTTGGATGAAGCAAGGAATGGGTAGTCCCTTGTTTTATTTAGCTTCCATATTGGCAAGTATCACTTTAAATTACTAACTCTGATTTAGACAAATCATATGCCAAAGTTCGAGAATAAAACCTAGTGCCAGAACCCAGAGTACTATGATACTCATGATTTTTGCTTGCTTTAATAAATCTGTGGCGACTTCCAATTTACCGTTTTTAGCCCTAACCCATAAGAAAGGCAATGTACCACCAACAATTGCGGCAGCGATTTGTAATCCTTTTGCAACATAGAATAAAGTTATCGGGCAGTTCATTCTCATCCCTCCTACCACGCAATCGCGTTTTTAATTGCATTATACATCCAAATGAATTGGTTAATATCAAGTTCAATTAGCGCTCTATCATGCCCATCCTTGGTATCTTACGCTCGTCTACCTCGTTGAGTTCTAAATCGAAAATATCCTGCACGCCCAATCCCTCGACTGGTTAAATTAGACCGCAGAATCTTGCAGATTAGCGAACAAACTAGCACAAGCTAAAGCCAGTCCCGCGGTTCACACATCAGTTAGGATAAGCCTTTCTTCACTTTCTGCACTCTCTGACATGGCTACCTAAGTGTAACCCCATATAATTTATGTAGCACAGTTCTTCAATTTAGGTAGGCCAGTGTTGTATTCAGACGGTTTGACTAGGAATCAAACGTTTGGATTACAGTAAGTCCGGTAGGTACCTTCGGCTTTGAAGGAAGCAAGGGATAGCTAAACTATCTCTTTCGAATTTCGATATGACAATTGTGGGGCCTAAGTTCATCCTCATTTATTAGAGTCACTGTAGAGAAGCTAGGCTCAGGTGTACTAAAATCGAAGGATGTTTCAAAGGTTGTACCAACCTCTCGATAATGGCAATTAGTATAACCAGATATCCATGATGATAAACCCACTTGTCCCTGAATCATAAGTATACGAGTCACGTTGACCAATATACCTGATATATCATCAGATATTGCGCAACCAAGAAGGGGATGACCATAAAGATGACTATCTGAAGATATCACAACATGAATAGATTCCCCAGTGTCCAAATAGAATAAGTCACTGCAATAGACACCGTGCGTACTCAACAGGGAGGAGGATGGCCACTTCCCCTGTGGAAGTGATATGTCCAATTCGCTGAACAACAAATTTAAACCATCCGCATTAAATGCTGACAAAGTTATGTCTTCGGATATAATCAATTCTTTTAGTGGTATCGGAATCGTTTTCGGAGTACAACTGAAGCTGCCCCATGTTAATGTAGCAGTCAAAACAGCTACTAATGACAATCTAAATACAGAATTCCTCATAGGTACATCCTTAGCAAGATGATTGTTTGTCCCAATAGTGACCTGCCCCAATTCATTGTACCATTCTTTATGTCAAAATTGTTATACAAGCCTTTCTTCACTTTTTGCACTCCCGAACACAGCTACCTAAGTGTAACCCATATAATTTATGTAGCACAGTTCTTCAATTTAGGTAGGCAATTAGTGGACATCTTCAAGATGCGGTCGTCGCGATATCAATAGAGCATTGAACGTAGTGAATGTTAGTCGCTGCAAATCTTGCATTTAGTGAACAATTTAGCTCACAAGAGCTTCATCGTCGCAACAACTCGTGCATCAGCGTGCAGAAGCAGCGGCTCAAACTCACTCTGCACTCAAAGCGGTGCAGGGAATCATTTAGCCAAATTACTGTTCAAACCTTATGATTCACAATCAAAAGGTCATATTAAAGCCAGTCCGGTAGATACTTCAGCTTTAAATGAAGCAAGGATTCAATAGTCCCTTGTTTTG
>Ga0315288_10002131_pt1 | contig 25628 bp, 16 predicted proteins | sample YL17G11_20_MG_FD_203454 | JGI IMG/M metagenome (GOLD analysis project Ga0315288, IMG submission 203454) | Sediment microbial communities from Yellowstone Lake, YNP, Wyoming, USA - YL17G11_20 | ecosystem: Environmental > Aquatic > Freshwater > Lake > Sediment | place: USA: Wyoming | collected... | reverse complement strand
GCCATTCAGCTTAAATTTTGGTATAAGGTTGCGAGTCCTGATGCTGGCTACGATCAATTAAAAGTTTTTTTTGTGCCAACATCTACAACACCGGTGGCGGGAACACAATTAAGTTCTGGTCAAATTGGGATTATTTATGAAACCGCGACGACTTGGACTGAAGTTACTATTGATTTCAGTGCTACGCCAGGAACAACTCAAAGATTGGTTTTTTCTTGGAGAACCGATGGTGTCACGCCACATGCAGCGGTAGCGGTTGATAATATTTCTTTGACTTCAGCCCCTGTTCCATCAACTCCATCAACATCTAATTATACTTTTAGTTACGTTTCCAACGGCTCACTTACTGATATGAGTAGTGGAACAACACAATTGGTTGGCGCAACCCAAGATGACAGCTCATCTGCAGTTACCAATATCGGCTTCGATTTTTGGTTTATGAGCACCAGATACACTCAATTTAGCGCGAGCTCAAATGGTTTAATGGCTTTGGGAAGCACTCAGGTTGGCGCTTACACATACGCAACACCTCAATCATCACAACCGCTTATTGCTCCATTTGTCAGAGACTTATGCATCAGCGCTACTGGCAAAACCCATTATAAAGTTATTGGGTCAGCACCAAATCGCACATTAGTTGTAGAATGGTCAAATATGGAAATCGACTATTCAAGCTCGACCGCGGATGGAACTTACCAAGCAAGACTATATGAAGGAACCGGTGTAATTGAATTTGTTTACGGTTCAATGTCAGTTGGCGTTGGTGGTACGGCGACCGGCTTTTGCTTAGGTATATCATCAAGCAATACAGATAATACTTTTGCGACAATTACAACTTCGACAAATACGGTTAATACCACAGGAACACCGGCAACAAATACTTATACCGCTGGTGCGTCAATACCAAATCTTAATTCAACCTCTCAAGGTTCTCGAACAATTTATACCTTCACTCCGCCTACACCTGCAGACCCAACATACCTATCTTTCACGAGCATTGGATACGCAGGTATGACATTAAACTGGACTGATAATGCAACCAACGAATGGGGTTATGTGATTTATCGCTCTAATGACGGCGGTGCGACCTATGCCTTTCAAGAACAAATAGCAGCTGGTTCAACTTCTTCAATTCGAAGCGGGTTAACCCCTGCCACAACTTATTACTGGAAGGTTTATGCTGTTACTGAAGGTGCAATGAGTAATGCACTTAGCGGTAGCCAAGCAACGCTTACAGGAACTGTTGGTGGGATTAAAACCATTGATAATACCGGTGCTGGTAATTATATAAGCTTCACCGCTGCAATTACCGACCTTAATACTAACTTCGTTGCTCCTGGTGGTGTGACATTTAATGTCGTTGCCGGACAGACTTTCAACGAGAATCCACCAGCAATAACGACACCAGGTAGCATTTCTGACCCGATCGTATTTCAGAAGAGTGGTATTGGTGTAAATCCGATAATTATTCCGAGCACGGCTGGAACTCTTATTGCATCTGCTTTTACAACCAGTCTTGGTGACGCAGTAATTAAAATCGCGGGTGGTGATTATATTACATTTAACGGGATTGACGTTCAGGATTATGCAGCTGGAGCAAATGACGCTCAGAGAATGGAATTTGGTTATCTGCTAATGAAAAACCCATCGAACGATGCGTGTAAATATATTACGATTAAAAACTGTGCAATTACATTAAATAGAGTAACCACTAATTCAAGCGGTATTTTGGTTTCAAATTTTGATTCTCTTGGTACTGCAATTATACCTACCACAACTGGAGGACGTAGTGAGAATATTAAAATCTTCTCGAATACGATTTCCAATGTTTACAATGGTATTGCTACAAGAGGATATTTAGCAAGCACGCCATACGATCTATATGACCAGAACATTGAAATTGGTGTGGATGGTGGAAATAATATCTCCAATTATGGTGGTGGGGCGTCTAACACACCATATGCTATTTATGCTATTTATGCTAACAATATAAAAATTAACAATAACATAATTTCAGGTGGAACTGGAACTACAACAACGATGCGCGCTATTTATACTTCTACCGGAGTTAATTCTAACGTTGATATTGTGGGTAATGATGTATCAATTACCTCATCAGCAACAACGAGTGGTCTGTACGGCATTGAAAATGCGATGGGTGCATCTGGCACTACCAATACGATTAACATCAATAATAATGTCGTTCATGACTGCACCTATCCAACCGCCACTTCTGGCGCATTTTATGGAATCTACAACAGCGTTGCAGCAGCATCAGTGAATATGAATAATAATACGCTCCGAGATAATATCCTTCCCGGCACAGGTTCATTCTACGGTATTTATGCTGCAGGCAGTCCGACTAATCTGACAATGAGTTCCAACAATGTGTACGGAAACCAGAAAACCGGCGCCAGCGGATACATGTACTGTACTTATGCAACAACTTCGATAATTACATATTCATTGAATAATATCTATAACAACTCTATTCCCAGTACATCTGGTACATCAGCCGCTTATCTTTATGGTTACTATAACCTATCAAGCCCGACCGTGGAAAATTATTATGGCAATAATATCTATAACCTGACAATTGCTGGTACCACGACATCCACTTCATGTATTTTAAATGGTATATATACTTATACGATTTCAACCTCTGTAAAAAACATTTATAATAATAATATATACGGTTTGTCATCACATATCGGTACCTGCGCAGGTATTCGTAATAATGCAGGTAACACCGTTAATATCTTTAACAACAAAATTTATAATATTACAAATACTGCTGGTACGGTTGATGGTTTAAATTTGACTACAACCATGACTACTAACGTTTATAATAATTTCATATCAGACCTAAAAGCGCCAAATTCAGCAAATGTCAATGCGATTAATGGTATTAACTATATTAGTTCAACATCGGGTAATGTTCTTAATGTTTACTATAACACGATTTATCTGGATGCAACTAGCGCGGGTGCTAATTTTGGTTCGTCTGCGATATATGTATCAAGTGCAAACCCGACGGTTAACCTGAGAAATAACATCTTTATAAATACTTCGACTGCAAACGGAACTGGTTTAACTGTCGCACATCGTCGCACGGGTACCGACCTTACAACTTATGCTCTCACTTCTAATAATAACTGCTTTTATGCTGGCACGCCATCAGCTTCGCGTTTGATTTTCTATGACGGCACTAATTCTGACCAGACTATTACTGCTTATAAGACCCGGGTCGCACCAAGAGATAATCTATCAGTTACTGAGGCAGTGAATTTCACAAGCGCAACTGATTTACACATTAACTCGGCAATTGCAACCAACATTGAATCAGGCGCTGCTCCAATTACCGGTATTACGACCGACATTGATGGCGATACAAGGGTTGGTGGTTCTAAGAGCAGTAATGTTCGTCCTGATATCGGTGCGGACGAATTTTCTGGTAACTCAATTGTCACTGTACCCACATACTCGGGTCCCTATGATATCGGTACCGGCTATACTTATACGACTCTAAAATCGTTCTTTGATGCAATCAATGCTGGTGTTGTTACTGGTGCAATTACTGCTACCATTAGAACTGACCTAACCGAAGTTTCTACGGCAATGCTTTATCCGGTTGTTTATGATGCAAGCGGTCCGTGGAAAATTTTAATTAAACCATCAGCAACCGACGATAACCGTGCACCATTAAAAGGCAGAACCCCACCATATACTGTTTCTGGAAATATTGCGGGTCCATTAGTTGATTTGTATGGTGCTGATTATGTAACATTTGATGGTCAAGGTAAGAATCTAACTTTCAGAAATATCAACGTTAGTGGTCAGGTTTTCCGCTTTATTAATGACGCAACCTATGACACAATTAAGAGTTGTATCATTGAAGGCTGCGGTACATCAACATCATATGCGTCAATATATATATACACTTCGGCTACTGGAACACTGGGTAATAGTTATAATGTAATTTCTGGTAATGATATTCGCGACCTCTCAACGACTGCAGCAAGACCATATAATGCAATCTACTCTTACGGTACCTCAACCGCACCTAATAACTCCAATACGATTTGTGATAACAACATTTTCAATTATACTTATTATGGTGTGTATATTGGGAGTACTGGTAATGGCGGCAACTGGACAATTGCCAGAAATAGTTTTTATTATAACAATACGACGGCATTAAGCACGGGACTGTATTCGATTTATTTTTATCCGGGCGCGACGGCAAATAGCAATATGATTTACGGTAATTTTATCGGCGGTCAAGCACCGAATTGCGGTGGTACAGCCTTGACAACCAGTGCAAGTTTCTACGGTATCTACGCTTATTCATTTGGGACCTCAGTAAAATCATATATTCGTAAAAACACAATAAAAAATATTACCCTGACCAATACTGGCGCCTATGGATTTTACGGTATCTATATCTATACCGGCGGGACTGCGGATATTGACAGTAATACGATTGGTGACCCGTCCGTAGCTGCACGTGATTTAGCCGTGCCGTCATATAGCAATAATATTTCCTTGTCTAATACTACGACATTACGCGAGGAGCGGATTGGAAAAGCGGATAATGGTATGACATTAGATATGGATGTTTGTCAAGACCAGCCTGAACCTGATTTTGTGACTTCTGCTTCGGCATCAACGGTCATTAAACCAGATTTTACTGAAAACAGTATTTCAACCGCTGGAACTTCTGTTACATATGGAATTTATAGTTATACCGCTTATCCAATTAAGATTGAAGCAAATGAGGTTTCTAATATGACCGCAAATGGTACTGGAACAGGAGTCGCATGCCGTGGTATTGTTGTAGCTGCTGCAGCTACGTGTACTGCTTATGTTAATTCTAATGTTGTACATCATATTAAATCATACGGAACCAGTACATCTTATGGTGGTACCGCAACCGGTGTCTATTATTGGCCCGGAGGTTTCTGTCCGTATGGACGGTTCTATAATAATACCGCTTATACCATCTCCGCAGCAAACAACACCGCGGTTCAGACCACCGCGGTCGGTTTAATTGTAAATAATACCGCAATTCCGGCTTATAATAACAAGGCATACGATATTCGGAATGCTTCTACTGGCATAACTTCTACTACACCGCCAACCGCAGTTGGTATGGTTGTCGGCGCAACTTCATATCCGGCGGTTTATAATAATATGATTTCAGTTGGTGATGGTCAGACCACCAACACTGAGTTTATTGGAATCTGGAATTATTTTGGTACAAATAATGGTTATGGATTGTATAACAACTCAGTGTGGGTAATGGGCACTTGTACTGATGGTGCGCTTCCTTCATTTGGCTATCTACGTGGTAACAATACAGGAACATCGGTTGTAACAAGGACTGACGGAAAAAATAATATCTTTCTAAATACCCGCACGGGCGGGACAGGCAAGCACTATGCAGTTGCAAACCAAGCCACTACCGCTGATATCTTTGGCTGGTGGTTTAATTACAATGTACTTAATACTACCAATCCTGCAACCCTTGGTCTGTGGGGGATAACTGACCTCACGTTCAATGATTGGAAACTACCGCATCCAGCTGGTTCGGGTGGCGATGCGAATAGCATAAATGCAGACCCCGGATATATGGGTGTAACTGATTTGCATATCAATCCTAATTCACTGGTTCCCAACCGCAAGGCAATCCCAATCGTTGATATTACGATCGATTTTGATGGCGAAGCGCGTCATCCAATGTATCCTGATATTGGTGCGGATGAATATACACCCAATGCTCCGTCAACATTTAACTTAATTAGTCCGGTAAATGGTGCAACCAACGTTCTTTTGAGTGGTCAATTAGTCTGGAATAAAGCAACACTTGCTCAGTATTATGATGTCTATTTAAGTGTCGATAGTCCTCCAGTTGTGAAAGTTTGTTCGCTTCAGACCGATACAAGCTATGGCTATACTTTAATGCCGAACACAACTTATTATTGGAAGGTTGTTGCGCAGAATGATACCGGTGTTATTGAAGGCTCTGTACCTTCAGCGGTCTGGAGTTTTCAGACTGAAATTTGGGATGTCGGTGCAACTGCGATTATTAAACCATCAGCAATTGGTTTTGCCGGAAATGTGATAATTCCTAAAGTTAAAGTGAAGAATTTTGGCTCTGCGATGGTTTCATTCCCAGTAACAATGATAATCGGTTCGGGTTATACTGATACCACAACAGTAAATAATCTTATGGCAGGAGATTCGTTAATTGTCAATTTTGACCCGTGGACTGCAGCTTTAGGTACTTACAATCTACTCGCTTATACAAACTTAGTATTGGATAATAATTATGCTAATGATACAGTTAGAGGTTCAGTTGAAATACAGCCGCCAGCGCATAATGTCGGGACAATGGAAATTATCGCACCGATGGATACGATTGTTGAAGGCACGGTTGTAACACCACGTGCAAGGATAAAGAATTTCGGTGCTTATACGGAAACTTTCACAGTTCGATTTAAAATTGGTGAGGTCTATAATCAAGTGGATACGATTCATAACTTTGAATCTGGTGCTGAGTCTCTGTTGAGTTTCCCGAACTGGACTGCGGTAAGATGTAATTATGTGGTCAGTTGCTCAACCGAATTAGAAATAGACCAACTTCCCGAAGACGATAAAATAACCGAGATGACAACAGTGAAATATAGCGATGTCGGAGTTGTGGCAATTCTTGCGCCGCGAGATACAGTTATTACTTGTAATGATTACACACCAATGGCTGTGATTAGTAATAATGGCGTTCACACGTATCCTGCGCTTTGTTCGGTTATGGTTAAGATCTTGCGATATCCCGCACAAATGACGAGTTATTGTAATATTGGTCCAGCAGCAACTGCTAATGTTATGTATGAGTCATGGATGACAACTGAACTTGCAATGGGTGAAGTTGACACGATATATTTCCCAGAATGGCATCCGTATTGGTGGGATATTTATTGGACATCAGCACCGATGCGTCATTTAGTTATCGCAGAAGTGAAAATGGCAGCGGATATGGACAGCACTAATAATACGCTACAGAATCCATTAATAGTTAAAGGACGTAGTAATGACCTGCAAGTGAACTGGGCTGGTTTACTCAGCGGAAATAACCCACCGCCCACGGAAACGATTCCAATAACTACTTATAATGTTGCATCAGTTGTTTCTAATTCGCCATTAGGACCGACGGCAGTTTTCCGGGCATTTTCAAGAATCATTAGAAATAGAGATAGCGCGGTTGTTTATTCTAAATATTTAGACCGGACATTAAATCCTCAAACTTACGCTTGTCTATACTTCCAGTCAGGTTGGGTTCCCGAAGAAGCGGGATGGTATTTGGTTAAATCCTGGATTCAAGCCCGCCCCGGTATCGATATGGTGAGCGAAAACAATTATGTCGAACGATTATACTATGTGCGTTTTGGCGGTGCTAATGTGCAGTCTAACAATAGAACAACGATTCCTTTGGTTTTTTCGTTATTACAAAATCAACCAAACCCATTCAAAGGTATAACTAATATTTCTTATCAGATACCAGTAGAATCAAAAGTTGCGATTTCAGTTTATGATGCTTCGGGTCGAAATATTAAGACATTGGTGAATGAAAACCGTACTGCCGGCTATTACAATACTACCTGGAATTGCACGGATAATAATAATCAGAAAGTTGCGGCAGGTGTTTACTTTTACGAGATGAAATCGAGCAACTATACCGAACGACACAAGATGGTGATTACACACTAAAAAGAAAAAATATGCCACAGATTCACCCCGCACCTATTTTCAGGTTTTTGCGGAGATTGTCTAATAGTTTTAGTCCATCTTCTACATACAGTAGAAATAGGTGCGGGGGAACCAGAGAACACAGAGATAAAAATTATAAGGAGACCAAGAAACTCGGAGATGCTGAATTTAATTCAGCACCCCGATTCTCCTTTTTTCCTGGCTTCCTTATAGATTACTGATAAGTCAAGATTTAAAGTTAAATGTTAATCGTTCGATAGTTACGAAGCTCGTTACGATAAACGTTAAACGTCACACGATACGGGCATCGTTACCGATTAACTGTTGCAGGTTTCAGGATACATCCTTATGTTTCCATTTGTTGGTAATTTTAGATTAATTCTAATTCTTTTTCCAAGAGTTGTCGTTGATAAAGTTTCCAGTAAAGCCCCTTTTGGACTAATAGTTCGGGATGAGTTCCTTTTTCGGTAATCCTGCCTTTGTCCAAGCAATAGATAATATCGCAGATTGATAGTAACGCCAAGCGATGAGAGATTACAATCAAAGTTTTAATCAGATTCGATTCTATTAGGTATTGAATTAATTGCTGTTCGGAGTGAGCATCAAGGCTTGAAGTTGCATCATCTAAGATTAATATCTCCGGTTTTCCAAACAGAGCGCGAGTTAAGGAAACTTTTTGTTTCTGTCCGCCGGATAGAGTTAATCCGCGGTCGCCAATTTGCTGTTGTAATTTCTCGGGAAAGGTGATTAAATCTGCATCCAATTGGCTGATTTTTGTGAACAGGGGAAGTGCTTGCTCAGTTTTGCTATCCGCTCTGCCCCAGACGATATTATTATAAATTGTATCGGAAAAGAGTGCGTTTTCCTGTGGAACATATCCAAATAAGTTACGTAATGAGTTTAAATCAATCTCAGAATACGGAATATTGTCAATCGTAATTTTACCTGAAGTCGGGTCACAAAGACGAAGCAGTAATTGAATAATGGTTGTTTTGCCTGAGCCAACTGTTCCGGCAATACCGATTTTCATATTGGGTTGAATTGTTAAATTGATTCCTTGCAGCACACCCCGTCCATCTTTTTTAAACTGAAAACTTACATCATTAAATTCTATGTTATGCCAGTTTTTTATAGGAATTGATTTTTCGAGATTAGTTTCTATGTCGGGTTTTATATTTTTTAAGGCACTAAGTCGTTCTGCACCAGCTTTAGCGCGACGTCCGGCAACAAAGAAGTTGCCGATATCAAACATTGGTGTAATGAGCATAAAAATGTAAATATTAAATGCAACAAAATCACCGAGACTTAATTGCTGTTTAATTACAAACATACCACCGACCCAGAGGATTATGAGAATACCTAATTCAGCAACGCCACTGAAAAAGACCCCGATTTTGGCTTCAGCTTTAACAACCATTAATGCTTTGACAACTCGTGTTTGTAAAATTTCTTTAAAACGAGAAATATTGAATTGTTCGGCACCGTATGATTTGATTACTTTAATGCCGGTGAACGATGCTTCTAAATGGTTATTCGTCTCTGAGATTTTTTCCCGCCATTCCCGATACCAGGTATAAACTAAAGGTCCTAATTTTAACCAGACCAATACCGCAATACTTACGGGCAGAACCGATATGAGCGTTAATAAAGGATTTAATTTAATCAGAATTATCAGAGCAAAGATTATTGTAAATATACCTTCAACTGGACGAAAGACACCAGAGCAGGCAAACCAGGACAATTCTCCCAAGTCCTGGTCTAAGCGTTCAATCACATCACCACTGGGAAAACGACTGGTAAAACTATGCCCCATTTGTAAAATATCCTTAAAAACATTAGTGCGTGTATCCCAACTGAATATTTCATTAACTCGACCACGCACAAATGGTAAAAACACAGCAACTGATGAACGTAGGATACCAATACCAAAAAGAATCGCGACATATCTTAATATGCGACTGACTTCAAGATTGCTTCGGATACCATCGATAAGTAGTTTTATCAGATAAGGGAAAGATAAGGAAATTATGGCTCCAAAAGCAGTGATAATGACAATAAAAACCATGCGAGGTTTATTCTTTTTCCAGAAATCGATAATTAATTGATAGCCTTGCAAATTCATCATTCCTGTTCCTTGCTATTGCTTTGGCTGAGATATTGTAAACGATACAGCCGATAATAATAACCGCGAAGTTTAATCAATTCGTGATGTGTGCCTTGTTCAACAATCGAGCCTTTGTGAATGACAATGATGCGGTCAACCATTTGAATGGTCGCTAATCGGTGAGCAATGATAATTGCCGTACGGTCTTGTAATAGTTTTTGTAAACCATCTTGAATGACATGTTCGGTAATTGGGTCGATTGATGAGGTCGCTTCATCCAAAATTAATATTTCAGGATTACGAACCAATGCCCGCACAAATGATAATAGTTGCCGTTCACCAACCGAGAGGTTGATACCGCGGGTAATAATATCAGTGTCGAAGCCGAAAGGAAAATTCTCGATTGCATGATGAATTCCAATTTGTTCGGAAGCATTTTTTACTTGAGTCAAAGGAATAGCCGAGTCAAAGAGCCGCAGATTATCAAATACAGAACCAGGAAATAAAATTATATCTTGCGGGACAAAACCAATCTCGGAACGCAGTTGTTGGTTATTAGTTGACATTATATTTTTACCATTTAGTAAAATTCTTCCCGATTGCGGTATATAGAATTTTAAGAGCAGATTGATAATCGAAGTTTTACCACTACCGGTCATTCCGACTAAAGCGACTTTTTCACCTTTACGTATTGCTAAATCAATATTTTTTAAAGTCCAATTGTCTCTTTCTTGTGGACTCGAGACCAAAGATTCATTTTGGTTATAAGAAAAATATACATTTTCGAATATTATTTTATCCGGGGTGATATTTTTGCTTGCTTGTTCTAATGTTAGAGTTTGACCTTGTTCTTGGTCAGTATCAAAGATACCGAAGATTCTTTGGGCAGAAGCAAATGCCCTTTGAATAACATTTAACTGGTCAGATAAACCGCGCAATGGCATAAATAATCTTGTGATATAACTGGCAAAGAGAAAGAGGGTGCCAATCGTTACAATTCCTTTAAGCGCCCAAATACCGCCAACCCCTAATACTAATACTAAACCCAAGGTTTCACCAAAATCAACCAGGTACCATATACGATACCATAACTTCATACCGACTAATTCCTGACCGAATTTTTCTTTGCTTAATCGTTCCATTTTCTGTTGCGAATATTTCTGCCGATTAAATGCTTGAATTACAGCTAAACTTTGTACCGACTCATTGACAAAGTTATTGATTTCAGCAACCTTACGACGGATTTTTAAATAGATTGGGCGCACCCGATTCTGAAACCACCAGAAGGTATAAATAAATGGAGGTATAAGCACCAAAATAATTAAGAAGAGTTTATAATTGATAATTGCCATGACAACCGACATACCTACGAGTAAAACTAAATCCTGGGTTAAAACTACCGCAGATGTTGTGAATAAGTTTTTAATTGCTTCGGTGTCAGAATCGACCCGGGTAAGCAATCGACCGACCGGATTTTTATCAAAGAAACGCATCGGCAAATTAACGACGTGGGTATAGAGATTTTCTTTTAAAAGAGCACCAGCTTTTTCACCAACATAAGCTAATGAGATGCGCTGATAATAACCAATAACAAAAACCGCTATCTGTATAAAAAGATAAATAAGAGAAGTTCGAATTAATCCTGAAAGATGACCGAGCTTAATATCAACATCAATCGCATGCCTTAGTAAAATAGGACCAAATAAACCTAGTGCGGTTGATATTAATAACAATATCGCAGCCGTGATAATTCTAACCCGAAAACGACTGAAATAGGGCAGAAGTTTTTTAAGCAATCTTCTGGCCTGTCCTTTTACTTCAATTGGTTCTTCTTCAGAATAAAATAGGTCTTCGCCAAACATAAATATCCACTTTCTATTTCAGATTTTTATTTGAACTAAATCGCTGAAAGCAACAATTTATAGATTTATATTCGTACTCGTAATAATTTATCTTTAACAATACTGAAATTCTATAATTTGTCAATGATTAGTTCATATAGAAATTTTATCGCAGAGAACGCCGAGAACGCGGATAAGAAGACATTCCTTTCTTTTACCTCTGTGATCTCTGCGCACTCTGCGTTGAAAGATACTGCTAGATAGTAAGGTACGGGGTTGACCCTGTTAGATATAATTAGACTGGATTGTTTTTACAACTATAGCATAGGATATCGACCTTCACTATGTAATATCTAACGGGGTTGACACGGGTATTTTAATTAAGTAAAATAAATGTTAAATAATAAATATAGAACAGGAGATGTAATGCCAGACAAGGACACAACAATAACAAAATTGGAACATAAAAGTCAAGAAAAATTGTTAAGCGATGTTAAGGCGGTTGAGGTTTTAGCCGAAGCACGGAAAAAGATTGAGAATGAAATTGAAAAAGTCATAATCGGGCAGAAAAAAGTTATCGAAGAAATTCTGATTTGTTTATTATCTTCGGGTCACGGTTTAATTATTGGTGTGCCCGGGCTTGCAAAAACACTGATTGTTAATACATTAGCAAACGTACTGGATTTATCATTTAATCGAGTGCAATTTACTCCGGACTTAATGCCCGCGGACATTACCGGAACAGAAATTATTGAAGAGGATGCTTCCACCGGGAAAAGAAATTTTCGATTTGTTTCTGGGCCGGTATTCTCTAACATTGTTCTTGCCGATGAGATTAACCGAACGCCACCTAAAACTCAAGCTGCTTTATTGCAAGCTATGCAAGAACACAAAGTGACGGTTGCTGGCACAACCCATATATTACCTGAGCCATTCTTTGTCTTAGCAACGCAAAATCCGATTGAACAAGAAGGGACATATCCTCTGCCAGAAGCACAATTAGACCGCTTTATGTTCAGTATTTATATTGATTATCCAACATTAACTCAAGAGGAAGAGATTGTGAAAGCAACGACCTCTGCCTATATCCCTAAATTAAATAAAGTGCTTAATAGCGCCGAGATTATTAATCTTCAGAAATTATTAAGACGGGTTCCGGTTGCTGACGATGTGATTAAATATGCAGTGAGAGTTGTGAGTTTAACTCGACCAATAAACAATGAATTAAAATTTGTACCCGATTGGGTGAGCTGGGGGGCTGGACCGCGAGCCTCGCAATATTTGATTTTAGGTGCTAAAGCTCGGGCAGTATTAGATGGTCGATATACGCCAACTCGTGACGATGTCAAGGCAGTTAGCCAGACTGTTCTGCGTCACCGTATCGTTACTAATTTTAATGCTGAGGCGGATGGTATAAAAGCGGAAGAAATAATCCGTAGGATATTAGAGGAAATTAAATAAATAACCTTGATTGCGACACTAAATGAAAAGATATACCACAAAGACACAGAGAACTCTGAGGACGCAGAGAAAAAATCCTGTTGCTGGAAACAAAGGCGCTACGCTTCGCGTCAATCCCGTCAAAATGGTTATATGAAAAATCCATTAATCATTAATCGCATAAAACCAAAAGACGGGGGTCAAAAATTCCAGCATAAATCAACAGCGGAAGAATTAGATATTAAGAATATAAATGTTATCGGACTCATTATAATTGATGTTGATTTATTTAAAAACGGCGATACCATCGTAGTTACCGGCGCGGTAAATTTTCGAGTAAAACTCGTTTGTGTTAATTGTCTTGAAAATTACGAGAAAGATTTTTCCGGAAAAGTTTATCAGGAATATGTTCGAGGAGTAAAACCAATTCCTCCGACGAGCGGTCGTTTAGAGGATGTTGATTTCACACGTGAATATTATACCGGAGATTTTCTTGACCTGACTACGCTTATCCGAGATACAGTACAGCTGACGATTCCGTTAGCGCCCTGGTGCCGAGAAGATTGCTCAGGGGTATGTCCGTAATTTTAAAATGAAAAACAATACTTTCATAATGCTCTTTTTATTATTGGCAATAAATATTAACTCGGCAACGGAAATTACTAATTATGGCTTTTTGAATATCAACTCAGACCCGCTTGGCTTTAGAGTGTACTTAGAAGGTGATTCGTTAGGGATTACTCCAATAAAAAATTATTTACTAAAACCAGGGGAATATTCAGTCAGTCTTTTTTCGTCAGATACAATCGAAAGTAAATATTGGAATTTATCAAACGGCAATATTGGATCAAAGTATTCGGCAATACTAGATTTGATAAAGGTCGGTGCCGCGACACAGAGAGTAGTTGTAAAACCAAATCAAACGAGCGAAGTTTTCTTTTCAAAGCAGAAGATTAATCGAGCACCAACAAAAGTAAAAATCGCTACCGCTTGTTGTATTGGCACGGGATTTTCAGCTGCATTCTTAATTGGATTTCTTGTTGCGAATTTAGATCAATGAGATTCAGCACAGTTTTTTTGATTATTGGAGGATTGGTATTTAGTTTTTTTGCTGGGAAAATATCAGGCGTTCAACAAAACCAGACCATCGAGCTACAAAAAGAAGCAATGTTTTACACAAAATTAGATAAAAAGAGAGTCGTATGCGAATTATGTCCGAGACATTGTGTGATTGAGTCGGGGAAACGGGGATTCTGTCGAAATCGCGAAAACCGAGAAGGCATATTATATTCAGTCGTCTATAACCATCCCTGCAGTATGGGTGTAGAACCTATAGAAAAAGCACCATTTTATCATTTTCTACCAGGGACAATGCGACTTACTTTAGCAACCGCAGGTTGTAATCAACAGTGTAAATATTGTCAGAATTGGGAGCTGTCACAATCTTCGATGGAAGATTTACAGAACTACTATTTGACTCCAGAACAAGTAATTAAAGCTTCTCAAGAACAAAACCTAAAAATTATTTGTTTTACTTATACCGAACCAATGGTTTTCTATGAGTACATGTATGATATTGCTGTATTGGCGAAAAAAGCCGGGATAAAAACCGCAGTAGTAAGCGGCGGATTTGTTAATACCGAGCCATTAAAAAAAATATGTAAAGTTGTCGATGCAATAAAAATTGACCTGAAAGGTTTTGACGAGACTTTCTATCGGGATGTATGCGGGTCAGAATTAGCACCCGTGCTCAACGCATGCAAGACGATAAAGAACTCAGGCGTCCATTTAGAACTTGTTAATCTGGTTGTCCCATCTTTAAATGATGACACTAATAAGATTAAAGCGATGTGTCTTTGGATAAAGGAATATTTAGGGACAGATGTACCAATTCATTTTTCTCGATTCTTTCCACAATATAAACTACAAAACCTACCACCAACCCCGATTAGTATTTTAGAAAAAGCAGTAAAGATTGCACAGAATGAAGGTCTAAAATATGTTTACATTGGTAATGTGCCAGGGCATAAAAACGATAATACCTACTGTCCCGATTGTCACAAGCTTTTAATTAAACGACAAGGTTATTCAATTATTGAAAATAATCTTATCAAAAACAAATGTAAGTTCTGTGGTAGCGAAATCTACGGTGTGTTTGCGACGGAATAGATGATTAATAAGAGTATTGTTTATTTTATTTCTGCTAATCGAATTCACGAAGACACGATAAAAAATATTTTTGTTAGCAGTAAGTTCTTCGAGCAGGTAAAGGGAAAAAGAAATTTAGGCATCAAAGTTCATTTTGGTGAAGAAGGAAATCAGAATTATTTAAATCCCGGATACGTTAAAATTGTTACGGGTTTAACTAAAGAATTCGGGGCAAATCCGACACTTATTGAAACTTCAACATTATATCGTGGAGCGCGTCAAAATCGCAAGACACACATAAAATTAGCTGAAAAGCACGGCTTCAATAAAGAGTTTATTGGTGCTTCAATTAAAATTGTTGATGGCGAGAGAGGTGAAGCATATCACAAAGTTAAGATGAACTTCGATTATGTTAAAGAAGCAAAAATTGCCAAGGGGTTAAATCAGTTCGATGGACTCATCAATCTTGCCCATTACAAAGGGCACTTTGTAGTTGGATTTGGTGGGGTCATAAAAAATATTGCGATGGGACTTGCGGCAAAAGGCGGTAAACTGGAAATGCATTCACAAACAAAACCAACAGTTAAAAAAGAAAAATGCACAAAATGTGAAATCTGCTTTGATGTCTGCCCAGCGGGTGCGATTGTTATTACTGAGAAAAGTGCGATGATTGGAAAATCATGTATCGGTTGTGCAAGTTGTGTTGAGGTTTGTCCTGAGGGAGCAATTAGAATTAACTGGAACGAAAGTTCGGAATTAACGCAGAAAAAGATGGCGGAATATGCTTGGGCAATCCTTAATGACCGATTTTGCCTGCATTTTAATTTTGCTCTAAGGATTACTCCAAACTGCGATTGCATGAATGTAACCGAAAAACCGATTATGGCGGATATCGGAGTGTTTGTCTCATATGATCCGGTCGCATGTGAAATGGCGGTTTGGGAACTAACCAAAAATAATATCAATAAATTGTACCCAGAGTTAAATCCTGAACTCTTATTAGATTACTCGGAACAAATCGGCTTAGGCAAAAAAGCATATAAAATTTTAGAAGTATAATTTATGCCCAAAAATTATCAAGTTAAAACTGAAATATTTTCAGGACCAATTGAATTACTTTTGTACCTCGCTAGAAAAAATGAAGTTGACATATTTGATGTGCCACTAGCACGGATTACGGATGATTATCTAAACTATTTACAACAAGTCCAAAATCTCAATATTGAAATTAGTGCTGACTTTATCTTAATGGCAGTGGTATTAATTCGCATAAAGATGTGGCGACTTTTGCCTTCAACTCAAGATGCGGAACAGGTGCCAGAAACCGTTAGTCTTGATGATATTATTAATGAGTTTAAAAAGTACACTGGTATTGCTGGTTATTTAAGCGATTTAGAATTTAAACGCTCGCAATTCTTTCCGAGACGAGGGCAGATTTTAGAAGAACTACCCGAAGCCGCGGGTGACATTTATGTACTTGTTTCCGCATTTCAAAAAGTATTAGAAAAGAATATTCCGCGGGCAAGTTTAGAAATTCCAGTGCTGGAAATAAAATTAGAAGATAAATTAGCTGAGTTGCGGGAATTTTTTGTTCGGAAGATAAAAGTCGATTTTTATGAAATCGTGGAAAAAACACGTAATATTACGGAGATTATTATAATGTTTATTGCCTTATTAGAATTAATCCGATTAGGCGAAATTACAGTAAGACAGGATGCAGAATTCGGTAAAATCGTATTAGAGAAAAAGTTTAGCTCTTGACGTTCAGTAATTACGATTGTAAGATTACAGAAGACGAAGTCGTTGCGAGCCGAAAGCGTGGCAATATCAAGGTGAGATTCCTCGTTTCACTCGGAACGGGTCTTATTATCTTTCAGTTTTTGAATCGATAGGGAGAGGTGTCCGAGCGGCCTAAGGAGCACGATTGCCCGCCCATGAATTGGGCGAGGTCTCGCCCCGATAAGTCGGGGCGGAGAAATCGTGTGTAAAAAATGTGGTATGTATATATTTTGATCAGTAGACTTTATAGAAGAACTTATGTAGGATGTAGTCATAATGTCGAACAGCGGATAAAAATGCATAACTCAGGAAGAGTGAAGGCAACAAAGAAATACAGGCATTGGGAAGTTATTTATACTGAAATGACAAATAGCTATCAGGAAGCACGAAAGAAAGAGAAGTATTATAAAAACTATGCAGGTAGAAAAAAGATCCGTGAGATTATTGATAACATTGATCAGAAGATGGAGAGGTGTCCGAGCGGCCTAAGGAGCACGATTGGAAATCGTGTGTGCTGTTAATAGCGGCACCGCGGGTTCAAATCCCGCCCTCTCCGTTTTATAATTTTCGTTTCAAAATGGAGCGATGTGACTAAATATGGATAAACTTGTAATAAAGGGTGGAACAACTCTACAAGGAAAAGTTAATATTTCTGGTTCAAAAAATGGGACTTTGCCTATTTTAGCCGCATGTCTTTTAACCGATAAACCATGTACAATAAAAGGAGTTCCGCAACTCCAAGATATTAAAACAATGGTTGGTTTACTATCCGCTTTAGGTGCTAACGTAACTTTTGATAAAAATACGGTATTGATTTGTGCCGGGAACAAATTATCTTTAGAAGCTCCTTATGATATTGTAAGTAAAATGCGCGCTTCTTATTATGTGTTAGGTCCGCTTTTAGCGAGATTTCATAAGGTAAAAGTTTATTTGCCGGGCGGTTGTGCTATTGGTCCCAGACCAATTGATTTGCATATAAAAGGAATGGAAAGCCTTGGTGCTAATGTTATTATCGAGCATGGTTATATTGATGCACAAGCAAAAGCATTGAAGGGCGGTAATATTTTATTAGCCGGAAATTATGGGTCGAGTGTTGGTGCTACGGCAAATGTTATGATGGCAGCAACACTTGCACAAGGAACAACAACAATAATAAGAGCGGCATTAGAACCAGAAATTGTTGATTTAGCAAATTTTCTTAATAGAATGGGAGCAAAAATTGAAGGCGCTGGAACTTCGATGATTAAAATTACCGGAGTAAAAGAACTAAATGGCGGCGAATGGACACCGATTCCAGACCGAATTGAAGCCGGGACATTTGCTTGTGCCGCAGCAATTACTAAAGGTAATATTGAAATTAACAATTGCTGTCCAGAGCATTTAGGTGCGGTTATTCTTCTCCTCAAAAATATGGGATGCGAAATTATTGAAGCGAATAAAACAATGATGATAAATGCAAGTTCTTGTCTAAAACCGATAAATTTTACAACAGCACCTTATCCAGGATTTCCCACTGACTTACAAGCGCAGTTTATGGCGGTTTCAACCGTTATCAATGGCACAAGCGTAATTACCGAAAATATTTTCAAATCCAGATTCTTACATGCCTTGGAATTAAATCGGATGGGGGCACAGATTAATATTGATGATAATGTCGCAATAATTAATGGTGTAAAAAAACTATCGGGTGCGCAGGTAATGGCGTCAGATTTAAGGGCATCAGTGGCTTTGGTGATTGCTGGGCTTTGTGCCGAAGGGGAAACGGAAGTATCAAGAATTTATCATTTAGACCGCGGTTATGAACGTTTAGAAGAAAAACTTAAAGGATTAGGTGCAACAATTAAAAGAGTTAAAGAATGAAAAAAATCACCACGAAAGCACGAAATAGAAAAAGCACGAAAAAATATACAACAAAGATATAGAGAGCCTGAATGCGCAAAGATTTTTTGACCTTTTCTCTTGTTTTTTCTCAGTGTCTCAGTGTCTCTGTGGTTTTCTTTTTATGAAGACAATTCCGGTTTTTGTCGGTACAGTCCAAATCGGTGGTGGTGCACCAGTTCGTATTCAATCAATGACCAAGTGCAAGACCGAAGATGCCCAGTCAACAATTCGAGAGATTAAACAATTAGAAAAAGTTGACTGTGAAATAATACGGGTCGCAGTTCCTAATCAATCCGCGGTTAAAAGTATTCCGAAGATAAAAGCGAAAATTAATATACCTTTAGTTGCCGATATACATTTTGATTATCGTTTAGCATTAGCAAGTATTAAAGCGGGTGCGGATAAGATACGCATTAATCCTGGTAATATTGGTGCTGATTATAAAGTAAGAGAAATAATCAAAGCAGCAAAAGATAAAAATATTCCAATTAGAATCGGTGTAAATACTGGGTCATTGAGGAGTCGCATTTCTAATATGGTTGAAGCTGTATTAGAAAGTGTCAAACAAAGCTTAAGCGTATTTGAACAAGAGGATTTTACGAATATTGTCCTTTCTGCAAAAACTGCCAACTCTTTGGAGACGATTGAAATTTACGAGAAACTCTCAGCATTATATCCATATCCACTTCATATCGGCGTGACCGAATCGGGTTTGCCGTTCGAAGGCGCAATTCGTTCGACAACTGCTTTAGCGATACTTTTATACAAAGGTATAGGTAATACGATTCGTGTATCGTTAACTGGCCCTTCAGTTTTAGAAGTGAAAGCGGCAAAAGAAATTCTTTCGGGTTTAGGGAAAAGAGATTTTGGACCAACCCTTATCAGTTGTCCAACTTGTGGGCGGTGTGAAGTAAACTTAGAAAAGATTGCAAAAGAGGTGAAAAAACATCTAAACAAAGTAAGAAAACCAATAAAAATAGCAGTAATGGGTTGTGTAGTTAATGGACCTGGTGAAGCAAGAGCAGCTGATTATGGGATTGCTTGTGGTAAAAGGTCAGGAGTGATATTTAAAAAGGGGAAGATAATAAAAAAATATAAAGAGCTTGATTTAGTTGATGCTCTACTAAAAATAATTAAAGAAGACCAAATTTAAGTAATTGGAGGTTCACGTTGAGACAAAATATAAACTGGTGTTTAATAATAATGGTTTTGTTTGCACCGATATTAATATTAGGACAAGACCAAATCGTGCCATCAATTGAAAAGGTACCATTGCCTGATTCGCTAAAGAAAACAGGAATTATCACAAAAACTATGACTTTTTCGAAAGAAAGCTTGAGATTTAGTAAAAGAAAACTATATAATGCTGAACCTAAATATAAAAATAAGAAATGGGATATAGTAGAATTAAAGGGAATTGGATCATCTGCGGGAGAATTGTCGAAACCATCTTTACCAGTTAATACCATAAAGGTTGCAATCCCTTGGGCGACTAAGATTGTCAGCATTGAAGCATTACCTCAGGATAGTTTTGTTGTCCCACGTAAATATGATCTTATTCCCGGAGAAGCCCCAGAACGATCGTATCTTCCTCGACCGGGTGAACAAATTTCCGAATCTTTCAAAAATTTTCCGGATTCAACTATTTATAATCTTTCCACACCGTATCCTGATACGGTAATTAAACTTTTAAATGAAGGGGATTTATTGGGGCAAGGGCTTGCTTGGTTCACTATTTACCCGATGATATATATTCCTATTAAAGGAAAGTTAATATTATTTACAAAAATCAAGTTAGAAATAACATATGGTCCTAGACCTTATATTCCCATAGAAAAACCACTTAAGTCATATATGCCAGAAATGATTAAAATACTTGAGGAAATAAAGAATAGTGTAATAAATCCAGAAGATGTGAAAATCCCAACTCAGTAACATAACATATCAAATGTCTTGATAGCTAAATACGTAAATGTAATCTTCTTTTGTTGACATTGGTATATTCGTCAATATAATTTCCATATGAAACAAGTTGTTACAAGTTCTGAAATGAAAATGTTAGATTTAATGGTGTCAAAGAAGTTTTCGATACCGCTTATTCTATTGATGGAAAATGCCGGAGCTGAAATTGCCAGAAACATCGTAGAATATGTTAGAAATAAAAATATTATCAACCCCAAAATTCTAATCGTTGCCGGCCCAGGTAATAACGGAAGAGACGGAATTGTTACTGCACGGCATCTTCTAAACCTCTTTGATAAAACATCAGTTTTACTTGTGATTTTAACTAAAGGTTCTTATCAAGGTGACTCAAAAATAAATTATGAGATTATCAAAAGAATAACCCGAATTGATAATAGAATCAAAATTATCGTAAATAAATTCGACGGTGCTAAGAATTTTAATCCGGATATTATTGTTGATGCAGTCTTCGGTACTGGCTTTAAAGGAGCGCCTCAGGGTATTTATAACAAAGCAATTGAAATGATGAATAAACTTTCTGGATATAAGGTTGCAGTTGATATTCCTTCAGGGGTTAATGGTGATAATGGCTCAATTGAAGGCTCTGCAGTCAAAGCGGGTACGACAATTACGATGGGGCTATTGAAAAGAGGACATTTACTCTATCCGGGTAAAGAATATTGCGGCGATGTAAAAATTGCTAATCTTGGTGTCTCGTATGAGAGTTTAAGAGATGCGTTCAATACATTTTTACTTGACCAAGAATTTGTAAAAGAAAATTTGCCCAAGCGAAAACCTAATGGACATAAAGGAACCTTTGGTTCAGTCTTAGTTGTTGCGGGCGGTAAAGGTTATTCGGGCGCAGCTTGCTTGACCAGTCTTGGTGCTTTATCTTCTGGTGCAGGACTCGTTCGATTATGTTATCCTATTAGTATCAATACCGCAGTCGAGAAGAAATTGACCGAGGTAATTAAAGTGCCATTGCCCGCAACATCTGAAGACACGCTTGCTCTTATTGGTTTTTATAAAATAAAAGAAGTTGCTCAGCAATCGACCGTTATCGCAATTGGACCTGGCATCACTACTGACACGGAAACAAAAGAGTTAACACAAAAAATAATTACTTCATTTGACCTACCAATGATTATTGATGCTGATGGTTTGAATAACATTACACTTGTTCATCTATTTAGAATTCCTAAGCACCGAAGGTTAAATACAGTTCTGACACCACATCCAGGGGAGTTTGAACGGTTATTTAAAGTTAATGTAGAAAAAATGACATCCCCCTCACCCGGCCCCTCTCCCTCGAGGGGAGAGGATAAAGGAGAGGGTGAAACAAAAGGAAGAATTGATATCTGTCGAGAATGGGCAAAAAAATTATCAATTACAATTGTACTTAAAGGTGCACCAACCATAATCAGTGATGCTAATGGTAATGTATATATCAATCCAACCGGTAATTCTGGTCTTGCCAAAGGCGGTAGTGGTGATGTATTGACTGGAATGATTGCGGGATTTATTGCACAAGGCGCATCACCGCTTATCGCAGCCTGCATCGGAGTTTATTTACATGGCTATGCAGCTGATTTAGCAGTGAAAGATAAAACTGAATATTCTTTAGTTGCTACGGATTTAATAAAAACTTTACCGAAAGCAATACAGAAAATAGCCACTGATGGACACAGATAACATATAATGCCACGAAGACGCGAAACAAAGAAAACACATAATGTGAATGAAGACAAAGAATATCTTATCAATAGTTAAGGATTAATTATGAGCCTTGTTGGCGCTTTGTGTTTAGTGCTAAATCTTTGCGGTTATTTCTATAATCCAGTTGATTGGTCGTACTTTCCAGCAAACTCTGAAATCCGTTCCATTACATCAAGTCCTTTAAACGAATATATTACAATACCCGAAGGGATTTTTGTTTTAGATAAATTTCGTAATAATATTATAAGGACTATTACGAGCGCCGATGGTATATCAACGCCAATTAAATTAACTGCTTATGATGCAGAAATGGGCGCACTCTGGATTCTATCCGAATATGGTAACCGAATAACCAGATATTTTCCTCATACAAACATAAAAGCTGAAGCGGGATTGCCATTTCGTACAAATTCATTAGGAATTGCTGACAAATACATTTATTTTGATTCGGCAGGTGCTAAAATATTTCGCATGGATAAAAGAATTTTAACTTCTTCAGTTGCCAAGAAACTGCCTAAGACAATTATCTGGTATGGTGAACGGAGTTTGACTAAATTAAGAGATTATTCATATCTAACACCATATTTTTATTATGATGATTATTTTAACCGTTATGAAATAACCTGCCTTTTTCAGGAAACTAATAAACTATGGGTTGGGACCAATGGTTATGGAATTTTTGTCTATGACCTTTTTTCAACCCGCCTCCTGCGACACACTCAATTCGGACTTAAAAATATCAGCAAAAGAATCTGGGAAACTAATGAAGGTTTATGGTTTTTAACCGCAGATTTCCCGCCCATTCTAATTCGTTATAAACCCGAAACAGAAGAATGGACATATTTTGATAGTCGTCCCGGGTTTTTATCCGCATACAATTCAGAATTAATAAGTTTTAAGTTCTTTGATTTGATATACCGCGAAGAGATTATGGATTTAATTGAGGATGGTAAATCATTCTGGATTAGCACTGACCAATCACTATATTTTTATGATAAGCAAGCGTCAGTCTTGGAAAAAATTCTTCTGCCGGACGGACGACGATTAAGTAATATAAATACACTATTTTTATATGGCAACCAATTATTACTTGGCACGGACAATGGACTATTGATATATGATAAGACAACAAAGAAATTCTCACAGATTAAAGACCCAAATCAAGAATTAGATTGGGGAGTGTTTGATATTGTGCAAGGCAAAGACCGACTTTATTTTGCAACTTATGGAGGGATTGTTACATTGCAGGACGCAACGCAATTATCAAATTGGCACGAAGCGGATACAACAATATCGGATTCACTGCAAATTTATCAGTCAATCGGGACGGGGTGGGAGAAAATAACAATTGCCGGATTCAGTCGCGAAATACCTTTAACAATACTCGCATATACATCGGATTATCTATTTATCGGATATTCCAATGGCATAATAGTGTATAACGAAAGAAATACAAACTACGAATTTCTCACAACCCAAAACGGACTATTGGATAATTTAGTCTATGATTTATATATTAGCAATCAACAAAGTGATTATTTATGGATAACCGGACCAAAAGGACTATCACGTTTTCAATACTCTAACACTTTTAAGAGTAATAATTGAAAGATAAGGAGTTAGTTGACATTTCTAATTTTCAAAGTAATATCATCAATATATTAAATATCAAAAATTAAATAGTAAAATGACAAATCAAAGTTTTAAAATAGAATTTAAGAAGCGATTATACAATTTTACATTGAGACTTATCGAATTTATCGATGGATTACCAAATGATAATGTCTCGAAAAGAATTGGTGACCAATTATTGCGAAGTGGAACAAGCATACTTGGAAATTATATTGAAGGTCAGTCAGCAAGTAGTAAAAAAGATTTTACAAATTTCTTCAACAATTCTTTAAAGTCAACAAATGAAAGTAAACTTTGGCTAGCCTTGCTAAGGGATAGCAAACGAGCTAAACCAGAACATGTGATATGGTTTCTTAAAGAACTAGACGAGTTTGCTAACATCTTTGCCTCAAGTATTCTAACCTTGAAAGGTAAAAAGTAATATTTGATATTTAATATGTAATTTTGATTTTTAATCTTTGATTTTTGATATGATTTATATGAGGTGATAAATGAAACAAAAGAAGGTTACCAATTTAGGTTATACAACAAATCATGCAAAGACAGGCATAAAAGAGAAATTACCTAAGATTGAAACCTGGCCTAATCAATACAAAAACTATACGATTACAATTGAAATTCCAGAATTTACTTCAATCTGTCCCAAGACCAATTTACCCGATTTTGGTACAATCACGATTACGTATGAGCCAAATAAAGATTGCGCAGAACTAAAAGCACTAAAATATTATATGCTCGGTTATCGTAATTTCGGGATTTTTTACGAGAATGCAATAAATCGGATTTTAAAAGATTTTATTGCGAGCGTCAAACCAAAATGGGTTAAAATACGAGGCGAATTCAATATGCGGGGCGGTATGAAAAGCATTATCGAAGTAGAATATCCTCCAAAATAACCACGAAAACACGAAAGAAATTTCTTTTTACCACGAATAACACGAATAAACTAATGGCATGGACGCGAAGCGTAGGAGTTATGCGAAGCGAGATGCGACAGCATCCTGTGAAACGAGCCCAACCACGAAACCACTGAAAAAAACCACTGATAACACAGAGAGAAATATTTAACACTAGAAAACACTGAAGAAAATCATTTAACCACAGATTCCACAGATTTACACAGATTTTTCTTTAATCCGCCTAAAATAATTCGGGACTCTTCCTAATTTTACCCCGTGCAATTTTAGGCAACTTCTTGAAGGTTAAAGCGTAAGGATTGAGTTTTATTGATAGTTGTGTGCGATATTGGGGCATGCCCCGGGCATGCCTGTAAGTGTTCAGTATTTCGGTAACATTTTTTAAGGTATAATATAAATAAAAAGGACATTATTATGTTACCAACAATAAAAAACGGGCTA
>Ga0315288_10002129_pt1 | contig 25635 bp, 18 predicted proteins | sample YL17G11_20_MG_FD_203454 | JGI IMG/M metagenome (GOLD analysis project Ga0315288, IMG submission 203454) | Sediment microbial communities from Yellowstone Lake, YNP, Wyoming, USA - YL17G11_20 | ecosystem: Environmental > Aquatic > Freshwater > Lake > Sediment | place: USA: Wyoming | collected... | reverse complement strand
GCGCACGGTGTAGTCGTCGACAAACTCGCCGAGCATGAGCCCCATGACCTCCATCGGGACGCCCGCGCGGCCTGGGGGGGGGCGGGGGAGGAGTCGGCGTCGCCGCGTCGGGTCATCTCTTGGCGTGTATTGTGTGGTGCCGCGGGCGGCGGGCGCGGTCGCGCGGCGCGGCGGCGCGGGCGCGAAGGGGTGCGCGATCGCGCGGCGGGCGCGGCGGCCCTCCCCGGCGCGCGCCGGCCGAGCCGGGGGCGCTGTGGGATCGCCGCGGCGCCGCGCACGCGGTCCCGGGGCCTCCGGGCGCCGCGCCGCGGCGCGCGATGCGCGGGCGCGCGGCGTGCCCCCGCCAGCCGCCCATCGATGCCCTTCCCCCCCCCGACACCTTCACGCACCATGTTTCAGCATTTTGAGCAGGGCCAGGGACGAGATGTAGACCTGCTCCGCGGTGTCGACCTGCGGCGCGTCCCCGCCGGGGGGCGCGCCGCCGCCGGCCTGCTGGAACAGGCGCTGCAGGCGGTCCATGGTACCAGGGGGCGGGGGGCAAGGGCCGCGCGGCGTGCGTGCGGGGAGTGTGTGACGAGATAGCGCGCGTCGACGGCGGTCGCCGCTGCCGGCCGCGGTCGCCTCTGAAGCAGGCACCCCTTGTTTGCACGACACTACTGACTGAGCTGGCCATCGTCGTCGGCGGCGTCGCCGTCGGCGGCGGCGGTGGCTCCGCTCTCGCCGCCGCCCTCGACGCTCCCGCCGCCGGCGCCCTCCTCCCCGCCCTCGGCCCCACCCTCGCTCGCCTCGCTGTCGCCACCCTCTTCCACCAGCGGAAACGGCCACCCGCCGCCCGCCGCCGGCAGGACGGCCGGCGCCCACCCGCCTCCCTTCCCGCCCGACAGCGCCGCCAGCGCGGCCGGCAGGTGGGACGCGGGGTCGATGTCCAGCCCGCCCTCCCTCGGCGGCGTCAGGCCGCGCACCGCGCGCGGGCGCAGCGCGGACACGAGCGCGGCGAGCTCCGCAAACCCAGAGTGGAGCGAGTAGGGGAGCTCCACCAGCTCCACGTGGGGCGCTCGGCCGGGGCCGGCGGGGCGGGCGGCGGACGCGGCGGCGGCGGCGCGCGCGGCGGCCGCGCACCACGAGGGTTGGAGCGACCCGAGGCCGGACGGCACCAGGAGCAGGCTCGGCGCGTCCCGGTCGGCGGCGGCCTCGAGAAAGGGCGCGATGGCGCGCCGGGGGACGGCGGCGAGGGCGGGGGGTGCCGAGGGGGCGCCGCCGGCGCCGGCCGCGCCGTCGCCCCGCCCATCGCCAAACCCGACAAACAGCCGCCCCGGGAACCCGGCCGCCCGCGCGATGGCCAGCCGCACCGCGCCGACACGCGCGGGGGCGCCGAGGGCGGCGGCGAGGGCGGCGATGAGCTCCTCTTTGCCGACGCCGTCGGCGACGACGCCCACAGCGCCGACGCGCCGCGCGCGCGCCGCCGCGACCGCGGCCGCCGCCACGGCGGCGCGCGGGGGGTGGTTGATGGTCGGGTGGCAGTACGTGTTGTCCAGGAGGAGGGCGTCGATGGCGGGGAGGGGCGGGGGAGGGGGTGGCGCGGAGCGCGCGCGCGCGCGCACGCGCGCGGCGGCGGCAGCGCGCCCCGGCGTCCCACCGGCCGCCGCGCCCCGCGCCGGCGACGCCAGCGATGGCGCCGGCGACGCGAGCTCCGGCTCTTTCGGCCCCGCGGCGCGGGCGAGCGACGCGAGGAAGCGCGGCAGCAGCGCGCGCTCGACGCGCGCGTCCCCCGTGTGCAGCACGGTGCCGCTGTGCCGGGACCGGACGAGGACCATGATGGAGCCCTGGAGGGAAAAAAGGGGGCGCGAGTCGGGGCGCGGCCGAGGCGGTTCGAGCGCCCCCGCCCGACCCCCCGCCCTCGCGCGCCGCGCCCTCACCGGGCAGTGGTGCGCGTCCACCGCGTCCAGCACCGCCAGCTCCACCCCACACGCATCCCGCACCACCGCCCGCGCGCCGGGGCCAAACGGGTCGCAGCGCGCGGCGAGCGCGTCCCCAAACCGCGCGCGCAGCGCGGCCGCGGTCGGCGGCGAGCACAGGATCCGCCCGCCCCCGGCCCCCCCCCCATCCCACCGCTCCCCCAGGCCGGCCATGTGGTCGCCGTGGGCGTGGGTCAGGACCCAGGCCGCGACCGCGACCGCGGCGGGGCCTGTGGGCGGGGTGCGGGGGGGGCGCCACGCGTCGACCGCCACGACGTGGGCGGGCGTGATCGGGATGTAGGTCATGCTGGATTGGTGGCCGGGCGCCGGCCGGCCGGCGGGGCCCGATTGGGGGCGGGGAGTGGGGCTGGCCCCATGGCGACACTCTCTCCCTCCTCCCTCCCGCGCCTGCGCCTTCCGCCACCGTCGCCGGCCCGGGCGGCTCCATCGCGCCATGGCCGGCGCGCCCGCGGCCGCGGTCGACGCGGTCGCCGCCGCGGCCGCCGTGGCGGGCGCGGTGCCGCTGCTCGACCGCCTGGCGGACGAGACCGGGTGCGGCGGTGGTGGTGGGATGGCGGCGGCGGTGGCGCGGCGTGCCGGGGCGGGCGGCCAACCCCGCCCCCCGTTCCTCGTCCAGCCTCTCGCACGACGCCGTCGCCTCCCTGCACTCCCAACTCGCCCAGGCGCGGTCGGCCGCCCCCCACGCCCGCCTGAGGAAGCGGGCGGGCGCGGTGGCGGCGCGGTGGGCCGCGGCGCTGTCCCGCGCGGGCGCCGACCCGTCGTCCGACCCCGACGCCGACCCCGACTCCCTCTTCGCGCTCGCCGTCGAGGCCGGCATCCCGCCCTGCCTCCTGCTGCGGCGCCTGCTGGAGGCGCCCCCGTTTGGGGTGGCCAAGGGGCGGGTGACGGACATCCTGCGCGCGCCGTCGACCCTGCCCGCGCGCGTGCCCGGGTCCGCCCTGCCCCCCGCCGCGCTGGCTGCCGCGTCCGCCGCCGCCGCTGCCGCGACCGCGGGCGACGCGCTGGCGTCGCCGAGGGCGGACGCGGTGCGGCACGTGTCGGGGCTGGAAGCGGAGGCCCTCCTCTGCGCCCGCCTCGCGGCCGCCGGCATCCCGTTCTGGGCGGAAGGCGGCCTGCGCGCGGGCGGGTTTGCGGCGACGCCCGACGCCCGGCTGGCGGTGCCCGCGGCGACGGGGGGGGGGCACGTCGTGCACTGGATCGACTCCAAAGCCGCGTTTGGCGCGATCGCGCTGCACGCGGCCCACCTGGAGGAGCAGTACGCGCGCTACGTGTCGCGCTACGGGTCCGGCCTCGTCATCTACTGGGCGGGGTTTGACGCGCGCCTCGCGCCGCGCCGCGGCCGCGCGTGGCGCGGCGGCGTCGCCGTCGCCGACGGCCTGCCGCGCGACCTGGTGGCGCTCGGGGGGCTTCCGCTGCCGCCGCGCGCGGCGGCGGCCGCGGCGCGGGTCGTGGGTGGGGGTGGGGGCGGGTGAGGGGTCGGGGTCGCGGCGTCTGTCTCTCTCCCTGTCGGTTCCTGCCTGCAGCGCACTGTGCCGACTCCGCACTCGACGCTGCCTCTCCCCAAAACGCGTCACGCCGCGCGCCCCCCCCGCGGCGTCGCGGCCTCGCTCCCCCCACCCCCCTGCCGGGCTTTCATTGCCGCCGCCAGCTCCGCCGCCGCCGCCGCCGCGTCGCCCGGCCCGTACGCGGTGGATGCAGCGGCGGCGAGCGCGACCGCGGCCGCGGCCAGCTGCGCTTCCGCCGCGTCGGCCGCGCGCGCGGCCACCGCGCGCCCCCCCGGCCCCGCGTGCCGCTCCGCGCGCGACCGCAGCGCGGCCAGCCGTTTGCCCAGGCCAGCGCCGGCTGCGGGCGCGAGCGCGGTGCGCAGGTCGGAGGGCGCCAGGCCGGGCGTGAAGCGGGCCGACCCCGCGGCCACGCCGCCGCGCGCGCCGCGGCCAGCGCCCGCCAGCCGCCGCGCAAACTCGGGGACCGCGCCCAGTTTCTCCTTGATGAGCAGGTACCGGGCATAGTCGCGGGACGCGGCGTCGGCCGCGTCCTCGGCGTAGGCGGCGGCCGCGGCGGCGGCACGCGAGCGGGGGGCGGCGGCGGCGAGGCCGGAGGCGAGCGCGTCGCCGTTTTGCAGCACCAGCCTCGCGCCGTGCTTCGTGGGGTCGCCCGCCGCCGCACGCCGGACCAGGGCCCAGGCGGCGGCGGCCAGGGTGGCGAGGCCGGCGTCGGCGGCGGCCGCGACGGCGGCGCGCGTCGCGCCGCCGGCGGCCGAGTCGCCGGAAGCGGCGGGCGAGGCGGCGTCGCTGCGGGCGCCGTCATCGTCGGAACCGTCATCGTCGTCGTCGTCGTCCGAGTGGGGGGTGGCGAGGCCGGACGCGGCGCCGGCGACGCCGCCGCCCCCTCCCAACACACCCGCCTCGGCCAGCGCGGCCGCCAGCGCGGCCACCCCCCGCACCGCGGGCAAGACGTGCGCCCCCTTGGCGCCATCGGGGCGCGGGTCGACCCGGGCGGCGGCGGCGGCGGCGGCCGCGACCCACGCGGAAAATGAGCGCACCCCGCGCGCTGCGACGCGCCGCAGCGCGGCCGCCAGCGCCCCCGCCCCGGGCCGCACCGCGGCCGCCGCGTCGGCTGCCGCGGCGGCGACGGCCAGGTACGCGGCGGGGCCGGCGCGGGGGGCGGCGTCGTCGATGAAGGGGGCGAGTTCGGCGTCGCACCCGGCGAGCATCGCTGCGAGGCCCGCCTCGACGCCAGCGCGCGCCGGCCCGCGCAGGGTGGTCGCGGGAAACAGGCCCGCCGCCGCCGCCAGCTCGGCTTCGGCCGCCGGCGCCCAGGCGGCGACCGCGGCGGCGAGCGCGGCCGCGGCCGCGGTCGCCGCGCCGCGCGCGTAGCCGCCCTCGCGTGCGAAATCGGGCACCGGCGGCGCGTCGGCGAGCGCGACCGCGAGCTCGCGCCGGGCGCGCGCGGCGTCGGCGGACAGCGTCGCCGCGAGCGCGGGCGCAGGGCCGGCGGCGAGCGCGGCGGCGAGGCCGGGCGCGGCTTCGGGCGCGAGCGCCACCGCAGCCCCCACCAGCCCCCCCAGGCCCGCGGCGTCGACGCGGGGCGGGCGCGCGGCCGCGTCCGCGGTCCAGGAGGCGGCGGTGGCCAGGAACTGGGCGCGCAGCGCGCGCAGGCGCGCGGCCGCGTCGGCGGCGGCGCGCGTGCCTGCGAGGGGGCCGAGGGCGGCGTCGGAGACGCCGTCCAGGGCGGCCTTGAGAGCGGTGGCGGCCGCCGCCGCAGCGGCAGCCCCTCCAGGCCCCCGCGGCCCGGCCGCCAGCGCGGCCTCGGCCTTGGGCGGCAGCCGCCCGCGCGCGCACGCCGCATCGACCTGCGCCAACAACCCCGCCGCCCCGCGCGCCGCGCCGTCCAGCGCCGCGTTGCGCGCGGCGATGGCGCCCACGTCGGCCTTGACGTGGGCCAGGGACGCGGCGAGCGACGCGAGCGAGGCGGCCGCCGCGTCGGCGTCGGCCGCCGCGGCGCGCGCGCGCGCGGCGAGCGCCGCGCGCGGCGCCCCGGCCTCGAGCGCCGCGTGCGCGCCGGCCGCTTCCAAAGCTGCCGCCTCGTCCTGGGCGCGGCGCAAGGCGCCGGAGACGCCGCCGCGCTCGAGGGCGAGCAGGGCGAGGGCGTCGAGGGCGGCGGCCGACGCGGCGTCGTCGGCGGGGGTGGTGGTGGCGGCGCCTCCGCCTCCGCCGCCCGCTCCTTCAGCCACAGGCCCCAGGCCGACCGCGGGCGCCGCAGCGCCTTGGGACAGGAGGCCCGCGCCAAAGGGCGGGAGCGACCGCGCCGCCGCAACTCCCCACGCAGCCGCCTCGCCCGGCGCCACCCCCCCAAACGCGGGCCCGCGCGCCTCGTGCAGCCTGCAAAACGCGGCCAACACGCCCACAATGTCGCGCAGGCCGGCGTCGCCGCGGGACGGGGCGAACGCTGCGCGCGTGTCGCCGGTCAGGCCGGCGCCGGGCGCCGCGACGGTCAGCTCCACCGCGGCCACGTCGGCCCCCGGCCCGCCGCCGCCGCCGGGCGGGGGCGCGCCAGGGCGCCACGCGTCCATACGGGAGACGTGGCGCAAAAGGTAGGAGCGGCGGAGCGACGGCGGGTGCGCGCCGGCGTCGCCGCCGCCGCCGCCCGCCGGCGGCGCCCCCTCCGCCCCCCACTTGAGCACATGCAGCGCGCCCTTGAACCCGCGGGCGTGGGCTCGGCGCACGGCGGTGAGCACGAGCAGGCGCGGCTTGCCGGTGGGCTGGGGAGAAAAAAAGAAAGAAAAAAAAGGGGCAGGAACGGTCGGGGTCGCGGCGCGTCTGAACAAAGGGCCGCCGAAACGGTCTCCGCCAATCCCTGTATCACCTTGGGCGCCCGCTTGCGGGTCCAGGCCGCGCCGGCCGACGGGGAGCACTTGACGACCTGTGGAGAGGGGCGCGGGTCGGGGCCACCGCAGCGTCGCTCGCCGCTCCTCGTCCCCCGCCCCGCCCGCCGCTCCCCCACACCTCAAACACGGCCACCACACGGTCCTCCGACCCCGCAAACGCGGGCGCGACCGCGTCGGCGAGGAGCGCGGCCGCGGAGGACGCCGCGGCGCGCGGGCGGGCGACAGGGGCCGACATCGGCGCCAGGGGGGCGCCTGATCGCGCCGTCTGACCCGCCGGCGGGCGGGCCGCGGGCGGGCGGCGGTGTGGCCAGGGTGCGGCGCGCGGCGCGCTCCCCACTCCCCGCCGGCGGCGGGGAGCGCGCCCGCGCCGCCCGCGCCTCGCCCCGCCCCCATGGTCGCCGACCCCGCGCGCCGGGCGTCGGTCGTGGCGCTGCCACTTTTCCGCCGGCACTGGGCGTGGCATGTTTGCCCGCCCCCGGCTCCCCTGCCGCCTCCCACCGCCCCCAACTGGCGCGCGCCAGGCATCGGCCTGGTCGAGCGCGGCGGGCGCGCCAAAGCGGCCGCCACGCAGTGGGCCGCCGGCAAGGCCGACGCGTCCTGGCGCTCGCTGGCCGCCGCGCCCGATCGGAGCGTCAAGTTCTGGGTCTACCGAGCCGCCCAGGCCGTGCTGGCGCGGGAGGACCCGGACCAGGCGTTTCTGCGCGCGCTCGCGACCGCGCGCGAGAAAGCGCCCGGCCTCGCCGTGGCGCACGCCGCCTCCCTGCCCGAGCGCCTGGTGCGCCGCCGCGCCAGGCTGCTGGCCCGGACGGCGACGGCGCGCCTGCGGTGGCGGGCGGCGGGGTGGGCCGCGGCGGTCCTCCCGACGCTCCCCCTGTTCGCCCTGCCGCTGCCCGCGTTCCCGGTTTACTACGTCCTGTGGAAAGCGTACAGTGCGCGGGCTGCGCTGGCGGGGGCGCGGGCGCTGCAAGCGGACCTGGCGGCGGGGGAGGAGGACAAAGGGGCGCCGCTCGACCTGATCGCGCGCGGCGTTGCCGCCGACGCCGCCGTGCCCCCTCCTCCGCCCTCCCTGGACGCCCCCACGCCCCTCACGTACGTTGCCAGCGACGTTCTCGATGCCCTGGGCGAGCCGTCCGCCCGCCTCGCGACCCCCCTCCCGCCCGCCGCCGCCGCCGCGCTCGCGCGCGCCCTGCCCGCGCCGGGCCTGGAGGACGCGGCCGCGCGAGGGCGGAGGCGGTGGGTCGGGGCCGCGTTCCCGTCGGCGGCGGGGCCGGTCGGAGGGTAGGGAGGGGGGAGGGGCGGAGAACGAGGGAACGAGGCGCGCGGTGTCTGCGCCGTCGCCCGGACTTTTTTCTGTTGTTGCAATCGCCGGGGCCGCGACCCGAGTCGCGTCTGCCGGCCACGGCCGGCGGCCGCGAAAAAAAAAGGGCGTCACGCGCGCCCGCCCCCCCCGTCCTGGCCTCCCCCCCACACCTCCCCCGCCACCCCCGTCGCCACGTACTCGTCCCACCCCGGAATGGCGGCCGTCGCCTCGTTGATGGCGGCGACCAGGGCCGCGACCGCCGGCGCGGCCACCGCGACGGCCGCCGGCGGCGCCGCGAGCCCGCGCGGGGGCGCCCCGGACGCGCCGTCCCGCGTGCCGCCCCCGCCGTACGACCGCTTGTCGAAGCGCCACTCGCCGACGAGGCCGGGGGTGGCCGTCCCGTTGAGCGCGTAGTCCGCGCCGTACGTGTAGTGCAGGATGGGCGCGCCGTCCAGGGCCGCGTCCCACGGCGGCTGCACCATGAGCCTCGGCACGAGGTGCATGGGGGCGCGGCGCGGGGAGCCGGGGGGGGGGGGGGCGGCGTCGGCGGCCAGAAAGGTCGAGACCGCAAACCCGTACATTTCCAGCACCCACCCCCACGCCGCGCGCGTCGGCGGGTCGTCAAACATCGCGCGCGACACGTTCATCCACACGGGCGCGAGGCGGGCCAGGGCGTCGGTCGCCATCACGGTCGGCGCCGAGCCGATCGGCGGGATCGATTCCACCTCGGCCAGCGTCAGCCGCCGCCCCGCCGCCCGCTCCACCAGGGGCCGGTACTCGGCCTTGCTCGGCTCGATGTAGAAAAAGGGAAACGCGGCGGGGCGGCCGTCGGCGGGGCACGGGTTGGGGAGCGGGGCGAGCCAGAGGTGGTCGGGCTCGGCCATCAGCACAAACCGCTCCCGGACGCGCACCCCGCGCACCCACTGCGCCACCGCCCACGGCCGGTTGAGCACGACGTAGCCGTCGTCCGACTGGCCGGCCGCGGCGAGGGGGGCGGCGACGAACGTCGGGATCTCGGTCGCGAGGTCGTCGCGCGCGCCCGAGTGGAGGATGCGGGTGAAGCCCCCCATCTGGCACGCGGCCCCGAACCGCTGGCGGCAGGCGGCCCGCTGCTTGACGTAGTGGTAGTAGTGGACCCGGGACTGGCGGGGGGGGGGGGGGGGGGGGTCGCGGGTCGTCGACCGAGGAGGGACTCGCCTCCACCCCTGTCCATGCTCTTCCCCCCCCTCCGCCCCCCACACACCTGCCAGTGCACCGCCGGCCCCGCGGCCGTGATGACGACGTGGTAGGCGCGCTCGGCGCCGCCGATGGCGGCGGCGGCAAACGCGCGCGGGCGCGTCGCGCCCGACGCGAGGCCCGACGTCCACGGGACGTCGGCCCCCACGCGCGGGTTGACCGCCTCCGGCCAGGGCAGGTGTTTGAGCCAGCACTGGCCCGTGGACGGGCCGCAGAGCGCGGCGTCGCCGCACCACACCCAGACGGTGCAGCGCGGGCCGCCCGCCGTGTCGGGTTCGTGCCGCGCGCACGCGTCGCAGCAGGCGGCGGCGCTGGGTTGCAGGTGGTCGGGGCCCCACTTCAGGGCGTCGCCCCAGTAGCTGGGGCGGGAGGCAGGGAACGGGGGGGGTTGGGAAGGAAGCACCCACGCCTCGCCCTCGCCCTCTCCTCCCCTCCCCTCGCTCACTCTGTGTGCTCCATGGGCGCGCACTTGGCCGCGGGCGCGGCCCTGCCCGCCCGCCGCGCCCTCGGCGCGTCGTTCCCCTCTGCCCTCCCCCCGAGCGCGGCCCGCACCGCGCCCGCCTGGCGATCCAGGGCCGCCCGATTCAGGAGCGACGTCGCGGCAAAGGTGAGGGCGCAGGCGGCGAGGCCGGCGGCCAGGAGCGTGCGCGCGGGCCATGGGCGGGCGGAGGCGCCCCGGGGCGCGCCCCGGCCCAGCATGGTGGATGCCAGGAGGGGGGCGCGGTCTCGACGGGTGGCCGAGGGGCGGGCGGCGGGCGCCGCCCGGGGCAGGAGAGGCTCGGTTGGCAGAGCGATGGGCGCCCACACAACCGCGAGCGGTCTCCCGCACGGACGCCGCCCCTCTCGGTCGCTGCCGGACGCGCGCCAGGCGCCGCGCCGGGCATGCGAGCGTCGCTGGCGCCGACCGCCGCGGCCGCGCCGCCGCCGCCGCGCCGGCGGCCTGCCGCGCCGGCTCGCCTCGCGCGCCCGCGCGCACTGCCGGTGCGTACGCGCGCGTGTGGACGGGGCCGCCGCGGCGCGGGGCGCGGCGGACGGACGCCGCGCGCGACCCTCCCCGCCCTCCCCCTCGTCAGGCCCTCATCCCGGACGCCGCCCCCGCCTGGACCCTGGACCAGCTGGCCGGCCTCGTCTTCGCCGGCGGCATGCTCGCCTCGTTTGCGCTCGCGGGCAGGGTCGACGCCGCGCTTGCGCGCGGTCAGCGGCGCGAGATTGGCCTCTGCGAAGCGTGCGGCGGCGTCAACGAGGCGGCGACGTGCGGCGAGAGAAACTGCCCGCTGAGGGACAAGGCGGGGGACGAGGGGGGGAGGGGGTGATTGTGGCGACTGTGTGCGTGCCGTTTGTTTTTCATTCGCCCCCCGCCCTCCCCTACCAACCCTGCACCCGCTTGGGCACCACCCGGCGCCGCCACAGCGCGGCGCGCGGGCCCGAGGGGGGCGGCGGCGTCGCGGCGCGCGCCGGCGGCCCCGGCGACGGCGTGCGCGCGCGCGGCGCCGTCGGCCGGCCCTCCTTGGCCGGCCGCCCCTCGCCCCCGCCCGCCGCCGCCGCGTCAGCGGCCGCCACCCGGCGCGCCGGCGCGGGCGGACGCGGGGCGACGCGGTCGCGGGCCGCGACGACGTACGCGCGCGGCCCCGCGACCCCCGCCCCCGGCGCCAGCCGCGCCTGCAGCGCGTGCGCCACCGACGCGTGCCCCGCCGCGCGCGCGTCGAAGACGGCGATGCCGGTGGGGGGGATGCCCTTGCGTTTGAGGCAGATCGAGGAGTTGCAAATCCAACCGTCGGCGGGGCCGTGCACGCCCTCGTAGCAGTGCGGGCAGAGCCAGCCGTCCCCGGCCGCGGCTTCGCGCACCGCGTCCAAGCACTGGCCGTAGCGGACGTCGAGGCACGCGCGGCAGAAGCGCCCCGTCGGCCCGCCGCAGCGCGAGCATTCCGACTTGCCGGCGCACGGTTGCGCCGGGTCCCGGGCGTCGCACCGGGGGCAGCCGGGCTCGCCGCACAGCTTTTTTTGGCGGCAGAAGTGGCAGGTCACACCCGCCAGGGAGTCGTACACCGTCCCCCTCGACGCCGACCCGGCCATCCGCCGCGCGCGCAGCGCGTCGGGGCACCACCCGCCGCCGTCGGCCAGCAGGCGCTCGATCTCGCGGTGGCGCGGGCCGGCGGCGCCGGCGGGGCGGCCGAGGGCGTCTGAAAAATCGACCGCCCAGTCGTCGCCGAAGAATTTGGGGGGCGCGGCCGCGAGGCGGGTGGACGCGCGGGCGGGGGCGGCCGCCTCGGCCGACCGCGGGCGGCGCGGGGCCTGGAGGGGGGGGGGGGAGGGGGCGTCGTCGGCGGGGGTCGGCCCGCGCGCGGCGGTCCCCCCCCCCCCCCCCCCCCCCCCCCCCCCCCCCCCCCCCCCCGGGGGGGGGGGGGGGCCCCCGGGGGGGGGGGGGGGGGGGGGGGGGGGGCGCGGGGGGGGGGGGGGGGGGGGTGGGGGGGGTGGGGGGGGGGGGGCCGCGGGGGTGGTGGGGGGGGGTCGGCCCGCGCGCGGCGGTCCCCCCTCCCACCCCCCCTCCCTCCCTCCTCACCCGCACGCGCTTCGGCTTGGGCTCGCCCGAGGTGGCGGTCTCCAGGGAGGACGCGGCGGCCAGTACGCCGAGCTGGGCTGCGAGGAGAGAGGGGGGCGCGATTCGGACGGCGCGCGCGACAGCCCGGCGCGCGGCGGCCCCCAACGATTGCGGCGCCACCTCCCAACGCTCGCGCGTCTCTCGGTGCGCGCGACGAGGTTGCGCGCAGGCGGCCGCTCCACCCCCCCGCGCGCCGCGCACCCATCCGCTCGCGGTTGGCCGCAATCCGCGCCGCCCGCTGCGCTTCGTACGCCAGCCCCGCGTCGTCGCCGGGCAGCGCCATGCTGGTTGCGGGTCGAGGGGGAGGAGGAGTGTGGGGGGCGGCGCGCCGGCCCCCTCGCGCTCGTCCCACTCCCGCGCCGCACCATGTTCCGGTGCGCCCTGGGGTCGCGCCGGCGCCGCGCGCGCGCCCGAGCGATGCGCCCTCTCACCCCCACCCTTTCACAGCCGCCCGGCGGCCGCCGGCACGCTGCGCGCCTCCCCGCGCTCCGCCCTCCCCCCCGACCCCGCCGCCCTCGCCGCCGCGGCCGCGCCCTCCGCCACCCTGGGCCAGGGCGAGCTGGGCATGGCGGTGCGCGCGCCGCCGGGGGCGTGCGAGGATGAATGGGTCGCCCGCCACGCGGTGGACTTCCTGGACGCGGCGTCGCTGCTCGCCGCCGCCGTGTCCCAGTGGTGCACGCGCACGGCCTGCCCGACGATGTGCGCCGGCCCCGCGACGACGTACCTGTGGGCGCCCCCCCCCCCGCCAGGCGCGGCCGCGCCATCGCGCGGTCCGCGCCCCGCCAAGCTGCCCGCGCCCGACTACTGCGCGTCCCTGTTCACCTGGGCCGACGCCCTGCTGGCCGACCCCGCCGCCCTGCCCCAGGCGCGCGACGCGCCGTTCCCCCCCGCGTTTCGGGCCGCGGTCGCGCCCCTCTTCAAGCGCCTCGCCCGCGTCTTTGCCCACCTCTACCACGCCCACTTTGCGCACGTGGAGGCGATCGGCGCCGTCCCGCACCTCAACACGGTCTTCAAGCATTTCGTCGCGTTTGGCCGCGCGCACGCCCTGGTGCCCGAGCGCGAGCTCGACCCCGTGCGCGAGCTGGTGGACGCCCTGCTGCCGCCGGGGGCGGGGGGCGGGGGTGGCGGCGGCGGGTGAGGGGGTGGCGTCGTGTTTTTTTGGGGCGGGGTCGGTGCGATTTTTCGGCCGCGTGCCGCCCTCTGCCCTCCCCTCGCGGGCGCCTGCCTGGTGTTGCGCAATTCACAGAAACGGAAACCGAGAGCCGGGCGCGCCCCCCCGCCCCCTCCCCCTCTCCCCTCACGGCAGCGCCCGCACCCGCGCCGCGTCCGCCGCGTGCTCGGCCGCGCGCAGGCGCGCCCGCACCTCCTCCAGCTTGCGCTCGCACGTGGCGAGGGAGGGCGAGGCGGTGGCGGTCGCCGCGAGCGCGCCGCTCTCTGGCTCCCCCCCGCCCTTGCCGCGCGCCTGCGCGTGCACGTAGCTCCCCTCGATCCCCACCCGCTCCACCGGCATGACAAAGATGCCCTCCCGCCGCACGGGCACGGCCTCGATGGAGGCCAGGGCGGCGAACGACGCGCGGCCGACGACCCGCCCAAAGACGGCGTAGGCGCCGTCCAGGTGGGGCGCCGGTGCGAGCATGATCGAGAAGGACGACCCGCCCGAGTGCGGGTCGTCGTGCCGCGCGAGGGAGAGCAGGCCGCGCGCGTCGTGGCGGGCAAAGGGGGCGGTTTCGAGGGGGAGCGTGAGGGCCGCGGCGGCGGCCTGCGTCGCGTCCAGGGGCGCGCGCCGGCCGGACGCCGCGTCCGCGATTTGGGCGACGAATCCTTTGTCGACGCGGAACACGTGGTCGGTCTGGTACGCGCCGAGCTGAAGAGGGAAGAAAGGCAGGGGCGTCGGCGGCGGCCGCGCGCGCGCGCGCCGAGAGCCCGGCCACCGCCTCGCACACCCCGCACACCCACACCCCACCCCACCTGGCACAGCCGCAGCACGTGCGCCGCGGTGCGGGGCGCGGGGGAGCCGGGGCCGGTGTAAAACGCGAGGGTGAGGGAGCCGTGCCCTTGCACCGCCAGCACGCATCGGTCGGCGCCGGTGTAGGGGGGCAGGGAGGCAGCAGCGGCCGCCGCCGCGGCGGCCAGCGGGAGGAGGAGGCGGCGGGCCATGCGGGGAGAGTGGGGGCGGCCGCTTGTGCCCTCCCCACACCCAACGCCGCCGGCCATGCCACCCCCCCGCGGCGCCAAGCGGGCGCGCCGCGCCCAGCCCGCGCCCAGGCCGGGCGCCGGCGCGGCGGCCCCGGCCGACGCGCCGCCGCCGCCGACCGTCGGCCAGCGCACCGCCCACATCAAGAACAAGCTCGTGCGCGGGGAGGCGTACGCGAAATTGAAGCGGGCGAAAAGCGTGAGTGGGAGGAGGGGAGGGGGGGAGGCCGTGGCGGCGTGGGCAGCCCCGCGCCGCCGCCGCCGCCGACGCATGCGCCCGCCCCTCCCCCCCAGGCCGACAAGGGCGCGCGCCGCCGGGAGCGCCAGGCCGCTGTCACGGCTGCGGAAGAGCTGGGCGTGGAGGGGCCGCGGCGGGCGGTGCCCAAGACGCTCGAAAACACGCGGGAGGCCGACCCGACGACGCTGCCTGCGGGCGACCCCGACGCCGCCGCGGCCGCCGCGTGCGACGAGTTCGCGCCCTACTTTGCGCGGGATAAGGCGCCCGCCGTCCTGGTCACGACCTCGGTGTCGCCCAAGGGCGCGACGTACCGTTTCGCGGCGGACCTCCTCGAAGCGCTGCCCGCCGCCGTCTTCTACCGCCGCGGCGGCCACCGCCTGCCCAAGATCGTGGCGTACGCGGCGGCCAAAGGGTTTACGCACATCCTGGTGCTCAACGAGGGCGCGGCGGCCACTCTGGACTCGCTCCTCGTCGTGCACCTCCCGTGCGGCCCGACCGCCCGTTTCCGCCTCACCAACGCCGTCCCCTGTGCCGCCATTCGCGGGCACGGCCGCCCCACGGCGCACGCGCCGGAGCTGGTGCTGCGCGGGTTTGGCACGGGGGTGGGGTCGCGCGTCGGGCGGCTGCTCGCGTCGCTGTTCCCGGTCGACCCCGCGTTCCGCGGGCGCCAGGTGGCCACTCTACACGCGCAGCGCGATTTCGTCTTCTTCCGGCACCACCGGTACGTCTTCGAGGAGAAAGAGGGGCGCGGCGGGGGCGGCGCCGGCGGCGGGCGCGCGCGTGTCGCGGCCCGCCTCCAGGAACTCGGCCCCCGCTTCACGCTGCGCCTGCTCTCCCTGCACCGGGGCGCGTGCGCGGGGCGGGGCGCGGTGGCCGAGTGGGAGCCGAAAAAGGTGGCGCGCGGGTCGCGGCGGCGGTTTGTTTTGTGAGGGGGGGTGGGCGGGGGCGAGTGTGAACGGACGTTTTTCAGCTCCTCGCGCCTCCCCCCTCCCCCTCCTTCAACTCAGGGCGTCCGCGCCGGTCCAGTCGAACCCGACCGCGTCGAGCGCGGCGACGCGGGAGGCGGAGAGGACGCCCGAGCGGCGCGCGACGCGCTGGACGGACATCCAGTTTTCCAGAAACAGCTCCTCCCCGCCCGCGGACGGCGTCCCGGCCAGCGCGCGGGCGGTGGCCGCGGTCCAGCGCGCAAACTCGGCGGCGTCGGCGTCGAATTCGAAGCCCACAGCGTCTAATTCCCTCCGCCTCTCCCCCGGCAACGCCCCACTCTTAGCGTCCGCGCGCTGCTTGGCCGCCCACCGCGCGAGTCGGCGGCAGTCGCCCGACCGGGTGCCGACCGCGGCGTCGCCGTGGGAAGAGGCGTAGGCCGCCAGCGCGGCGGCGTGCGCGCGCCACTCGCGCTCCCCGTCGCCCGCCAGGCCGTGCCGCCACGCGCGCACCCGGTCGGGCACGGTTTCAGGGGATTCAGGGGGGTCTTGCAGGAGTAAATCCGGGGCTGCCGCCGCCAGGGCGGCCACGTCGCGGCCGGCCGACGCGGCGTCGGCCCTCAACGACAGCAGCCGCCCCGCCAGCGCCGCTGTCGACTCTCCAAGCAGCCCCGGCTCTTTGACCGCCATGGACGCGGCGTCGACGTCGGGGCGGGCGCCGAGGAGGGCGTGGAGGGCGAGGAGGGCGCGGCCGTCGGCGGCGGCGGCCGCGGGGGAGCGGCCGCCCAAGGACGCCGACGGCGCAGTCGAGGGGGCGCCATCCTCGGCGGCGGCGACGAGGGCGGCCTGCTGGGCGGGGTCGTGCACGCCCCGGGTCTGCCGAGGAGGAGGGAGGGGGTGGTGGCTGTTGCCCGCGCCCACCCTCCCGCTCCCAATCCACCGTCCTCCTCTCTCGCACCCTCCAAAAGTGGCGGAGCAGGCCGCGCGCGGTCTCGGCGTCGGCGCCGGCCGCGGCAACGGCGCGTGGCGCGCGGCGGGCGCGGCCGGCGCTGGCTGGCCGGCTTGGCGCATGGAGCGATCGGCTCGGCGGCCGCAGCATTGGTGGGGGGGCGGCGGGCGAGCAGGCCCCGCGGGGAGAGTGGCAGAGACCTTCTGGCGCCGCGCCCACAATCGCCGCCCCCGATTCCGCCATGCTGACCATCGGCGCGCCCGCCCCCGACTTCCAGGCGCAAGCCGTCGTCGACGGCGAGTTCAAGACGGTCCGTCTGTCGGATTACAAGGTACGAACGGCGCGCGGCGGCGGCGGGCGTGGCCGCGGGCGCAGTGGCGACGCCAGGGCCGCGCGGGCGCCGGCGCGGGCCGGTGGCGATGCCAGGACCGCGCGGACGCGGCGCGGTGGCCGGGGCGCCCTCTTCGCGGCGGCGATCGGCGCCGCGACCGATCCCCCTCTTGCGTCCCCTCCTCCCCTCGTCAGGGCAAGTATGTCGTCCTCTTCTTCTACCCCCTCGACTTTACCTTTGTGTGCCCGACGGAGATCATCGCATTTTCCGACCGCGTGGCGGAATTCGAGGCGCTCAACGCGGCTGTCGTCGGCGTGTCGGTCGACTCGCACTTTTCGCACCTCGCCTGGACCCAGACCCCGCGCGCGGCGGGCGGACTGGGCGGTTGCGCATACCCGCTGGTGTCGGACCTGACCAAGGTGGGGGGGGGGGGGAGGGGGGGAGAGGGGGTGGGAGGCGGGCCAGGGGCTGCTCCACGCGCCCCGCTCTCAACCCCGCCACGCCCTCCCTGCTCCCTCAGTCGATCGCCAAAGACTATGAAGTCCTCATCGAGGACGGCCCCGACGCCGGCGTCGCCCTGCGCGGCCTCTTCCTCATCTCCCCGACCGGCGCGCTGCGCCAGAAGACGGTCAACGACCTGCCCGTCGGCCGGTCGGTCGACGAAACGCTGCGCCTGGTGCAAGCGTTCCAGTTTGCGGACGAGCACGGGGAGGTGTGCCCCGCGGGGTGGACGCCGGGGGCGGCGACGATCGTGCCCGAGGTCGCCGCGTCCAAGAAATATTTCGAGGCGGCGGCGGCGGCCGACGGGGCGGGCGGCGGCAAGAAGAGAAAGGCATGAGCGCCGGGGGAGGGGGTCGAGGGCGCGCGCGCCGCGTGTCGGTTGCACCGCCCTCCCAGCCAGCGCAGCGTTCTCTGGTTGTGGTCCCTGCCCCGCCCCGCACACCCACGCCGACGGCCTCGTCACTCGCTCTCGGACCCCTCGTCCGACGGCGCGCCGTCCGACTCCTCCTCCGACTCGTCGTCGCTCGCGTCCGCGGCCGCCGCGCGCGCCGTCTTGGCGACGGCGGCGGCCGCGGCGGCGCGCCGGGGGGCGCGCGGCGCGGGGGCCGACGCGGCGCCGTCGTTGGCGCCGGCGCTGGCCTCTTCGCCGCTCGGCGCCGCCGACGGCAGCGACGACGACAGCGTCATGGCCGACGCCGATGGCGCGGCGGCCGCCGGCTCGGGCGCACGCGCGGCGGCGCGCGCGGCGGCGGCGGCCGCGCCGCGCGCGGCGGCCGCCGAAAAGTCAGACCCCTCGGAGTCGGCGCCCGAGTCCTCCCCCTCGTCCTCCGAGTCGGACATGGCCGCCGCCTTTTTCTTGGGCGGCGGGCGCGCGCGCGGCGCGCGCGGCTTGGGCGCAGCGGCCGGCGCGGCCGGCGCGGGCGCGGCCGCCACCCCGCCGCCCGGCGACAGGCTCGCCAGCGTCGCCGCGTCCACGGTGAGCGACCCCAGGCGCCCGGCTAGGCGGTCGAGCAGGGACCCGCCGTCGGCCGGCGGAGCGGGAGGAGCGGGCGCGGCCGGCTCGGCCGCGGGCGCGGGCGCGGCCGGCGCCTCGACCGGCGCCTCCACCGCCAGGCGCGACGGCGCCGCCGCCGCCGGCGCCCGCTTGCGCGCCGGCGCCGCCTTGCGGGGCGCGGGCGAGTCGACGTCGGACGAGTCGGCGCCCGACTCGTCGTCGCTCACGTCTGAGTCGGCCTCCGACTCGGACCACGCCTCCTTTTTCTTCCCCTTGCCCTTCTTCCCCCCCGCCGTCGCCGTCGACGCCGACTTGGCCGCCTTGGCCTGGGCCTTGCCCGCCTTGGCGCGCTGCGCGGCCAGCCGGACCGCGTCGGCCGCCGCGCCCGCGTCGCGCGCGTCGAGCGCGGCCTCGAGCGCGTCCAGGTCGGCCGCGTACATGGTCGCCGGCGTGGCGGCGCGCAGGCGGGCGACGTCGGCGGCGGCGGCCGCGGCGGCGGCCTGCAGGGCGGCGACTTGCTCCAGCGCGAGCGCCGCGATCGGCAGCGAGAGCAGGTAGGCGTACGAGGCCGCGGCGTCGGGGTCGGCGTCGTCGACACCCTCGCCGCCCGCTTCGGCCGTCACCGCGGCCGCGGCCGCGGCGGCCATGCCCTTTTTGGAGCCGTCGCGCGGGAGCCGAGCGTAGCCGCCCGCGACCAGGTCGGCCTCGACGTCGGCCGCCTTGCGCCCGCCCACGGCCAGGGAGCCGCCCACCACCGCCTCGATGAAGCGCGCCTTGTTGGCGCACCGCGTCGCGTCGGCCTCGGCGGCGCGGATGAGGGCCGCGCGGCGGCGCGCGTAGAATTCGACGCGCAGAGCGAAAAAGTCGAGCAGAATCGCTTCCGCGCTCTCGTACTTTTTGATCTTGCCGCCCGCGTCAAACAGGACCATGTTGGAGGTCGAGACCTTGGTCGTGAGCTTGAGCCTCGACTCCAGCCCCGGCGCCGCGGTCAGCGCCGCCATCCCCCCGTCCGTCGCCTGCAGCGCAAAGTGGACGGCCGCGTCCGTGTGGTGCTCCCGGTAGTCGGCCAGCAGGGGGCGGGACCCGTCGGCGGGTTTGACCAGGCCCTCGAGAAACTCTTTGTAGTCCTGCGTCCAGCGGCGCACGGGGAGCTCGGTCACGTCCAGGGTCGCGTCCCCGGTGACGGTCACGGTGCCGGTGAGGGCGTACGAGGGCGGCGCGCCCGCTTTGCCGGCGACGCGCGCAACGGCGCCGGTGAACCCGCGGTACCAGGGGGCCAGGCCGCCCGGCTCGAGCGCCCCCCCCCCCAGCAGCACCCGGATGGACGCGATCAAATCCCGGGGGTTGAAGTTGGGCACAAAGGTCGACCACCCGGTGCCGATGCCGTCGGCGCCGTTGACGAGCGCGGTCGGGATGAGCGGGACGTACCACGACGGCTCGATGCTCTGCCCCTCCTCCTCCAGGTAGTGCAACAGGGCGTCGTCCGCGGGGTGGAACAGGGAGCGCGTGGTGGGGGCGAGGCGGGTGTAGATGTAGCGCGCGCTCGCCGCGTCCTTGCCGCCGAGGAGGCGGGTGCCAAACTGGCCCGACGGGACGAGGAGGTTGACGTTGTTCGACCCGACAAAGTCTTGGGCCAGGCCCACGATCGCGCCTTGGAGCGACGCCTCGCCGTGGTGGTAGGCCGAGTGTTCCGAGACGTAGCCCGCGAGTTGCGCCACCTTGACGTCGGACGTCAACCCCCGCTTGAACGCGCAAAACAGAATTTTGCGCTGGCCCGGCTTGAGGCCGTCGACGGCCGACGGGATGGAGCGCTCGAGGTCGGCGCGGGAGAAGAGGACCAACTCGCGGTGCACAAAGTCGACGATGGGGACGACGCCGCCCGACGTGTCGAGGTACGTCCCCGGCTCGACCGCCGCCAGCCAGGCCTTGCGGTCGTCGGCCCGCTTCTTGGAAAAGGCGAGCTCGAGCGCCTCGCCGTCGGCGTCGCCGCTCCACACAAAGCGTTTGCGGTGGGAATCGATCGCGGCGAAATACTCTTTGGCCTCCTTCTCCGTCGACGTGCCCAGGCCTGGAGAGCAGGGGCGGGGGAGGGGTTGGCGTGGAGTCTGCGCGCGCGCGCCGCGCCGCGCGCGCCCTCGCCTCCCCCCTTGCCCTCTCCCTCCCTCCCTCGCACTGACCTTTGTAGTACTTGACCTTCCACCCCGGCGCCCCCCCCTTGGCCTCGCGCCACGCGTCATACTCGGGCAGGGTGTAAAAGGAAGCGCTCTTGGTGCCCTTGGTCGCCTTCACGATTGGAGTGACAAACTCGAGCAGGAAGCCGGGCACTTTGAGCAGGGAGGGGTAGAAGTGGTGGAAAAAGTTGAGGATCAGGCCCTGGCGAGGGGAGGGAGGGAGGCATGGTCGGCGCGGCCGCGCGCGCGCGCGCCCCTCCCCCCTCCCCCCCCGCCCCCGCGCACCTTGATGTGCGACCCGTCGTGATCTTGGTCGGTCATGATCATGAGGTGGCCGTAGCGGAGCGCCTTGGCGGACTCGTACACCTTGCCGTGTTGCAGGCCGAGAATCTGTTTGATGTGCGAAATCTCCGCGTTGCCCGCCACCGCCGCCGGGCTCGCGTCCCGCACGTTGAGCAGCTTGCCGCGCAGGGGGAAGACGCCGTACCGGTCCCGGCCGGCGACGGAGAGGCCGCCGACGACCAGGGATTTGGCCGAGTCGCCTTCCGTGAGGATGAGGGTGCAGTGCTCCGAATGCTTCCCCCCCGCATCGTTGGCGTCCATGAGCTTGGGCAGGCCCGCGATGCGGGCGCGCTTGGCGCCGTCGCCGGCTTTGAGGGCGCGCTGCGACTTTGACGTCGCGAACGAGAGGACGCGCTCGGCGACGCCCGCGTCGGCGACCGCCTTGAGGAATTTGTCCGGGAGGACGCAGGAGGAGCCGAACGAGGACGCGCGCAGGGTGAGCGTCTCCTTGGTCTGGGAGGGGGGGGCGAGGGAGGGGAGGGCGTGGGCGCGCGGCCCCGCGCGCGCGCCAACCACGCCCGGCGCCCCCCCTCGCGCCCGCCCTCGCGCGCCTGGGAGTCGAACGCCGGGTTTTCGATCTGGGCGTTGACAAAGACGGCCATCTGGTTTTTGACCATGAACGGTTTCACGCCGCACCCCTTGTGCTTCTTGGCCAGAGACTCGGCGATGTGCTTGGAGATTTGGTCGACGATCGCGTTGACGTGTGTGCCGCCTTTCACCGTCGCGATGGCGTTGACAAACGAGACTTGGTGGAACTGGCCGTCCGACGGCGCGACGACCACCTCCCACCGGTCGCCCAGCTTGACCGCCGCTTTGGGCGTCTCGGCCGGCAGGCACAGGCGCACATAGTCGGCAAACGAGCGCACCGGGACGCGGGCGCCGTTGAAGGAGACGGCCAGGCCGGACCTGCCGAGGACGGCCGCGGCGTCAAACGCGCGCTTGCGGAAGAGGGCGACCGTGTCGGGCTCCAGGCGGTCCATGCCGAATTTGGCCAGGTCGGGCGTGAACGTGACGCGCGTCCAGTTGTCGGACGGGGCGCAGGGGGTGATGGTCGGGGGGTGCGTCACGCCCATGTTGTTTTCGAAAGTCTGCGAATACGCCTTGCGCCGGGCGCCGTCGGCCGTCTCGACGACGAACCTGGTCGAGAAAATGTTGGCCAGCTTGGCGCCGTACCCGTTGCGGCCGCCGGTGACCTGAAGGAGGGACCAGGCGAGGGGGTCGGGCGGTGTGGCGGCGCGCGTTTCTTCGCGCCGACGGGCCGCCCGCCCTCCCGTCCTCCATGCCTCCCTCTCTGATACCTTTTTTTGGGCATCGTCATAGTTGGACGAGGTGAGGAGGTGCCCAAAGATGAGTTCGGGCACGTACACTTTTTCGTCGGCGTGCACGACGACCGGGACGCCCGCCCCGTTGTTCCACACGGACACGGTGCCGGCGGTCGGGTCGACGTCCACGCGCAGCTCGTCCATGGTCTTGTCCCGGACCTGGGGGTGGAGAGGAGGGGTGGGTTGGCGGGTGCGCCGCACGAGCGCGCGCGCGCCCTTCTCTCCCGCCTTCCCTCTTCTCTCACTTTGTTGTCCGCCGCGTTGACCAGAATCTCGTCAAAGATTTTGTACAGGCCGGGGACGTACGACACGTCGCGGACGGCCAGCCCGGTCGCCCCGCCGTCGTGCGCCCACAGCCGCGCGGTCTGGCGCTCGGTCGACCCCACGTACGTGTCTGGGCGCAGCAGGATATGCTCCAACTGCGTCTTCTTCTGGTAGACGTCCTCGACGGCGGGGGCGGCTTTGGCGGGCTTGCGCGCCGCGGCCTTGGGCGCGGGCGACGGCGAGGGCGACGCGTTGGCCGCCGCCGACGGGCCCAGGGGGGCGGGTTTCTTGCGGGCGGCGGCGGCGGGCTTGGCCTTGGGGGCGGCGGGGCGGGACTGGGGGAGGAGAGGAGAGGAGGAGGTCGGCGCGCGCGCGCATGCGGCGGGCGCGCGCATGTGGGGCGGCTTGCGGCCCCCAATCCAAGCCTCTCCCACCCTCGGCGCGTGCTCGCGCATGCGCTGCCCTCGGTGGAGGCGACAGCGGACGCTTTAGGCGGTGTCCCGGCCCGCGCCGCGCATTGGCGCGCGCCCGGCCGACGCGCGCCTCCTCCCCCCTCACTTTAGGCTTGGCGGGGCTGGGCGACCAGCCGCTTTCAGAGTCGCTCATGGCGCCGGTCTCCGCGGGGGGCGGGACGACGGGCGCGGGGCGACAAAGGAGTGGCGGGCGGGCGGCGCGCAGCGCGCGCGCCTCAGAGCGGCGAGAGACTCGTCGCCTCGGCCACCGCCCCATGCCCCGCCTGTGACCGGGCGCACGCTCGGGACAGCCCCTGCCGCGCCGCGCGCGGCTGCCGGGACCGGGAGACCCCATCGGGGCTGAACCTCTTTCCCGACCATGCGGCTGCCCCGCCTGGACCCGGACATCGACGAATCGCCCCCGCCCAAGCCGGAGAAGGGGCCCGGGTGAGGGGAGGAGGGAGGGGGGGAGGGGGATGGCGCATCGCCGCGTTGCGCCGCCGGCGCCGCGGCAGCGGGGGCGCCCACCGATCCCCACCCTCTCTCCACGCAGTCGCGAGTCTACTGTCGAGCCTTCAGCGAGCGGGCGCGCCCCGCCGCCCCCCCCGCCACCCGTCCCCCCCGCCAAGCGCGGCGGGGGGGCGGACTTTTTCGCGCCCGCCTCGGAGAAGCGGGCGCGTAAAGCGGCGGCGGCGGCGGCCGAGGCGGCCGAGGCGGCGGCTGGCGAGGCGGGCCCGCGGCCCGCGGCCGACGCGCGGCGCGCGCGCGCGCCCCCTCTGCCCCCGCCCCCGCGCCCCTCTGCCGCCCCCGTCGCCCCCCTCTTCATGACGCCCGCCCAGAAGAAAGCGGCCGCCGCCGCGGCGGCCGACGCCGCCGCGCGCGCCGGCCTCGCTGCGTCGACCGCCGCGCTCGGCGCCGCGGCCGCCGCGTCGGCCGCGGCCGGGCGCGCCGTGCACCCCAACTTCCAGAGGACGACTGGAGGGGCGGCGGCGGCGGTCGCCAAGGCGACGGCGGCGTGCAAGGGCGGCGGCGCCGCGCCGCCGCCGGGGTTGTGGCCGCCCGCGGTCGCCCCGATCCACGTCCCCCCGCCCCGGCGCGCCTCTGCGCCCCCGCTGGGCGCCCGGGTGGACGTCCTGGCGCTGGCGGGGGTGGCGCCCGCGCCCGCGCTGGCCGAGGCGCCGGCGTGGCGCGGCGGCGGCGGCGCGTCCGCCTCCCCTCCCCCGCAACCCTGGGCCGGCGAGCGCTTCCCGCCCGCGACCGAGCCCGCGGGCGCCGACCCGCACGCGGCCGCGGACGCCGACCCGGCGTGGTCGGGCGAGGGGCCGGTGGCGGCCGCGGCCGCGACGGCCGACAGCGGCGACGCGGCGGGGCCGTGGTGTGCGCGCTTCCGGCCCGCGACGCCGGCCGACGTCGTGGGGAATGGGGATGTCGCGGTCGCTCTCACTGAATGGCTGCGCGCGTGGCGCCCCGCGCCCGCGCCCCCCCCGGGCGGCCGCCGCGGCGCGCGCGCGCGCGCCGCCGCCGCCGGCTCGGATTCTGACGGCGACTGGGAGCCCCGCCCCCGGTCCCGCTCCCGGTCGACCACCCCCGACCCGGCCGATGGCGGCGGCGCGTGGGTGGCGGGGCCGACCGGGAGCGGGGCGTCCGCGGCCGTCGCCGCGGCGGCCGCGGCCCTCGGCTGGACCCTCCTGGAGGTCAACGCCTCGTCCGACCGCTCCGGCGCGGCCTTGGTGCGCGCCATGGGGGAGGCGGCCCAGTCGCGGCGGCTGCCGGGCGACGGGGGTGGGGGTGGCGGCGGCGACGCGTGCGGCACGCCCCCGCTCCACCCTCCCCCCGCCGCCGCCACCGCAAGCCTCCTCGTCTTTGAAGACGCCGACCTCCTGCCCGACGACGACCGGGGCTACCTCCCCTTTCTCGCGGCCCTCGCCGCGCCCGGCGGGTCGCGGCGGCCCGTGGTCCTCGTGTCTGGCTCCGGCCGCCCCCCCCCCCGCGCGCTCGCGGGCGCGCCGCTCACCCGCTTCCAATTTTCGCCCCCTCCCGCGCACGCCGTGCTGGCCATGGTGCGGCGCGCGGCGGTCGCGGCGGGCGCGGGCGACGGCGGCGCGGGCGCCGCGCGCGCGGCGGCGCGCGCGGCGGCGCGCGGCGACGCGCGCGCGGCCCTGCTCGCGGCCCAGCTCGCCTCCCGCGGGCCGCTCGCGCCGCCGGCGGCTCCATCAACGGCGCACCAACCCGCCCCCGCGCTCGAGGCGGCGGCGGCGGCGGCAGAGGGCGTGTCGGCGGCGGCGTCGGTGGTCGCCGCCGCCGCGGCCGAGACGGCGCCGCCCGCCCTCGCCGCCGCCGCCGCCCTCCTCCCCGCCTGGCCCGGCGGCCCCGGCCCGCCGCCCGACTGGCGGGCGCGGCGTGGCGCGGCGGCGGCGTTGGGCGCCGCGCTGGCGGCGTCTGCGCGGTTCCCGCCCGCGCTCGGCGCCGCGGCTGACCGCGGCGCCGCCGCGCGCGCGCTCGCCGCGCTCGACGCCGCCAAGCGCGCGGCCGCCGTCGGCCGCGCGGCGCGCCGTTTTGCGCCGCACCTGGATGCCGGGGCGCTGGGGGCCGGCGTCGCGGCGCTCGCGCCTCTGCGCGCGGCGCCGCCCGACAGAGCGTGAGGAGAGGAGCCCGCCCCACCCCGCGACTGCAACACCCGCCCCCGGTCCCTCCTCGGAGCGCTGCACAGACCGCCGCGCCGGTTCTCTACCGTCTCTCTCTCCCACTCTCTCAGAACGGCGCCTCGAGCGAGTCCCACCCGTCGCCGCCACCTCCGTTACCGCCACCCCCACCCGCCCCGCCCCCGCCTTCCTCCTCCATGGCCAGGCGCACGTACTCGGCGCGCGCGAAGCGGTCCCACTCCCCCCCCCCATCCTCGCGCTCGGCGCGCACCAAAAACGGGTCGCGCGTCTCAAACGCCACAAACTTGTTGAGGTTGAACAGGATGTTGAACAGGGTGCCCGCCAGGCCGCGCCGGGCGCGCAGGTCGGCGAGGGTGAACGAGCCTTCTTTCGAGGGGCCAATCATGTCGTGCAGCTGGCACAGGACGTCCGCGAATTGGACCGGTTCCTGGGTGGTGGGTGGTGGGGTGGGTGGGTACAGATTGGGGCCGAGGCGGCGCGGCGGGCAGCCATTTTGTTTTTCGGGGCCGAAAACGCCACCCCCACCCCCCACCCCCCCTCCCGCCCTGACCTGGCTCAAGCATTCCATGCGGTGCAGCTGTTCCTCGTAAAAGTAGAGCATCTCCGGCGGGGAGAGCGCGCCGTCGCCGTCGAGGTCGACCGCGCGAAACCAATAGGCGAGGGCGACGTCGGTCGCCTTGTCCTCCTCGGACAGGATGAACCACACAAAGTCCTGGGAGGGAGGAGGGGGTGGCGAGGAGGTGTTTTTTTTTTTTTAGGGCGGGGGGCGCGGCGCGGGGGGGGGGCGCGCGGGC
>Ga0315288_10002127_pt1 | contig 25646 bp, 16 predicted proteins | sample YL17G11_20_MG_FD_203454 | JGI IMG/M metagenome (GOLD analysis project Ga0315288, IMG submission 203454) | Sediment microbial communities from Yellowstone Lake, YNP, Wyoming, USA - YL17G11_20 | ecosystem: Environmental > Aquatic > Freshwater > Lake > Sediment | place: USA: Wyoming | collected... | reverse complement strand
ACGGCGGCAGAAGTGAACTGCACGTTTACAAGACAAATCTGGCCATGCGCGGCGTATTCCTGAAAGCGGGAAAGCACAAGGTCGAATTCGTCTATGAACCGCGCTCGTATTACCTCGGCAAAAAAATCACGCTTATTGCCCTGCCGGCTGTGCTCGTTGCGCTGGCTGTTTTCGGCATATTGGCCTTTCGCCGCAGGTCCCGCCCCCTGCCGGATGAAGAACTCAACCGCCATTGACATTCCGTTTCGCCGAAAGTAGACTGAATACATCACGCCTGAATTCCTTTTGGAGGATTTAAAGTATGACAGTCGCCGTACGCATCAAAAAGTACCTCGACGACAACAACATCAAGTACGAGGTGCGCACCCACGACAAAACCTTCACCGCGCAGGGCCTTGCCCGGGTCGAGCACATCTCCGGCAAGGAAGTGGCGAAGGTCGTCCTTCTGAAAACGGACAAGGGCACGTACGCAATGGCCGTCCTGCCCGCGCACAAACTGGTCGATCTCGCGCACTTCAAGGCGGCCTCCGGCGCCTCCGCGGTTCTCGCGCCTGAAAGCGATTTCCAGGGCCTCTTTCCGGACTGCGAAATCGGCGCGACGCCTCCCTTCGGCAACTTGTATAACATGCCGATCTACGCGGATGAAGCGCTGGCGAAGGACGATGAGATCGAGTTCAACGCCGGCACTCACACGGAGGCGATCCGCATGAAGTTCGCCGATTTCGAGCGCCTTGTCCGCCCGAAAATCTGCAAACTCACCGCGCCGTGAACGCTGTGCGGCATTGCTGACGCGGGTTTCGCGAAGGTGGCGGTATCCCCGCCCACGCGGCCCTACCGGCGTTGCGCTTGATCCGTCTGTTCGGCAAGTCCGTTGCCTTCTGACCGCTTCGCTGTCCTGGATTTGAAGGCCAGTAAACAGCCTTCCACCACCATGAACAGATGCACGAAGAGAACCAGACGGAGCCAATTGTTATCCCCATGGAACAATAAATAGAGAAGCGCTCCGCGAGTCAGCCGCTTCCCTTCCACTGTCTGCGAATAGTCGAGGTGTTTTTCACAAATAGGTATTATGCTGTTCCCGGGCCAGCGCCGAGGGTCGTACCCAATGTATTCCCCCGACCAGTTTATCTCCGCTTCGTAAGGCATGATGTGCAACTTGGCGGCAGGTTCTCCACACACCTCACACTTGAATGATGCGGTCACCGCTGGATTCTGATGCGCTCGAACCGGAATCGCAAGCGGCGAAATGCGGAAATATGTGGTGGGGAAGATAACCGGCAGAAGGCCGAGGATGATGAGAACCATACCACCGACGAGCATTAGAATATTCTTCCTCTTGATTCGATCCATGATACACCCTCCTCTCGCAAAGTATGATTCGGAATCCCGCAGATACCATGCTCACAGAGAATCCCCTATAGCGACACGACGATTATGTGAACCTCCTTTCTTCGAGTTGAGTATGTGTCAAATTTGCGCGTAACACGGCAAGCGACAGGTCACACCCCCCCGATCTGATCGGGCCGAGCGCGGGCGAGCGCAGCGAGACCCGCGAACTGTCCCCATCAGCACCCGGCTCGTAGAATGGACCCGGTCCCGGATCCGCCAACAGGCGACAGCAAGTAAAATCTCTGTCCATCTGCGGCCATCTGTGGCAATCCGCGGCAAAAATTCTTTGCGGATCCCGGCCTATGGCTTGTTCTTTGCGCCCCGCCGGAGGCGGGTAAACTTCGCGGTAAAAACGACCCTTTGCGTCTTTGCGGTTTACTTGTCGGGAGTTGTTACAGCCCCAAGTCGTATGAAATCATCTGCATCGCCTTGACGGCGATTATCGCGAACTTCTCCATCTCCAGCCCGATGTTCTTGCTCAGCAATATCGCCTCGCGGCTCACCTTCCGCGCGAAGTCCTTCTTCTCCATTTTCTTGAGGAGGGATTCCGCTTTAACGGAGGCGAGTTTCTTGTCCGGCTGGACGAGCGCTGTCGCAATGACGAGTCCCGTTATGGATTCCGCCGCGGTGAGCGCAAAGTCGATGTCCGTAACGCGCTTCACGCCGTGCGGGGCAAGGCCCTCCGCGTTGTGCGCCAGGATCGCGTTGATCACCTGCGAGTTGACGCCGGCCTTGCGCAGTATCTCCGCCGTCTCAAGGCCGTGCTTGTCCGGCTCTTTCACGCGGTCAAAATCCAGGTCATGCAGGAGCCCCGTCAGTTCCCAGACTTCTTCGTTCTTGCCCAACTCCTTCGCCAGCCCCTTCATCACCGCCGCCGCGGCGAGGCAGTGCTTGCGCAGGATGTCGTCCTTCACATGCTCGTTGAAAAGTTCGTATGCCTTCTCGCGCGAGATGCCGAAATTCTTGATGTCGGTTTTGAAACCCGCTTCCGCTTCCATCGCAGGCGCGGGCGTGCCGGCGGCTTCCTCCTCGTACTTGGGCTCGGAGGCAAGCGGCTTCATGAGCGGGAAAAGGATCACGTCGCGCAGGTTTTCCCTGTCCGAAAGCAGCGCCACAAGCCTGTCGAACCCAAGCCCCCAGCCCGAAATCGGCGGCATGCCGTATTCCATGCAAAGCAGATAATCCTCGTCCATCGGCATGGCCTCCTCGTCGCCTGCCGCGTGGAGGCGCGCCTGCTCCTCGAAGCGCTGCCGCTGGTCGATGGGATCAACGAGTTCGGAGTACGCGTTGACGATTTCCCAGCCGTTGACGACGAGTTGGAAACGGTCCGTAATGTCCGGGCGCGCGTCGTTGCGCCGGGCCAGCGGAGACAGGTCTATCGGGTGCGACGTAAGGAACATCGGCTGGATTATCTTCGCGCGGCTGGCTTTCTTGTAGAGCGAGTCAATTATCGGGCCGAGGCTGAGGCGGTCGAGGTCCTCGACTTCAATGCCCTTTTTCTTGATTTCCGCGCGGAGCGAGTCGGCGGTTGGAAACCTGTCAACGTCGATGCCGCAGTCCTTGAGCAGCAGGTCGCGCACGGAGACGCGCGGCCACGCGCCCTCGAAATTTATTTGCGCTCCGCCGTACGTGATCGTGAGGCGCCCGAACACATCGAGGAGAACGTGCTTGATGAACTTCTCGGTGAAGTCCATGTTGTCCTTGAAGTTCCAGTAGGCGCAATAATATTCAAGCATCGTGAAATCCTGCACATGCGACGGGTCCATGCCCTCGTTGCGGAAGCAGCGACCGAACTCATAGACCTTGTCATAGCCCCCCACGATAAGGCGCTTGAGATACGTCTCGGGCGCGATGCGCAGGTATATCGGGAGGTCGAGCGCGTTGTGATGCGTCGCGAACGGCTTTGCTCGCGCGCCTGAGGGCTTGGTTTGAAGTATCGGGGTTTCGACTTCCAGGAAGCCCTCATGGTCAAGGAACTCGCGGATTGTGCGCGCAACCTTCGTTCGCAGCGCGAAGCGATTTCGCGTGTTTTCATTCATGATGAGGTCAAGGTACCGCCGGCGGTAGCAGGCCTCGACGTCGCGCAGGCCGTGCCATTTTTCAGGCAGCGGGCGGAGCGCCTTGCCGAGGAACGCGTAGTCCGCAACGTCAACGGTGAGTTCGCCCGTCCTGGTCCGGATGAGTTTGCCCCTGACGCCGATGAAGTCGCCGATGTCGAAATGGTCAAGGAACCACTTGTACTTCTGCTCGCCGATTTCGCTTTTGCTCAGCGCAATCTGGATTTTTCCGCTGAAGTCCTGGATATGCGCGAAGGTCAGTTTGCCGATGATGCGGATGAGGACGAGTCGTCCCGCGGTTGCAATGCCGTCCGTGCCTTCGGGTGTGCGAATTGCCTCGGCGATTGTGTGCGTGCGCTCGAAGCGCTCCGGGTAAGGGTTGATACCCTCTGCGCGAATCGCATTCAGTTTCTGCAGGCGGACTTCGCGCTGGTCATGCAGCGGCGTTTCGGAATTGCTCATGGCGTCTCTCGGCAATGTTTGTGGCGGTCATTCTCCGCTCTCAAATAACTTCTTGTTCCAATCGTCAACGACTTCCGGGCTGACGATGATTGCGACGTCCTTGATGCGGTCGGTGTAACCGACCACCTTGATGTCTATCTCCCTCATTTCCTTGTCTTGGATAGCGAAAAGCGAAGACGACGCCAGATGCACCTTGAAAAACTGGTCGGGCAGGCTTTTCTCATATTCGAGATTCAGTCCCTCCGTATAACGGAAGAAGTGATTGAAATATTCCACCACGGTTCGCGGGACTATTACCTGCGCGCCTCCGCCGTCGTAGCGGGCGAATTCGGTCAGGTCGAGCCTGTCCTTTTCCTCTTCGAAGAATTCCGGCGGCAGCGCTATCACCTTGACGTCAATGTAAAGGCTTTTGCCGGGGATGTTCTTGCCGATGGTGGCCGGGAAAAAGAGGATGCTTTGCGGCCATACGCTTTTTACGCCCGGAACGGCCCGGATTTCAGCGAGACCGTCGTCATTTAGCGCCTTGGTGTTTCTCACGGTCATTATGCCCAACACCAGTTCCTCCCTTGCCTGCTGGGGCGAAGACGCTATAAGCACTCCGGCCCAGGGAGACGGCCCCACTTTATAGCCCTTGTCCGCCAGGGCCTGTGTGGCGGCGGCGGCGCTGTCCGCGTCGGTTTTTTGAAGGACGACGTAGAAGCAGGCGTACTTGCCGTCTTCAGCGAGCATCCTTTTTGCGTTGGCGAGGATCTTTGACCACTTGACTTTCCTCATGGTCGGCGTTTCACCCGCGGCGGGAGCGCTCTGTTTCAGTTCATCGATCTCTTCGAGCAATTGCTTGATTTGGCCGTCCTTTTCCGCGCCGGCCCGCTCCATCTCCCTGATTTTATCATTTTTGGCGGCGATTGCCTGTTCCAGTTGATTTATCTTGTCGGTGTTTGAGTTACAGCCGAACGAAAGACACAGCGCCAGAAGGATCATGCCTACTGCAAAGCGTTTCATGACTGATCTCCGTAATTCGACTCTGGACCGAATAAGCAGGCGGCGATTATAGCAGTGCTGCGCGGCCAATGCAACCGCAAAGACGGCCACGCTGCGCGGAGGACAGTGTACCACGAACTCAAGACGGCGCGCGCCGCAAGTGCCGGTCGGAATTGAATGCCCCCCTTCCGCTTGCACCCCCCGGCGGAAATCGTTATCCTCTCGTCATGCCCGCAAAGAAAAGAAAACCTGCAATCCTGCGGATTCGCCGCCGCATGCCGCCGCCCTCGCGGAAGATGCACGATAAGTCGAAGTAAAATAAATGGACCAGGTACATTTTATTCCCTTGCTGGGCGCGGGTCTCAGGGCAATTTGCTAAATTTTTCAAAAAGCACTTGACGTTCGCAACTTGGCGGGATATGCTTCGCCATGCGAACACACTATCATGTGTACTTGGGCACATGGTGCGGTGTGTGGGCGAACAAAGACCAAGAATGAAAAACGAAAAAATAAAAATCTCCTTCTCGCCCCTTTTTGTTCTTCGTTCTTTGTTTTTCCATTGTTTTTCCGCGCGGCAGCGGGCATCCCGCGGAGGGCGGGACAAGTCCCGCGGAAGGCGGGACAAGTTCTGCGGAAAAATGCGACAGTCGGTCCGCGGGAAAACGCGCGTAAGGGCATGTGATATATGCGGTAATGTCCGGCAAAGGATGAAACAAAAATGCGAAAAAATGCGACGAAATGCGAAAGAAATGCGACGAAATGCGAAAGAAATGCGGAAGTAACTGTCGCATTTTGCCGCAAAATGCGACAGCAGCGCGCGCCTCGTGCGCCGCCGCCAGGAACGCCGGGAATTAAAATCCCCCCGATATCCGGATTATCGCATCCGGCATCTATGCCCCGCGCCCGCCGCGCCCACCGCTTCCATAATTTGTTAAAGGGCCGAACACGGCGGGTTTAATTAGCCTTCACCTTGCGGACAGGCTGATATTTGTGGACAATCGGGAACGTTACTCGCTCGATTTTTCCTTCTTAATCTTGAACGTATCTTTGTTCTTATCCCACCATTTCGACCATTTTGCCTGATCCATCCCGAAGCGCTTGCCGGTAATTTCGCTCAAGGCCCCCCTTGCTTCCCGTTTAACAAGCGAGTCTTCATCTCCGAGGGCCGCAATCAGCGGCTCGACTGCGCGTGCACCCCCGATTTTCCCCAACGCTTCGGCGGCATTCCGTCGAACAAACCACGTTTTATCTTCGAGGGCCGCAATCAGCGGCTCGACTGCGCGTGCATCCCCGATTTTCCCCAACGCTTCGGCGGCTTTCTCTCGAACAACCACATCTTTATTCCCGAGGGCCACAATCAGCGGCTCGACTGCGCGTGCATCCCCGATTTTCCCCAACGCTTCGGCGGCATTTTCTCGAACCCCCCCGTCATTATGTCCGAGGGCCGCAATCAGCGGCTCGACTGCGCGTACGTCTCCAATTTTCCCCAACGCTTCGACGGCATTCCGTCGAAGCCACCAGGCATTATCTCCGAGGGCCGCAATCAGCGGCTCGACTGCGCGTGCATCCCCGATTTTCCCCAACGCTTCGGCGGCATTCACTCGAACCCACCCGTCATTATCTCCGAGGGCCGCAATCAGCGGCTCGACTGCGCGTGCATCCCCGATTTTCCCCAACGCTTCGGCGGCATTCTCTCGAACAACCACCTCTTTATTCCTGAGGGCCGCAATCAGCGGCTCGACTGCGCTTGCATCCCCGATTTTCACCAACGCTTCGACGGCATTCATTCGAACCCACCCGTCATTATCTCCGAGGGCCGCGATCAGGAAATTCGGGCCGTAGATTTCCCCCAGCAATAGCATCATTGTTGGCAGAAAGGAACCTTTCATAGTGAGTGCTTTGTAAAATGGAGCGCCAGATGGAGACGAGCTACCCCCGCCATACAGAAAAGCAGGGGGGTATTCATAACCGTCAAAAGCCTTTCTATATACGATACCGCTGGCGCTTCTCAAAGAAATCGCACCGCTTACATATGCGCCTGAATAATAATGATGAGAAGTGCCATGTCCCTCACTAGAGTAGGAGGCACTTACGGCTTTTAACGTGGCGCGTATTTCCATAGTGAGATCGCAGGCGGAAGCATCACCCACAATGGTAAGGCCCGCATAGCTGAGCAATCTCTGCGACACATTCTCAAAGGGGAAAATAGGGTCGGCTCCCTCCGGTTCGTATAAACTAATCGACACCCATACCGTCTTTGCCGCCCGGAATGCGTTACGTTGTTCCTCACTTGGTGGACCGGTTGCGGCGCAACCCGTCAGAGAGTAGAAGAGTGCGATTAGGACAGGTGCAACTATCACGACATAACGCCTTTTCATTGACGTACTCCTCATAGTTGTACGGTCGCGTCCCAAGAGTTGGCGGAAATTCATGCTTTGCGCGACCGTCTCGCCTGTTTCCAGTTGCATTATGTTATGCCGCGTTCATGTAAATGTCAAGTACTGAAAGATCGACCAGTTGCGAGTTCGCTTCCTCTTTCGCCTTTTCGTGGCGTGGGCCATACCGTACTTCGGATGCGCCGACCCGGCGACGCGGAGGGAAGGAGACCTGACGGGACGGTCGTACTTGAGCGACATCACGATGCAGCGGCTGTTCACCGATTACAGCCTGATAAAATAAATGGACCAGGTACATTTTATTCTCTTGCTGGGCGCGGGTCTCAGGGCAATTTGCTAAATTTTTCAAAAAGTCCTTGACGTTCGCGATTTGACGGGACATGCTTCGGGTAGGGCGTTAGCCAACCACCAAGGCACGAAGGCACCAAGATAGGCTGTTAGGCTGTCCCGATAAAGATCGGGATGCCGAAGCGGCATTCGGCTGTTAGACTGTTAGACTGTTAGACGCTATTGCAAAACCCAACACAACGACGGCGTGCGTCAGCGGAAGACTTTGTAGCTGCACGGCTTGCCGTGCCCATCTTCTGTAGCGGCACGGTTTACCGTGCCGTATTCGGCAAGGCGAGCCTTGCCGCTACGTAATTCCGGCAGGGCAAGCCCTGCGGCTACAAAACAGCCGTGGTAGCGTCTTAGGGATTAGTGAACAGAAAACCACTCATCCCTCATCCCTTGGCACTTCTTTGTGTCCCCGATGGGATCGGGGCGGGCCTTTGTGGTGAGAAAATTGGTGTGCGAGCGGGATGCGTCGAAATCCGTCCGCTACTGAACGAAATGCGCGCGCTTATGGACAAAAAGCGGCGGCTTCTGAACAAAATGCGCGCGCTTATGGACAAAAACGATGTCGGAATGGAACGCTTTGAAAGGTTCCCGCGTTTGGCAAGTTTATCTGCGGCCATCCCGCAGAAGGCGGGACAAGTCCCGCGGAGGGCGGGACAAGTCCTGTGGAAGGCGGGACAAGTTCTGCGGCTAAAAGTGCAAAGCGCAAAAATGTTCCGGAAAGTTCCGCTTGGCGGTTTTCGCGAAAGTCATAAGGTCTTTGAGGATAATGATTAAAGAAAAATACGCAGGCGTAAAAATATGCGGTACATGTGTCGCAAAGTTTCACAAGGGGTTTCCGAAAATGGCACGTAAGGTCATCTGTTATAAGGGATAATGGGAAATTCAGCGCAAGCGGTACTATCCGGCACATTGTGTCGCATAGTTCCGGATAGTTCCGGAAAGTTCCGCATAGGGCGCGCCGTTTTTGGAGCGGCCTTAGTTGGCGCTTTCGATGATTACTACTGCGACATCCGTCGGGTCGAGGTCTATGCTGAAATGGCCGGAGACGCCGGGTGGCAACGACTGCGGAACGGTAAATATGGTGGGCGTATCCGCGGCGATGGGACGGTCCAGGGTGTCGTAAACGAATACGCGCAGCGCCACATTGTTCAGGTCGCGCTGGCTGCTGTTCAGGACGTTGCCGTCGATGTAGAGTCTGCCTTCGTGAATATATTGCGCGCTCACGTGCGCGGTGAGTTGCGGATTGAGATTCCTGAAGACCACTCTGATATCCTTGGCGGCATCGATTTCTTGGGGTGTGATTTCCGTTTCCCTTTCAAGTGGTCCGCAGCCGACGAGGAGAGCAAGAACGCATAGCGCGAGCGCAGTCCGGCGATAGCGGCGCGTTGAGTTGGTTCCCGCGGCGGTGTTCATGTTTGTATTCTGTCAGAAAGGTATAGTCCGATGGCCGCGAACATTACGATCGGCAGAGACACCGCAAGCCACGGAGGCAGATGTCCCGTCTCGCCGAGGTTATGATTTACGAACGTGAAGATGTAGTAGATCAGGAATATCAGGATGCACTTGCCGAGGCTGAGGAACATCGAGCGCCGCGCGGTCGAAAGGACGAACGGTATTCCCACGAGGAGCAGGATGATGTTGGTAAGCGGGTCGACAAGGCGCGCGAAAAGCGCTACGCGCCATACGTGGTAATCAGGGTACTGCCCTATTTGCCCGGCGAGTTCCCGCAGTGATACATAGGTGGGGTCGAATTGCCTCAGCACGGCCTCTCTTGGGGTGATGCTTGTGACGAAGGCAAAGGTGTAGTCGGAGAACACATGTTGCCATTCGCGTGGGGATGGGCTGTTTCTATCGGCTTCCATCGTTTCGTAATCGAGGCACAGTCCTTGGCCGGAGAGAATCCACGCGTTGACTTGTTCCTGTTTGGCGATGTCGGACTTCGCCAGCAAGTAGCCGCGTTTACCGTTTCGCAGCAGGACATCGCCGTCGGCCGGCGTGTAGATTGTGCCGACGACCACCGTGCCGGACTTCAGCCGCAAGGTAGTTGTGTCGTCCTCGCTTCGTTCGGACTCCAGTTCGTCCTTTGTGATGACGCGAAACATGTTTTTGTTTGTGACCAGGATTTCATCGCTGGAGGGCGCATGCGGGAAGCCGTACAGTTGTTTTCCGTCTTTCAGAGTGAGTTTTGTAACCTTTCCCCATTTGGCGTTATCGGCGTAAAGGTACTCCCATTCGCCGTAAATTTTTTTGTCGTTTTTCAGCCGGGAGATTGTTACTCCCGCCATTTGTTGGGTGTTGGGATCATAACCGCCGCAATACAGCAAGTGGCCGGTGTCATCGGGCAGGAGGTCGCTGATGGACTTTGCTTTTCTGGGTTTGCTTGAGGCTTCGACCACTTTGTCGGCGAAGGCTGGCATGAAGCATTCCTGGATGCCGTACATTATCAGCATGACGATGAAGGCCATCGCGAAGATAACGCCGACGGCGCGATGAAGGCTGGTCCCGCTGCTCATTATTGGGACGAGTTCATTGGACTTGGCCATTCTTGCCACCGCGAACATGGCGCCCATCAGCGTTACGAGGGGCAGGAATTGGGTCAACTGGTACGGCGTATGCCAGAGGTAATAGGTGAGGATTTTTCCGATCATCTCGGACCTTTCGAAATCGAAGAACTGGTGCAGGCGGGAGAAGAGGTCAAAGACGATGTAAAATCCGACGATTCCCAGCAGGGAGACGCTGAACCATGCTAGGAAGGCCTTGGTTACGTATATGTCTATCCTGCGTAGTCTCATTTCATGCTCGGAACACCGTTCTCATCAGCCAGGCGCCTGCGCCAAGCAGCAGGATGTTCGGCAGCCAGACCGCTATGGCGGCGGGCAGCCAGTCGCCCACGAGGGTCAGGAGGAACTGCGGCACCCAGATATAACCGCCCATGCCGAGGAATTTGCTTCCCACGAGAAATGTCACCATATAGGCGACCACAAGGACCAGGCCGATTAAGAACGCGACGATGACGTGGCCCCTTTTGACGATAATGCTCAGCGGCACGGTAACCAGTGTCAGGAAGAAGCACGATGTTGCCAGCGCCAGGCGGCCGTATATTTCGATTCGCACTTCATTGAGGCTCTTGGTCAGCCGTGCGATTGTTTCCCTGGCTTTGCTGGCGGGCAATTCACCGCTGGCGACCTTGCGGTCTGTGTTTGCCATTTCTTCCCGCAAAGTGTTGGCTATCACCTGATTTTCCGCTGTGCTGTGGTATGTAGGATTGCCGGTGTCGCCCGCACCCTGCCCGAACATGTAGGGAAGGAGGGTTTCGCGGTCGCCGGCGATTTGTGCCGGAACTATGTTGATGCGGGCCGGTCGGTCGGGATTTATCGGTTTTACAGTGCCGGCTTTCAAGATGATTGTGAGGCGCTTCTTGTCGCCTTCACCCGCATCGCCTTTTATGACCTCATATTTCAACCTGGCTGATTGTGCGATTATTGTTTGATTAATCTGGTTGTTGTCCGACAAAAATACCGCGACGCCCTGGAGTTCGCCTCCTGCTATTCTATCGACGTAGAGGTGTATCCTCTTTGTATCGCTTATAGGCCAAGAATAAGTGGGACTGCCCATGCTGCCGAATTGCTGCACAAGGTTCCGGAGCACGCGGTCCTGAACTCTTTCGCTCTGGTAGCGAAGGACCGGCGAGAGGAGGTCATCCATGGCGTAAGTGACGGCGCTTGCGAGCAGGCCGAAAGCAAGAACCGGCGTTATCACGTGGTGCAGATGAATGCCGCTGGTTCGCATTGCGCTTATTTCGTTGTCCCCCGATAACCTTCCGTATGCCAATGCGCAGGCGCACACTGTTCCAAACGGAAGCGCGTAAGGCATTGCCTTGGCCAAAAGAAATGGGAACAGGCTGAAGACGGAAACGAAATCCAAACCCTTGTGCCCTAATACTTCTTTGTAGCCCATTACCACGAAAAGCACAATGATTACTGCCAGGAATGCCACCATGAAGGTCTTGCTGAACTCCTGGAAAACATATCCCGGTAGTAATCTTACTCTGAACATACTAATCTCCAGGTATGCGCCCGTAGCGGGTGCGTTGTCATGCTCTTCGTAAAACCCAAGAATTCTATCAGGTTACCTGCAAAAGTCAAACGCATAGGAGGAACCCCATGGTCTGACAACACATTTCCCAAAATATCATTGACGCGGAACGCCTTTCAGTGTATGGAATAGCGGGAATTAAACGCTGGCGGCTGTGGCCACGTGGAAGATTTGAATTTTCTAATCGCATATAAGGCCGCTGAAATCGCCCAATGTCTTTTGAGTTCACAAGGGTTCTTATGACTTATATCACCTTAATCGGACTCGCCGCGGCGTTCCTGACGACCACGGCATTTGTGCCGCAGGTGCTGAAGTGTTGGCGTACGCGCCATACGCGGGACATTTCGGCGCCTTTTACAGTCGCAACGGCCGCGGGCCTGGCGCTTTGGCTGACGTATGGAATATGCCTTGACAGTCTTCCGCTGATTCTGAGCAACAGCGTCAGCCTTGCACTCGTGCTGATACTTCTGTCCCTCAAAATACGATACGACTGACCGCTTAAACAACAGGGCCCTGATCTGCTGCAAAATCAAGGCCCTTGTCTTGTCAGCGCGCTTTTTGCGCTTACGGCGCGGCGGTACGTATGCTCAGGCCGTCCTGCTCGCCGTTTACGGACATGTAATACTCTGGGAAGTAGTCGCCGAGCAGAGTGTGGAGATCCGCCACCATCTCCATTATCTTTGGCATGTTCATTGCCATGCCCGACTTGTTTTCAATGGGCGGCATTCTACCGTCACCCGGCGCAGGAGCGGGACCATCGGTTCCCTCAGTAACTGCGCAAGGCACGGCAGCGGGCGGAGGGGCCGGCGTTGTGGGCGGAATCTGTCCCGGGTAAATCTGTGGGATATGCGATTGCCGCTTTTTGGCCTGCATCGCCATTGAGAACTGGTACACGCGGACGCAAAAGCCGATGCTGCGCATCATGGTCTTGGTGTTAAAATAGCAGAGCATCGCGGACTTGTCCCTAAAAGCCTTCATGGCCGTCTGGAAGCCTTTCGAATCCACAAGCCGCAGCGACTTGCCATCCGTGACGTCCAGGATGTTTTCCATTGTGCGGAGGCCGTTGGCGATGATGCAGTACTTTTCGGTCATACAGAGTACGAAGTACGGAAGAACCTCGATCTTGTGACCGGCCTCGCCGAAAGTCTCCGTACGCGGCTTCCAGTTAAACTTCTTGTAAAGCGCTTCGCGGAACTTTCCGAATTTCTCCGCGTCCCTGATTTCCAGCATGATGGCGACAGGGACGGGAACAAACTGAGCGTCGAACTCCATTGATGGGGCGGTCACAACCATGGTCATCTCGCCGCCCAGCGAACTAAGGATGTCCTCTTTCATCTTCATGCCGAGGTCCTTTTCGACTCCCGCCAGTGACTGTATAGCCTCGTTGTAGGCCTTCTCGTCAGCGGCCTTCATCATCGACATTACCCAGTCATAGAGGCCCGCCGGATCCATCGAAATGGAAAACGACATCAGCGACTTCCCGCTGACGCCGGTCAATGTCGTAAATGTGCCGCGCCCATTCTGAAGGAGCGGGAGGAAGGCGAGTTTGCCGTCGGGGCAGTAAATGTAGGTGTGCTCGAACAAGCCGGTCTCGTCGGCCCATGCGCCGCTGGCCATCGCCTCTATGCTGTCAGCGTGGATGGCTTCCAGGAATTTCGACGCAACTTTTCCTTGTTTTCCGTTCAGGGACTTATCGAGTTCGTGGCTTGCCTTTATATTGATGAAGGTGATGGTCATGTGCCGTGGGTCTAGTTTGGCGACGGCCTTCGTGTAGAGTTCATTCTGCGCGAGAGAACCCTTGCCGTTTCCCTTGATGCAACTGACAATCCCGGTGGCCAATTCCTTTGTGGTGGCAAATACAAGTACGTCGCCGTTTTCAAACAAGTACCCGCCCTTAAAATTCTTGTTTTCTTTGAGCGGCTCGTAATAGACGGTCTTCGTGCCTTCGATTGCCACTTCGCTCTTCTTGAGCACCGCGCCTTCGCCCTCGCACAACTGGTCCATGATTTTGACAATCTTGTCGCAGAACGCCTTGATTTCGGGATTGGCGCGGTCCAGGTAGATCGCCCCGGCGCCTGTGCTGGGAGGTTGCATCGGCTCGTGCCCTGGCGGGGGCGCGCCGGGTTCGCCGTCCGGTTCGCCGGGATTGGGTTCGGGCGCGGGAACTATATCTATCAGGGGATGAGGCGTGGTCTTGGTGATAACAACGGCAAAACCGCCGTATTTCAGCGCCAGCAGGTCGCTCAACTTGAAACCGGCCTTGAAAAACGGCGACTCATCCAGGTTATCGGCTTCTACCATCTTTCCGAATTCTTCAAATATCAGCTGCATTTCCTCGCTTGTGCACATCTTGTAGAAGTTCGATTTTTGTATCTTTTCCGAATTCTCCTTTACGTAAGGAAACGCAAAGTATATAGGGCTGTCCGCGGCCGGTGCATACGTCGCGAAGTCAACCGCCTCCGCAAAAGCGCCGCCGGCATACAGCGCGACCGCCGCGACAATGCTAAAAAGCATTACCGTAACTTTGTTACTTTTCATCGTTGTCCTCCTTCATAAAAGTGTTGGGTGCTCTGTTACTGACGGATCTCTACATTCCGATTATTGGGATACTTTCACTGCACCTTTGTTTGGATCGTCGGCCTTGTCAAAGATCATTTTAGCGATTTCCTCCGGCTTATCGGTGCCCCAGTCGTTGCCGGTCGCGTCGATGTCGTTTGCCGTGTCGTTCCACAGCGCGAACTCCAAGCACTCGGTAAATTTCACGCCCGGCCCTATTCGCGGAGCGGCCGACCCAAGCAGCGTTATCGCCCTGTCGCAGCATCCTATTTCGCTGGACGTGATGGCAGGCGAGGCTGAATCGCAGATTATGCCCGCGGTTTTTCCTCCCCCGCAGTACCTGATGACGCAATTCTCAATCACGCCGTTTGAACCCTTATTGAAGCGGATTCCGCGCCACTGGTTCGGCGCGGGCTTGGTAAAGTCCGCGTCCGCGTTGGAGTCTCCGGCGATTGAGTCGTCAGAGATGGAAGTGAAATACGCCTTCTCGTCCGCGGTTCCTTTGGCTTCAAGCGTTCCCAGCACGACGAGTTCGCAATTATCAAGGAACTTGTAAACGACGCCCGGCTCCAACGCAAGCGATGCGCCGATGTCCACCGTGAGCGAGCCATCCGGTACATACGGTATGGGCTGCTTCGTCCAGGCAATCTTCTCCGTAATCTTGCCCGCGGGCATTCGGAGGTAGTTGCAATTGTTCTTGTCGAACGTGCATCCCGTGATTTCAGGCAAGACATTGACGTTTTCAAAGAAAAGCGTGAAGCCGTTGCTGGCGAAATTGCACTCACTGAGTTTTGCGCGGGAATTGCCAGCGAAAGAAATCGCAATCCCCTGCGACTGCTCCACCGTGGTCTTCGTAAATGCCGGGGCTGCGTCAATGCAGGAAATCGCAGCAACGTCGGTTCTTCCGCCGTACCGAACGACGCAATTCGTCATCGTTACTGATGAGCCTTTGAGGATGCTGATGTTCCGCCACGCGCCGCGATACGGGGTTGTGGCGTCGGCGTCGTGGTTGGTGTCGCCGCCCGCGGAATCGTCAAACTCGGAAGTAATGATGATGGGCGCAGGCTCGGTCTTGCCGTCCTTTTCCACCGTGCCTATGGCTTCAAGGGTTCCTTGAATGGCGATGTTTCGATCTCGGCGAATCTTCACAACCGCGCCAGGCGCTATGGTCAGTTTCGCGCCGACATCAATAGACATGTCGCCGTCCAGAAGATACGGCACGAAAGCCTGGGACCAGTTGACTTCTTTTGTTATTTTCCCCTGCGCTATGAAAACGGCATCGTTCCGATTCTTATTGAAGGAACCGCCCTCGATTTTCGGGAATACGTCCACGTTTGCGACATATAGCGGCATGATGTTGTGGTGGAAGTTGCAATTGGTCAGAACTGGGACGGATTGTCCTTCGAGCCGAATCCCCGCCCCATTGGTAAACGCGACTTCGCAATTCTCGAGTTCCGGCGAAGAACCGACGCAAAGGAGCGCGGCATTCGGGGAATTTCTTCCCGCGTAAAGCACCTTGCAGTTTTTCATGACGCCTTTCGCGCCTTCGGAAAAGCGAATGAGATTCCAAAATCCGCGATTGGCGGGGACAATGCCGCGGTCGTTGTTGCTGTCACCAAGGAAAGTGTCGTCAAGATATGATGTGAACACGACGGGATCGGCTTCCGTGCCCAAGGCCTGAAGTTCACCTTCGACCGTAAAGGTTTGGTTCTCGCGGAACTTGATTACTGCCCCAGCCTCGATCGCGAGTTTAGCGCCCTTCTTCAGCAATTGGCTCTCGTCGAAGCAGTACGGGAAATCCATCTTCTTGAGGGTCATTTCCCCTTCAATCGCCGCGCCGGAAATTTTGATTATTTGTTCGGCAGTCTCGGTGAAAGTGGAATTTGTGATAGCGGGCATCGCCGCCAGACCGTTGACGGTTACCGGCCATTTATGTCCTGATACTTTCACGCCGTCCAGGACGGGCGTTCCCGTCCCTGAACAATTGAATGCCGCATCAAACCCGTCGCTTACAACACAGTTCGTGAATTTCGGAGAGCAGTCGCTGCAGATAATCGAAGTGCGTTCCCAGTAGCAGGCATACCTTATCACGCAGTTTTCCACCGATGCTTCCGAGCCTTTCTCGAAATGGATGTGTCGCCAGTATCCCACCACGGGTTTTGTCTTGTCCCCGTCGCCGTTTGAGTCACCGCCGATTCCATCATCGGCGTATGCGGTGATATAGACCGGTTTGTCCTTTGTGCCGTTGACCTTCAAATTTCCCTTTATATCAATGACGCACTGGGGCTGCATCTTCAACACGACCGCCTCTCCCAGCGTCAGCGTCGCGCCTTTTTGCACGGTGAGGTGCCCGCTGATATGATACGGAACGCCCGGGTCGACGAGCGTCATGTCCGATGTTAACTCATTGCCGGTATTTACCCAAATCGCATCGAACGAATTCCCGCTAATCGTGTTGTTTTTTAGCGTTGGAGCGCAAGCGGGATCATCTATCCTTACCGGATACACGTTCTTGGTCATCTTGCAGCCTTCGACGTCGGGCGAAGCGGCGCTGTCCATGCAAATGCCGTCTCCGCTGCTCTGCGATATTTCGCAGTTCTTGATGGTTGGCGAAGATCCCTGGATCCACAACATCTTCTTTTCCCAATAACCTCCGTACCGGATGATGCAGTTCTCCAGCGTGCCGTTGCTGCCTTTTAGGAAGATGATGTTCCGCCAGGAATCCGGCGCGGGTTTTGTCTTGTCCGCGTCATTATTCGTATCCCCCAGCGCCTCGTCGTCGGTATATGCAGTGAAGATAATTGGCGCCTCTTTCGTTCCCTTTGCATCAAGGTTTGCTTCCTGCGACACAATCAACTGAATTTGCGCCTCAAATTTTAACACTGCGCCCGGCTCAATGGTCAATTTCCCCGGCTTTTCAATCGTCATGTGTCCGATAAGGTGATATGGTATATCTTGGGCAGCCAGAGTTTGTTCCGTGTTCAACTGCCCGCCCTTGAGCCATATCCGCTGGTCCTTGTTCTTTTCGTACTTGTTTGCCCCCAGCGTCGGTATGGCATTCATGTCTTCTACCGCTATCGGTGTGCCGCTGCATTCGGTGAAGGAACAGTCCGCGACATCTACTTTTGCGCCACCGCGGGAGTTGAGTCCGTTGCCCTGACATTCGGAAACCACTGTGTGCTTCATCTTCAGGTTGCAGCCGTCGCAAATCAAGGCGACCTGATCCCAGTATCCCGCATATTCGATGCCGCAGTAAGCGAGGTTGCCGCTGGAATCCTTCAAAAACCTGATGCCCTTCCAGTTCCCCGCCGCAGGCTCGGCCGCGCCCGAAGTAAACACGATCTTCGCCCCTTCCTTCCCCTCCGCGACGAGCGTGCCGTTGACGATAATGGCCGTGTTGGCCGCCATCTTTATTTCCACTCCCGGCTCAATGAACAACGTCGCGTCTTTATCGATTGTTATGTCCCCTTTTACAATAATGGGGCTTTGCGTTTTGGGCCAGATGGTGTTCTGCTTGATTTCACCACTGACTTCCGCCGTCTCTATTTTAACGGCATCGTTTGGCGGTTCCGCGGCAAGCGCTGAGAGCGGAAAAACGAGTGCAAAAAATGTAAGCGACAGGAATGAGATAATGCGGTGGGTCATCTGCTTTCTCCTCTGCATCAAGAACAATGATCTGATTTCAATGTGAAATACGGCTCATCTCAACCGTCTTGTGATGAGGACATGCTAGCAGAAAAGGCGCTTTCTCGCAAATCAATTTACAGTACCGTCCTCAATGCACATATATATGTATAGCGTCCAACGAAAAAGATTCGAGAAAAGTTGCAAAAAATCCGACTTGACATGCCATACGATACCGATAGAATATCATTCTCAACAGGCGATGCCTCTTGTTTCGGGTGTTGCTGAAATATACTCCCCGGTAGCTCAATGGCAGAGTAGGCGGCTGTTAACCGCTTGGTTGCAGGTTCGAGTCCTGCCCGGGGAGCCATTATCAAGTATCGAGCGCGAAAGCGCTCTTCTTTTTTGGTATGATACTACGGTGTGACGGCCACTCAGAAGCGCCGTTATATTTGGTTGTGCGCAAAGATATTGCGAAGCGTCTCAAAAATCCGGCGTGAAAATCCTCTCCCTCTTTTCTCCATTCTGTTAACCGCAATTCCCTCAACTCTCGCCCGAAATCCCAAAACTCTCAAACTCTCACCCCGCCCCGACCTTTCCGGTTAACAACCCTGATTGGAGCGGACTCGGTATCGAAATCATCGTGCTCGACCGTATGATCTGCACAACGCGCGGGAAAAACCATTGACAAAAACAGCCCGTCGCGGATAATTTGATATCCAGTTTAGGAACAGATGCCTTCTCAGTCAAAAAAGACAGGGGGTTAGCCGCGTGGGAATGACAGAGTACGAGTTCAACATTCCACAGGCCATCATCGGCCGCCCGAAGGTAGCGGTCAAGGTTGACTTTGCACCCCAAATAACCGCGCCAAAACTCTCGGATTCTCCGATTCACAACCATCTCTGGATTAACAACCCCGTCGCCTTTGCGCCCCCAAGGCAACTCTCGAACCGCCCCCGCTTTCACTGGCGTCTTGTGCGGCACTCCAAACCGTGTTTGGAGTGTTACGCGGATCGGTCTAAACATTGTTATGCTCTATATGAGCACGAATAAGGAGGATGACATGAGCATTTGGACACGACTATTCGGAAGAGGCAAGAGGATCGTCCACAAACCCGCCGCAAGCGCTTCCGAGGCAGAAATCCGAAAGCAGCCAGAGATCGAAGCGAGTTCTCACGCTGACGGATCATCGTGCGAAGCCATACGACGTGAGATATGGGAGCAGATTGGACCGTCCAGTTTTACGGCGCCAGACGATAAGTTCTGGGACGGTCTCACCGACGAAGCGATTCCTGTCATCAAGGGGATCTTCCGTCATCCCTCCGATAGATTGGGGACTGTGAACGAGGCCTTGCTAGTAGTAGGGCTCCGTCACTACGCGGCCAAGGGAAACGCTGACGCGGCCTCTTTCCTCTGTTCGATAGCCGAAGGCCATGTTGCACTGGCTGGTGCATATGCCCGACAGGCGATGTACCACGCCAAGGATTTTGCCGAAAGGAGAATGTTTGATCAGTCCGGTCAAGCTGAAGGGTTGGATACCATCCTAACCAAGGTCAGGAAAGAGTGGGCCACGGTGGAGGATTATGCACGGCTGGTCGAGATGGGGAAATCAGTCATTCCCGCCATCAAGCGAGAGATCGAGACTGGCGGCTTGTACGGCGACGGTGTGTGGGGGTGTGTGCTTGCTTTGGAGTCGTTCGGTCAGGTTGCCGTTCCAGCGATTGTTGACCTCCTTGGGAAGGAACTCAACCCGCCGATCGCTGTGGAATGTCTCTCTTGTGCCTTGCAGCAGATGGGCGCCAAAGCGACGGAGGCGCTCGCACAAGCACTGCTTCGCCGGGGATGCAGCGAACTCCTTAAGCAACGTGCGCTTGATCTTTGGGAATATATAGCCATGGTCGGCGGTGACATACGTTTGGCGCAGCCCGCCTTGAACAATCTCGTTACCAATGCGACTCACGCTTCCCGAGCGCAGGCTCTTCTCGGATCAATCCAGCCTGCCTCAATGCAACCTGCGCCATCGGAACCACCACAGGGCAATCTGTTCAGACCCACGCCTGAGATGATCACTTCACGGCGGGCCGCTCTCGTTGCTGCGATGGCTTCGGGAGTAAAGGGGCGGTGGTACCACAGCATCCACCTCGACTACTTCTATCTGCTCTTCGGCGGAGGCGTCGAACTGCCGGCAGATGTGCTCGTCGATGTACTGCTTGCCGCCTCCCGGTATGGGGAAAGTCGTCGGCCTAAAATGTGGAACTCAATGGTATCGGAACTCCTACGGCGCCAAGTCAGCAAAGACCGACACATGGCCGAGGCATTAGCCGGAGTAATGAAGCGGCTTTCAGACTTAGACGGCACGTCCGACGAGTGCTACGCGACTTCACTAACGCTCTTGCTTCAGAATGCTGAGGGCGTCGTTTTAGGCGGACATCTTGCAGAGATCTACGATGCACAATGCTGTTTGAGCGAACGCCGCACGGAGCCCCTACTACAGGAGATGCTTCCTCGAAAGGAAGACTGTATGCCCCCGCTGAAATCTCTCATCAGCGGGAAAGCCAAAAACCGCGACAGGCTCGAAGAACTGTTGTCCACGCTGCAATCGACATAGTGAAATTACGACATGCTCCTGCAGCGAACAGATTTGTGTGGGGAAACATGATTCATAGACACGATCTCGCGATGTCCATAGAAGACTGCCGGAAGCATAACATGGCGGATGCAGGCGACGGCTGATAGCCGCGCCTAATCCGCAACGTTCGGCACGAAGCATAGGAGGACAAGGCGATGAGCTTCTCAAAATGGTTCCGTTCACTTCTGATTGTCCGCCGTGATTTGACGAGCGTGGTGAGACTGATACAGGCAGATGACTTCTCCGCGCTGAGAAACACGCATCCGAACTCATACCTCCAAAAGGAATCAAGAGGCAAAGTGCCTGCACATGCTGCCGCCGAGTTCGGCAAATCAGAATGCATACGCATTATCGCTGAACTCGCCCCGAGCAGTTTGGGGATCAGGGATGCACACGGTACAACACCAGCTTGGATGGCCGCTGGCAAGGGTCACGCTGAGTGTCTACGCATTATATCCGAAACAGCGCCGGACTCCCTAGCGTTTTCCAGCGGCGACATTTCTCCAGCGTTAGGTCCTGCGCTGGAAGGTCACATGGAGTGCTTACGCATTCTGGCACAGCATGCACCACAGACCTTGGGGATGGTCTGTCCAAGCGAAGGAGGCGTAACGCCAGCGCTATTTGCCGCCCAAGAAGGCCACGCTGACTGTCTGAGAATCATAGCCGAAACGTGCCCTTCATCCTTAGCTGTTCCAAATGCGAAAGGCGCGACACCCGCTTTTCTTGCCTCATACGAGAATAAGCCGCAATGTCTGCGAATCATTGCGGAAGCGTCGCGCCAGTCTCTTGGACAGCCATGTCCCCAAGGTACACCCGCCTTTGTTGCGGCTTTCAAGGGCAACCTCGACTGCCTTCGTATCATCGCGGATGCGTGTCCTGATTTCTTGACGGTCGCGGACGAACAAGGGCGCATCGCTTCCCATGGTGCTGTAATCGGCGGCCAGATCCCTGCGTTGCACTTCGTTGCGGATAGGTGCCCCAACTCCCTTGCCACGCCCGCAAACACAAATTTGACACCGGCATTCATTGCCGCAGAGAATGGTGAGGTCGAATGTCTCCGTTTTCTTGCTGAGGCGGCACCGCGTTCATTGCTTGTGCCAAACGACAGGGGCGTCAGCCCGATGGAGATTGCCAAGAGAAAAGGGCATGGCACCTGCGTGGAGATTATTGAGGCATGTCGTGCCCGATTGCAGGCGGCGGACGCTGCAACACCACCAGAAAGCCTCCCATTGGATGTGCCTGATGTCAATGCAAGAGACGCGACAGGAGCAACCCCCCTCCACAGCGCCGCTCGGTCGGGTCAAGAACAGCTCGTGAAACAGTTGGTACGTAGGGGTGCCAATGTCAATGCGACGTCAGCAGACCGCAGGACCCCCTTACATATGGCCGCGATGTGCGGCCATGCGGAGGTCTGCAAGATACTTCTTGCGAACGGTGCTCATATCGACGCTCGGTCCATCCACGAACTCACGCCTTTGCATTACGCGGCATGGCACGCTCATCTCGCGGCGGCGGAAGCGCTGATTGAGGCGCATGCTGCCGTCAACGCCCTATCCGATGACGGTCGTACTCCTCTGCATTTTGCCGCCGGAGAAGGACTCCGAGATGTCGTTGGGCTCCTGCTGGCAAGCGGCGCTAATGTGGAGTCAAACCTGTATGTACCGGAGCGCTTCATGGATCGAAGTGTTCCCGGCCTGTCGGCGCAAGATGTTGCAGAAAGATTAGGGCATGTCGAAGTCGCACAACTCATCCGCGAGAAGAGGAAGTGAGCCGAACCAGAGGCCGAACCGTACCGTTGCCCCGCGTGGACGCAGGGCAACGTCCGGTTAGCCTCGCCGTTAGCCTTGCCACCGCAGTTCTGAAACTCGTCCTATCATCACTCTCATTTCTTCGAACGCGCGGTTAACAATCGCGTCGCCTTCGCACTCCCATCCGTCATCTCGCACTTCCGGCGCGGGGTTCGTTTCGAGCAAGGATGAGGACGAATCGCCGGACGGACTACGCGCGCGTTATGGTTTATTGAACTGTTTAGGAATAAAGCAAATAGCGGGAAAATCCGATTTGACACAAGAAGGAATGCCTATAGAATGCTTGTAGGAGGGTGTCGCGCTGAGGATATTGTCGTACCGGCATCAAGAAACCGTGACGGGCGAGTTGCGCCGTCGCGCAACGCGACCCTGCGGAAGCAAGGCGGGCACGGCGATGTCCTATGCGCGGGAGTTGCATGAAACCGTTATCGTGGCCACATGACTTTTAACTCATATCAGTTCCTGATTTTCTTTCCGGTGTTCATCGCGGTGTACTTTGCCACGCCGTTCAGGTGGCGATGGGTGCTGGTGATGGGGGCGAGTTACTTTTTCTACATGTTCTGGAAGCCGATTTACGCGCTGCTGCTGGCGGGATCCACGGTGGTGGATTACTTTGTGGCGATTTTGATGGCGCGCGAGCCGACGAGGGCGAAGCGCGTGAAGTATGTGGTGCTGAGCCTGATGTCAAACGGGGGGCTGCTGTTTTTTTTCAAGTATTTCAATTTTTTGAACAAGTCTCTTTCGGGGGCGCTGGCGGTTTTCGGGATAAATTTAGAGGGGACGGCGCTCGACGTGCTGCTTCCCATCGGGCTGTCGTTCTATACGTTCCAGTCTCTGGGGTATATTTTCGACGTTTACCGTGGGAAGATTCAGGCTGAGCGGCATTTCGGGCTGTACGCGATGTTTGTGAGTTTCTGGCCGCAACTGGTGTCGGGGCCGATTGAGCGTGCCGGGCACATGCTGCCGCAGTACCGCGAGGGGCATCGTTTCGATTATGCACGCGTGACGGCGGGGCTGAAAATGATGGCGTGGGGGATGTTCAAGAAGGTTGTGATTGCGGACAGGCTGGCGGTGATTGTGACGACGGTTTACAGCAGTCCGCACAGTTTTACGGGATTTCATTATGCGATTGCGACTGTGTTTTTCGCGTATCAGATATATTGCGATTTTTCCGGGTACACGGACATCGCCATTGGGGCGGCGAAGGTGATGGGGTACGAGTTGATGGACAACTTCAACCGTCCGTACGCGTCGAGGTCGACGGGGGAGTTCTGGCGGCGATGGCATATTTCGCTGTCATCGTGGTTCAGGGATTATATGTACATACCGCTGGGGGGAAACCGGGTGCCGGTTCCGCGGTATTATTTGAATCTTGCGGTGGTGTTCGTGGTGAGCGGTCTGTGGCACGGGGCGAACTGGACGTTTTTCATCTGGGGCGCGCTGCACGGTTCGTACCTTATTATTTCGCATCTCACCGGCGGCATACGGCGGAAGGCCGTGGGTTTGCTCTCTCTGGAAAAGGCGCCGGCGTTGCACGCGTGGATGCAGCGCGCCGTGACGTTTTCACTGGTGTGCTTTGCGTGGATATTTTTCCGCGCCAAGTCGGTGCAGGATGCTTTCTACATAGTTTCCCGGTTGCCTTCGGGGTGGAGAAGTTGTCTGAGTGTTGCGGGGCTTAGGTCGACGGCGTATTTGCTGGGTCTGGACAAGGTTGACCTCGTGGTGGCGATAGGCTCGATACTTGTGCTGGAGGTGGCGCATTTTCTGGGGAGGAATCACATGATGCGGCGGATTCTCGAGGGGCGTCCGGCATGGGTTCGGTGGCCGGCGTATGCCGCGCTGGTGCTGGCGATTTTAAACCTCGGCGCGCAAAAGGCCGCGCCCTTTATTTATTTCCAGTTCTGACCATCAGCCGAATTGACAGGATTTGATGAAGAGGCTTCTTGCAAAATTCATCCTTCTGGCGTTGGTAACCGTCCCGGCGCAACTGCTCATTGTCCAGCACGCCCCGTGGCAGCAATCGGATATGGATACGATGAGACAGGTTGCGTCATACCTGCGTGAGCGCTGCGACGTGCTTTACTTCACCGACAGCGTGGATGCGGCATACGGACTAAACGACAAGGACAGGCGGCTCGTTTCCGAGCGTGTGCGGGATGACATTCCCGGCCATACCATGCAGGTCATTTCCCATGCGTCGTTCGGACTCGACACATACAGGGATTTCGCAGACTACATTCTGGACCAGCCGAACCACCCGCGATTACTCATCGTGCCGATTAACATGCGCACCTTCTCGGTAGGAATGGATTTGCGGCCCGGTTATCAGTTCGAACAATTAAGGTTCTACCTTCGCCACAACAACAACATTCTTATCGACGCGGCGTATCCGTTCCTGCTGACCTTCAAGGCCCTGAAAAAATCATCTCTGGACGAAGAGGAATTCCTGCGTCAGCCGATCTTCAACGGCGACACGCGTGTGGGAGAGATTAAGGATTTCGACGAGTTCAGCCCCGCATATCGCACCGCCACCGAGGAAAACATCAGGAAGCAGTTGATAGCGTGCTATATGTACTCACTGAAGGAAGACCATCGGAAGTTGCAGGCCATGGCGGCAATCGCACAACACGCAAAGAAGGCTGGCGTCAAGGTTATTTTCTACATTACGCCTATCGATTGGCAAACCGGCGAGAAGTATCTCGGCGCAGCATTTTCACAGCGGCTGCGTGAAAACGTTGACCTCGTTCGGTCAATGCTTGCTCGGGCAGGATACACCCCAATTGACCTGAGTTTTGCGCTGAAGTCGGATGAATTCGCATGGATAAAGTATGTCAACGAGCACATGAACGAGAAGGGCAAGGGTTATGTTGCAAAGATACTGGCTGAGCGCATCAAGGCCGAACTGGACTCCGGCGCCGCGAAAATACCGTAGTGCGAGCGCGTCTTTGGGTAAGCACACCGGAACAAAGCAACAACATCCCGCGGTCCTCTGCGGACGCCGCAACAAAAGGCGAATAAAAGAATATGCGCAATTGTTTCACAAGTTCCGCCACTTGTGCCGGGAAAAGGGCGAAAGTTCGCCCAGGCGCGCGAAAAACGTTATTGACACACCGAGAAATTCCGATAGAATTGCGTGACATGATGCGCAATAAGCGCAGCACCGGCAAATCAACATAGTCCCCCGTAGCTCAATGGCAGAGTAGGCGGCTGTTAACCGCTTGGTTGCAGGTTCGAGTCCTGCCCGGGGAGCCATTATCAGATATCGAGCGCCCGCGCGCTCGTTTTTGTTGGTAGGATAGGAAGGAAACGG
>Ga0315288_10002126_pt1 | contig 25652 bp, 14 predicted proteins | sample YL17G11_20_MG_FD_203454 | JGI IMG/M metagenome (GOLD analysis project Ga0315288, IMG submission 203454) | Sediment microbial communities from Yellowstone Lake, YNP, Wyoming, USA - YL17G11_20 | ecosystem: Environmental > Aquatic > Freshwater > Lake > Sediment | place: USA: Wyoming | collected... | reverse complement strand
GGCCCAGATGCCGACGACATCTTTCTTCGGGCCGACATTCATCGAGTTCCACGGCTGATAGCGGGAATTCCAGCAGTCGTAGTTGTCATGGTGATTGCCAAGGGCCCAGAAGTATCTGGCGCCTGAAGCAATGCAGAGCTTCATCACGGCGTCCGGATCCCATTTATCGCATTTCCAGAGATTGCATATGTCCTTGTAACCATACTCGTTTATGTTTCCAAACTTATTGATCGTCCATTTGTATTGGTCGCTCCCGGGAGTGTACATATGGAGGGCAAACCAGTCGTTACCTTCCGGAACGCTCTGCGGGTCCCAGTGCGCCCAGTAGCCGAATTTTGCGTCCCGGTACCAATGCGGCGTCCGGTACTTCGTCAACGATGTCCAGTTGGTTTGATACGGACCACTGGCGGGCGTGAATGTCGGCAGTTTCCATATATTGATGGTATCGCCCTGTTGCGCGGCGACTTGGCAGCTCATACCCCATGCCGCCACCATGAGGATGTCGGCCACACAACGGGCCACTTTTCTTTTGAAGCTCCGCGCGGAGGATACAGGCGCGCAGAACGCGCTTCCAATTTTCCGCACTTGGTTTTTCAGAGTTTTGGGAATTTTCATAGCTTCTTTCCGCTATTTCATAAGTTCGTAAATTGCTCATTTGCCTGCTCTGATCACCGAATCACATACAAGCAACCGCATTTAATCATCTATAAATATGGTTCGCGCCCCCTATCCTATTATTTTTCTTTCGGCCGTCCTTCCGGGAAGTATTTGGCGATGATTTCCTGCACCCTCTGCTTGATGCTTGCGGCGGTCTGCTCGTTGTAGGCGTCCCACAGCGCGGCATGTCCATTCTCCTCCGTATATCCTTTCGCGCTGGGCTGTTGTCCCCACCAGTTCAACGCGAAGGTCCGAAAGGCGGCGTTGTCGGCCGGCGCCAGGGACTGGTAATGGACGAGGGTGTCGTAGATTAAGGGAGACGGCGGCAGGTTCGCCGCGGCCATGGCGGCGGCCAGGGCCTTGTCGTCCATGGGAGGCACGCCCCAGAAATGAAAGAGGGGCCTGATATCCACCCCCACATTCTTGGACAGGCGCAAGAGCAGGCTGTCAACGTTCTCGTCATCCAGGCGCAGCAACAGGCTGTCAAAGTCCTCGTCATCGGGCCAGGGCAGGCCGTGCTCATAGTCCGAAGTAAATGAGTACCAGTATTGGTTCAGCACGCGCCAGCCGAAGAGCCGTGCGATATCCACAAACTTGGCATGGCCCTTGAGTTGATACTGCTTTTCCACGTCTTCCATCGGGTTGCCCTTGATGAAGTTGGCACACGTCATCCAGGCCATCGCGGTAGTGTCCAACGTGCAGTAGGCTCTGTTGTAATACCCGCATGACGCGCGGAAAGCCTCATCCAGGCTATAGCCGAATTTCTGATTCCAGACGGCCACATGCAGCAGGTTGACTTCCGCTTCCACTTCCCCCGGAAACTTCGGGAACAAGTAAGCATGTCCCTGTTCATGGAACTCCTCGTCACCGGCATGCCGGGGACCTCTGACGAGGTGATGAGTCGCGTAGCCGCCATAATCCTTGGCGGGATCGTAGGCAACATTCACGGAGGGATAACCCGGCGCGTGGAAGCCATACGGCATTGTGACATCCACCTGGGGATACATGGTTTCTTTGCCCCGGAGGCGGGGGCGGCCCATCAGGTCGTTGATCGTGTCCATGGCGGCGTCCCAGTCCTGCATCAACGTGACCGGGTCGTCCAGCTTGCGGATCCAACTGCTCGGAACCTGCAGCATGAACTTCTCGGTCTGGAAATCCGCCCAGGGCGCCGGCAGGTTGCGTTCGACCGTCTTCCATTCCTCCAAACTGGTCGTGTGGAAGGGCTTCATGGAGAAGTAGGGAGCGCGGACGGCGTTCTTGATGGTAATCTCGACCACGCCGGCATCGGCCAGGAAGGGCACCTCGATATAGATCCCGCCGCCCAGCGGGCCGGCCACTTTGGTCTTGGCGCGGGTGATGTCATAGACCAGCGAGGAACGATCCAGCCGCTGCACCTTCCCCTTCCTGGAAAGATCCCACGAGTGGCACCCCACGCGGATTTTATAACCTTTGCCCACCAGCGACGGCGGCGCCGTGATGGTGGCAATGGCGCCGGGCGCCAGGTAGGCCCCGGTGGGTTTTCGCGCAAAAGTGTCCGGACCATCATACATCGTAGGCCAGCCCCAGGTCTTCGGGTAGCTGCCGCTGATTTTCACCTTGTAGGACGCGTCCGATGGCGCCGGCGGGTCCACCGCGCCGGGGAAATTGGCGGAACTGCCGAACTTGAAGCCCTTCAGGAGATCGCCGTGGCGAGCGACATTTTCCGTGGTGTAGACGCGGTCCATGATGTTCTGCATCACGCTGTAGATTGTCCAGTGAATATCGTTGGTCACGTCCTTCCGGACAAAGCCGTCGCGTGCCACCCAGAGAGGGCCTTCAATCTTGTCATAGGCCGCCACCAGCGCGAGCGCGGCCTTGATGGTGGCAGCATTGCAGCCGAAAAGTTCCTGGTGCTTATCCAGCGTCAGCTTTTGGGCTTCGATCTGCCTGGCATCCAGTTTGTTCTTGCCCTGGATATGGTCTTTGAGGGAGGAAAGCGCCGACAATAGTTCGGCCACCGCTTCCGGTTTGGGGGCGGCCGCGTTTCCCTGCGTCTTTTCCGGCTTCGCCGCCGCGACGGCCACCGATACCAACAGCAATACTACAACTAACATCATAATACAAACCCTTCCTGTTTTCATCAGAGACTTCCTTTTTTGCCTAATTAATACAATAGGAAGGAATCCCATATGCATTACTTTTTAACCGCAGTTTTTAACCGCGCTTTTGGACGGGACGGGCGCGCGCCCTGATGATTGCTGAAACAATATTTCATGGCTTTTTCAATGATCTCCACATTCCGCAAGATTCTGTTTTCCATATCCAAAGAACCGGCCGCTTCAACCGTGATGCAGGAGGAACATCCCTGCCTTCTGACAAAGACCTCGCTGCAATACTTCCACACCGCAGCATCATCCCAGGGGACGCATCTAATTTTCAGACTCTTCTGCAGGTAGTCCGCAACGCGCGAATCCTTGACATATTTGAAGATATAAGAAGCGTCGGCCGCGTAGTCTTCGTGCAGGTCCAAAAAAACGGCGGGGGGCGATGCTCTCAGGATGCTCATCATCTGCCGGACAAAAAGCGGGCCCTTCTTCTGGTTGAAGGCTCGGTTAAGATCAAATGCTTCCCACGGCCTTGAGTTTGTATCCCATCCCAAATTATTCGCCAGCGGAAACAGACTGCAATCAAAAGTTACCTTGTCCATTCCCCGGAGCCAATCCAGCACGGTGAGGGGGCCGCTGTTCTCATTTCCGTGCAGGCCGGCAAGGACGCCCACCAAAGGTTTGCCGGTGTGACGATACAGGTGCAGCGAGTTGTTTGCCAGCACCTCAACCCCTAAGTTCAGCCTTAAGGCTTCTTTCTTAATAGATTTGTTGAATTTTTCAAAACTGATTTTCTTCATGATTGGGGGGTTCTCACTTTCTATTATTTATCGCGTTGTGATTGTCATGGAGAGGCTTATTAAAACGATGAAATCGTGTGCCGGTTGGCTTGCCGGTAATCGTGAGCGTGAATGGGCAATACTTTACGCCTGACTCGCTATTGTTCCTTTGGGCATTTTGTCTTTTCGCGCCATTATTATAGTATTATTGCCTATGCTTGTAAAATCGGATATGCGCCTGATCCCATACCGGCAGCGCGGTTACCTCTTCTGCGGATACAACTGCGCGGCCTGTTGCGCGAGGTCCTGCATCAGACGCGTCAGTGACGCGGGATTAGTCTCCGGCAGCAGGCCCCATTCAGCCCTTTGTCGGATTTTCCAAATCCGACAAACTTCTATCTTTCCACCACAATATTTCCAATTCCCCACGGCGTCAACTTGGCTGCCTTGTTGCCGGCAGCGTCGGTCAATCTTGCTTTTGCCTGCCGGCCGTTGACCTTGACTTTATACTCCGGGGCTTGTCCTTCCGATTCATAAATTCTGCAGGCCAACTGGTCATTATCTCTAAATATCGCGGTCGGCACGACATTCCCTTTCAGGTTCAGGGTCTTTCCGAGTTCACGTTTATCAAGTTTTGCGCTTCCCTGCAAAACCACGGGCGTCCGCAGAAGGGCCATGGCGATGTCGGGCACTCTTGCTTCTTTCCAGCCTTTGTTGTGCGGATAAATCGCATACTTGAAGGTTCTCCTGCCGTTCAGCCGCAGGTCAAGGCCGGAGCCGCCGAATTGCGCCGTTGTAATCGAGACATCTATTACCCTGTTGCTGAAATATCTTGTATTTCCGCCCCAGGCAAGCGTGATGCCCAGGGTGTCTTCTTTTATCCAGTGTTTGCGGGTTCCGAAATTGATGATGGACAATCCCAGGCCGCCGCTTCGCACATCCATCCAATTGACGGGGAAGAAGGCGGTCTGGGGCTTTTCGGGCACGGAATATCCGCCGCCTATGCCGTGCACCACCTCATAAGTCTTACTCAACGGGAAGATGAGGTTCAGCTTGTTGACGTCAAAATAGCTCTCCCCAATTACCGTATTGTTGAAATCGAATTGCAGTTCAGTTTCAAACCAGGGCAGATGGTGATAAAGGCAGGTAGTGCGCAAGACCGCCGCGCCGGCGATCTTGCCTTTTACCTGAAGAATGTCGGCGATCGGCCCGCGCTGAACGGAGGTCTCCAGGAGGTTTTCATTTAGGTTATGTAAGTTCATATCTACCAGCGCAGTAACTGCGCCAAGGGTAGCGCACGGCTTCTTTGGGAACGCCGTGCCGCCTGACGATATTGCGGCCATGGCGCCATCGGTCTTGAACACGGCCGAATAATACTTGTTCGTGTAATTAAAATCCTGAGTAAGGATCTCCTTTGCCGATTTCTTTGCCAGTCCCGCCGGCGCCAGCTTGCCATATCCCGCGCCTTTCGAGGCATACTCAACCAGCAAAGTTGATTTGCCGTCCGTGGCAACCTGCTGAACCGGATATTTTGCCCCTTTATCATCCGAAAAATATTCCGGCGCCTTGCCTTCCCAATCCACCGCTACGACACCCTTGTGGGCTTTCGGATAAATACTGAAATAGACCAGGGCTTTTTTATTGGTTGCTTCAAAGCGCAGGGACTGCTTCACGACCTCTTTCGCTTCAGCCATAGTCTGTCTTAGCCAGTTACCGCACTTCTCCTTCAGTTCCGGCGCGCCGGCCCAGTAGGTATCGTGATGCTGGCAGGTAAGCCAGGTCTTCCACAGCTTTTCCGATTCCTCCCCGGCCTTAATCCCTAACAGCGCATTTACCGTTTCCATTTGTATAAGCGCAGTTTCGCACTCCGTATCCAGGGTAATCAGCTCCTCCCCGTCAGTCCCCTCTATATAAGACCACGGCACATACTGTCGGATCGTTTTGAACTTTGTTTTCTTTTGCTTCAATAGCTTCTCTGCCGCCGGCAATACCGAATCCAGTAGCACATAATGATTGTTTTTCGTATCCATCTCAACCATGTCGGGAATCAAAATGCTGAAAATGGTGCCATCCGGCAGCTTTCTCCACATCGTGAGGTGATACCAGAACAAGCCTGAAATCGTGAGCACTTCCGTGCCGTCCAATCCCCGCCATTTGCAGAAGAAGTCCTCCGGGGTCAGTTCGATTTTATTATCCAGGGTTTTCTGATAAACCGGGAAGGCACTCTTTGAGCAATACCTGAATCCGAACGCCTTGAGCAGTTGAGGGGTCTGCTGGGTAAATCCCGGTTCCTGGATGATGTAGGATGAAACATCTTCCTGTCCGAACTCCTTTATCACTTTCAGCCCATACTGGAACTGGCGAATGGCCGCGTCCAGGCTCAAGGTATGCAGGTGGGGCTGGCTGTAGGTGCCGTTGACCATCTGGAGTTGTCCTCTTGCGACGGCCGCTTTTATCCGTTCCGCCATGCGGGGAAACATCGCGCGTAAATCCTCCAGCTCTGTGGCGGAGAAATCGTAATTCACCCGGGCTTCCGGAAAGCGTTCCAGTGATTCAAGGTTCCGCGCCACTCGCTTTGAATACTCCTCGACCGAAGGAGCTCCCCATCCCGGAGTCCGTTCGTGGCATTTGCTGTCTTCTTTGATCAGCAGCCACATCGGGTGCTGAACCAGCGCCAATAATGATGTCTGCTTCATTCCGTCTCCTTTTGATAAGCTAACTCTATGCTGTCGGCGGATAAGAAAGCGCCTGCCGGCGGCGCTCGCGCAACAATTCCCTCCGCCTTGGTCGAGGGAATGGGACTTTGGCGGAGTAGTGAAACCGAAACAGTTCACTTTTCATGAGAATACGGTCATTCTGAGCAAGTGATTAGAGCGCATTTCAAAAGTCATTTTTTCATTATAATTGAAAGACCTGGTTTTGAAATGCGCACGAAACGGGCTCGAATTTACAGTCAGCTATATTCAAAACTCCTCCAAAAGGAGTTTTGAAATAGCTTCTAGGCGCAGCCTGAATCACGCCGCGAAGAATCTGCAAGTATTTATGGTAGAGATTCTTCGCGTCATCCGCCACCTATGGTGGCGAACTCGCTCAAAATGACATTCTACTCACTATTTGTGAACTGTTACGGGCAACCGTCTCATTATCGTCCTTCATAATGTATGTGTATGTTTGTTACCGCGCGCGGCGCGCTACCTTACTTCAATCAGGGCGCCGGTCAGCAGTGTTACCGGGCCGAGCAGGCCGGAGGGGAGCAATGGCGAGTCTGCACCGTATGGATCAGACGTGCTGAAGGTGTAGCGGCCGGTTTGGATTTTTTGCCCGCCGAGAAAGCCGGGCGGGCATTCCACCGGGCGCGCATTCGCATCGGCCGGCTGCTTGTCGCCGATCATGCGGTTGGCCCAGCGGTTGACGACTTCGATTTCGAGCGCATTGTCGCCGGCCTTGACGGCGCCGGTAACTTCAATCCGCCACGGCGCGCACCACACTACACCGAGGTCCTTGCCGTTCAGTTTCACCCGCGCCATGTCGTGGACGACACCCAAATCAAGATACGTTTTGCCTCCCGGCATCCGGGTCAGGTTGAAAGTTTTCCGATAGGTGGCGATGCCGGAATAGTATTTTATCCCCGGTTCCGGCCGTGTTGTCCAATCCTGCAGTTTGTTGAACAAAAACACTCCGGGCCGCCTGCCCTGACCTGTCCTGAGCTCTGTTGAAGGAGCGGAGTCGAATGGACCCCATTTCGGATCGAAGGCAACTTCCCATGCGCCGGTAAGGGCCTTGCTCAACTTTAACTCCGGGAAGTTCCTTTCCGTTTTCGATTGGGGCTTTTCGTCCTTCCCGCCGAACACGACGAAGAAACTCTGATACACATCGAACTCCATGGGAATGCTCGTCAGGCCATCGGCACGTTCGAATTGCGGCAGCGGCTGCATTTCGCCTGTCACCGGATCCCAGAGCTGCGGGCTGCCCTGGCCGACCCGGAAGCGGCAGTCCGCCTTGATCGGATTGTCGGACCGGTTAGACACGAAATAGATGTCCCGATCGTTGGTGCGCCGGTGGCCATAGCGCACGGGGCCGGTCGCGGTAAAATCTTCCTTCACCCCCATTTTCGCCAACAGGGAGGCTGTTAGATCATAGGAGGGATAGAGCGGCGGAAGGATTTGATGCGGGTTCCACGGGGCCATGGCATACGGGCCCAGGACCAAAGCGTCCTTCCATTCTCCCGGTTTCGCAGCCGCTTGCTCCCAACCTTTCTTGGCGGCCAGTCCAGCAGACCATTTACTGTCCGTCTTCACAACCTCGCGGGATCCGTCCTTGTAGGCCAGGTCGAATGCACCAATCCAGCCGGCGGGATTGGGTTGTTCCCCGCCGTTTTCTACGGCCAGGGCAATGACATTGTCACCCGGCCGCAGAAAGGATGCAATCGGCGTCCTTACAGTGATGTTGAAGTTGTCGCCTTCGCTTACCTTCTTCCCGTTGATCCACAAGGTGAAGGAATTGTCCGCGCTCACCAAGGCGGTGGCGGACGCCAGGGCTTTCGTCGCGTCCACAAGGAGAATGCGCTTGAAATACCTTTTCCCCGGCGGCGCGCTCTGAACGGGATTTCCTTCCGGATACCAGATCCACTCACTCTCTGAAATTGAACTGTGTTGAAGGATCGGATCCGGCGGCGATAGTTCGCCGCCCCAGTGGATAGTGCCTTTGCCATAGCTGCGCTTGGTCGCCGTGCGCGGCGCGTCCAGGCTTCCCCAGAGATCCTTGGCGAGCGTCTGAACTTCATCGTCGCAGGCAGGATAGCCTGAGAGACTCGGGGATTTCAAGGGCGGTGTGCCCACCACTGTGGCTCCGGCTTTCACCAGGTCGCGGATTTTGGCGAGCAGGCCCGGGGTCATCGTTTCCACCTGGGGCAGGACCAGTAGCCGGTAGGAGGTTCCGCCCGGAAAAGCAATCAGTCCGTCCTTCACCTCGGCTCTGGCCATGAGGATTTTCGGGGAACAGCCGTCGAAGCCATAGCCCTTCTTGTCCGGCATCGGGCCGTTCTCTTCCAATGCGCCGGTCGGAGGCAGGAAGACCTGGGGCGCGCCTTCGGGGGTCAGGTAGAGCACATCGGAAACCGTTACGCCCTGGCGGAGAAGCTCAGAACACCGGGTGATGTAGCGGTGGTAAGCCGACACCATGGGCCACCACGTCTGGTTCCGGTGCCAGTGCACGCCATACGGGCCCATGGTCATGCCGGGCTTGTAGGCGTCGCCCAGCGCCTGGTGCGCCCAGGTGTGGAAGACAAAACGGTTGATGCCCGCGCAAAACGCCCAATCGCCCTGCTTCTTCAACGACCACGGGTATGCATCCAACCCTCCGCCCGTGAATGATTCAGCGGAAACGATCGGCCGCCCCATGGTATGGGCGATGGAACTTGCCTCAAAACACGAGTAACTTGTGTCAAGGTTGCCCAGGTCCCAGAATTCCCCCATCGGAACATCCGCCACCGCGCCCAGGTCGAGGTCGCCGGCGGGATTCGAGTCGTAGGGTTCGATGGAAAGCGAGAGGCCCTGTTCCCGACCATATTTCTTCACGGTCCCGGTATGATTCTCGAGCACCAGTTCCTGGCCGGTCAGGCGGAGGTCCCAGAGGAATCGTTCCGACTTCTCAAGGCTTTCGACCGCTCGTCCGGTGTAAGCCAGAAGCCATGGTCGGGCATCATAGCCACGCCGCTTCCTGAACTCATCCAGGAACGACGGCGTCCAGTTCTGAGCGCAGGATTCCCAACTGTCCATATGCAGGGTAGCCAAGCCGTGCTCCTTGGCGCGCGGGCTGCTCTTTTCCAGCAGGACACCGACGAACCGGTTGAGATGGTCCTCGGTCGCTTTCGCGTCGAACTTGTCGCATTCCAATCCAGCCGCCGCCTCCGGCGCAGGCCGGGTGTTCGCGCCCGTGACCCGCCGCCCCATGCGGACTATCGTCCAATCCCCGGCCGGGACCTTCCAGTCGAGGGTTCCGTCGGGCTTAAGCTGGTTGGTTAGATCCACGATTTCGTGCGGTTGGATGACGCTCGCCGCCCCCGGTTCGGTGTAGCGAGCCGAAGTCGGAAGATAGGGCTTCACGCCGGACCCGCTGGAAAACTGCCCCCTTTCGAACAGCGCCTTCTCATTGATATCGCCAATGATCAGTTTGCGGCTGGGGAAAGCCAAGACCGCCACATCCTCGTAATACGGGCTGACTATTGAGGGGGGCGGGAAGGAACGTTGCTCCGGCAGGGGCAAGATCGCGGAATAACTCTGCGGCCCTTTGAGCTCGACCGAACTGAAGACGAGGTGCTGCATGGCTTGTTCAGGCTTGACCCACGGCCCGCCGCTGCCACACCAGCCCGGCCCGATCCCGAGGGTGATATCAATGCCCAGTCGCTCCGCGTCGTGGACGGTTTTGACAAATAGATCCTGCCACGGCTCGGTCATCCACTTGACCGGTCCCTTGGGGATGCCGACATCCACCTCCAGGAAAATCAGGTTGCCGAGGCCGGCTGCCTTCATAGCTTCCAAGTCGGCGGTCATCTCCTTGCCATTGAGATTGCCGTCCATGAAATACCAGTAAACCCCGGGGCGCGCGGCCTTGGGCGGCGTCGCAAAGGTCTTGGCCAAGTCCTCCTTCGCCTGCACCATGCAGGTCAGCGCGCATAGGGCCAAACCCGCCAGCAGTATGCGTCTCAGCATAATCAGGGCCGGCATTCCGCAAAGTGTCTGCTTCATTACGTCTCCTTTTGATGAGCTAACTCTATGCTGTCGGCTGATGAGAAGGCGCTTTCCGGCGGCACCAGTGTAGCGGATTCCTTCGCCTCGGTCGAAGGATAGGGACCTTCGTGGAGTATGGCAACCGTCTCATTATCGTCCTTCATTATGTATGTGTATGTTTGTTATGGCGCGCGGCGCGCTACCTTACTTCAATCAGGGCGCCGGTCTGCAGCGTTACCGGGCCGAGCAGGCCGGATTCCTGGAGTGCCTCGCCCTTCCCCCATAAACGCCAGCCCGCAAAAGTGAAACGGCCCGTCGGACTGGGCTTGCCCTCGAGGAGCCACTGCGGCCATTTCTTGAGCGTGCCGCCATCAGGGCGTTCGCTGTCTTCGGGCAGGAGTTCGTCGCCGATCATGCGGTTGATGAGCAGATTGGTAACCTTGATCTCAAGCGTGTTGCTGCCGGCCTGCAGCGCTTCCGTTGCGTCCACCCGGAAGGGCGGCTTCCACAAAATCCCCAGGTTCCGGCCATTGAGAATGACTTCCGCCATCACCGCAACCTTGCCGAGGTCGAGCAAGATGCGGGCGCCTTGCCTGGGCGCGCCGGCCAGGGTGAAGGTCGTGCGGTAATCCGCTGTGCCGGAGTAGTATTTGATGCCGTCTTCGGACCGCTGCGTCCAATCCGCCAGCTTGTCGAACGTGGCCTCGGCGGGGCCGCCCCATTTCGGGTCAAACGCGACGCGCCACTGCGCGCCGATTTCCTCCAGGGCCGGCAGGGCCGGGACATCACAGCCGATGACGCGGCCGGAGGCGGTCTTGATCTCGTAGTGGCCGGATTGCCAGGCTTCGAGAACAAGCTTGCCCGACGCGGTCTGCCGGATTTCGGCCTTAGGTCCCGTCAGGCCGTCGGCGGGGAAAAACATTATTTCGCCGTCAACGGCTGTCGCAGTTGCCTTATTCCCGCGGGTCGTGTAATCAATTGAAAGGATTTTGACTACCCCAACGGCGGGATCGCCGCCGGCCGCCATCACTGAGACGGGGAAATCCCACTCGCCGGCATCCACCCGGCGCTGCACAGCTTCGCGAACCTCGCGGGTGCGCGATGGATCATTGGGGACACCGTAGCTGGCGCGGTTGATGACAATCTGCTCTGCGGGGGCCTCCTCGGGCAGGAGTGCCCGGCCGTCGCGCGTCACGGACACAACGGGATCCACCTGCTTCTCACTCTTGCGGAATATCACAAAGACCGACTCGCTGGGCCCCAGCGAGAGGGCGACATTGACCACCCCGGCCTGCTCCTGGTAAAGGGCCGCGCGCTCGATCCGGCCGCTCTCCGGCCACCAGAACTTGGGCTGCTTGCCGGGGGCGCGGAAGGCGGCGACCGTCCTCACCGCGCTCGGATGAGGGTTGGCGACGAAGTAGATGTCGGTATCACCCGCCACCCGGTGGATATAATTAAGGTGATATTTACTTGTGAAATCAGGCGGCACGCCCTGGTCGGCCAGAAGCTGCTCAGGCGATTTCTGGGTCACGACCTTCCCGCTTGCCCACAGTTCGTTCGCCAGTTGCTTTACTTCCGCGTCGCACCGCGGATAATCTGTCAGGCTCGGCGACTTGGCCGGCGGTGCGCCGACGATGGTCGCCCCGGCGTCCACCAGTTGCTTGATTTTGCGCAGCACCTGCGGCGTCATGGTTTCCGCGTTCCGCAGTGCAAGCACGCGGTAGCTCATGCCGTCGGGCAGCACGAGGCGGCCGTGCTTGACGCGCATGCGGGTGAGGAGCACCTCGGTGGTGCAGTTGTCGAAATCATAGCCCTGGCGATTGTTCGGGTCGCCGCCGCCGGACACATAGCAGATGTCGGCCGCGAAACGCCCCTGGCGCAGCAGGTAGTGACACCGGGTTAGATATTCATGCCAGGGCCGAGATTGTTCCCACCAGGTCTCGGTGCGTTCGTAATGCAGTCCCCAGGGACCCATCATCATGCCGGGTTTGGGGTTCAACCAGGGCTGCATCGCATAGCGATGGAAGACGAAGCGGTTCACGCCGTCGCACATCGCCTGATCGCCCAGCGCCTTAATTGTGGCCGGATGCTCACGCCAGCGTTCATCGCTGTTGGCCGTGAACGCCTCTGCGCCGACAATGGTTTTGCCATAGGTGTGCGCCGCCGATGACATGGCCTTGCAGGTGGGAAACGCGCCGCCGCCGATCCAGAACTCGCACATAGGCTCGTCCGCCCGGCCGGCATATATTCCCGAATCGAGAATTGCGTCTGAAGGGCCGCCGTAGGCTTCGATTGACAACCGCATTCCGTGGGCGCGGGCAAGGTCGCTCAAGTGCCCGGCATAATTATCCGCAATCAACTCCGCAATCGTCTGGCGCAGGTCGCCAAGGAAGCGTTCGGAGACTTCCAGGCTCTCCACCACGCGGCCGGTTATCACGGGCAAATAAGGCAGCAAATCATAGGCGCGCCGCTTTTGGAACTCTTCACGCATGCGGGCGGTCCAGTTTTGCGCGCCGTTTTCCCAACTGTCCACATGTGTCGCCACCAGGCTTTTACCTGCCAGCGGCCCGACATCGGCGATGAGTTTCGCCATCATGCCGTTGAAGGCCGCGGCGCTGCCTTCCTTGCTCAACTTGTCGCATTCCAGGCCGCGCCCGGAGGCGGGCGCGGGGGAGTTCTGCGCCCCAGTGCTGGTATGACCGAAGCGCATGATGGTCCATTTGCCTGGAGGTGCCTCCCATACCAGCTTGCCGTCCGGGTCCATCTTGCCGGTAAGGTCCACGATGCGGCTGCGTTCAATCACCATCTCCGGCGGCAGAATGTCCCTGGCGGGCGGCCCCGAGTAGGCGAAATTGGGGAAGCCCGACTTGGTCTGAATGGACTTGATGCGGAACGCGCCGGGGGTCGGCAGGGCGAGCACCGCGATATCCCGGTAAAAACCGGCAGCCATTTCCGGCTGCGGCAGTTTGCCCTCAAAATGGGCCGCACCTTCAACGCTGATTTCGCTCCACGTGACCCTCTGCATGGACTCCGGCGGCTTGATCCACGGCCCGCCGCTGCCGTTCCAGCCCGCGTCGTCATTCATGTTCACCTCCAGCCCCAGCCGCGAAGCCTCAGTTACGGCGTGCTTGAACAATGCCCGCCAAGATGCGCCCATGAAATCCACCGGCCCTTGCGGCATGCCTTGATCCACCTCCATAATCAGCACGCCGCCGATGCCGACCCGCTTCATCGCCTCCAAGTCGGCGGTGATTCCTTCCTTTGTGATGTTGCCATTGAGCCAGAACCAATATACCCAGGGGCGCGCGGCCTTGGGCGGCGTCGCAAAGTTCTTGGCCAAGTCCTCCTTCGCCTGCACCATGCAGGTCAACGCGCATAGGGCCAAACCCGCCAGCAGTATGCGTCTCAGCATAATCAGGGCTGGTACTCCGCAAAGTGTCTGGTTCATTCCGTCTCCTTTTAACGAGCTAACTCTATGCTGTCGGCTGATAGGAAAGCGCTTTCCGGCCGATGGCAAAATGCGGTCATTCCCACTTCCGCGACTCCGGGGCATCGCCGACAACGGGCCGGTTAACTATGTCCGTTTTTTCGCGAGGCTGTCAATATGCTCCCAGTTCCCTACCCAGTTCGACGATCCTCTTATAGTCCTCGAAGCTCACGCTGTCCGGGATGGAGTGATCTTCCGAGAAGATATAGCCGCCGTTCTGCTTCAACACCGGGATCAGGCGTCTCATCTCGGATTCTATCTTGGCGATGTCGTTCCACAGCATGGCGTTCAGACCGCCGTGAAGCACCAGCTTGTCGCCAAAGTTCTGCTTGATACGTATCGGATCCATCCCGGCCTTCACTTCCAGCGGATTGAGGGCATCCAGTTCGATATTTACCAGTTCCGGCAAGAGTTGATTGATGTTGCCGCACGAGTGCAGGTGGGAGTAGAGGCCTTTTGCATGCGCCCACTCGATGGCCCGTCTCTGCACCGGCTTAAGGATTTGCCGATACATATCGAGCGAGAAGAACAGGCCGTTACGGTAGCCCATGTCGTCCGGCCAGGAAATGGCATCGAAGGTATAGCCTTCCTGCCAGATCAGGTCGAGCAGCTGCAGGCTGCAAGTTAGCTGGGTGTTGAAAATATCCATCACCAGTTCGGGATCGTCCGCCATCATCATCAGGAGGCGCTCGGTGCCGACAATGCGGGCATGAGTAACATCGAAGCCGAACCACAGGCCGCCGTGGATCCAGAATCCTTGCTCGCGCCAGGTCTTGTAGTGCGCCTTCAGCCCGTCCCAGTGAATGCGGTCGCGGCCCATCACCATGCGCGCCTTGGCCATTTCCCACGACTTCCCGTCCACGATGGTGCGGCCCATCCAGTGCGGGGTTGACGCGGCATGCTTCCAGTTTTTTGCCGTCGTGCCCCAGGCATCCAGCGCAATTACATACTCGTCGGTCTCTTCAATTATTTTCGTCGGCAGGCGGGAAGAAAAATTAGCCGCGTAATAACTTGTTTTGTTAGCTGAATCAATATATAATTGCTGTTGTGCATTCAATTCTGATAAAGCCCGAGAAATCGCCGGAGAAAGGTGGTAGGAATGAGGTTGCTGTTCCCTAATTTTCAAATTGATAGCGAATTCCCGGGTGGAAACATAGTTGTTGAAAGCATTGATGGTGATGAAGTACGGGTGCATCAGGATCTGCGGGATACTTCATCTGATTGGTTTTACTGGTGCTTACGCGTACGCGGCGCAGAGCGCAGAACCCTCCGTTTCGTTTTCACCAGGAGCCCTGCCCTGGGTGTCCGTGGACCGGCGGTCTCGCTTGATGAAGGTGGAACCTGGAACTGGCTGGGAAGTGAAGCGATTGAAGGCAACGCCTTTTCATATACATTCTCGGAAGATACGCCCGAGGTTAGGCTGAGTTTCGCTATGCCCTATCAGGAATCACGCTGGCGGCGATTTCTGAACGAGCTGGGCGACAACGCAGCAGTCTCGAACCACAGGCTCTGTACGACAGCGAAAGGACGCGATGTCGAATACGTGCTGCTCGATTGTCAGAGCCAAGAGCCGCAACACCAAGTTGTCATCACATGCCGCCATCACTGTTGCGAGATGATGGCGAACTATGTACTGGAGGGACTGGTCCGGTGGGCGCTGTCGGGGAATGACGCCGAAGCGCGCTGGTTTCGGGAAAAGGTCAGTGTGCTTATTGTTCCGTTTATGGATAAGGACGGGGTCGAAGAAGGAGACCAGGGAAAGAACCGCTATCCCAGAGATCACGGCAGAGACTATGAGGGAGAGAGCCTGTTTGCCTCCACTGCGGCACTTCGCGGCTTTCTGCCTCAATGGGGAAGAAATCGGCTGAGTGTGGGCCTCGACTTGCACTGCCCAGGGATCACCGGAAAACATCACGAAGTCATATATCTGGTGGGTTCGCAGGATCATCGAAACGCTCATGAACAGCAACGGTTTTCCAGGATTCTCGAATCCGTGCGTAGCGGTCCACTGCCATTTCTTCCAGCGGATTACTTGCCCTTCGGCCAAGCCTGGAACAACATCGAGAACTACGCGGGCGGCAAGGGATTCTCTGAATGGGTCACTGAATTCCCCGGCGTAGCACTTAGCACCACAATCGAGATACCCTATGCAAATGCTGGTGGAGCCGAGGTCAATCAAGTAACTTCAGATTTGTTTGGAAAGGACTTGGGCAGGGCGCTGGCCTCGTATCTGCGAACATTACCAACGCGGGGGCACAACCATCGGACCGAGGTGACGCGGTGACCCGCACGCCTCACTTTTGCCTTCACTGAAAGGAACCGGAGCATGCGAAAATTCAAACAGGTATCCCAAGAAGTTGACTTCTGCGTCGTTGGCGGAGGCCTGGCCGGATTGTGCGCGGCTCTTGCCGCGGCGCGGCAGGGCGCGAAGGTTGTGCTGATGCATGACCGCCCGGTGTTCGGCGGCAACGCCTCAAGCGAAGGCCGCATCCACATCTGCGGCGCCGACCGCCACAACACGGTCAAGAATATGCGGGAAACCGGTCTGCTTGAAGAACTCCGCATGGAAAATCTTTACCGGAATCCCAACCGCAACTTTTCCATCTGGGACACCATCTTGTATGAGAAGGTACTTTCCGAGCAGAATATCATCCCCCTGCTGAACTGCTCCTGTCTGAAGGCCGAGATGGAGGGCCAGAAAATACGTTCGATAACGGGCTGGCAGCTTACGACGCAAACCTATCATAAGATCAGGGCGCGCATTTTCGCGGACTGCTCCGGAGACGCCATCCTTGCGCCTTTGACCGGAGCCGACTATCGCATGGGGCGAGAGGCGCGCAGCGAATACGACGAGTCCATAGCGCCACCTGAGGCCGATGCCAGAACGATGGGCATGACCTGCCTGTTCCAGTCGAGAGAATACGACTCCCCGCAGCCCTTTGAGCCGCCGGCCTGGGCGCAGCGTTACGCTTCCTGTGATGAGTTGTACGGGCCGGGCGGGCACCGCTGGTGGCAGATGGGGTATTGGTGGGTGGAGTTGGGAGGCGAACATGACAGCATCCACGACACGGAGATGCTGCGAGACGAACTTTTGAAAATCACCTATGGCGTATGGGACCACATCAAGAACCACTGTCCAAATCGGCGGGAGGCGGAAAACTGGGCTTTGGAGTGGATACAGTTTCTCCCCGCAAAGCGGGAAAGCCGACGCTATGTAGGCGCCCATGTTCTGACCCAAAACGATATCGAAGCAGAAGGGCGGTTCGAGGATGTGGTGGCTTATGGCGGCTGGTCCATGGACGACCATCATCCGGCCGGGTTTCATGCCGTCAAGATTGGCGCGCCGGCCACCATATTCCATCCGTCGCCGTCGCCTTACGGCATCCCCTACCGGTGCCTCTATTCCCGCAATATTGCGAACCTGATGTTTGCCGGTCGAGACGCCAGTTGCACCCACACCGCGATGAGTTCCACTAGGGTTATGGGGACGGGATGCAGTATGGGCCAGGCCGTCGGGACGGCGGCGGCGCTGGCGCTCGCCAAAGGCCTCTTGCCCGGCGCTATGGCGGCCCATACCCATGATTTGCAGCAGGCGTTGCTGCGCGACGATGCCTATCTGCCCCAAGTGCGGCAGGGCTTTTCGGAATTAACCATGAGTGCGGCGCTCAGCACGTCCCGGGGCAATCCGGAGCCGGTGCGGGACGGCCTCAACCGCCCGGTGGGAGAGGAGACCCATTGCTGGCCCTGCGAAGCGGGCGACTGGATCGCTTACAAGTTCGCCGCGCCGGCCGAAGTTTACAATGTAACGGTCATTCTCGACGGCGGATTGGACCAGAATGTGGCGATGAGTTATCACCGGAAGGACGATCAGCTCACTTCCCCGCCTGATGTGATGCCGAAATCTTTCCGTATTGAAGGGCTAATTGGGGAGGCATGGCAGGAACTGCTCCGCGTCGAGCGCAACCATCAGCGCTGCTGTCGTTTCGCCCTTAAACGCAAACTCAAGGGCCTGCGTTTTGTTTTGGAGGACACCTGGGGCAATAAAGCAAGCCGAGTGTATGCGTTTTACATCGAGTAAAGCGTTAAGGACTTGTTTCTTGATTGCATTCTTCCAAGTTGTTGACTTCACCGGGAGGTCAAACTGAAAGGCCCTTTCGAGCACGCATCAGGAACGACGGTAAAGTAGGTCTGCAGAAAGGCCTCTAGGTCTGTTTTCAGCAAGTTTAACGCGGTCGCGATGGGTTCCGGTTGTTGCTGGTTGGCCTGGTCGGCCACGAGGGTGTCCATTAGTTCACTAAGTATTCTCGGGGGAATCTCCCGCCCCTGATTGCGACATTCCCGCAGGGCCGTTGCAAGGTTGGTCTCCCGCGCGTGAAACCCATAGGCGAGGGTGCGTCGGCGCATTTCGCTAAGTTCTTCCAGGTTCTTTGCGAAATGGCGAGCGAGCTCATCATCGGAAATCGTGTTTGCCGTTTCCCGACCCAGCGCCAGCGCCTGTGCCATTCGTTCGGCCGCAAGCTCGCAGCGGAGTTGCACATCTTCCAACATCCACGGGTCCGGTTCGGCGGCGTCAACTTTCATAAAAATGGCGCGGCGGGTGGACATCCAACTGGGGGTATGCCAGGGCACGCCCCGAATAAAGGCCGCGCTCAGGGAGTGCACCGGATCGCTCTTGCCGATTTCCCGGATTAACCACGAGGTATCCCACGGAAAAAGTTCCATGGCTTCACTGGTCAGCCGCCAGAAACGTTTCATGGCCGCCGCCGCGCCCCCATAGGGTTCGGCCAGCTTGTCGAGCGCGGCTTCCTCGCCGATGTCCGGCTGGTTGAAGAACAGCCCGGTCATGCGCAGGTTGGGGTCTTCTCTGTCCGGCATCAGGCCAAAGTATTCCTTGATGCCGGCAATATGCGGCACTTGCGCAATCTGTTTAAGGCCGCGAAAAGTAGTCAGAGGATGAGCTAGATGGAGGTATGGCTCCACCTCTTCGCTCGGTCCTCCGAGAAAGTATTCTATTATGACGGGAATGCCGCGCTCGCCCGCAAGGAAGGTCGTATTCCTGACCCAGCGGTCGGTGGGGAGGGTGGTAATCACCTCCGCGATATTGCAATGCAGCGCCAATCCAAAGCCTTCCGGGTTGATTGCACTGACACAACGTTGGACTTGGCCTGCGGACAACTCCCACGGCTCCCACCACAACCGGCCGCCGGCGTGGGATTTTAGCCAGAGCGCTTTCATGCTTTCCAGAAACGGGACCACCCGTTCCGCCAGAGGGATGCCGGTGCAGCGGGGGCAGGGGCCGAATTCGCTGCACAGCCAGGCATGCTGGTCATAGGTGTAAACCAGGAGGTCGTCAATCTCCGGGAACTGCCGGGCGAATTCCTCCAGCAGATAGGCGCAGCGCTCCGGCGTGCTGCCATCCAGCAGGCAGTTCGGCGGGGCGTCGCCAATATTGGTATCCCCGACATAGGGCGCGCCGAAATGAAAAATCGAACGAAAACCGAACTCCTTGGCCAACCCGGCGCGGTCATGCAAATCCGTCAGCCGCTGGGCGCGCCGCTCCGGCGACTGGTCCCCCAGCATCGCCGCCCGGCCCTGCAAATGTTCCGGCACATCAATCACATCTTCCAGATTGAGCGGTTCGCCGCCCGGCCGGTATCCCCAGGCGATATTCAATTGCACGGTGTTGAATCCCAGGTCTTTCAGTCGCGAGAAGTTTTCTCTGCTCCAGGCGACCTCCGGACAGGGAGGACAACCCAGAAATCCGACGCGATATTGAAGCTTATTGTTCGACATTAGGGGGGCTACTGCTTTCCTTGTTCCCGCACCAGATCGTAGACCAGGTCGTAGGCAAACTTCAATTCTTCCATGGTGCAGTGATCCTGCACAAAATGTGTAGTGCAGAAGATAAATCCGCCGTCCGGGAACATGCCGACAATGCGTTCGATTTCCCGCTTCAGGCGGTCAAGATTTCCAAATCCGATGGTCGTCTGGACGTCAAGGCCTCCCATGACCACAAAAGCATTCATATAGTGTTGTTTGAAGTCCTGCAGGTCCATGCCGGCGGATTCCTGGAAAGGATGCATCACCTGGTAGCCCAACGCGACAATGCCGTCCAGCACCTGTGTAACATTGCCGTCGCTGTGGAGGCTGAGGAAGCCTCCCCGCTGTCGCACCGCGTCACAGGTGATTTTGTGATAAGGATACATGAGCCTGCGCCAGACGTCGGGGTGGAACATGAGTCCAAACTGCGCGCCCCAATCGTCGGACACGTGGATCATATCAATTCCCAGATCGAGGCAATTCAGGGCAAAGGCGCGGTTCCATTCCGCCTGCCGGCGATACACTTCGTGAAGTTCTTTCTCATACATGGCCAGATACATCAGGTGGTTCTGTATGCCGAAGGGACCGTTGAGACATTCAAAGATGCCCGACGTCTGCACATACACAAAGCGACCTCGCTGGTTCTTGTGGTATTCCATCTGGCTGCGAATGTCGTTATAGCCGGACGGCTCATTAGGATCGAGCAACGGGATTTCGAGCAAGGCGGCCGGCTCGATAGTACCGCCGCCGCGGGCGGACAATGCGCTCAGATCTTCCTGGCGATACTGCGGAGGGCCGCCAAAGATATGCGCCAGGTCGAATTCATAGCGGTCTTCAAAGGCCTCGACCGAGCCGAAGGCCTCGGCAATCTGCTTTTCCAGATTCGCCCGCACCCACCCATAAATGGGCATGCGGTCCGGCTTGCGATGCTGAATTACTTCGATAACGCGTTCTCTTGATAACATTGTGTTACTCCTGGAAGGTTGAATCTATCGTCTATCCTGACGATGTAACATTAAAAACTTTAACAAGGCCTGTATTTAAGGTGGCACGGCCGTCTGCCATAGGCGGATAAATCTCAGCCGTGAAATGAATCAAGCAATCATGGGCAAGATGCCCATGCCACGCCATGCCTAACGTTGCGCGGCTTTTTCGCGATACTCCTGAAACAGCTTTATATATATCCGGTAATTCTCCAGCGAGACTTCCGGCGGGGTCTGATGATCCACCGAGGGTATAAAGCCGCCCGATTTCATGACCGGCAGCAGACGTTCAAACTCCGCCCGCATCGCTACTTCGCCTTTTGACATCACCATTTTGTCATAGCCGCCCAGCATCAGGAAGGTCGGGTGGTCGCGCCGGATTTTAGCAATATCCACCCCCGCCTGTTTTTCCAAAGGATAGACGCCTTCAATGCCGGCCTCGGTCATCCACGGGATCATCGAGGTGATATCGCCGTCGCTGTCCACCAAAACTTTTACATCATATTTCTTGATGTGGGGGATGACCTTCTGGTAGTAGGGCAGCAAAAATTCCTTAAACAATCCGTAGGACAACATGGGGCCGTGGTTGTAGGACATGTCCTCGGCAAAGCCGACCATATCCGGACGCAGAATGGGGAAGAGCGCCTCCACCGCGCGCGCGTTGAATTCCGCCAGGTCGTTATTGATGCGGTGCATCAACTGCGGCTGGTCGTAGAAAGCGAACATATGACGTTCGATCCCCATGAGCCCTCTGGGGAACCAGAAATAACCATCCAGCCAAAGTCGGAGGATGATTTCGCCGCGGTCATGTTGTTCCTTGATTTCTTTAGCATGTTTTACGCAGCCCTCGATGGTCGAATCCCCATACATATACGGCCGGAGCGCATCGTAGGCCTTTTCATCCGTTATGACGCGGGAAATCGTCTCCGGGCAGCCCGACGCCCCGCCTCCCATGCCAATACAGATCAGTTTATCCAGGCCGAAGTATTCCAGGGACTCCCCCCATCCGATATCCTTGGGCAATCCCTCCTGCTTCCAGCGGTTAATGGTCAAATCCCACCACGCCGCCCACTCCACCATGGGAAGCAGGTCAACGGACTTGTCGAAATTGAGCGTTTTCAGAAAACGTTCTCTTGGTGTCATAGTGCAATTCCTTTTACCCGAATAATTCACCTGGAAGATAGAGATGCTGTTGGGGGCGGGCTTTGTAAAGCCCGCCGGCGGGGTTCACGAACCCCGCCCCCAAAAACACTCTGTCGCTAATCTGATCTCATCGTGAATTATTCGGGTTAATAGTTTAATCTCCAATGGGCCGGCGCGCCGCAAGCGCGCGGCGACCCTGCTACCAACGTTCCGCTTTCTGCAGCAGGGTCCGGCCTTCGCTTTCACTCGCACAGGAGGTGTTCAGCATCAGAAGCGCCGGATCCAGTTTTCCTGCAAGTTGTAGGAGATTCTCCGCGGACAGATCAATGTGCACAATCCGGCCGGCTTTCTGAATGGTCTGGTAGAAATCCAGGTGCGCGGGACCGTTCGGCGGTTCGGCCGGAGTCGGCGTATATTGGATCACCCTCATATACGGCAACGAGAGCAAACGGGGAAGATGCTGGCGTGCGTCGTACCCGTCCAGATGATACCACATGGCACCAAGAGCATTTCCCATGAAATCCAATTCCGGGACCACAAATTGTTCGAACAGCTCCGGCGAGAGCATGCAGGAAACATCCGACTGCGTGGAGGCAAACGGTTGCGGAGTCCAGAACGGCATCCATCCGGCATTGCCATACCAGTAAGGGGTCAATTTTTTTGCTTCCGCCTGCAGGCGCAGGCGTTCCTCGTGCTGATCCCGGGCGGCCTGCAGGATCGCCGCCCGCATCCACGCCGGCTCATCCATGAGCGCCATCAGGAAGTGGGTGGTTCCCATGTGCATCGAGAGCAGGTCGTTGGCGGGCAGCATCAGCGGATGTCCCAGGAAAAACTTTCCGGCGCTTTCTCGGGCCACCGCCTGATAGAGTTTCCGGTGTTTCAGAATCCAGGGATCCTTTTCCTCAATCGTGAAGGGGGAAGGCTTCTGGAAGTCCACCTCGAAGGTGTCGAACCAGATTGTCTCCTGACTAAAATGGGGTCTACCGCCGGCCGACACGAGCCAACCGGCCATGAGGAGATAAGACGGAATGGCTTCGCCGCCCCACCACGTACTGCTCAAGCCGGCGTGCAGCTGCGCGATGATCCAATCCTGGTTCAGCCAGCGATCCTCCGGATTCGCCGGCGCGGCCGGCGACTTTCCTCCGCCCGCCTGCGGCGCCGTAACGGCCATGCAGGGCCGGCCGGTGATGGTGCCGTTCCAGAGGGCTTTCAGACGAGCTTTTGTCGTTTCCCAATCGTGTTTGTAGTGCATGTTCAGTTTTCCATGAAATCTTTGCGTCCGGCGGGACAAGTCCGCCGGGGGCATTACTCCAACACTTTCCCCTAACTCGCTATCGGTGGTCTCACACCCGGATCCGACTTGTCCGTCGTGTGACATATCTTCATCAGTTCGTGGAAGCCTGCCCTGCAAGCCTCGTTGGGCTTGCCGTCGTTGGACTTCAGTTCGCTGTCCAGCATAGCGCGAATGAAGAGAATCCGCCAGCGCCATGCGCGGCGCGCGCGTTCCGGGAGAGCGGCGTCCACGCGCTTTGCCAGCGCATACGCTTCTTCCGCGCCGGGATCCGCCTGGGGCCTGCACCCTTTGCTGGGGAACCAGTTCATCGTCAGTTTAACGCCCTCCAGTTCGCCCGGCCACCAGCGGAAATGATGATTCTGCTCAAGGGTGTGAACGATCTTCAGCACCTCCTCCGTAACGTCGGGCACATACTCATAGGCAATGTATTCCCTGATGATATCATCAACCGACCGCGCCGAATTCCAATACATCTGCGTCCAAAGCACCTTGTTGATGTCTTCAAAGATTCCCTCGGAGTAGGGAAGCCCTCCGGCGAGAACGTTTTTCATGTCCTCCCATGCGGCGGCAAAACGCGCGGGCTGGGGATTGGCGCCAAAGCCGCCCCACGGCCACATGCCTTCCATGCTGATCTCCGGGAAGCCTATGACCGGGAAACCGGCCGGCAGTCCGCTCTTGATCAGGTTCGCATCCTCGGCCAGGATCATGTCAACCCATGCGGGCCGGTTTGCCAACGTGTCTTTCACGGCCTGCCATTCCTTCGCGTCAAAGAGCCAACTGGACAGGATGATCTTCACGCCGGGAAATATCCGGCGGGCGAGCCCGGCCACATGCTCGGCGCACCGGAGGAATCCGTTCGCTCCCCACGGCCTGCATTTCTCACAGCCGCAACTGCCCTGGTCATAGGGCCAGATGCAGACATATTCCGGGCGCAGATCGCGCGCCCAGTCGAAGAGTTCCCCGAGGATCTTCAACGTATATTCGAGTCCGCCCGGCTTGTTGGGGCAGACCGCTTCATCATAGTAGCCGCCGCGCTGGGCGGTCGGATCGGCGCGCAGTTCAAGCGGGCTGTTCGCATACGCCTCGTTCCCGATCACCAGCAGGCCGACACTGAGGCCGAGACGGCGGGCTGTCTGCAGAATGCGTCTCAGGCATTCGCGCAGTTTGACGGCGTCGGGATCGTTGAATCCCCGGAAATGGTGCATATCGTACCAGACCGTCAGGGTGTTGACGCCCCAAAGCGCCAGTTCCTCGACATAGCGTTCAATTTCGTCCACCGGCGCGGTCTGGTAGTAATTGTAAAAATGCGTGGCGAAATAAATTCCGCGCAAAGACTTCTCCGGCACGGATGACCCGCGCCAAGCGCCGGGTGTGAAGCCGTCTTTGTCATATCGCGACTCGCGCAGGAATTTCCCGACGCCATACATCACACCCCGTTCATCGTTGCCGATGATCCGCACCGCGCCGTCCTTGCCGTCGGCGATGGTGTATCCTTCGGCGCCGATGCCCGGCTCGATCGCCAGTTCTGCTGTCAACGGCGCTTTCCCCGATGTCGTAACCTTGGCACCGCACCGTGACTCCACCTGCCGCGCCAGCACTGCGGCGACATTCTTCATCACGGGAGTGGCGTTATTCGGCAATACAGGCCGGATCGCAGGCCCTGCCTGGGCGCCGGCGCACTTCTTCTTGTTCGTAGTCATGTCAGTCACCCCTGATTGCCCTACTTGATTTCCGGTGGTTTGATCGGCATCGAATGCGCGTTTCCCGCGTGGTAGATCCTTGTCAGCTCTTCAAACGCCGCCTTCAACGTGGCGCCTTCCAGTTTTCCCTTGTGGTCGAACATCTCTTTATCAATCAGCGCGCGCAGGGCGAAAATCCGCCAGCGCCAGCTCCGGCGGGCCTGCTTCGGCAAGCGCGCCTCAGCTCTCTGGACCAGGGCCAACGCGCGAGCCGCGTTTTCGCGGATTTTCCCGCGGTCGTGGTTTTCCTCGAAAATCCGGACTACTTCGACCAGTTCGTCAGCGGCATCGGGAGAGAACTCGAAGCTCACGTATTCTCGAACGGTATCCTCGGCCTTGCGCTTGGGATCCCAGTAGAATCCCGCCACGATGGCCTTGTTCAAATCCTCATAGATTCCCTCCGAGTAGGGTGCGCCACCTGCGGCCATGTGCTTGATGCGATCCCACAACATCTGAAAATGCGCCGGCGCCGGGTTCGCTCCATATCCGCCCCACGGCCCCATCCCGAACATGCTGATCTCGGGAAAGTTCACCAGCGGAAGATTCCCCGGCACGCCGTTCGTCAGTGGATAGGCGGGGAAATAGTTGTCGTGCCCGTCGGCTATCAGGTACTCCACCCAACTCTTGTCCTGTGCCAATGCCTGCGTCAGGCCCACCCATTCCCCATCGGGATTGTTGTCGTCCTCATTTTCAAAGCACCAGGTGGAGAGTATCCGCTTGCAGTCAGGGAAGCGCGTGCGAATGTGTGCCGCCAATTCCCTGGACAACCTGACAAATCCGCGCGCGCCCCACGGCCAGCAGTCCTTACAGGCGCACCCCCCTTCGTCGTACGGCCAGAACACGAAGTAGTCGAGGCCGATGTCCTTGAATTCATCCAGCAACCCGTCATAGAGTTGCAGTAGCAGATTCCACGCTTCCGGTATGCTGGGACACAAGTT
>Ga0315288_10002125_pt1 | contig 25657 bp, 21 predicted proteins | sample YL17G11_20_MG_FD_203454 | JGI IMG/M metagenome (GOLD analysis project Ga0315288, IMG submission 203454) | Sediment microbial communities from Yellowstone Lake, YNP, Wyoming, USA - YL17G11_20 | ecosystem: Environmental > Aquatic > Freshwater > Lake > Sediment | place: USA: Wyoming | collected... | reverse complement strand
CTGTACAAGGTCCCAAGGGTCGGGCTGTTCGCCCGTTAAAGCGGTACGCGAGCTGGGTTCAGACCGTCGTGAGACAGGTCGGTCTCTATCCGCTGTGGGCGCAAGGGATTTGAAGGGAGCTGCCTCTAGTACGAGAGGACCGAGGTGGACAGACCTCTGGTGTGTCAGTTGTCGCGCCAGCGGCATCGCTGAGTAGCTATGTCTGGCAGAGATAACCGCTGAAAGCATCTAAGTGGGAAACTCGCCCTAAGATTAGATCCCTGTATTCCCGTCAAGGGAGTAAGACCGCAGGTAGACTACCTGCTATATAGGCAGCAAGTGTAAGCGCAGCAATGCGTTAAGCTAAGCTGTACTAATGGTCGAGGGCTTAATCCCGTGGTGCGGAGAACTTGATACTTTTCTACGACCTTATTCGAATGCTATTCGGTCCAACGTTGTGAAAACGTCCCTTGGTGATTTGAGCGGCGTGGGTACACCCGGTCCCATCCCGAACCCGGTAGTTAAGCACGCCAGCGCCGATGGTACTTGGAGGGCGACCTCCCGGGAGAGTAGGTCATTGCCAAGGGACTTTTCCTTTTACCGGCCATCGTGTATAATCCTGAGGCTGGTCAGGTTGAGCGACGGGCGCAGCTCGTCGTCGACAACTCGAGGAGTGTGAAGCGCATATTTGATCGAAAGGTCAAGTCGCCAGTTTCATTCACTACACAGCCCTCAGCTGCCAGGGTGGCCGAGGGTTTTTTATACGCCGGCCCATTCAAGATGCGGAAGGAGGTGAATCAGACATGGCAATGGTTGTACTGCGCGGCGGTGAATCGCAGGACTCGCTGCTCAAGCGTTTCCGGAAGAAGGTGGTCAAGAGCGGCATACTGAGCACCGTACGACGCAAGCGTTGGTTCGTCTCCAAGAGTGAGCAGCGCCGCATGGAGAAGAAGAAGGCGATTCGCCGCATCAAGCGCCGCGCCTTCACCCGGGACTACGAATAGGCCCATGGGAGGCCGCAATGGCAAAAGAGGAAGATAAGATCCGGGCCGAGGGTGTGGTTGTTGAGGCCCTGCCAGGCACGCAGTTCCGGGTTCGGCTCGAAAACGGGCATGAGATCCTGGCATACCTTTCGGGCAAGATGCGCAAGTACTATATCCGCATCCTGCTTGGAGATCGCGTGTCCGTGGAGATGTCGCCGTACGATCTGGCGCGCGGCCGTATCACGTTCCGACAGCGCAAGAATGCCCCTGCACCTGCTGAGACGGCCTCGTAGATGACTTTCATGAGCTTCAATAAAGAACCTCCGATCAACCGGAGGTTCTTTTTGTTGGTGCTATTGGGGAACTACGGCAAGTCTCGGAAGGAACCGAGCACCTTCATGTAGTTGGCCCGCTCGAAGGCCGCCGGCTCGGCTACGGATTGCTGACTCATGCTGCCCTGCATTTGCTTGATCGATGTGTACTCGCGGTCGGTCATCCAGGCCGTCAAGTCGGCGAGTATTTCGGCCACCCTTGCGGGCCCTTTGTGCAGAAGCTCGGAAGCCAACATGACCACCCGGGCACCGGCCATCATGGCCTTTATGACACCTTCGTGGCTGTGGACTCCGCTCGTTAGTGCAAGATCCGAGTGGACCGTTCCTTGCAGGATCGAGATCCATCGCAGGGGGAGCCGAAGTTCGGCAGGGCTGCTAAGTTCCAGTGTGTGCGCGATGGCCAGGTCCTCGATATTGAAGTCCGGCTGATAGAACCGGTTGAACAACACGATTCCATCCGCGCCAGCGCCTGCCAGACGTTGGACCAAGTTCGGTAGCGCGGTGTAGAAGGGGCTCAGTTTCACAGCCAGCGGGATGGTTATGGACGACTTGACGGCCGCGACCAGATCCACCTGGGCGTCCTCGATTTCCTCGGCCTTCAGTGAAGCGTCTATGGGCAGGTAGTACAGGTTGAGCTCGAGGGCGTCGGCCCCGGCCTCCTGGATCAGTCGGGCGTAGCGGACCCAGCCACCTTTGGAGACACCGTTTAGGCTGCCCATGACCGGTATTCCGGCAACCTGCTTGACCTTCCGAATGTGCTCCAGGTACTTCTCAGGCAGCAGGCTGTATTCCCCCACGTCCGGCAGGTAGCTAGTGGCCTCTGCGGAGAAATCCGCGCTGCGCGAAAGATAGTGGTCCAGTTCCAGGCTTTCGTGAATGATCTGCTCTTCAAAGAGCGAATGCATCACGATCGCCGCTATGCCGGCGGCTTCCAGCCGCTTTACCTGTTCGGTGTGCTTCGAGAGGGGGGATGCGGCTGCGACCAGCGGATTTCTGAGGGGCAGCCCAAGGTAGGTTGTGGATAGATCGACCATGTTCAGCTGCCTTTCTCTCGCTGCTGCGGCGCGGCCTTGCCGTTGCCATTCGGACCGTAGTGCATGGCAGCCATCTGGTCGTACATCCGCCAGCGCGCCGTGGCGTCCTGCTGTGCTTCCTGAATGAGCCTTTCAGCGCGTTCCTCGTCAATTTGGGTGAGCATCTTGTAGCGCGCCTCGTTGTAAGCGTACTGTGAGAGCGGCACCGTGGGTTCCTTGCATTCAATCTGCAGCGGGTTCTGATGCTGCTGGGCAAGGCGAGGATCGTAGCGGTAGACCGGCCAGGCGCCGGACTGGACGGCGAGTTTCTGCTGCTCGAGCCCGTGGATCATGTCATAACCCTGCTGGATGCAATGGCTGTAGGCTATGATGAGCGAGGGACCGTCGTACGACTCAGCATCCAGGAAGGCCTTCAGAGTTTGCTGATCGTTGAAGCCCAGTGCCACGCGCGCAACGTACACATAGCCGTAAGCCATGGCGATCAAACCAAGGTCCTTCTTGGGCAGGCCCTTGCCAGCCATGGCGAACTTGGCAACCGCGGCGCGAGGTGTGGCCTTGGAGGCCTGCCCGCCGGTGTTGGAATACACCTCGGTGTCAAGCACGAGCACATTGACGTTTCGTGCGCTTGCCAGGACGTGGTCCAAGCCGCCGAAGCCAATATCGTACGCCCAGCCGTCGCCGCCCACGATCCAGACCGAACGCTTCACCAGGCTGTCGGCCACACTGACGAGCTCCTTGGCAGTCGAGGAGGGATTCTTGGCGATGGCCTTCTTCAGCTCGGTCACGCGTTGACGCTGCGCATCGATGCCGGCCTCGTTGGATTGATCAGCATTCAAGATGGCTTGCACAAGCTCGGGGCCGAGCTCCTTTTCAAGGCCTGTCAGCAGCTCCTTGGCATACTGATTCTGCTTGTCGATCGTCAGGCGCATGCCCAATCCGAATTCGGCGTTATCTTCGAAAAGAGAGTTCGACCATGCGGGCCCGCGGCCAAAGGAGTCCGTTGCCCACGGCGTCGTGGGGAGGTTGCCGCCGTAGATGGATGAGCAGCCCGTGGCGTTGGCAACGAGCGCCCGGTCCCCGAACAGCTGGGAAAGCAGTTTGAGGTATGGGGTCTCGCCGCAGCCCGAGCACGCGCCTGAGAATTCAAATAGCGGACGAAGCAACTGGGAGTTCTTGATGGTTGACGGATTAATGAGCTTTCGATCGAGGTCGGGGATCCTCAGGAAGAAGTCCCAGTTTGCAGCCTCGCTTTCGCGAAGCGGGATCTGCGCAGCCATGTTTAGGGCTTTGCGCCCGGCGCGCGTCTTGTCCTTGGCAGGGCAAACCTCGACGCACAGGGCGCAGCCGGTGCAATCCTCCGGTGCGACCTGCACGCTGTAGGCCATCCCCTGCGAGAATTCCTTGAATTTCGAAGGCATGTGCCTGAACGTGGCCGGTGCCCCCGCCAGCAGCTTCTCGTCATAGATCTTCTGTCTGATGACCGCGTGCGGGCATACCATCATGCACTTGCCACACTGAATACACAAATCGGTTTCCCAGACCGGGATGTCAAGCGCGATATTGCGCTTTTCCCACTGGGTGGTTCCGGTCGGGAACGTGCCGTCGATCGGCATTGCGCTCACCGGCAGCTTGTCGCCCTCAAAGATCAACATTGGGGCGATGACATTCTGGACGAATTCGGGTGCCCCCTCGGGAACAGCGCGCCGACGGGTCGAGTGGGCGGTGACCTTGGCGGGGACCTTCACCTCGAAGAGGTTCTCAATAGTCCCGTCAACAGCCGCGAAGTTCTTCTTGACGACGGCCTCGCCACGCTTGCCATACGTCTTCTCGATTGCGTGCTTGATCTGAGCAATAGCCTGTTCCCGGGGGAGGATGCCACTGATGGCAAAGAACGCGGTTTGCATGATCGTGTTCATGCGTGCGCCCATTTCCGTCTTCTCAGCCACCTCGTACCCGTTGATCACGTAGAATTTGAGTCTCTTTTCGATGATCTGCTGCTGCACCTCGATTGGCAGTTCAGCCCATACACTGTCCGGGCCATAAGGGCTGTTGAGCAGGAACACGCCTCCAGGCTTGGCGTACTTCAGCATATCGAATTTCTCGAGGAAGTTGAACTGGTGGCAGGCGACGAAGCTGGCTTGATTCGCCTCGATCAAATACGGGGCCCGTATCGGTTGCGGCCCGAACCTGAGATGCGAGGTGGTCACGGTGCCCGATTTCCGGGAGTCGTAGACAAAGTACCCCTGTGCATAGTTGTCGGTCTCTTCGCCGATGATCTTGATGGAGTTCTTGTTGGCGCCCACCGTGCCGTCTGCGCCCAGACCGAAGAAAACGCACCGCACCGTCTCCCCGGGCTCGATGGAATACGAAGTGTCCATGTTCAAGCTGGTGTTGGAGACATCATCGGTGATGCCGACCGTGAAGTGATTTTTTGGTGCGGATTTCGCCAGTTCGTCGAGCACCGCCTTGACCATGGCCGGCGTGAATTCCTTTGAAGCCAGGCCGTAGCGTCCGCCTATGACCCGGATCTCCCGTCGGCCGGCCTCGCTCAAGGAATTGACTACGTCAAGGTACATCGGCTCACCCGGCGCGCCCGGCTCCTTGGTGCGGTCTAACACGGCCAGAGCCTTGAGGGACCGTGGAAGTGAGGCCAGGAACTCCGGATTTGAGAATGGGCGATAAAGCCGCACCCTCAGAGCGCCCACTCGTTCGCCCTTCCCGGCGAGATATTTCACTGTGTCTTCCGCCGTCTCACCGCCCGAACCCATGATAATGAGCACGCGTTCCGCGTCTGGATGCCCCGAATAGTCGAAGAGGTGATACTGGCGTCCAGCCACCTTGGCGAACTTGTCCATGGCCGCTTGCACGATGGCCGGCGCGGCCGCGTAGTAGGGATTCGCGCTCTCGCGTGCCTGGAAGTAGACATCGGGGTTCTGGGCCGAGCCGCGTAGCACCGGATGCTCCGGTGAAAGTGCGCGGGCACGGTGGGCCCGAACCAGGTCCTCGTCCACCATCGAGCGCAGGTCATCGTCGCTGAGCTGGAAGATCTTGGCGACCTCGTGCGACGTGCGAAAGCCGTCGAAGAAGTGAACAAGCGGCACGCGGGCCTGCAGGGTGGCGGCCTGCGCAATGGCAGCAAAGTCGTGGGCTTCCTGGACCGACCCGGATGCAAGCAGGCCGAACCCTGTCTGGCGCACGGCCATCACGTCCTGATGATCGCCGAAGATGGAAAGCGCATGCGCAGCCACGGCACGGGCCGCAACGTGGAACACAGTGCTCGTAAGCTCGCCGGCTATCTTGTACATATTGGGGATCATCAAGAGCAGACCCTGAGAGGCCGTGAAGGTCGTGGTCAGCGCGCCGGCCTGCAGCGCGCCATGCACGGCTCCTGCCGCGCCGCCTTCCGATTGCATCTCGATCACGGTGGGTACAGTCCCCCAGATATTTCTCATCCCCTTGGCGGACCATTCATCGGCAAACTCCCCCATGTTTGAAGAGGGGGTGATCGGGTAGATGGCGATCACCTCATTCATTCGGTGGGCAACCGAGGCGGCCGCTTCGTTGCCGTCAATCGTGACGATCGGACGTTTCATGTTCGCTTGACTCCTTGAGAAGCGGGCGCGCGCCCGCCGGGATTCTCTCCAGCAGTCAAGTCTATCGCCCCGAACATGGAGTCGTTAGTTATTTATGGCACTATTCCCCCCGCTGGTTGTCACATTTCGGACAAATTTTGACCGATTTCCAGATGCAGCGCGGATTGCCGCATCCACAAACATCGGTCCAGGCCGCTCGTCATCAGATTACAAGTACTCGCTGAGACTTTGGCGCGCCACGAACAATGCCGCGAGCGACTTGGCATCCGGTAGCTGCCCGCGTTCTGCCATGCGCAGCGCCTCCTGCACAGGCATACGCTCAACTTGCAAGAACTCGTCCGCATCCCCGGGAAGGGGATCGGGTGTAAGGTCCGTTGCCACAAACACCGCCATGAACTCGGTGGAGTACCCGGGCGCCAGATAGAACTCGCCCACTTTCTCCAGCCTTCCTGCAGCCATGCCGGTCTCTTCGCGCATCTCGCGCGCCGCACATGACTCGTACGATTCGCCCCCATCGCGCGTCCCGGCGGGAAGCTCAAGCAGATCAATTCCTGCCGCGTGCCGATACTGACGGACCAACACCAGATTTCCGAGCTCATCGATCGGCAGCATGACCACGGAGCCCCCGTGCTCGACAATCTCGTACTTCGTCTCGCGTCCATCGGGGGTCCGCAGGTAGTCGCGGCGGATCTTGAATGCCCGCCCCTCCAGCAGGGATTCCGATCGCAGGAATTCAAATGGAGGCATGCTGTGCTCCTACAAATAAGCCCAGGCGATGCACGCCTGGGCTCTCAGTGGAATTCGACCCTCGCCTACGGGATCGCAAGCCGCTGGCCTGCCGTAAGGGAACTGGATAGCGTGAGCCCATTGGCGCTGGCGATGTCCTGCGGCAGCACATCGCCATAGTAGCAGGCCACTCCGTAGATCGTCGTATCCGAAGATGCAACCGTGTAGGTGTCCGGATGATCGTGGAGCGCCCGGTCACCGGGGAACGGACCGGCAGATTGCGGAATCGTCAGCGTCTTACCCGGGTAGAAGTCGCTCCCATCTGTAACGCCGTTGGCCGACAGGAGTTGGTCGGGGTTGATGTTGAAGCGCCGCGCGATGCAGTATGGGAATTCACCCGCCTGGAGCGTGTAGGAAGAAGGGGCGCCTACCGCGCTGGTCGAGATGATGGTGGTTGTCTGTGGGGTCGGGGACTTCGTGGCGGGCACGACGGTCGCCGGGGCCGCTGTGATGGCGGCTGCCGTAACGCCGCTGCCGGCGGTTGCCGTGGCTGATGCAGCGCTGGCTGTGGCTGGTGTGCCGGTAACCCCGGCCGACGTTGCCGGCGTTGTCGTGCCACCTGCCGCCGCCGTCTTTGCGACAGCTGTCTGCGTGCCGAGATCCGCCACAATCTGCAGCGGATCTTGACCGGATGGGAAGGGAGACACGAATAGACCGGTGGAGATAAGGGTGGGCGTCGCGACAGGCGCCTGCGAATAGGTCTGCGTACAGGCGGATGCCGCCGTCACTACCAGGATGAGGACGACAAGTAGTTTTCCTTGCCAGACATTATGCATCGCGTCTCCTATTCGTCGCGCTCAACAAACGATACTAGCATATAGGTCGCGAGGCGTCAAGCCGCGCATCGCAACTACCCATCACACCCGATCTCTGCAAGCATGTCTGGGCTCGGAACCGGGGAGCCTTGGGGGGCCGTCAGGTGGACGCGCTTCCAGAGGGCGCACAGACCAGGCTCCAGCCTGGGCTCATCCTGCAGAGTGCGACGCGTTATGCGGACTGCCCACGGGATATCCCCGGTCAACGCCTCCGCTTCGATGAACGGAAGCCATTCGAACGGATCCGAAGGCGAAAGCCCTTCATCCATCGCCTGTGTGTGCAGGTCCACGATGTTCTCCCAGTCGCGAACCTGGCGCGACAACTCCGCCTTCTCATAGAGGTAGCACCATCCGCCCACTGGCGCGCGACTGAAGGGCGGAGTAGGCAAATCCTGCGATATCGCATGGGTCAGAATGCGGCTGGGATCGGAAAGCGGGATCGCGGCGGTGAGGGACTCGGGAAATCGGGAGTATGTCTCCGCATCATCGAAAGCGGGATCGAAGACGCGCAGGCAGCCGCTGGCTGGCACGTAGACCACAATGGCCTGCGAGGTGCTTCCTTTGAACTTCATGGTGCGCAACGGCAGCTCCATCGGGATGCCGGGTTCAAGCTCCGGCAGCGCGTCGCCTCCCAGCCGCTTCTCTGTGTATACGACGGCGTACGGGAGATCCGGCGGCTCCACGTCGGCCGCAAACATCCAATTGACTGCCGCGGTCATGGCTAGATCGGTTTCGTAGTCAAGAGGCATTTGCTGCGTGAGGATGGCCGTGCCCGGTTTGAGTGATGGCATGCGCCAGGCGAACTGCCAGTAGATCTCCTGCTGACGCTGCCAATCCCGGCGGAAGATATTGGCATTGAAGAACTGCTGTCCCACCCCCAATCCCAGGACTGCCGCGAGCAGAATCATCCTGGCGCGAAGCCGCGGTATCAGCAGCTCGAACAGACCCGCGACGAAAAGGCTCGCTCCCAGCATCATTGGGATTGTCAGTCGATCAAAGCTGGACTGCAGCGTGAGCGGCAATCCAGCGGCGAACGAGGGAATACGGCCCAGGAGAATTCCAATTGCGCCCGTCAGCAACGCAGCTCGCGCGTAGTTCACGTTCGCGCCTCGGTCTCCTCGCGTGTGCAGAGCTCGACCGCGGCTCTGCTTCGTTGGAGTGTGGGCCGACTGCTCGTCCCATCGGGTAAGATAGAACACCAGTAACAGAAAGGCCATGCCGATCATAGCGATCGTGGCCATGCCGGTCGGCGTGGAGAGTGATCCCGAGACAAGCGGGAGCACCTGGAGCCAGACATAGATGCCTGCCTTCACCAGCGCGTCGCCAAAGACCAGAATGAATTCCCGGGGTGCGGGTACCCCCGTGGCCGTGGTCAAGTCGTAGGATACGTACAGGCCCGACCCGTAGTAGTACGCAAGCCAGCCTGCATTGATCAGCCACACCAGCATGTACGGCCACCAGGCCTTTAGCCCCGCCCGGAGTCGCGCACCCCATCCGTCGACCGTTTCAGAAAACACGGCCCAGAAAAAGAACACACGCAGCAGTTCCAGCCCGATGAAGTACTCGGTCGGCAAGAGAGCCACGCACTGCAACAGCAGGGCGGCCGCGGAGGTTGCCAGAGATATCCTCGGATCGCGGATGGCGCGAACGCTGAGGCCGAACGACAACAGGTACGCGATCAGAGAGACCCACTCTTGATTGATGTGCGTGAATGCGACCCAGTGCTGACTGTATCCAGGAAACAAGAGGAAAAGGAGGGACGCCGAAAGGGTCAGACGACGGCCGCGAGGCCAAATCTGATCAAGCGTCGACCAGGCTGCCAGCCCAGCCAGGAATCGAACCAGAAGAGCGAAAGTCTGCCACAGAATCGGGTCGGCAGGCAGCAGGCTCGTGGTCAGGAAGAAGATGGGGCCCAGGAAGGGGCGAAAGCCCCGGAATGCCGGGATGAACTCCGAGGGGCCCAGAAAGCGTGCAATCCACGCGAAGGGCCAATCGTCCCAGTAGAAGCCGGTCAGGGGGAGCATGAGACCGTATGCCGCGATGGTGATGAGCGCGAAAACGAACGGCACGCTCCTGGCAGTGAAGCGGACGGCCTTCATTCGTGCAATCATAAGAGCAAAGCCGCGGGCGCCCTGACTCCGCAGCCGCGTGGCCGCGCGTCGGTCTAGGGGCATCCGCGCACGCGATGCCGCGCAAAAGAGGCCACTCGAATTTCGTCTCCTGGGACCGGACCGGGCGGAAGCCGAGGCGGGCGCAAAGGCCGATATCCTACTGCCCCATGAGGGGAATCCCAGGAGTCATGACCGGGTAGGTCGATAGATCCGTCTCAGGAAAGATCTTCAGATCCGTCGCAAGGATCCAGCAGGGCCTGTGAAAGTAGGGATTTCGAATCACGTACCATCCTGTCGCATTTCCCAGACCGAGTAGATCCACCGCCTTGCCCTTCTTGACGTTGCTGTCCAGCGCATTAGGGGTGCCCGGTCCCCCCAGCCAGCACGCGGCGAAATTGACGGTCTGAGGGCGGCGAGGCGGCTCGCTGCTCGTGGGGGTCAGGGTTGGAGTCCCGGTGGGACTGGGGGTCTGGGTGACCGTTGGAGGCACAGCGGTCGGAGAGGCGGCGGCAGCAGTCTGCGTGAGGAGGTCGAACGCGGCTTGGGCCACCGCCGTCGCTACGGCGTCCACCTGCGGGGTAGCTGGCGGGCTGCAGGCGACCGCAATCAGGGCGGCAAGACAGGCGCTCAGCCAGCTTCTGCTATGGCAACAATGCATGTGGACCTCCATCTTGTGGATCCAGGCCGCGAGTTCCGCGACTGAGGCAGTGGTCTGCCCGGAGGTCGCGACTCTGACAGGAGGGCGCCAGATCGGCCGAACCATGTATTCCTGGTTCGCTCACCACTCATCCTCGCCCGCAGCACTTCCGTAGACCCTTTCAACCGCTCGATGGATCTCCTCCTCCGGGTGATGCTCGCAGGCCACCAATGGTCGCAGCGCGTGGGGAACGATCTTGGCTCCCGCGCTCATGACCTTGGATCCCATAAAGCGACCAGCTGGATCGTGGACCACGTATAGTTCATAGAGTCTGCCGCATACTATGCAACCATGCACCTCGCCCCTGGTGTGGTTATCTGCCATTGGCGCCTCCACGCAGATCATGCGCAAATATACATCGGAATTGCGGCCAGCGGATGCCTGAAACGACTATCCCGGCCCGTGCAGACGCCCGGGGTTGGATGGAGCCATTCGGTATAATTCACTTGTGATGGCAAAGACGCGGGGAGCAGCTAGATTGCCCGGTTACGCGAGACTCGGCGAGTGGGCTGGCCCCGTGCTGAGCCTTGCCGTGTGTGTATTCTGCTTCGGGATATTGCTGGGACGGCTCGGCTACTTCCAGGACGACTGGCACCACGTCTTCTTTGCATACTGGCAGGGGGCCAAGGGTCTTCAACGGTTTCTCCAGACAGACCGAGGGCCATTCGCCTGGATCGTCTACGCCGCCTTCTTCAAGCTTCTCGGGTATTCGCCCGCGTCATGGCACTGGTCCCTGGCACTCCTCCGCTTCCTGACCGTCCAGGTATTCTGGATGTCCGCGCGCCGGATCTGGCCTCAGGCCGGGAGCCTGACCGCGTGGCTTGGCCTGCTCTTTGCGGTCTATCCGATCTTCACCTTGCAACCGCTTGCGGTGGCTTACACGCTGCACTGGTCGATGTACCTGGTCTTCATGCTTTCGATCCTCTTGATGCTGGAGGCAATTCGGCACCCCAGGTCATTTGTCCTATTGACCGTTGCCGCCGTGCTGCTTCAGGCGGTGCATCTGGCGCTTATTGAGTATTTCGCCGGCCTCGAACTTGCCCGACCTGTCTTGCTCTGGCTGCTGCTGCGCGATCTGAAAGCCCGCGAACGCATCAGGCAGGCGGTGAAGCTCGCCTCGCCGTATCTGGTCGTATTGCTGGTCTATGCCGCATATCGAAGCTCCTATGGCGTGCTCTTTGGCTATGACCGCTTCAATACTTTGGCGATCCTGACTGACCTGCTTCGAGCGCCCCTTGCCACGCTACCGGGCGTGATCCAGGCCGCCTTGCAGGACCTGGCGTATATCCTCCTCTCCCAGTGGTCCGCCGCGGTGGACCCGGCCATCATCGACTTGGCGCGACCGTCGACGTATCTAATTCTCGGCAGCATCCTCGGATTCGCGGCACTTGGCTATTTCGTTCTAACAGAAGCCGATCGCCGCCGAAACGCGGCGGAGCTCAGCGTGCACCCTCTCCAGGTTTCGATTGCGGGGCTCCTGATCGTCATCCTCTCGATGCTTCCGTTCTGGTTCACCGGCTTTTCCATATTTCAGAAGAACCAGTTATGGAGCGAGAGGCTTGCCCTGGCCGCGATGCCTGGTGCCAGCATGCTGGTCGTTGGAGCGGTGTATGCCCTGGTGGAACGGGCCGCGTTCCGGCACCTGGTCCTGAGTGTCTTGCTCGGTCTCGCCGTGGGCCTGCACGTTCAGACGGCGCGCAGCTTCCAGGCATCCTGGGACAAACAACAGCAGCTCTACTGGCAGCTGCATTGGAGGGCGCCTGCTTTGCAGGCGAACACGCTGATTGTTGCGGACCAGGAGATCCTGTTTTTCATGGGGATCTATCCGACTGCATTCGCCATCAACGTGCTCTACCCGCAGATCACGTCGCCGCCGGAGGCGAGCTACTGGTTCAATGCCGGATTTGAGCATGTAAACTTCGACAGGCTCGCGGCCGGCGAGCCGGACACATTCCAGAAGTACGGCACCACGTTCACGGCGACAGTGAAGGACGTTGTCGCCATAAGCTTTGAGCCTGGGTTGAACCAGTGCCTGTGGATCCTGCGTCCAGAGCTTGCCAATGCACCGGGGCTGACGCCAGCAGCAAGGACGTGGCTCGGAGTTTCGAATCCCTCCCGCATTGAGGCCGCGCCGGAGAATGTTCCGCTGACCTCCGTCTTTGGCCAGGAGCCCCAGCCCACATGGTGCACTTACTACCTGCGAGCCGATCTGGCCCGCCAGTACCGGAAATGGGACGATCCCATTAGCCTGTGGCGCGAGGCAGAGGCTCGGGGCTTCCGAGCTCCGAATGCTGTGGAGATGCTTCCGTTCATTGAGGCCTTTGCCCGGCAGGACGCATGGCTAGAGGCCCAGGCCCTGACTCGGCAGGCGCAAGTCCTGCCAGACCGGTCTACATCTCTGCTTTGCGACCTGTGGCGCGATCTCGCGATCACCACCCTGCGGTCGGTGGAGCGTGATCAGGCCGTCGCGCGCGTGCAAGAGGACCTGGGCTGCCAGCCCTGACGCTGGCGTGCGCCTGTTTCAGTATAATGTTCGCGCCATGAGTACAGTTGTCGCCCTTGTTCCAATGCGTCACCACAGTCAGCGAATTCCAGGGAAGAATTATCGCCCGCTGGCGGGACGCCCCCTGTTTCATCACATCCTGGAGACGCTCTCTGCGGTGCCGGAGATCTCCCAGATCGCAGTGGACACCGATTCCGAAATCGTAATGCGCGGCCTGCGCGAAGACTTTCCGAAGGTGAAGATCATCGTGCGCCCGCCGCGCTTGTGCCCCGATGATGTGTCGATGAATGATATCCTGATATTCGACACTGAGCAGATCGAGGCGGACTACTACCTGCAGACCCACACAACCAACCCCTTGCTTCGTGCTGGCACGGTGGTGCGCGCCATCCGGGAATTTCTGGCTGGCCGGTCGACGCACGATTCCCTCTTCTCTGTCACCCGCCGGCAGACCCGGCTGTACGATCAATCGGGCAGGGCTTTGAACCATGACCCTGCAGCCCTCATCCAGACTCAGGACCTGCCACCGGTCTTCGAGGAGAACTCGTGCCTGTACATGTTCACGCGGGCGAATTTGCTGCAGCATCATCACCGTATCGGTGAGCACCCATTTCTATTTGAGACCGAGGCGGCCGAAGCATGGGACATTGACGACGAGCTCGACTTTGCAATCTGTGAGTTCTTGATGGAAAGAGCCCAGAAAGCCCAGGGGCGAAGCTCATGAAACGGCTTCCGGCACGGATCCTCTCCCCGCTCCTGATCACCGTCGTAACGCTCGCCACATATGGCATCCTGCTGCCGCGGCTTGGTTTCTACCGCGACGATTGGTATCTGTTGGCCACGGCGCAGTCGGAGGGACCTGCCGGGATCATTGCGCTATTCCAGATCGACAGACCCCTGATCGGATACCTCTACGCGCTCGCCTTTCGCCTGCTGGATACCTCGCCGCTGGCATGGCAGATGGCTGCCCTGACGCTCAGGCTGCTCGGAAATCTGTCCTTCTGGCAGCTGCTCCGCAGGTTGTGGCCCATGCTGCAGGCCGAAAATCTCGCCATAGCTCTGCTGTTTTCGGTCTATCCAGGCTACAGCGTGCAGCCCAACGCCGGTGTCTACAGCACGGATCTTGCCGCAAACGCTGCAGCATTGTTGTCGTTCGTCTTGATGATTGCCGCGATTCGGTCCCGGCGACCAGCAGGATGGATCTTGTTCTCGGGGGTCGCGGGAGTATTGGAACTGCTGTACCTGGGCATCTTCGAATCGGCGATCGGTATGGAGGTGGCGAGGCTGGTCATTGCCTGGTACGTGATCTGGCAGCGGGACCACGCGGGACTGAGACTGACCTCTTGGCGGGCGCTCAAGGCCGACCTGCTCTACATATCCATGGCGGCGGCTTTCCTCATCTGGCGATTGTTCATTTTTCAGAGCACGCGCCGGGCGACCAATCTTGACGTCCTGATTGGCAGATATGGAACATTGCCTCTGCGCTCGGCGCTCTCGGTGGCCATTGAGACCCTGAAGGACGTGATCGAGACGACTGTCCTGGCGTGGAGCGTTCCCTTCTATCAGTTTGTTGCGGGCAGCAACTACCGTGACCTTGCGATCGCATTGGGTATGGCGTTCCTGGTCATTCTCTGCTTCCTTTTCCTGGCAAAGGGAGCGCTACAGACCGGCCCGACGCCGCATGGAGAGGGCCGACCCATCGCCCAGGCGCACATGATCGGCATCGGTGCCCTGATCGTGATTTTTGCGCTGCTACCCATCGACCTGGCTGGCAGGAATGTTCTGTTCGCTGACCAGTGGGACCGCTATACCCTGTATGCGTCGTCCGGCGTGGCATTGATTGTGGGCGGTGCCATCTTTCGATTGCTCGGGTCTTCTGCCAGCAGGGTGACACTGGTTGCGTTGGTCGGCATGTCGGTCGTCGTCCATTACTTGAGCGCCGCGTCGTACCGCGACCTCTGGACGGTACAGCGCGATCTGTGGCAGCAGATGGTCTGGCGCGCTCCAGGCATCAAGAGCGGGACCATGCTGTTCGTCGCGCTGCCGAATGGGGGATACCAGGAAGGCTACGAGATCTACGGACCCGCAAACATGATCTACTTTCCAGGGCAGAGCCTAAAGCTTGGCGCGGATGTGATAAACGCGGCGACTGCGACCAACCTCCAGTTGCAGAAGAACCGGCAGCACTTTGACCGCAGCGTCTTGGTGGAGGATAACTACCGCAACGCCCTTGTGGCGGTCTATCCGGGACCCGGTTCGTGCCTGCATGTTCTGGATGGGCGCAAGGTGGAGCTGCCTGGATTGATCGAGGACTCTCTGGCTGCCGACATTGCCTCGTACTCTCGCATCGAGATGATCGATGCCTCGGCGAAGCCCGCGGACTTGCCGGCGTTCCTTGGCGGACACACACCCAGGGCGTGGTGCCACTACTACCAGCGCATGAACCTCGCGCGGCAGAAAGGCGAATGGGCAGAGGTGGCGCGCCTGGCGGACGAGGCGCTGTCCGCGGACGTGAGCCCGGAGGATGTCTCCGAGTGGATGCCCGCCTTGGAAGCCTACGCAACCCTGGGCCGCGTGCAGGATATGCGTCGCGCGGCAGCGATCATTCGTTCGCAGGCCGGCGCGCGGGCTTTCCTGTGCCTCCAGATGGAGCGTGAGGCCGCCTATCCTGCACCCTACGACTATAATCAGGTCAATCAAGCGCTCTGTCAGGCGAATTGATGCCCACCGTACTGGTAACCGCTCCGTACATCATTCCGCTGCTGGGCCGTTTTCGGCCCGTCTTGGAGCACCTGGGTATCGAACTGCTGGTGGCCGAGGTCTGTGAACGATTGGAGGAGCAGGACCTGCTTCAATACGCCGGACGATTTGATGGCACCATGTGCGGCGATGATCTCTACACTGCGCGCGTGCTCGAGGCTTGTTCGCCTCGACTAAAGGTGATATCCAAATGGGGCACCGGCGTGGATTCGATCGATGCTGACGCATGCGGCCGCCTGGGCATCAAGCTCTTTCGGACGCCCAATGCATTCACGACACCAGTGGCGGACAGCGTGCTCGGTTACATGCTGGCATTTGCACGCCGCCAGCCGTGGATGGACAGCGAGATGCAGACCGGCAAATGGGTCAAGTCGGCTGGACACGCCCTGAGCGAGCACACGCTCGGAATTCTTGGCGTGGGGAACATCGGCAAAGCCGTGGCGCGCCGCGCCCGCAGCTTTGGGATGAGAATTCTAGGAACCGATATTGTCGAGATCGATCATGCCTTTGTCACCGAGACCGGGATAGAAATGACCGACCTTCGCACTCTGCTGTCCCGGAGCGACTACGTCAGCGTAAATTGCGACCTGAATACGACGAGCCGCGGCCTGTTGAATGCCGGAAGTCTTGCGCTTATGAAGCAGGGCGCCATCCTCATCAATACGGCCCGCGGTCCTATTGTGGATGAAGAGGCACTGGTCACGGCACTCCAGGCTGGCCGCATCGCAGGAGCCGCCTTGGACGTGTTCGTGACCGAGCCGCTTCCCGCGGGCAGCCCACTGCGGGGCATGGACAATGTCATGCTGGCGCCGCACAATGCGAATTCGAGTCCGGCGGCGTGGGAGAGAGTCCACCGCAACACCATAGCGAATCTGCTGGAGGGGTTGGGAATTCCGCACGATGGCCCCTTCGAGGCCTAGGGTCGTTGCAGCGTCTGGTTGGAAGGACACTTCGTGCCAAAATGACGAAAACAGTGCTCATCACAGGCGCCGCCGGAGGGATAGGTCGCGCCACAGTCGCCCTGTTTCACGAGAGGTCCTGGCGGGTGATCGGGGTGGACCGTCTCGAGTTTGGCGAGGGTTTCCCCGAGGATGGGGTCTTCATCAAGTCGGACATCTCTCGGCCTGAGGACATGCAGGCGATATTCGACAAGGTGCTTGTGAGGTCGAGGTCCCTGGATGCCCTCGTGAACAACGCCGCCATGCAGATCTCCAAGCCGCTGGTTGATACGACCTCGGACGAATGGGATGCTGTCATGGCATCCAATCTGAGGTCGGTGTTCCTCGGAGCCAAGCTGGCGCATCCTCTCCTGGCGGCCAGCGGAGGCGCGATCGTCAACGTGTCCTCCGTGCATGCGATCCAGACTTCGGCCAACATTGCGGCATACGCCGCCTCCAAGGGGGGATTGCTGGCGCTTACGCGGGCTATGGCAATCGAGTTCGCAGCCGACAATATTCGAGTCAACGCCATCCTGCCGGGCGCCGTGGATACTCCCATGTTGCGTGCAGGGCTTGATCGTGGGCACGCCACAGGGGGCAATGTACAGGAACGGCTCGAAAACCTGGCACGGAAGACCGTGAACGGGCGCGTAGGCAAGCCCGAAGAGATCGCCAGCGCGATCTACTTCCTGGCGGACAACGACCAGTCTGCCTTTATGACCGGACAGGCATTGGTGGTGGATGGGGGAGCCACCGCGAGGCTGAGCACGGAATAGCGCCCCTCCAGCCTGATACGCGTATCACCGCTCAGGGCCCTGCCAGCGCGGGGTCTTGGTACTTAGAGTGAAACGAAACCTGAAGAGCTTCATTCCGTCCGTGCTGATGGGGCCTGCCCGTGAAGCCTACCTGGCGTTGTGCCGCGTTCCGGATCTGCGGGGAATCTACCTGCATCCGTGGCGCCTCGAAAGCATCTCCCGCCTTGCGGCGCTCCGGGGTGCGCACAAGGGCAAGCGGGCATTCATCCTCGGGAACGGTCCAAGCCTGAGCCGCATGGACCTCTCCCCTCTCAAGCATGAATTCACGTTCGGTCTCAACCGCATCTACCTGATGTTCCCATCTCTCGGATTCCAGACGTCCTGCCTGGTTTCCGTGAATGATCTTGTCATCGAGCAATGTGTGCGCGAGATGCAGGCTCTCTCAGTGCCGCGCTTCTTCTCGTGGCGCGCGCGGCGCTTCGTTGCGCCCGGATCGCGTGGCGCGGACCTGCCCACATTCCTGTACACCACCTACGAGAGCCCAAAATTCGCCCTGGATGCACGCGCGCGGTTGTGGGAGGGTGCCACGGTCACCTACGTCGCGCTCCAACTGGCTTTTCACCTGGGCTTTCAGCAGGTCGTACTGATCGGTGTGGATCATTACTTCACGACCCAGGGACAGGCAAACAAGACCATCGTGTCTGACGGCGAGGACCCGAACCATTTCTCGCCCGGGTACTTTGGCAAGGGCTTCCGCTGGCAGCTGCCTGATCTTGAGACATCGGAGATAGCCTATGGCATGGCGCGTGCGGCTTACCGGCGCGCGGGTCGCGAAGTGATCGATGCGACCGCCGGCGGCCAGCTGACCATCTTCCCCAAAGCTGACTACAATTCTCTGTTCCAATGAGATCAAGACCGCTCACCCCGGTGGCGCGCTGGCTGCCGTGGCTCATCCTGCTTCTCGCCCTTGGCGCCGCTCTCAGGCTAGTGCGCCTGCAAGCCCCGCCCTTGGACTTCCACCCCACGCGCCAGCTGCGCAACGCCCTGGTTGCCCGCGCCATCTACTACGCTCGCAACGCCAATGCAGATCCTCAACAACAAGCGCTGGCACAGTCCTTCCGTCGCGCAGTGGGGCAATACGAGCCGCCAATCTTCGAGACCATCGTGGGCACGACGTTTCTACTCACTGGCGGTGAATCGTTTGCCGTGGCCCGTGTCTACGGCGCGCTCTTCTGGCTCCTTGCCGGAGTTGCCCTGTTCGACCTTGCGCGGCGGATCGCATCACCAGCCTCCGGGCTGATCTCACTGACCTACTACCTTGTGCTGCCCTTCGCGGTGCAAGCTAGCCGATCTTTCCAGCCAGACCCGCTCATGACGGCGACCTTCGTCTTCGGTATATGTTTTCTATACCGCTGGAGCCAGGACCGGCGGTGGCGATGGGCGGCGCTTGGCGCTCTTTTCGCGGGTTTGGCCGTGTTGGTGAAAGTCGTCATTGTCTTTCTGGTCCTCGGAGGGGCAATCGCGATTGTGCTGACCACTCTCGGCCGCCGGTTCTGGAAATCGGCTCAGGTATGGACCATGGCATCCGTCATGGCAGCCCCGGCCGCGGTCTACTACCTGCTGGGAAATCCTTCCCGCTCCACCGAGTATTTTCTTGCCTGGACGGTGGAGCTGATCACGCTCATAACAAGCCCACACTTCTATGCGGATTGGCTTGGCTTTGCCGGCAGTCTTGTCGGGCTGACGATTCTATTTCTCAGCCTCGCTGGAACGATTCTTGCTCAGGCAAGACTGCGATGGTTGTTGATCGGCCTTTGGATCGGATATCTACTGTATGGCCTGATGCTCCCCTTTCAGATGTTCACGCACAGCTACTACCACCTTCAGCTCGTGCCCGTTATAGCGCTCGGACTACTCCCAATCACCGAGGCGTTGGTTGAAAGGGCGCGTGCAATTCGCCGCGTGTGGCGGATGGCAGCCCTCGTTCCGCTACTGCTGCTCACCGCCTATCAAGCCTGGGCGGCTCGGTCGGCACTTGTGGCTGAGGACTTCGGCGACGCGCCCCGGCTGTGGCAGACCATCGGGAAAGCCATTCCCGAGGACGCGGATGTGATCGCCCTCACGCAAGACTATGGTTTTGATCTCATGTATTGGGGCTGGCGCAAGGTGCGCCTCTGGCCGCCAAACACAAACCTCTCACAGTTCCGGACTGGCGACCACGCGGTTGCCGCGCGCTTCGCTCAGTTGACAGCGGGCAACGACTACTTCCTGGTGACCGCGTTTGGACAACTTGAAAGCCAGCCCGAGTTGGCAGACGCGCTGGACGATTACTCGATCGCCGCTGAGGGCGAGGGCTACATCCTCTACGATCTGAAGGTCCCAAATTGACACTGGTTTCGGTCATCACGCCATCCCTCAATCAGGCCGCTTTCCTTCGGCAAACGTTGTGCTCTGTCTTGGAACAGGATCATGCGGATCTCGAATACCTGGTCGTCGATGGCGGCTCTTCGGACGGTAGTACCGAGATCATCAACGACTACGCGGGGCGTCTCGCCTGGTGGGTCAGCGAACCTGATGCGGGGCAGGCCGATGCCATCAACAAGGGACTTGCGCATGCAAAGGGCGACATCGTCGCGTGGCTGAATTCGGACGATTGCTACCTTCCCGGCGCGATCAGTGCGGCGGTGAGCGCGTTCGAGGCGTATCCGGATGCAGTGCTTGTATACGGCAACATGCAGGCCGTGGATGAAGCCGACAATCTCATCAATATGCTGACTTATGAACAAAACTCCCTTGAGGACCTGCTTTGCTTCCAGATAATCGGTCAGCCGGCTGCCTTCATGCGGCGCAGCGCGGTGCAGGCAGTTGGAGGGCTAGACACGGGTTTCGACCTGCTTCTCGACCATCAACTCTGGATCAAGCTGGCGAAAATGGGAAAGATCGTGCATGTGAACGAGACCTGGGCGGCTGCGCGCTATCATGCCCGTGCCAAGAATCGTGCCCAGGCGCGGTCATTTGGAAACGAGGCCTTCCGGATTTTGGAGTGGGCCGCGAACGATCCGGACTTGGCGTCCGTGCTACTTGGCGTCAAGGACCGGGCCAAAGCATCCGCTCATCGACTGGATGCCCGATATTCAGTGGACGCAGGATATCCCCGGGAAGCGCTCAGGGCGTGGCTGCGCGCCCTGTCGCTGCATCCGGGAACGGCGCTTTCCCGGCTGAATGTTCTGGGTTCAGCCATGCTCCAGTTGATCGGATTGGGGACAGTCCGTGAGGGTGTACTTCGAAAAAGAAAGCGACGCCTCTCGCGCTAAACGGCCGGCCCTTTCCTCTCGCGGTTACAATTGGCGCGCTGTATGACCAAGCCATCTGGCTCGATGCTTGCCCCAACCCGCCTTGCAATGATCGGTTTGCTCGTGATTCTGACGGGGCTGGGTCTGGCCATTCGCCTGTATGACCTGTCTGACCCGCCGCTTGACTTTCATCCGACTCGACAGCTGTTGAGCCAGCTGAAAGCCCGGGGCATGTACTATCAGGACCACACTGAACTGCCAGAATGGCAGCGCAGGATGGCCATCCAGCAGTGGAAAACCAAGACCGAGGTCGAGCCCGAGATCTTCGAACGGCTTGTGGCTGCGACCTACGGTTTCACCGGCGTGCAGACATGGGTGGCACGGTTGTACGCCACGACCTTCTGGGCTATTGCGGGCGTTTTCCTTTTTCTGCTGGTCCGCGAGCACTTCTCTGTTGATGCGGCTCTTGTCGCTGCCGCCTATTTTCTCTTTTTCCCGTTCGCGGTCATTGCGAGCCGGTCCTTTCAGCCGGATGTGCCGATGGTGACGCTTATTCTGTGTTTCTGGTGGATGTACACGCGCTGGGCACGTACCGAATCCTGGCTCTGGACGATTCTTGCGGGTGTGGCCGGCGGCCTGGCCATGTACGTCAAGTTCGTCGCCGCTTTCTTTGTCATCGGGGCGGCCCTTGGAATGGGCCTTGGGGCGTTCGGGATCCAGCTGCTCCGCAAACGCCAGCTCTGGCTCATGGCTGCACTGGGCGCGCTGCCCGCCGGGCTGTACTTGTACTACGGAGTCGTTCAGCAGGGATTCTTGGGACGACAATTTGCTGGTCGTTTCATCCCAGGTCTGCTCCTGAGTCCGGTCAACTACCTGCAGTGGGCGGCGATGGCAAACATTGCTGCTGGCGGTCTGGCCATCGCGTTAGGCGTGCTCGGGTTGCTACTGGTTCGTGGGACAGTGCTGCGCTCCCTGCTCACCGGATTGTGGATCGCCTACGTGTTGTTTGGCCTGTTCTTTGACTATCATGTTGCCACCCACGACTACTACCACATGCCGCTGATCGCCCTCGTCGCCGTCTCTTCAGCGCCGGTCACGAGCCTCTTGATGGAGCAGCTGGCGCGATCCGCGAGGCGGATATCGACACGGCTCGCGCTGCTCGGCATCTACCTCTACTGCGTGTTCGCCGGTGCCTGGGAGGCGCGAGCCAGGCTTTCCGCCGTCGATTTTCGTCCGCAGGTACGGATGTGGACTGAGATCGGCGAGAGACTCCAGCACGGTCCAAATGTCGTTGCCTTAACGCAGGACTACGGCTCGCGGCTGGCGTATTGGGGATGGCAGAACTCGATCATCTGGCCGAATTCGGGCGATATCGACTATCGCCAGGCACGCGGGGGCTCCATTGAGTTCGAAGAACTTTTCGAGAATCTCACGCTTGGCAATAAATACTTTCTTGTCACGGACTTTGAAGAGCTACAAAGGCAGCCAACCCTCAGGCAACGGCTCGGCGAATACGGGATCTTCGCACAGGCGGACGGCTACGTGATCTTTGACTTGGAAAACTTGGACGGACCCTAATGCAAGTGGACGCTCGTCCCATATTGGTCACGGGTGCACACCGGACCGGTACTACCTGGGTCGGCCGGCTGCTCGCTGCGGAGCGTACGATCGCGTACATCAGTGAACCCCTCAATGTCCTTCACCGATCCGGTGTTTTCCGTGCGAAGGTGCCCAACTGGTACACCTATATTTGCCAGGACAATGAGCACGAGTACCTTCCATCCTTCGTGGAACTGCTTTCCTATCGCTATCATTTCGCCGCGGAGCTGGCCTCCATCCGTTCCCTTCATGATCTGGCGCGGATGGGCAGGGACCTCACTATATTCGCAAGCGGGCGGATGCGCGCTCAGATTCCCTTGCTGAAGGACCCTTTTGCTGTGTTCTCTCTGCGCTGGTTCGCGGAGACGTTGAAGTGCAGGATCGTCGTGACTGCGCGGCACCCCGCCGCCTTCGCCAGCGGCCTCAAACGCCTGAACTGGTCTTTCGACTTTGATAACTTCCTGCGGCAGCCACTTCTCATGCGCGATCATCTGGAAAAGTACCGCGGCTTGATCCGGTCCGACGAGGTCGCCGATGTCATTGGGCAAGCCGGTCTGCTCTGGTCGATCATCTATGAAACCCTGCAGATCCTGAAGGTCAACATCCCCGTGCTCCACATCGTGCGACACGAGGACTTGGCGTTGGATCCAGTCGATAGCTTCAGGCAGTTATACAGCCGCCTTGGGTTGGAGTACACAGGGCGCGCGCAGCGGGCGATCACCGAATCCAGCAGCTCTGAGAACCCTGTGGAACTTTCTGGACGAAGTGTGCACTCGGTGAAGCTGGACAGCCGCGCCAGCCTCAACAACTGGAAGCACCGCCTGTCAGCCGACGAGATTGCGCGCCTCCGAAAATTGACCGACGGCGTTGCCCAACTCTACTATCCGGAAGAGAGTTGGAATTGAGATCGATCCATCCGCTCGTTTCCGTTGTCACGCCTTCCTTCAATCAGGCGCGATTCCTCGAGAGAACGATCGAGTCTGTGTTCTGGCAGGACTACCCAAGCATCGAATACATCATTGTTGATGGCGGCTCGACCGATGGCAGTGAGGCCATCATCCGGAGGCATTCGTCGAGGCTGGCATGGTGGGTGAGCGAGCCAGACGCGGGCCAAACCGATGCGATCAACAAGGGCCTCGCGCGCGCCCGAGGGGACATACTTGCCTGGCTGAATTCCGATGACACCTGGTTGGCCGGGGCCGTCTCGTCTGCCGTGCATGCCTTCGCCGAGCAGGTCGATTCCGGGCTGGTCTATGGCAACGTGAACTACATCGACGGGGAGGATCGAATTATCGGCAGGTTCCCGGCAGCTCAGACGAATTACCGGCTTCTCCGGCAAGGCTACGTCCACATTCCCCAGCAGGCGGCGTTCTTTCGGGCCGATCTGTGGCGCTCCGTTGGTCCCCTTGACTCGTCCCTTTTTTTTGCCATGGACTACGACCTTTGGCTGCGAATTGCCAGGCAGGCGCAGGTAAAATACATCCCGCAGGTATGGGCCAATTTCAGGCTACACAGCGCCGCCAAGACCATTGCTGCCGACGAGCGCTGCTGGCCGGAAATGCTCCGCATTCACTGCCGCGATGGCGGATCCTTCCTTTCGATCATGGTAGCCAAGTACTACCTCCGCAAACTCCTGGCACCCCTTCTGCGGTGGAGGCGTCGCCGCCTAATGGTCCGGGGTGCCTGAAATGGGTCGCGCCCCTAGGGCAAGGTCTGGTTCGGCGAAGCCTCGTGCCGGGGGCATGGATCTGATCCTCGCTTCTCCCGCGGCTGATGACATCATTGGGCTCCTGAGGGCCTGGCGGTTCTGGCTTCTGGGCGGCATGTTGGGTGCGCTGCTGGGGGCTGCAGCCTATTCTGTTTCCCCTCCGCCATATCGGGCGCGCGCCACCGTCCAAGTGGATTTCCATCTTGAGCAGGCCTGGCCCCAAAACACGGACCGCGAGCAGTTTTACTATCTCGAACGCGAGACACGCAAGTTGATGGACATTGCGATGTCGGATGCGACACTGAGAGCAGTGGCTGACAATGTCCCGGGCGTTGCACTTGAGCAGATGCGCGCCGGCATGTTGCAGCTCAGTCAACCCGGCAGCGGCGGCTGGCATTTCTATGCAGATCACCGCGATCCTGACAAAGCCGCCTTGCTTGCCGGTACGTGGGCCCAAGCCTTCGCCGAAGAGGCGCGGTCGGCAGTTCTCGCCGGCTCCGCTGGTGGTCTGGAGGCCTTCATCACCGTCGACGTGATGCAGGCGGAGTCGCTCCGACCGTCTCGCACCCAGAGCCTTGGTACATACATGCTTGTGGCCGCCGGCGTCGCCCTGGCCCTTGGCGCATTGGCCGTACTGTACCTTCACCCCCGGCGATGATGGCGCGGTCCAGCTCTTGCACTCTGAACGCTCTGGCCAGAATTCTGTGGGCGGCAACGCTACTCGCACTTCCGGTCACGAGTTTTCGCTATTTTCCCGCCGGCGAGGGGACCTACGTCCGCCCCCTTGCGTTCTTCCCACTTGCGCTGCTGCTGGTTGCCCTTCTTGTCCAGCTGGTGCGGGGCGAAACCGCTCTGCCGCGACCCGGAGCCCTCACACCTCTGGCCGCGTTCCTCTTGGTTGCCGTCATTGCCAGCCTGCTTGGGATCCTGCTGGACCCCGTTCCGTTGCGCGGTCAGGATGCAATCGGGCGCGTGCTGCGCGCCTGGACTGCGATTTTCATGGGCCTCGGCTTTTTCATCGGAGCGATCTGGATGAATCGCGAGGAGGCCCAGCTGCGGTTTTCGGTCAAGTGGCTTCTGGCCGGCTTTGTGATCACGCTCCTATGGAGCGGCCTGCAGGCCGCGACGTTCTATTTGCAGATCCTGCCCAAGCCCCTTGTAACGCAGTGGCAGCGGGCGTTTTCGCTTCGGGAGCTGATTAGGACGAATCGGATTTCCGGAATGGCTTATGAGCCCTCGTGGCTGGCCGGCCAAATTGCCACCGTGTACCTGCCTTGGCTTGTGGCGGCCGTTCTGACACGCGTCCGGGTAACCAAGTTCCGGTGGCTTGAGCCCTGCCTGCTGGCAGCCGCCTGTGTTCTTGTTGTTTCCACGTTCTCGCGCGGTGGCATACTGACGGCAGCCGCGTCTGCAGGCTTGACGCTGACGCTCTTTGGGCGCGCCGAGCTTCGTTCGGCCTGCAGGTGGTTTGCCAGGGGGTTTTCGCGAGCCAGGGACATCGCTTTGCGGCTCGTGGTCAGCGCGGTCTTCGTTGGAGCGATGGCCGGGGCCGGACTCTTGGTCGCCCAGAAAGGCTACATTTCCCGGCTGTGGAACACACGGGCCTCGGACCTCTCGGAGTTTCTCATCCAGAATTCCGCGGGTGCCCGCGGCGCATATTTGGCGAGTGCCATGCGGACGTATGAAGAGCACCCATGGACGGGTGTGGGCCTGGGCGTCAGCGGTTTCTACATGTATGCCCGGCTTCCAGACTGGACCCTTACCACGGTCC
>Ga0315288_10002123_pt1 | contig 25670 bp, 24 predicted proteins | sample YL17G11_20_MG_FD_203454 | JGI IMG/M metagenome (GOLD analysis project Ga0315288, IMG submission 203454) | Sediment microbial communities from Yellowstone Lake, YNP, Wyoming, USA - YL17G11_20 | ecosystem: Environmental > Aquatic > Freshwater > Lake > Sediment | place: USA: Wyoming | collected... | reverse complement strand
ACCGGTTCTCCTGAGCAGTTTTTCACGAATCCGCAGAGTGAACGAGCTCAGAAGTTCATGATGAGGCTCATAAAGAGAACGAGAAGGGAATGACACGGAGTACTACCTGATCGAATATCTTCCACTCGTCTATGAAGGCCTAGTCACGACAATCATGGTGACGCTAGTCGGCATATTCGGTGGACTCGCGCTTGGAATATTGCTGGCAATAGGCGACTCATATGGAGGGAAGGTCATTTCAACGTTGATCAGATTTTATGTTGAATTTTTCCGAGGGAGTCCCATCATAATTCAGCTCTTCATATTCCTCTTCGTTATTCCAACACTGCTCAACTTCCGAATTGACCCTCTGATGGTAGGTTTTACAGTTTTTGCCCTGAACAGTGCCGCGTACCAGAAAGGCTACATAAAAGGCGCAATGGACACGGTTTTTGAAGACCAGATGACAGCAGGACTCTCGATAGGAATGTCGAAGCCCAAAACTATCTACTACGTAATACTCCCTCAAGCCTTGCGCATAGTAATTCCAGCTTGGAGCAACGAATTTTGCTCACTGACCAAAAGCACGGCAGCATTACTTGTCATTGGCATAAGAGACCTTACCGCAGCAGCCATGACGGTTGTTGGTCAAACATACAGAGTGCTCGAGACATATCTTTTCATAGCATTATTGTACCTGGTTTGGATAACTGCCTTCACGAAAATTGCGGACACAGTTTATGAGAAAAAGAAGATTCCCGGAATAGAAATTTCTTTGTAGGCGAAACTCCGAGATCGATCAGTGGTTGGCGAGCCCCAGTTCAAGGACAAAAAAGGCATCTGCGACCTTATTGTTGGTTCGGTCGGTTCAAAGTGGAAGAAGGCCCTAGGGTATAGGGCCGTTTTGACTGAAATCACGCGAAAAAACACCAACGTTGCTCTGTCAGTATTGTTTGGGCCCAGACGACAGGGGAAGAGGCTATTGGGAAGAGTTCACCAGCAAGAGAGCACTTTTTACCTTTCGGTGTCCAAAGTTGCACAATGCATGTTCTTTCATCGAGTTATTGTGGTGCCGAGGGCCGGGTTTGAACCGGCGACAAATGGAGACATCACCCGCAAATCCCCCTTTTTTCAATAGTTCTTGGTTTTTGGATTATGTCTATCGTTAGATTGTGGCATTGGATCGAAGTGATCAGAGATCTCCTTATTCTTATCATGTCGGCTTCGTTTCGGTGCCGATCAAATCTCTAATTGCAGTCAAGTTTTTTCTTTCGACAACGTGCCAGAATACTCGCTCAGGTGATTTGTTAATTATTGCTCTTTCAATATTTCTTGGTGTAGAAGCTACCTTAGTCACCTTCTTATTCAGGTCGGCAATTTTTACTCCGTGTAGTTTCTGTAGCTTCTGGCCAATTTCTAAAGCAGTTTTGTATTCATTCGACCCCTCGTCGGGGGTTATCTGTTTTGATACTACAGCTAAAATGATTTTTGAAAGAAACCGAACTCTACAAGCCCTAATGCACCAGCCAAACCAAGGTTTCCTTTGAGACTCTCTTACGTAGCAAGATTGAAAATCTCTGATAGAGTTTTTTGCCTCAGCTTCTCCAATAAGGTCTAGGGTTGAATACTCATCAAGAGTACCGATTATGTCACTTAATGCTGCTTCTGGCGTCACCTTAATCTTTCGGTATCGAGCTTCCAGGGGAACTAGTTTATTTATTGCACCAATTGCTTCCATCAACTGAGTTTTAGATAAGGGATCTTCACTTAGCTGTGATACATCATAGAGATGTTTGGGGAAATTGTCTATGTCTTGGACGCCAAGAGTGTTTTTGGCCAAAGCCAGTAGTTTATCGCCGATAAGACTCGGTGCTGAGTAGCAACGAATCCGTCTAACGTCTGTAGCAAAAGTTCTAACGTTTTTTACTACCTCACTTGGCAGGTCAAGGTCTTCCATTAGAAAATCAACTTTTATGTAATGCTGTTGGTTCCGTCGATAGCAGATAAAAGCAGGTGTTTTTACGTCATATGCCAAAAGGTTAAGCGTCACTTTCGGGTTTTTAGGAGTATAAGGCACAAATTCTATTGCAGGAATCCTCTTGTGTATATTTAGTATGGCTTTGTCCACAGCTTCTTTAGTTGCTGAGCAAGCAATGTCAACATCTATGCTACCCCGTTGTTTCTCAATTGGCAAGTGGAGTTGAACGGCTGCTCCACCTTTCAACACAAAATCATCGGACTCGGTTTGTAGTTGAGCGGCAATTTCGCAGTCCCATAGGAAATATTCTACATGCAGCGGGTCAGAGAATCCATTTTCAGCGGCTCTTTTCCTGATATGTTCCTCTGTGAAGCATTTCTCTTCATGTATCCATGGCAACTTATCGACTCCTTATACCAGCAATAACCTTTCTTGCAGCTTCATTTGTTGTTCCACTTGGTATTGGAATGTCAGAAGCTAATGCTTTCAGTATAGACTGGAACTCACGTCTGATTCCATGCCGACCTGCAAACAAGAGCAGTTGGCTGATGCTGAGTTTCTCTCTTGCATATGCGTTAGCGATCATACGTCCTACTTCAACATTGGAAAAGGGAATTTTAGCTCTGGTTGATTCAAAGTATGTGTCAACAATTGCTTTTTCTACCGTTGCTCGACCGTTGATATTGCCTTCAAGTTTGGAATATTCACGTATTACAAATAGGTCGCGTTCGGTTAGAGTATCAAGCATCATGTCAAGTTGTTGTCTCTTTGGGTTAACAAAGGTTCTTAGATTCGCTTCAGATAAGGTAGCACACGCAAATTCTCCAGCCCCCTTAGTGACGTAAATCAGATGAATTAGCCTTCTTGATAGGTGTTGATGGTACATGGTCAAAGCTGAGGGGCCGGTAACCATGTATTCTATGCCCTTTTGTTTAAGAAGATCTTCTGCCTCGAGTAAAGTTCCTGAAGTGAAGATTACTGCAACGCTATCTGAAAGTGAAATACTGTCCCTAGCAAGCACTCGTTTTGGCTCGAATGTATACATACCCCTCCCAATGCGAGTTAACACACCTTCTTTTACCAACTGATGAATTGCCTGACGTATTGTCTCTTTGGAATATGGAATATCTTTCTGTAATACTGCAGTGGCTTGACTCGCTAAGAAACTGTTCCCACCGAACTCGCATTTCAATTTCTCTCGTATGACATCTATCCAAGGCATGAAAGCTACTAACTAACTACAAAAATATAACTTTTTTGCGATTAGTTAGTAGTTAGTACGGCATTAAGGCGAAAGATATCTATGATCATAACCAAAGCTCCCATGCAGATAGCTAAGTGTAGAGATGTCTCCCGAAAACCCAAGATTTGGTTGGCTTTATGCCTATTTTGATGTACCAATTACCATTAATACCCGCTTTCAGATAAACGTTACTCCGGAGCTAGTCCCCTGCGCTCAGAGTTGAAGAAAATAGAGTCTTTTTATGAATTTAGACCCCAGTTCATAACTGCCCGTCCCCATACCCAAACGGGTTCAAGACCTGACATTCGCACAATGCTTGGGACGCTGGGTTCTCCCTATTAGTCTAGATTGTCCAGAAGGAGAAGGTCGGACCGGACTTACCCAAATGGGTTAGAGTCCTGCCAGCATGTGTGCTGTTCTCTTACCAATTGACAAGTGTAGCAGTAACAATCATAGGAGGTTTGACTGACTTTAAGTCACTCTGGGAAGCCAATGAAGCACGCTTACAATGAGATCTCTGGACTTCGCACTTTCTGCTTCTACGCCTTTGAGAAAGCGAACTATGCTCTCCAAATCCGGATATGAATCGAGAAATGAAAGCGCTGCTTCCTCATCAAATGTCTTAAGACCATTCAGCATCAATGCAACTCTGAAAGGGTTTTCAGAGGATTCTTTGAGCCAACTCTCCAGTTCCGATCTTGAGATCTCAGTAGCACTGACACCATCGCCTTTCCCTTTCGCTATCACGAATCCCGCGGATTGAAAGACTCCTATTAGCAGAAGCTTTTCTCCGAGGCTCTCATCTTCTTGATTTATACGGTTAACTAATATGGTTCTGACCTGGTCATCAATGAACGTTTTTGGCAAAGTCGGGCTGGTCTGAAGAAGATTCCAAAGGAAATAGTTTACGGTCATCAGGTCAGTTTCCTCTATTTTCTCAATCAAATCAAGGTTGTCTGCGATCGCGGCGTACCTAGCTGAGAGAGACAGCCTGGGCGAAATATTCCAAAGGAATGAACTCAGACTCTTCAGGTCTGATTCTTGCAATTTGGACTCCAAATCCAGTTGTTCCAGCTGCCCAAGGACATAATCGCAAAGCATAACGTCCGTTTTCTTGATGTTAGTGATAAAATGATTTATATGTTGAAGTGAGCTTGCTTCAATTTTCTGAAGCAACTGACTCTTCTCGATTCGTTTAATGCATTCTATCACAAATGCTGGGTCTGCGCTTGCTTTGCTTATGCTGTGAATTAGCATGTTTATGTCGTTTAGAGAAGCCTCACTCAGTTTCGTTCCCAAATCAAAGGGAGGTTTAATTCCATCGATTATGAATTGAGGATCGCTGTTTATGTCGGTTATATTTTTGATCAAAAGGCTAACTGTGGAAATGTCTGCGTGTCGCACTTTTCCGGAAAGATCGCGCAATCCTCTAAGTGTATCAACAGCGTTTCTGGCCAGCTTTTGGCCTTTAAGAGCGTCTGCATAGAATCTCACTTGACTAATTCCGTGTATGAACCCTCTTATTTCGTCAAGTGTAGCTTCGTTCATCTTGCCTAATAAGGATGATTCCATGGAGAACCTTGTATAGGCTCTTCGGACACTGGGAGAGTAGTATCCTCTCCACCCCAGGAATAAGCCAATCTGGTTCAGTCGTGAATTTCTCCACAGTTGAATAAGATGATCCTTGCTGAGATGGGTCAGCAACAGCTCTGAAAACTTTCTATCAGAGATTTTGGCAAGAACCTTAATCAGTCTATTGGTGTTCTGGGCGTATTCTGAGATTCCTTCAAGAATCAACTCTCTTGTCTGATTATCACTCAGCAATTCCTGGACAAGGTCATCCTTAGAGAAGCCATTTTTGAAGGCTTGTGATAGTCGACCTAGAGCACTAACAACACGTTCGGGTTTTGACTCGAAATAGAGATGAAGCAGTCCGAGATCCCATTTTGGAAATCTGCGTTGTACGAATCTCTTGATTCTCACTCCAAGATCCGGATAAACTTGATATGTTTCAAAATAAAGTTCAGCGATAGAGGAATGATCTAGGCGCAGAGTCTCTCTTTCACCTATTTCTATAGTGCTAGCAATCTCACCAGCAGCCACTAGCTGATCAAGAACAGCGCCTTTTATGTTCAGCTGCTCCTCAAGGAAAACTCTTTCAACGACAATCTCAAAACGATAGAAAGTCGACAGAGGAAGTAGTGCGTCCTCCGCGTTGATCGTCGTTCTCCCATGCCCTACAGCCATGTTTGTGATGGACTTCATTACCTTCTTGTAAATATCACTCTGTCTGATTTCGTTCTTCTCCACAGAATAAGAATCAAGCGCCCACGAAAGAACCCACAGATCCTGCTCGTAACGCGTAAATTTTCTGGCGACCTTTTCCATCTCCGTGTCCCCTAATTCATACTTACGTCTTAGGAACAAGCGAATGATTTTCTCCGCCTCATCGCTAGACACAATTTCTGTTTTAGCCAAACCATCAAAAGATGAAACCTCTTTTGGATGTTCCTCCTGCAGTTCTTCTATCGTCCTTAAGCCGATAAGTAGCTTCGTTCTTAGATTCTTGAGCTTGAAGTTCCTTACTAAATCTTCACACTTAGGCAGGTCTAGATGCGCATCGTCTAGTATAATAAGCGCCTTATCATTATCAACAGTGAGTGCATTCTCTAGGTATGCTTTGATTTGCTCTTCTGAGTATTTCTTCAGTTCAACAAAGTACACTTTCCACCCCTGTTTAGCAAGTTTGAACGCTATGTTCTTCAACATCACAGATTTACCTGAAGCAGGAGCGCCTAGAATCAGCTGAACCGGGTTCTGCGCAAGGTTGTGTATAATGGCATCAACGTTTTTATGCTCTACAATGTAACCCTCTTCAAAATCCACCCATTCAGGTTCTCTTTTGAAAAAACCTGGCTTCTTCGACTCTCCCTTCCTTAGAATGTACTCGGCTATCGGTAGATCCACTCGGGTTCTTGAGAAGACCTGCTCTTCCATGACAGGATCACTTACCCTGTGCAGCAGGCCAAGTTTCGTCAAAAACTCCATATCGTTTTTCTGCGCAAGTCTGCTGGCGATGCACTTCAGCATCTCAACTACAGATAACCGTAGTTTTTGTAGGTCATGAGCGTTCACTTCTCTATTATGGGCGATATCAGCTCTTATGGGGTTTAGCTCCTGCAGTTTGACTCTAACCCATTCTTCGTGCATGAAAAATTCCCTGAAGACTTCTCTCCAGTTGTCCCTCTTTGTTATTATTCTAGCATAGTCTAGAAAGTCGGCATAGTAGATCTCCGGCCAATTCGTGCTACATCCAGGTGCGATTTCTCTTTCCTCTTTTCTAGTTTTGCATTTATCTTGTACATCTTGAGAGATTCGGTCTTTCCACCATTTTTGACCAAACACTCTTTGCAAGCTTGTTTGAATGAAAAGTCTCAGCTTATTCTCGAAGGAATAGAGAATCACGGATGGGTCAAGCAAGTCAAAGTTCGGGATGAACACCTTATCCTCTATGCCCTCTTGACACATCTGTCCATCAAAAGTGCGTCGTACACTCTTTCTCTCTTCTAAAACGCTATCATCAGAGCGCAGAAATATCTCGTAGGGGTAGCCAGCATCGTGAAGTGTTGCAAGAATTGGGTTCATTTCCTGCAACATGCGCCTAAAGCATTCGTCAATAATAGATTTCTCCGTCGCTACTTGAGGGTGGACTTCAAGCCAAATCCTTCCATAATCATCCATATCAAAGCCATAGGTCCGAAGACGGAAAAGAGTCAAAGGATCCCTCACTGCATTTGCTTCTTCTTCCTCCGTTAACGATTTCAATACCCTAGTATAGTCGCAATGAAGTGTATCAGCTAGGCAAAAGATGGCCGCTAGATCGCGAAGGTGGACGGTTTCCACTCCTACGCACAAACTCTCCGGAACCTTGTCCAATTGTCGATTGTTATGAACTCCGATTATGTATTGGATAGCGGCAGCCTCCGGGGGGTCCAATCCGAATATTTCTGGGCGCTCCGCTATTGCTGCTGCTGCCACTTTTCCGTGATCACCTGATGAGGTTCTACGCCTCTTGCCAGAATCATGAAGGGCGGCAGCAGAAGAAAGTATATACAGTTCTAATGAGGAAATCCTCTCTCCTTTCCATTCATCAGGGATCAACATACCCAAATTCTGTTCTACTCGCCTGCAATGAGGGGTTCCTTGTGCGTGATCATAGTTAGATATCTGTGCATCATGGAGTTTCGCTTCTGCCATCTCCCACAGATATTCGATTCGGTGCCATAAGTGGTCATTTCGATCCCGTATGGAGTCACGAATACCCTTATGACCCTTTGCCCACATGCATCTTACCAACCAAGCGTGAACAGATTTGACAATCTGCGTGGAAGGAATAAGATTTCGTCGACAGATAATTCTTTTGATAGTCCGCACGTATCATGTATGTTTCCACAGCACACGCTTGCTCAGGACGCTTCGTGCACCGTCCATTATCTGAGGATTTGTCTAATTCGATTAGGCTTGCTCGTCCCTGAACCCAAAAGGGTTCAAAACCTGTGAATCGAAATGACCGCGTTTTTGTTGTCTGAGTCTCAGTTTTTGGTCTGAGAGAGAGATGAGGTGGACCGAACTTACTCCCAAATGGGTATGAGTATCATTTGTTTAAGACTTGAGACACTCGGCAAGTTAGTCTGCTAACAATGATTCATTTTTCGACTATTCCATCTTCGATGTCCAAGAAAATCGCTAAACGTTTATAGCTCTCGGCAATTCGAGACAGCATTAAGGCGGTTCTTGGCCAAGTGTACTTGATCTTGCTACTGTCTTTGTGATAGTTTTCCGCAATTTCCCTTTCTTTATGCCTTTTGCGTCTCATGGGGCGATCGTTTTCTCACCCTTTCCTATACTTCTTCAGGAAAAAGAAAAAGAGAGTTGAATATGCGGCGTTCGATACTGTTCTAGTCATTGGACATCCAGTTGCTCTTGTTTTCGCTGCAAGTCGCCCACCAGTTGAATTCCTGAGAATGAGGATAACTCTGGAAGAGTGATTGTACCAGTTCGCAGCAGTTGCTCTAGAGCGATCAGCCGATAGATCCAATTCCTAGCAATTGCGGAAGGTTGATCCCTATGCTATTCAGAGCTTTTACAGAAATGGCCATTCTCTCCAAGTCGCTCGGCTCAAACTTAATCAGTCCTCCTTTGTATTTTCGGCCAACGGAGTTTTGATTGACCCATTTCACCATTTCGCTATTCAGCAATTCAGCCAGTAGTTTCATCCGGTTCTTCTCAAGGAATATCGGGAATTTCAGATAGATACCTAGAAGATTTGTGAGGTTATGAGCCCGTACTTCGTTGTATGTAAAAATCGGAAACCCTCGCGACACATAGGTGAAGAACATGTCGGGAGCATTCGGGACTCTGACACTGTACCAGTTTTTCCGTTCCTTACATGTAGGAATAAGGTGAATGCCAAGCCTCTCTCCCGTCTTCAGATACTCTCTTATACCGCTTGGAAAGCTATCTAGCGGCGCCCTTTCTGGTAAGGAGAGCAACCAGCACGCTTTACCCTCTTTCTTAAGATTCTTCCAGGCTTCCTCGTCCAAAACTATTCCAAGTCTTATTTTCGGGATCTTCGTTGGCACTATTCTTCTCAGGTATGCGGTATTTCCCCATACTCCCAATTCCTTTGCTCGATCATCGGTCAACACAAAGAAACTGTTTGATCCGGTTGATATTCCCCGGTGTACATCGGCCAGGTGGCCTAAGAATGCTATTTTTCCATCTTTTCCTCCAACTTTCTTGGAAATTGTAGCGTTAATTCTCTTCTCAATGATAGGATGAAAAAGAATGAGATTCCACGCGTATCTTGTCAGAGTATGCATATCTAACGAGACCTGATGAGGCGCCAAGCTGTTCCAGGAACGGCCCCTTTCATCATAGTATATGATCTGATTGTCAAGCCTGAACGCTGTCTTTAGCTGTTCCAACTGAGCCGATCCATATTGTGTTCCATTCATCTCAAGGGGCATTATAAACAGCATCTTGCATCGCTTGGCTAGCTTCTTGAACGAGTATGCAAGGAAAAAAGAATGAAGGCCGGCAGTTCTGGGCAACCCCAGTTCGGATGCGAGTTCAGTCCTTTCACCCAGTCTTTGAGATCTAACGAAAGGTGGATTGCTGATTACCGCACCAATCCTTCCTCCTTGACCCAAGATTTCTCTTATATCATTAGTCTCTAGACTGAGATAATTCGTAAACAGTATCCGCCAGTTCAGAGGTGCACCTGCCAATTCCAAAGAAACCGCTGTACATAGAGCGAGCAACATATCATTTTCTATGCCGAGATATCCAAATGAAGCAGGATCTTTGTGTCTTTCGATAAGCTGCTTCAGAATTGTGAGAGGGAAGATTCCAGTTCCGCAGCCCGCATCCATCAGAGTTTCTCCTTGTCTTAAATCGATATTTTCTGTCGCCTTGCGTGCAACGTGTGCTGGAGTGAAAAACTGACCATGGTCTTTCTTTCGTTCAATTTCTATGGCAGCATCATACAAAAATGCCAGCACGTATGAGATGTCGTATCGATCGTGCACTATACTTCCGAATAAGAGCTGGCGTCTCTGCTCAAGATCTGGTGTTACGACTCTAACAGGATATGTCGGGCATCGGATTATGCGTTTGAATGTAGACTTCTTTGAGATATCTAGCAAAAGTTGCAGGTAAGCTTCGCGGTCATGGTGAAAGGACTTTGCAAGTTTCACCAAAGGCTCATGTAGGACTGAAGTTTCGCTAAGTAATAATGACACAGTCATCCTACCTTGTCAATGGCAGTTTCCAAGATGTATCGCATATCATCAGGTGAAACACATGCTCCAACTCGTTGCCGTAGTTGGTAGTGGCATAGGACTCGGACAGGCGAGATTGATTTCATTAGAGAATCTAATGCCTCATTCAAATTGGAAGATTGGGTTGGGCTCTCTTGATAATATGTCTTGTTCTGAAGTTCAGGTACGTACACGAGCGGGCGATCAGACACAAATCGTTTGTAATTTGGTATGTCCACGAGAATTGCGAGGTTCTCATTGAAGACAGACTCGACCTTGTCGCTTGGAGGATGTAATATTGTGGGGATTGATGGTTCCTTTTTTCGAATCATGTCGCGGACAAGGTCCTGGACACTTTCGCATAGTCTTACTCTATCCAGCCAGTTAAGGCTCTCAAGCCTTCCGATGAGATTCAGCGTTTCAACCGATTTGTCATAGTGCATTGTATAGGAACGTTTGTAAAGTTGTCTCTGACATATCAGGTCTATCAATGCCACCCCTTTATTCCCCGAAGTCTCAGCGGCTAGCCCACTAAGCCAATTTAGCATTTGCCAGTCAGTTCTGCACATACCTGGATACCAACCTACGAGACTTTCTGTTCTTGTTTTCTCAGAATCGGTCATAGCATCCTCGCTGGGCGAGGCAGTTATCGGTTCTTTTTTACTATGCCCAAGAAAACGCGATCTTGGCTTTTGCTGCAATTGGTCAGGCGTAGGTATCAGGTTTGTTTTGATGAAGTGGATTAGCTTCTGACGTAATTCCTTGATTTTACCTTCATCACCTGAGAATACTTCGCGTGGAAGGATCAAAACAGTAGCATACTGAAGCATCGTCTTAAGAATTCTGGAGGCATGATGCCAATAGACCGAGGCGTGAAGTAGGTACCTTGCAAGACTGAATGCTGATGCGCTGGCTGCACCTTTTTCATAAATGCCTATAGTTACTCTGTGGGGGGCGTGGAAATGAGCTGGAATTCGAACAGTTGTCAGAACACTCAGCAATCGCTCGATGTCTAGTTGGTCTCCATAGGGTAATCGGCAACCGGTTGAGTCTCTTATTATGTAGTCAGCCTTGTCGGCATCGATAGGGCCGTCGATTAGCGCGGAGAGCATATCTGCTTTGAAATCTTGAACAGACTGCATCTCCGACAATCTTATCTGACCGGAGTGGGCTTGAAGAATTCTTTTCAATCGTTCTAATTCCACTCCCCAGCCGAATTTATCATCCTGAATGATTTCTCGTAATGTCCTTCCTTGCTTGTCTTTTGTCTCATCTTCGAGAAGATCTATGGAAATTCGGGAGTGATCAAAAATCTTAGGGTGAACTTCCTGCAAATCATGGGCTAATGGATATTGCCCCAGATCATGAAAGAGAGAGGCTAGGAGGGCAGCTTTTATGTCATTTTCATTGACTAGGTTGCGGAACATGCAATTCTGAGAGTCATTGAAAAGCGCATTTACATACTTGGCAGTATAGGTGTAAGCTCCCAGACTATGGTCATATCGGGAATGATCTGCCGTCGGATAGACTAATGTGATTAAGCCGAGCTGGCTTACCATTTTCAAACGCGCCAGCAGGGGATGCTCGATCAGACTGACTAGACGAGGAGTCAAAGATGTGTTAATGTTTGGAACTACCCTCAGGGTCTTTGAAGGGAAAGCCTCGAGTTCAGGCACAACATTCTCTGGGTCCCAGTTCCCTAATTCTTTCTCTAAATCCTTGAGTACGTCTTGAAGATCCGTATACTTGATCGTTGCATAGTCTTCCGCAGTTAGACCATTGAATACTTGATCGAGTTGGACTTTTTCTGCAACCCAGATAACACCTTTCTTCTGAAGCTTCTTGTTATGCCCATCAAGAAGGCGTGTCGCGAGGAAATGAAGTGATTGGAACAGCGGTCTTTGAGGAAAATCGTGGGCGTGATTTATCGATATGATTTCCAAGAGTTCGATTACCGACTTCCCGATGGCAAAGAAATCTAATTCAGGAGTTATGTCGCATCTTCTTATTCCTTTTCTTACGCGGTTCGTGGAGGTTACTTCATATTTCTCAGTTATTCTGGGATGGGCATACGGGAGCGAAAAAAATATCTCAGTTGGACTCTGATCATCTTTGTCAATCTCTTGAGCGGTGCCGAAGTCGATCATGATAAGATGACCATCCTTATCAACGATAGTATTGTCTGGTTTTGCGTCTAAGTAGACAAATCCAGACTTGTGCACGTATTCTAGTGCGGTTATCCATTGATGTAGAACTGAAGCCAACTTTCTCAAAGATTGATCTAACAGATAGAGGTTTTGTTCTGTAATCTCAGTTCCAAAATGTGATAGCGATTCGGTGTATTTTCGTAAGTTGTCCGGTGGTGAAATAAGCGGTTCGACAATGAAAGAGAGTGGCGGGCAAGTCTCTCTCTCCGTCTTAACATCAAGCTTGCCAACATCTATGACCCTGATAATGTTTGAATGCTCCAACCGTGGGAGAACTTCAAGTTCATTTTCAACCAGGGCTCTGCAATCTTCTTCCTTTCTGGGACGGTTGAACTTGACCGCCAGTTCTTGTTTGATATGTTCGTGAGAAGCTCTGAAAATGATGGCGGTACCGCCTTTCTTGAATGGTCCTTGAAGTTTGCAGATTGATAGCTTACCAGACGATGAACACTCGCCTTGTAATCTGAGCAGATATGCCCGCAGACACGATTCTTCCTTCTTGAACTGATCTGTTTTTCCATCTTTTTCATAGAACTTACTGATCTCTCTTAGCCAGTCTTCAACAATGTTGTTGGACGATCCTTCTGGTTCATTCTTTGGTTGTGAATGCGACAACTCTTGCCCTCTCAACAGAAATACACGATGTTCTTTATTAAAACGTTGACCAAAAAAAGACTAGGCTTGAGCTTGATGAATGGTTTTTCGCTTGCGCGGTTTGAATCACAGACAAATGTAGACATTACCCGTAAAGCTCCCCTCTTTTTGTGCAAGTTTGAAGTAGGGAAGCTAGATTCTCAATCAGTTGATGCGCGCGCGCAGATGCTTAAACTGGAGAAGGACGGAAAGAACAAGATTTGGACACGGGTTCTGAAGAATTCATTTGCGCCACTTTTCATGGGAAAATTCCAATGTGTTGTTGGTAATCCCCCATGGATAAATTGGGAAAATCTGCCAGAAGAGTATCGAGAGATGAGTTCTTCACTTTGGAGTAAGTATGGATTAGGAGTAGGCCCCAACGCACAGCAGGTTGGTCTTGGAAAAAGAGGAAGAGACATGTCAATGTTGTTCACCTACACGTGTTGTGACCGATATCTGGCAGACAACGGCTTGCTTGGATTTATGATAACCCAAATGGTTTTCAAAACAGGCGGAGCCGCTGGATTTAGAAGGTTTAAGCTTTCGCAAGACAGAATGTTGAAGGTTGCTGTTGTGCATGACATGGTGACTCTTAGACCTTTCGAATCCGCGGCCAATATGACCAGTATGATAATTCTCAGAAAGGGCGAACAGACCACTTATCCCGTTCCGTATGTCCGTTGGATCAAGCAAAAGAAGGGAGAGATAGGCGACGTTACTCTTGCGGATGCGATGTCAGTCTGTTCTCAAGAACAGCTGGTTGCGATTCCTGTTGACAGCAAAGACAAGAACTCACCCTGGATAACGGCCAAGCCTCATGTGGTGAACATCCTGAACAAAATCAAGGGCACTTCACAATACAAAGCACACGCCGGCGTGTATACTGGTGGTGCCAATGGAGTCTATTGGGTGAAGATCCTGGAGAAAAAGCCCTCAAACCTGTTAGTAATCGAGAACAGGCATGACCTTGGCAAGAAGGACTTGAAGAAGACGGTAACAGAGGTCGAAGTCGACCTTGTCTACAGACTGGTACGCTCTGGTGACATTGAGAAGTGGAAATATCGCTCTGAGAACTACGTGATAGTCCCTCACACCAAAGCGACCTCTTGGAGAGCAATAGATGAATCAACCATGAAATCCAACTTCCCAAGAACTTATTCCTATTTGGATGGGTTCAGAGAATTCTTGCGGAACAGGCCCGACTATTTACTACGCAGAAAAAGGTACCCGTTCTACATAATGTTCAATGCCCATCGCATCAGTTTTATGCCTTATAAGGTCGTTTGGAAGAGAATGGCAAGCAAAATGGAAGCAGTAGTTCTTCATCCGATCGACGATAGGGACATTGGTAGAAAGGTTCCCATACTCCAAGAGACGTTAAGCTATATCCCACTTAAAGTAGAGAATGAAGCCCACTTCCTTTGCGCCATCTTGAATGCAGTGGAGATTAATGCGCTTGTTAGGTCATTTTCCCAGATGGGTGGAAAAAGCTTTGCCACTCCCTCAATACTGGATCAGGTAAGAATCCCAAGATACGATCCATCTGACAAAACTCATCGGAAACTTGCAGAGTTGTCTAAAGAGGCCCATAGTCTTGCATCAAAAAGTATGCTCACGGAATTGGAGAAGACAGAAATAGAAATAGGCAAGTGTGTTGCCGAACTCTATCAGCTTTCTGATAGAGAAGTGGAAAAACTCGAAGCAGAAGTTTAGGTTAAGCGTCAGTCAGTGCATGCTGAAGTGCCTCTCTACTTATGGTGAAGATACAAGCGCGCACTAAGCAGTCGTCACCGACTTCAACGACCTCAACAATGGAAAAATGGAAGAATACTAACGCTGTGTTCTTCCGACAGGCCCGCACTTGCATACATGTATCCAATACTCATGGATTTCGCTGCTCCGAATGAACGTTGGAAAGAAGATGGGGGTCTTCTTTCAAACCGTCAGTTCTTTCAAACCGTCAGTCGTATCATCTTGGACAAAAATCGCATTCTCCATCCAACTTCTGACCGTTTTCTACCCCTCTGATGATAGAATCAAGGTTTTGGCCTACCTGAAACCTAATTTTCTTCGCGAGTTCCACCTGTTCTTCAGTGGGACCTTCAAGCTCCGAGTCTAGTTCAACAATTTCAACCCGTACGTTCAAAGGAAGAGTACTCCATCTCTCGAAAAGAGAGTAAAGCTCATTGTAACCTGTCTTCAGATGCCCCAAAAACTCCGGAAAAAGAGCTGCAAACTCACCAGAATCATACAGACGAAGCAATGGATACACCAAGTATTTCGAAACCTCTTTTATCGCCCTGCGATAGTGAACATCCATTCTTCTATCATGGACCAGTCTTCGCTCTTCCAGAAGCCTTGGATTCTCAAGCCAATATCGGCCTCTTTCCCGGAAGATTTCGCTGTTGTTAAAATAGGAATACAAATGTACGTAGATTGTACTCCTACTGCATCCTGCCTTCTTTTTCACCTTTGCTATGAGCTCCTTGGCTGGAAGACCTGCTGGACTTTTCTCCAGAATATTCCGGACGATTTTTAGAAGATCCATTCTTTTAACATTGGACAATTCTGGATCACAGTCCGTAAGTCTGCAAGTCTGACATATAAGACATTCAGATAGAAGGTGTTCAAAACGAAAAGGTACAGAATTACGGTTCAAATCAAGGAACAAGATCGGCAACAGATAGAACGACTAGTCTACGACCTTAAGGCTAGAAACCTAAGTGACCTCATTCGTATGGCCTTGCGAGAGTTTCTTGCTCAACAAGATGAATCGCCAAAATGATCGGCTCGATGGCGTGTATGAGAGAGTGTGTATATGAAGGATCATCAACTTCAATGAAGAGTATGGGTATGAGTGTGTGTAGTAGTATGAGTATGAGTGTATGGAGTGTAAAGAAGAAAGAAGAAACCAAGAACATCACAAAATATACACTCACATTTACACCCAAGGAGCTGACTTCTTCTGGTTAGACACGACGGAGCGGAAGCTCGGAAGGAGCGCATAGAAAGAATAGCTCGGTCTATCCAAGCTGCACTTTTTGCCAACAAAGAAAGCCGAGCTATTCCTCTAAACAAAACAGTAGCCAAGCTAAGTATTGAAACCGGGTTGACTAAGGGAAAAATCCTGGAATATCTTGAGTTGCTTGAGATCGCGGAGCAGTTCACAATAGATCATGAGAATGATATGCTAAAGAAGAACACAAGTTGATTCTTCGATGGTTTTCTGCCCTCAATGTGGCTCTGACCTTCTCTACAAGAATGGTCTAAGGTATCTTTCAAGTGAAGCAACTGTTCAAAGATGGCTGTGTAGAAAATGTGGCCTTCGGTTTGGGGACACTGCCGCTAAACCGAAAAGTCTAATAGGGTTAGAAACAGAGCCCCAAAATGGCAAGTGTGCGGAATCTGACCCGAAAAACTTGCTCAGGGCTGTGAATGCCTTGTCAGAGAAAAGCTTGGAAATCAACAATGGGCAAGCGGGAGCCACACAGCTTTCACAGACTGACATCAAAGGCAAAATTGTTGAGCTTCTATGGTGGATGCAGAAACAAGGGTACAAGCCATCAACAACCATCAGTCGAGGTTCAAGACTCAGAAGACTCACAAAACTCGGAGCCAATCTGTTCAATCCTGAAAGTGTCAAAGAAGTCATAGCCACACAAGAAAAGTGGACTGATGCCAGAAAAGAAGCGATGGTGTATGCCTATGACCTCTTCGCTAGATGGTCAGGCATAAAATGGAACAAACCAATCTACAAGCCTCAAAGAAAACTGCCCTTCATACCACTCGAAAGAGAAATCGATGACCTAGAAGCAAGCTGCAACAACCACATAGCAACATTTCTCCAGCTCGGAAAAGAAACCGGCGCAAGAGCAGGAGAACTCTTCAGTCTCCAATGGAGAGACATAGACCTAGAAAACCGAACCGTAAACATAACGCCTGAAAAAGGAAGCAACCCAAGAATCTTCAAAATCTCCAACAGACTAGTCGCAATGCTCAATGGATTCAATAAAGAAGAACCAATAGTCTTCAGTCACTACAAGGATCTAAACAGTCTGAGACGCTGTTTTGAAAGATACCGAAAGAGAGCAGCTCACAAGTTTGGAAACCCCAGAATCCAACAAATAACCTTCCACACGCTAAGACATTGGAAAGCAACAACAGAATATCACAAGACCAAAGACATACTGCATGTTATGCGATTGCTGGGACATAGAAACATCAAAAACACACTGCTATACACACAGCTGATGGAATACAAGAATGATGATGACTTCATCTGCAAAGTTGCGAACATACCCAGCGAGATTCAAGGACTAATAGAGACTGGATTTGAATACATCTGCGACATGGATGGCCTCAAGTTCTTCAGGAAGAGAAAATGAAAGTGTCCTGGGCTTATTCCAAAACAACATTGTGGTGCCGAGGGCCGGGTTTGAACCGGCGACGACTCCTTTTATCGTGGATCAAGAGCATTTGAATGAGGATTTAGAGAGCTTTAGACTGTTTGTAGTGGCTAAACTGAATCTAGCGAAGCTAACAGCAAGTCAATACATTTGTAAGGTTAGGCAGTTCTTAGAAAATAGAGACTTTTTCACAGATAGAGATGTTCAAACATACATTCAAGCCAAAAAGGAAACTTGTGTCGGGGATTATGTTTCTAACATTATCTCGGCTTTCAAGGCTTACTTTAGAGACTATAAGAGCTTAAACTTCATGGATAATTACAGACACCCTTCGACACCTTTCAGAATGAAAGAAGAAATAGAACCTCAGAAAGTTAAGGCGTTCATCGAATCCATTGACGACGTGACTGTCAAATGTGCAGCCCTCTTCTTAGCAACTTCAGGGCTTAGAAAGAATGAAGTCTTAAGCCTCAGAAAATCTGATCTTAATCGTGAGCTTAGATGTATTATCCCAAATTGTCATTCTGGAGAAACGAAACATTCAGGAATATCATTCTACAACAAAGAGGCGGAGACTTGCCTAGAAGAACTTGAACACCTCAAAGGTTCTGAGACTGATAAGCTGTTTGTGATAGGGCATGAACCGTTTTTGAAAGCTTGGAATAAGGCTAGAGAGAAGTCAGGAATATACTTGAAGCCTAAGGATTTGAGAGACTTTTTCAGTCAGGAAATGAGAAAGGCCTTGATTCCAGACAGGTACATTGACGTATTTCAGGGAAGAGCACCCAGAAGTATTCTCGCTAAGCACTACACTCCTCAGGGAATAAAACTTCTGAGAGAAATATATGACAAAGCAAATCTGAAAATTCTTTGAAAGAGCTAATCTGTGGTTGTTTTTCCGCTCTTAACACGTTCTATAACCTTGTCAATCGTTGATAAGAAGTAAGCTGCGAGAATAATGCCAAGCGTTATCGCTCCAAAACCTATGTAATAGTAGTTTATGATTTGATCAACCCTCATGATCCCAACCAAATTAGAGATTATCGCGCTAATCAGAAAAGTTCCTCCAATGCCAATAATAAAACCACTCAAGCATCCACCTAAAAACTTGTTAGAAATCTCACGAGACAACTTCATGGCAAAACACCCTTGAATGATAGTTGGAGCAGTGTTATCCTAAATGTATTTCCTATAATGATATTTTGGGAATAGAGTCTAGTTATTGAAAAGAATCTATGAGAAAGCAAACTTGCTCTGGGCCTGAACTCAAAAATGTCATGACAATGAAACATCGGAAAACTCTTAAGAAGAAACAGAATTGTTATCAAGGATTAGGGAGAAATGTTGTCTAAGCTTTGTCCAAGCTGTTGGAAAGAATACAACGAGAATTCAGAAATGAATTTCTGTTTTCGCTGCGGAAGTCCATTGTCCGTAGAAATTGCTAATGGCTTTGAAAGAAGCCGGGCTACATTGCTGCAGACTTACAGTCATCAAACGATTACACACGGAGGATATGTAATCGCCCTGATCATAGGAGCATTGACTATGATCTCTAGGTGGAACGATTTTTCTAGCAACCCTTTGCCATTTTTCATAGTTCTAGCGTTGGTTCTTGGCTTCGGAATCTATGCGTCCAGTAGAGCAGTATTCTGGGCTTATCTTACAGGCGAGACTTCAGTGGTAAAGATAAGTGACTTGATGTATGATGATCCATTGAATACGCCAATTGGCAGACTTCAGAGCGAAGTCTTGGCAAGGTTCAGAAACTCGTCAAGCTGGCCCCTCAAGGATTTTGTCAGCGATAAGGCAGGTTGGAAGAATAGAGTTCTACTTATCATGTCTCCTGTTTTCATCCTTTTTGTCTTTTGGGTATATTATGAAATTTCGCAGTTCCTCTTTTTTCATCTCCTTTGACAAACGCTGAGAACTGCTAGAAATACTACCTTAGACTACGTGATACTTTTGGTATCTTTTTCTTACGTATTCTAGTAGCTTATTGGCAAGACACTATAGAGGAAAGGTACTTGAGACATTGAAGCGAATCTATGACAAGGCTAACCTTACCATCAACGCCTAGCCTTTTTGTGTTGTCTAGGCCTACTACCTAAACTAGTCAAAGGATACTCAATCCCTTCGACAACTAAGGGAGGCTAGGGTTCATGCGTTGTTCTATCATAATAGACACTGATTGCCAGAGCTATTAATCCGGCAAGGAGTAAAAAGAATCCTGCCGATTGAAGCGGATATGTTGTGAAGGTAAAGTAATGTCTCTGCCCCTGCTGTAAAACGCCATCAAGGTACCATCCGGCATCATCGTAAAACCCGGTTTGTGTTGTACTGTACACGATACAGAAAACGCCAACGATAATCACGCAAATACATATGACTTCTTTACGCCCAAACAGTAACTCTATCAACATGAATCACCCAATCGTTAATAGAAGGGAGTTTTCTTTTATCTATTTCCTATAATGTTATTTTGGGAAGTAGAACATAGTTCTGGTGATGGCAAAAATTGAAGTCTAGCCGAAGATCGCTCATAGTACTAATTGTTCTGGTTGGTGTATCAGTGTATTCTGCGCTCTATGCTGCCAGTGCCTACAGAGTAGCGTCTCATGTTACTGAGAGCCCTCCAGAACTTCACTGGGGTTCCGCGCCCGCGGGTTCATTCTTTCCTTGGCCAAGAGAACCTGGGATGCTTGAGATGCTCTCTGAGATAAGCGAGGTTGACGTATTCATCTACGTATACCTTATCAAATCCTGGATTCTAGTAGCCGTAAGTTTCTTGCTCTGGATTGGCGTTTTCCTACAAATCTGGAATATAACTCACGGTGAACTAACAAAAAGAAAATCCTCTTTAGAAGAACCTTGAATGTGCTGAAGCTCGCATCCTAACATGCGCTTAGAGATGACGTTAATCAAGGTGGCGGTGGCACTGCTAATTTATGGGAATGTCGTATAGCCAGAAACCCAAAGGAAGCCCCCAAAATACCCAAGAAAATAAGAACCAAACCAATTACATGCAACATTGCGTAGGCTTCACGATTAATCACAACATTTGGGTTCTGAGATAATGCACGCACAAAGAGAATAAGCGCCGCACCCGCTGCGATTCCAGTACCACCCAACACAGCAAAAAACCATCCGCAATAGGCTGATTGTTTCGGAGTGCCCCAGAACCAACTAGCAGAATTTGACAGGGCTCGCCACCTTCACAAACACTTAAGCATTAGATGTTTAAGACTTTTTCCGACACCATGCAGTACAGAAGGCAGAGAGAATCAAGGAACAAGCCAAAGGCATCCTCCTGGATTTTGTGTTCAGATCTAAAACTGAACCCTGAAAGAACAGTTAGAACATAAAACAGTGAATTATTCATTGAATATTCTCAAGAACGCGCCCAATTCACTTTTTTCCATTACCTCTGAACCAACTGCAGAAATCATATCGTTCACGTGAAACAGGAAACACTGATTGTACATCATTCCGAACATTACTACGGTAATGTCCGCCACATACAAGGAGGGTAATAACAGGTTATATGTCCGTTTAACCATTGATCATATTGGGAGAAAGCATTTTTGACTAATTCAGACTCTCTTCCACCGCCCCCACCGCCACCAAGAAGCCGCTGGAAGAGAAGGATTATTGTTCTAGTTTCCGTGGTTGCCATAGTCGCGATTCTACTTTTCGTACTTGTCACTGACATCGATGCAGACGGCTTGAACGGCTACACTGAAATATCCAAATATGGAACCAACCCTTTTTTCTCAGATACTGATTTCGATGGACTACCGGACAAATGGGAGATAGACTACGGTTTCAACCCTACTAACGCGCAAGATGCTCGCAAAGATCCTGATCGTGACGGACTAACTAACGTACAGGAATATCAACTAGGAACAATAGCAAAGAATGGGGCCCTGTCTTTTGACAAGGATCTGTTCGTGGAGATCGACTATATGTCAGGATATAAGCCTTCAACAGATGCAATCAATTGGTTTACGTCTTATTACAAAGAACTGGGCATTGTCGTTCATGTCACGATAGATGACGAGATTTCAGACAGTCAGCTTACATCTGTTGGTGTGTCTCCGGCATCACTTACTTCCTCTGAGTGCAGCTTGGTTAAGCAGAGATTCCATGATAATGCCGCTACTCACGTTTATGTCTTCTACGCAAAGGCAATAGGTGATCCAGGTGAGAGTCAACCGCTTGGATGGAGCTCAGAATTTGGCGCATTCATCAACAAGGAATTGGTCAATGCAAATGAGGGATTGAGAGTTTTGTGGCTGACGGATAGAATAAGAAGTGAAAAAGTGGTTTTGCTTCACGAAGTTGGCCATACCCTGAATGTAGTTACTTGGTCTAACGGCAAAGAGAATTACTGCAGTAGTTTCGGCTGCATAATGGCTAATGCAGATACTTGGTGGGACGTCCTTGGAGGAATCGCAGGCGTAGCTGCGTTCAATTCTAATTCACCCCGCTACTGCCAAACTCATGCCAAACAGATTAACCTGACAAACAAAGAATCTGTCAATGAGAATTGGATACCATAGATTCTGTTGCTTTTGGAAAAAATGCGCCTTAAGCGGCAAGAGAACCCTTGTATTTCTGACTCATATATTCAAGAGCCTTCTGCTGTTCCTTCTTAGCTGTTCCCAAGTAACTATCTAGAGCTGTGGTGCTTCTTATCCCGCTGAAGCTCCTAAGCCGAGTCAGGCTTGCCGTTGGATCCTGAGCGATCTCAGTAAGCCTGTTTAGCCTCAGAAAATGCGGATAATACTCCTCCCCCAGAACATTCTGCACGATTTCCCAAGCCTTCGTAGATTGAACATGAGGAAACAACCATCTGTCCTTTTTGACAACGCAAACGCGCTTCCTGTCCACATAAACGAAAACAGCCTTTTGACTGGGCCTGTTGTTGAAGGCCATCTGAACAGCCTTCGCGATTTTGTCTACGCCATACCAGTTCAACGGCAGCTCAAGAGGAGGAACCTCAGCTCCCCTTTTCTTCCTCTGATGAAAATCTACAATGAGACGCGTCTCGGTAATTTTGAAGTCGTCGGCTATTCTTTCGTATGCCTCACTTTTTCTGACTCCACAATAATACAGTAACCAGAAAAAAGCTTCATCTCTCCAAGGCGGACTCGCTTTTGCTACTCTCGCTTTCACAAGCGCGAAGGGAAGCAATTCCTCTTTTTTCCCAAACTTGTATTTACCCATCTCAAAAACCCGCCAAAGCTCTTCTGAACAGTCCATTCATTCCAAGAACTCAAGCAATTTCCCGGAAGGCTTCGCGGTTTTTTCTGTCCTCAAATCCTCAGTAATTAGCGTCTTCTTAGTTTTTCGCCCAAGCCCATATTTCTCCAAGACTGTCGCAAGAGGGATGCGCGAGTAGACTTCAACTATCGCCTTTAGAAGCATAGTTGAACCTTCAAACCGAGGCTTTGGATAATAACCTTCTTCCGATCTGAAATATTTGTCCAAAATGAAGAGGATGTCCGAGAAAGAAAGAACTTCTCCATAAGCGTACACTCTAACCAACTCGTCATTAGGCCCCTTCCGGCCTGGAACAACTTCAAGCCGAACCATCACTAACTAACCTTTTCCGGAAAATCTGATCAAGGTACTTATCTGGAAAAATCCAGTAACGGCAAACGTAGCCTTCAAGATGAAAGCTGTTAGCTATGGTTGCATTGTTGGCCTTTAGAATGTTGAAGCAGTGCTGCCACTTGTCTCCAATGTTTTGCTGTCTGTAAGCGACTTGATAGTCACCCAGTCTAGCGCCCTTTGCGTCTTCCCACTTGAGAATGTCAAACGTGAATTCTGGAAGTGCAGACTTAGGTTTGTCATCAAAGGTTAGAACGGTATCTGGCCCGGCTCTAGAAACATCAAGCCGGACACCTACAAAATCTTTGACAACCGGAAGTAGTTCAGTATCCCAAACCTCCCAGAAAATCTCCCGAGAGACTCTTTTGATTAGCAAAACCAGCTCTTTATCTTCCATCTAGAACCACAGCCTTCTCTCTGAAGCCAAGTACCAACCGTGCGGATTCGAGCTTATCCTTCCACATCTCAGCTTGTTTCAACATCTTTTCGCGCCATTCGAGAGTATGATGAATTTCCCATTGCGTTAGTACTTCCTTGAAGAATCTGTCTTTTTGTTGAAGTCGCTGTTTTTCTTCGGCCTGCTTTGGATCTAGGGGCGTGTTCTCGGAAACAAGTTTCTCGCTGTACTTCCCAGTATGTTCTTCATAGGCTTCCTTTGAAATGTAACCCAAGTGATACATTCCCTCAGTGAAAGGCAACAAACCAGCGTAGCTTCGGCCTAGTCCTCTGTCTGCCTGAAGTCTTATGAAAGCTATGTAGAGATCCTTTGAAAGGTAAAGCATCACACCGTGCTCTCTGAAATCACCCATCAATGAACCTCTCTTGAGAAGATAATGAATGGTAGGAGTTTGCGATTAGAGTAGCTAGTTAGGTACAGTATACGTTCTAGTAGTATACATTCTAGGAGTTCGGAATAAGATTCGTTGGAAAATCTGAGTCTTCTATCCAACGGGTTCACCCCGGTTGGCTGAAACTGAAGCGCTGGAAACCTTGGCCTTCTTCTTGGCTCGATAGCGTTTTTGTTTCTCTCGCCAATACTTGCGAACATCTAGAGAGTGTTTAAATTTCGGTTTCATATTTGTCAGAAGACAGTGTAGGGACAAGTTTTATATAACAAAATCGCCTATTATAAGAGAGGAGATATTCAAAAATGGGAGAGATGAACGATACAGCCAAGAAGATTGAAGCCAGATTTCGCAAAATCAAAACGAAAAATGGAACCAGAATTCTGGACGCGGGCAGTGGAATTTTCACGCATACAACTAGAAAAAAAGTACTAGGGATTAGTAAACAGACAGAGCCTAAGACAAGTATTGATCAGTTTTGGTGGAAGAGGAGAAATGAAGTTGAAAGGGCTCTTATCGACTTAGATCTTTTCATAGAAGTAGCGGGAGAAGACAACATAAATCAGGTTATAACCAAAGAAAGTTTGGCTCCTATCATTGAGGCTCTCCTATGGCACCCCATAGTTGATGATGATGTACCTGACTTGAACCGAGCGGAAATAGCTCAAATGCTAATACAAGATGGATTTGATTACCTAAGCAGAGGCGTGCGTCCGCTCGCTTATGATATACCCTCTATTGCGAAACGGACGATACTAGAAGCCGTTGAATTGAGCCACTATCTTGTGTCCGACATAAAAGTGCACAATCAAGCCCTTATTCAAAGAAGAAAAGAACTTGCTAAGATTAAAGCAGCTCAACAGAGAAAACAGTCTCTGGCCGAGTCAAAAAAAGAAGGAATAGGCCATGAATGAAAATGAAGTATTCTCTAATCAAAGTTCCACGTGGAAAAGTACGATAGTTCCACGTGGAAAATGTCACAACAAAACAGAAACCAAAACCACAATAAGCCTCTACTTAGATAGAAACTTGGTTGAAAAAGCTCGGAATCGCTCTCTAAACCTTTCAAGAATCGCAGAACAAGCGCTTTCATCGATTCTAGACTACCTAGAAACCCAAAACGAGCATGCAAGCTCAGGCTTTCTTAGCACAGGTTCTTTTCAGAAAGAAAGTGTTGTGGTGCCGAGGGCCGGGTTTGAACCGGCGACGACTCGGTCTTCAGCTTCGCCCTCACTGCGAATGGCAATGAGTCGAGCGCTCTCCCAGGCTGAGCTACCTCGGCACTTCTTGGATGACCTCGGATACTTTTGAGACCTGCAATCCGAGTCACTCGACTATTTTCGCTTTCTCAGGAATATTAAGCTATCTTTCTGACAGACATATTCAAAGCCGGCTTCAAGCATTACGCGCGCATTGGACAAAGACGGAAAGATCGAAAACGTCGAGACCCTGGAAAACAAAAGGCGAACATTTTGGGGGCCGCTCTGAACCGACTCGAACGAAGAGAGAAAACGCGTACCTAATCCTTTTTTTACTTACAAGGATTCATACTGCCCGAAAGAATGATGCCCCACTTCAAAACCTTCTTTCTCGCAAACTCGCACGCGCGCTGTGCCAACACGTACACAGTCAGCGATGTCTACACGTCTTACGTGAACAGTTTCCTATAACCCACGCGCACTCACATGTTCGAAGCATAGACTATCTTCTAAGACAAGGGCTCTTGACGTTCGCTCTCTTTAGTTGATCTAGATACGCTTTCTCGCCGGCACCCTTCATAACCTGCTGTTGTCCATTTACAAAGTTCAAAATATGATACAAAGTTTCTTCGCCAGTGAGTTGCTCTTGGAAGTAACATCCTCTTTTCAAGCCGTTTAGTTTCAAACTCCTGAGATAGTCCAAGGCGTACCTGCAGTGACCCACAAGCTCACATGACACGCAC